>Ga0209057_1000005_pt1 | contig 180829 bp, 177 predicted proteins | sample GraSoiAngelo_146_FD_185903 | JGI IMG/M metagenome (GOLD analysis project Ga0209057, IMG submission 185903) | Grasslands soil microbial communities from the Angelo Coastal Reserve, California, USA - 14_1009_05_30cm (SPAdes) (version 2) | ecosystem: Environmental > Terrestrial > Soil >...
CATGGCGCACAAGAAAGGCGTCGGCTCCTCCCGCAATGGCCGCGACTCGGGGCCCAAGTATCTGGGCGTGAAGCGCTTCGCCGGCGAGTTCGTTACGGCGGGGAGTATCATCGTCAAACAGCGCGGCACGAAGTTCCATCCCGGCTTGAACGTGCGCCGGGCGTCTGATGATACGCTGTTTACGGTCATAGACGGACAGGTGAAGTTCGAACACAAGAACAAGCGACGATACAAAGTCAGCGTGTATCCCGTGCCGAGTGCGCAATAGCGCAACGCAAGGCGGTCGAGGCAACGAGCCTCGGCCGCCTGTCGCTTCTAGTACTTCGGAGGGAGAGTCTTGTAGCGCTGGAATAGTTCCGTCTGACGACTCCGTAACGGGACTTCCTTGCCGCGGATGATCACGTGGTCGACCTCCGTCGTAAACTCGAACGGATCGCCCGACCATACGACCACGTTCGCCACCTTGCCCGGCTCGAGCGACCCGTACCGATCCGCCACCCCGAACACCTCGGAGGGGGAGAGCGTCACGGCCCGCAGCGCCTGGTCCCACGACATGCCGTACGAGACCGCGTTCCCCGCCTGCTGGCGCAGGTTGCGGGCATTGTGGGTGTCGGTCTCCAGGAGCACCACCTTGACGCCGGCTTTTGCGAGCAGCGCGGCGTTTTCGTACCGGACGCCCAGCGAGTCGTACGACGGGATGTTGTCGAGCGGCTGCACCAGGACCGGCACGCCCGCCGCCGCGATCTCGCCGGCGATCTCCCACCCTTCGGCTGCACCGGCCAGAATCAGCTTCAGCTGGAATTCCTTCGCCAGGCGCAGCGCGGTCTCGATGTCGCTGCGGCGCTCGGCATTCGCGATCAGCGGGAGCCGCCCGTGCAGCACCGGCAGCAACGCCTCGAGGTCGGGGGCTGCCGCAGCGAGCGGCTGCATCTGGGCCCGGTTGAAGTCGGCCTTGCGGCGCTCGTACTCGAGCGCGTCGCGGAACAACCGGCGCAGCCGCGCCGAGACGCCGGCTCGCGACCCGCCGGCTTCGTCTTTGGCGGCCTCGGAGAGATTGGCGACGAGACCCACCGGCGACTTGACGAGCATCTGCTCGATGGTGGCGCCCTCGAGATCGATCAGCACGGCCTGGCCGCTGATCAGGTGCCCCGCCGGAGCGGCGAGGGCCGTCGTAATCCCTTCGATGCGAGTGACGGGGATCAGCACCGACGCCGGGTTGAGCCCCTCGGCGACGTTGAACGAAGCCGCGACGCTGTCGGTGGCGAGGCTGCCATCGCGCGTGCCGGCGACCGCCCCGATCTCCACGAGCCCCATCTGCCCGCCGCCGTCGATCAGCCCCGGCGTGACCCACTTGCCCGCCGCGTCGATGCGCGTGGCGTCGGACGGGACGACCACGCTGGTTCCGACCGCCGCGATCTTGCCGTCGCGGATCAGCACGGTCGCGTTGGCGATCTTGGGGCCGGACACAGGGTACACCGTGCCGCCCGTGACAGCGATCGTCTGTGCGAGGAGAACGGCGATCATCGGTCGCTGCCAGCCGCCGGCACCTGCCCGAGCTCGAAGTCGGTGCGGGGCTGGTGCGCCGGATCGTTACGGTCGTACACGAGCCAGCCCTCGTTGTAGACCTGGACGGCCTTCGTGTAGACGGAGAACGGGTCGCCCGACCAGACGACCACGTCGGCCATCTTGCCGGGCTCGAGCGTGCCGACGATCGAGTCGAGTCCGAGCGTCCACGCGGGATTGACCGTGATCCAGCGCAGCGCTTGATCGCGCGTGATGGGTATCCCGGCCCGTTGACCCGCGTACATCGCCTTCGCCGCCTCCTGGTTCAAGCGCTGGATCCCGCTGGGACTATCGGAATGAATCAGGGGCCGCCCACCGGCTTGCTGGTTGAGCGCCGCGTTTTGCTGGATCCCGTCCATCGCCTCTTCCTTGAACCCCCACCAGTCGGCCCACACCGACACCGAGGTCCCTTCCTTCGCGAGCAGGTCCGCGATCTTGTAAGACTCGACCGCGTGGTGGAAGGACCGGATCTTGAAGCCGAACTCGTGCGCCAGATCGACCATCTGGGCCATTTCGTCGGCGCGATAGCAGTGGTTCTGAACGTAGATATTGCCGCGCAGCACCTCGGCGAGCGTCTCGAGCCGCAGGTTACGCTCCGGGGGATCGCCCTTCTTGTCCTTGTTCCAGCTGTCCCACTTCCGGCGGTACGCCTCAGCCTGGCTGAAGGCACTGCGGTAGCCCGCCATGTTGCCCATCCGGGTGGAGGGGCCGCCGCGCCGCCCGTACACGCGCTTCGGGTTCTCTCCGCACGCCATCTTCAGGCCGTAGCGCGCCCCGGGGAACTTCATCTCCTGCACGGTCCGCGCCGGGATGAGCTTGAGGATCGCGCTGCGGCCGCCGATCAGGTTCGCCGAGCCGGGCAGCGCCTGGATCGTGGTGATGCCGCCGGCGATGGCCAACGGGATCTGCGGGTCTTGGGGCCAGAACGAGTGCTCGGCCCAGACCTCCGCCGTGATGGGGTTCGTCGCCTCGTTGCCGTCCGATTCCGCATCGGTGCCGGGCGCGGCGTACACGCCGAGGTGCGAATGGTCGTCGATCAAGCCGGGCGTGAGGTACTTCCCGGTCCCGTCCACCACCACCGCGCCGGCCGGCGCGTCCACCTTCTCCCCGACCGCGACGATCCGCCCGTCCTGGAGCACGATCGACCCGTTTCGGATCTCCTGACCCGCGGCCGTCATGACGGTCGCGTTCCGGATCAGCACCGGTGGATTGGGGTGGCGGCGATAGGTCGACGGGTACTGCGCTCGGTCGACGCTGGCGCTCTCCGCGGCGGCCTGCGACACCGACGCCGGGGGGCGAGCGGCCGGATTCGCTGTCTCGGTACGGCGTGCGCCCGCCGAGGCGCAGCCGATCCCCAGGGCGACCAGCAGATACACGGGGTTACGCATCACGTCCCTCCGCTTGGGGGTTACTTCACGAGCTCTACGACGAGCGGCTGGCCGACATACTCCGTCTTCACGACGCGGCGCGGCGCAGTGCCGCTCACGTACATCACGAACGGCACGCGCGACCCTGTAACGGCGATGTGGTATGCCTGGAACGTACCGGCCGGCACGACCACGTTCTCCTGCGCTCCGACCTTGAACGTGAGCAGCTTCACTGTGCCCTCGCTCGGCGAAAAGAAGTTCACGGCAAAGCTCTTCCCCGGCTCGAGCGGGAACGCCGGCACCGAGAAGGCGACCGCGTCCTCGTCGATCGTGCCCGGCGGCAGCACCGTGTCGATGTCGAACGGCTTGGTGGTTCCGTCCGGCTGCGGCGTCGCGCTTCGCCCTTTCACCCTGCCGCCGGTGTAGGTCAAGTGCGTCTCGCTGCGCTGCCCCTGCTGGATCGTCACGCGGTCGAGCCGCCGGCTCGAGCCGTCCGCGGGATCGAGCACGAGCGTGACCGTCTGCTGGAACGCGCCCGCGCCCAGGCTGCTCTGCTCGGTGTAGACGAGCGAATCCCCGGTGCGCCGCACCGTGGCGACGCTCGTGCCGACCGGATTCCCCTGGAACAGGACGCGCGAACTATCTGTGTGCGAAGCAAACTGAGCCGGGTCGAGCGACACCGGCGCTGCCTTCGGGGCGAGCTCGGCAGTCGTAAGGGGCTTTCCGTCGACGTCCACCAGCCGGACGGGTGCAATGACCTTGAGCCGGTCATACAGCTGCGCAGCGTCGCCAACTACTACGATCGTCAACGCCCCGCGCCGGTACAGCCGGGCCGCGGCCGCGCGCGCCGCCAAGGGCGTGACGGCCGCCAACCGTTCGCGGTATAGGCGCAGGTAGTCGTCGCCCAAGCCAAGCAGCTTGGCGTTGGCCACCTGGGCAGCGATCTGGCTCGGCGTCTCGATGGTGAGCGGGAAGGAGCCGACGAGGAATCCCTTCGCTGCGGTGAGCTCGGAGTCGGAGATAACTTGCGTCCGGACGCGGTCCAGTTGACGCAGCAGCTCGCTCAGTGCGCTGTCGGCGACTTCGGTGCGCACCTCAGCGGTCGCCTGCCAGTATCCCAGCCCCCGGTAGCGCCGCAGGTTGGCGTACGCGCCGTACGTCCAGCCCTTCTGCTCGCGCAGGATGAGAAACAGCCGTGAGTCGGCCCCGCCGCCGAGCACCTGGGTCGCGATCCGGCCCGGGTAGTAGCCGGGATCCGTGGCCAGGATGGTGGTGTTGCCCAGCACGATGTTCGCCTGCGTCGATCCGGGCCGGTGCACCAGCAGGATATCGGTCGCCGCCGTCGCCGGAGGCGGCGGCAGCGCCCGCGTAGCCGGCGGACCGCCGCGCCAGCCCGCAAACGCCTGCTCGACGAGCCCGCGCACTTGCAGTTCAGTGACGTCTCCCGCTACCACGAGCAGCGCGCCAGCCGGACGCAGCCGGTCCGCGGCGAGCTGCGCCACGTCGTCTCGCGTGACCGCGTTGTAGCTCTCGCGCGTGCCGTTGCGCCCGTACGGGTTCGGGCCGTAGATCTCCTTGGCGAAAATCCGGCCGGCGACGGACGCGGGCTGGGACAACTCGAGCGCCAGTGCCGAGAGCGCGCGGGTGCGCGCCAGCGCCAGCTCGCTCTCCGGAAACATGGCGTGTCGCACCACGTCCCCCAGCAGGTCGAACACCAGCCCGACCTGATCGCTCAAGGCGTCGGCCGAGATGGTGAGGAAATCCTCGCTGGCGGACGCCGAGAGGCTGCCGCCCACGCCTTCGATCGTGGCAGCCATCTGCTCGGCGGAGCGGCTCGTCGTCCCCTTGGTGAGGAGCTCCGCAACGAGCTCCGCCAGCCCCTCCTTCCCGGGCGGGTCGTAGATCCCACCAGCGCGGAAGCTCAGGCTCACGGAGACCGCGGGCTGCTCATGGTGCTCGACCACCACGAGCTGCAGCCCGCTCGCGAGCGTGGCCTCCTTGAATGGCGGGAAGCGGACGGGGGAGAGCGGGGTGGGGCGGGGGGGCTGAGTGGGGAAGCTCTGGGCGGACGGGCGGACGGTCGGGCTGACGGACAGTAAGACCAGGCCTACCGCCACGCGTCGAATCACCGGAACCACCGTCCGACTGTCCGACCGTCCGACTGTCCGGCGCTTCACTTCGTCGCCCCCGAATCCGCCGGCGCCCCCTTCGGCCGCACGATGACGATCACCCCATTTGCCGGGTCCAGGTACTTGGTCGCGACGCGTTGCACGTCGGCGGCGGATACGGCGAGGTAGCGGTCGAGGTCGCTGTTGATTTCCGCCACCGAGCCGTGAAACAGGCTGTAGTGCTGCAGCGCCTCCGCCCGACCGAAGCTCGTCTCCCGCTCGTGGATGAAGTCCGCCCGAAAGGTGTTGCGCGCTCGGGTCAGCTCGTCCGGCGTGACGCCGTTGCTACGCACGCTGTCCAGCTGGGTCCCGATTAAGCTGTCCAGCGCCTGGACGGCGACCCCCTGGTTCGCGATGCCGAACGCGACGAGCACGCCGGGGCCGCGTCGCTCGGTCAACGCGAACATGCCGGCTTGCAGGGCGGCTTTGTCCCGCCGGACCACACCGACGTTCAGGCGTGAGCTCTCGCCCTGGCCCAGGATCACGTTCAACAGCTCGATGGCGGGAATGTCGGGGTCGGTGTGGGGCGGCAGCCGGTAGATGCGGAAGGCCGCCGCCAGGTTGGCGTGCTCGTCTTCGACGTTGCGGCGCGCCAGGCCCGGCGCCAACCTGTATTGGCAACTGACGGCCGGCGGCGGCGGCTGGCTGGGAACGTCGGCGAAGTACTGATTCACGAGCCGGCGCAGCTCGACCGGCCGGAAGTCGCCTACCACGACCAGCGTGGCATTGTTGGGCGCGTAATACGTCTTGAAGTACTCCTTGACGTCCTCGAGCTTCGCGGCGTCGAGGTCGCCCATCGAGCCGATGCTTGGGTGCGCGTACGCGAAGCACGTCGTGCTGTCGAACGGCCAGAGGATGGCGTTCCGGAACGTCGGGGCGTACGGCTGGTTGTCGACGCGCAACCGCTTTTCCTCTTTCACCGTCGCGCGCTGGTTCTCGAGGTTCTCTTGCGTGACGGCGAGCGAGCGCATCCGGTCCGCCTCGAGCCAGAGGGCGAGGTTCAACCGGTTAGACGGGATGGTTTCGTAGTAGTTCGTGTAGTCGTCGTGCGTGGAGCCGTTGAGGGTGCCGCCGGCGCGCTGCACCAGCTGGAAGTGCTCGCTCTTCTTCACGTGCGCCGATCCCTGGAACATCATGTGCTCGAACAGATGGGCGAAACCCGAGCGGCCCGGCCGCTCGTTGCGAGCGCCCGTGTAGTACCAAAGGTCCACCGTGACGACCGGCGTCGAGTGGTCCTCCGAGTACAGCACGCGCAGTCCGTTGGGAAGGGCGAAGGATTCGTAGCTGATGCGGCCGCCTTGCGCGGCGAGCAACGCGGCGACGAGCGCAACGCAATGCATGCTCACTGGGGCGACGGTACGACGGGCCCCGTCGCGGCGAGCTGGAACGAGAAGACGCCGTCCAGCGTCTCGCCCTTTACGACCCGGCGCACGCCGCTGCGCGTGGTGAACACGCGGAAGCCACCGCTCGTGAGCGGCAGGACCTCGAACCGGCCCGCGGGCACCTCGATCGTGACCGGTGCCTCGGCCACGAAGCTGAGCGTCGCGAGCGAGTCGCCGAACTCGCTGTACGCGCGGGCCACGAGGGAGTCGCCGGGAAGAGCGTTCGTGACCGCGGCGGCAAAGAGGCTGTAGTCGGACAGCACCGTGCCGGGGGGCAGCGGCCGGCTCACGGGCGTGAGTTTGACCGCCCCGCTCCGCGTGCCCACGCGGCGCCGCCCGCCGATCTCCCTGCGCTTCACCTCGAGGTCGTGCTCGACCATCACGGTATCGCTCGTGGGCGAGAACAGATCGATATGGTGGAACGTGGCGATCGGCTCGCCCGTGAGTCGGTTCAGCACGACCCGCAGCCGCTCCTCCTCCACCGGTCGAAACTCGGAATGCGCGGTGTAGAGGATTTCCTGGATCGTTTCGAGCTGGCGGATCTCGTACTGCCACACCGCATACCCCCGTTCGGCCCCCTTGAGAAAGAAAACAAACGAGTCGCGCGTGGCGGGGATGGCCGCTAGATCGAATCGGAGCGCCTTAGGAGCGGGGGAAGCGGGGGCGGCGGCCCGCGCCTGAGCAGCCGCCGGGCTAGCGAGCAGCAGGAAACAGAGCCAGCGCATTGGTCTCGAGAATCGCCTTTCGGTGCGCGTCGCTGAGCGGCAGCGCGACGAACTGATCGATGTTCTGCCGCAGGTCCTTGACGCCCGGGCTCGGCCAGTCTGTTCCCCACACGACGCGGTCGGCCACCTCGGGCAGGCGCGGAAAGTACTCCAACAGCCGGACCGGCGGAATCCCGGACACATCGAGTCGGACCTGGCGGTGTCGTCGCAGGATGAAAAACGCCTCCTCCATGTACAACGGCCGGCCGCCATGCGCCATGACGAGCGGTAGATCCGGAAAGTCGATCGCCACGTCGTCGAGCTCCATCGGGTTCCCGAACTTGGAGCGGGCGCCGGGGAAGATACTCGTCCCGGTGTGCGCCATCACCGGCAGGCCGCGCTCTTCGCAGCGCCGGTAGATTGCGCCCAGTGCGTCCAGCCCGGCCGTGTATGCGTTGGCTGGAAACCCCTGGTGCGGCGGATGGATCTTGAGCAGCCGGATTCCGAGATCGATGAGCCGGTCCACGTCCCCGCGCGGGTCCCTAGTGAACCGCGGGTGCACGCCTCCGTACGGGAGCAGGCGCTCGGGGTTCGCGCGCGCGTACGTCGCAGCGAAGGTGTTGGTGGCGTCGGTGAAGCCCATGACGTCGGGCGAGGGATAGTTCACGAGGCCCGCGCGCCACACACCCGCGCCGTCCATGACCTCGAGTAGGGCGCGTGGGTCCTCCATCAGCTGGATCAGCCGGTCACGCTCGGCTTCCTTGCCGCGCCACAACACCTCGAGCACCTGCGGCTTGAGCTCGCGCCATGGCTGGATGTGGATGTGGACGTCGGTGATGCGCGTCAGAGGCGGAACGGTTGTAGGGGAAGGGCGGGCCATGAGGCGCAGAACCTACGGCGTGACCAGTGCTTACTCAACCGGGCGGCACGCCGTCCTGAGCGCCACCGAGGCATCCCGACAATGCGCCGTCGCGTCCCCGCAACATGTTGATCCAGACGCGAGCACTCGGTGTGCCTTGTCGATGTGACGCTGCAGCGCCAGCGGGTGGTATAGTTTTGAACGGGGTACCATCGTCCGAGGCTCCGCTCATCATGAGATTCACGACCGCCGGCGTCGTGATCTTCGCCGTGGTCGGCGCCTGCGCGGATCCGCAGGCGGCGCCCGAGGGTTGTCCTTCCCAGTTTGTCGCCCACGTGCAAGACGTGCCCGGAGTGGCGATGGACGTTCCGCCCGAGCCGCGGCCGTGGGACACGAGCGCGACTGCTCTGGAGCAGGTCATCGCTCAACGGGACGGGCACGCGGTGGTCGCGTTCAAGGCCCCCGACTCGGCGCGCGCCCTCAAGACGGGACGGCGGGCGGCGGTGCCGGCCAGCGCGATCGAGCAGGGGTTCGATCTCCTGGCCGCGCACTGTGTCGCGGTCCTCGACTACTGGGGGTTGATCGGCGCCGCCCACGTTCGCATGCCGCCCGGCGCACCCACCGCGATCCGAGACAACGACCTCGTCGATTACATCGAGCCGCGGCAGTGGGGGTCCGTGCAGGGCAGCGGCCGCGCGTTCTCTGAAACCGTTGCAGCGAGGTGACACGATGGCGCCTCGGGTGATGACGATCGGGATGGCGCTGCTGAGCATCGGCGCGTGCGGGCTGGTCGATTCCGGGGATCCGCCGAGCATCGCCGGCCGCTATGACCTCGTTGCCGTGAATGGCACGGTTCTGCCCTGTTGTGCCCAAGTCGACTCCACCGGCACCCGAGTCACCTTCGTGGGAGGGAGTCTGACGCTCGAGGAGGCTTCGCCCGAGCCGTTCGCAGCCACCCCCGCCGGCTGGATGCCGGAGTCCTGTGTCCACGGGATTCCCAACGGCGCCCATGTCGACACAAGCGGCGTGGTCACGCTGCCCGACGGCACCCAGTACCGCCTACCGAAGTGCACGGAGCTGCACCACGCCGCCTACGCCATGGTCATCACGCGGCGCTACGAGGACGCGGAAGGTGGCTCGCAAACGGTGTCGGACACGTCCGCCGGTACGTACGCGTGGAGTGATGGCGAAGCAGGCCACCCGACACTGGTGTCGCTTCTGAACGCCGGCATGGTCGGCGGGTTCGCGATCTCGGAGCGCGGGGTGGAGCTGGCGGTGCACCGGGCGAACTTCGGGCGCGCTCCGGCACTGACGCCATCAGATCCTGAGTATCAGTTCTTCCGTCCCGCGTCCTGAGGTTCCCACGCTGAAGCGTGGGCTCGGCGATGCACTGTGCTGAAGCACACTACGCTTCAGCGTTGTGCCTGGCCGAGCCCATCCTTCAGGATGGGAACTCAGACGCGAACCCGCTTTCAGCACCCTGTTAAGCGACCGGATGTCCCAGGGCCCGGGCGGTATCCGCCACGCGGCCGTCCCGGGTGACCACCGTCATCAGCTGCGGCGGCTCGCCCAAGAGCTCGACCGAGGCAAGATGGATGGCATCGAGCGTGCGGACCGGCTCGACCGGAAACGGGCGGCCCGCCCGGGCGAGCACGTCGTCCGACACGGCGATCAGCTCGCAGCGCCGAGCGAAGGTCTGGAGGCCGCGCAGGGCGCGCCGCTCCTGATCTTCGGTCAACCGGCCCACCAGGCGCGCGCGCAGCAGGGCGCGCTGAGCTTCCGCCACGGTCAACGCCGACGTCATGCGGCGCCCGCGGGCACGAATCGCCCGTTGCGCTACCACATCGGCTTCCAGGAAGCTGGCGAGGAGCGCGCTCGACTCGATGTACCGCGCCGCTGCGGCAGTGGCCGCCCCGCGCCGCCGCTTACCGCTCGCCACGATCTTCGGCCACCAGCGCAGCCGCCGTGCCGGGCGGCCACCGCAGCCGCGGGAGATCGGCGAGGGGATCGCCGCGCTCGAGGGCCGGGCGGACGACACCTGCCGCGACCAGCTCCTCGTAGCGCGACCGCCGGGTCGCAGCGCCGCTGGTCGGACGGACGAGCTCGGCGACGACACGGCCCCGATCGGTGACGCGGACGCGCTCGCCGGCCTCCACGCGTCGCACGTAGCGGCTCAGGTGATTCTTGAGATCACGAATGCCCACCGACGCCATGGATGCAATGTAGCTACTTGTAGCCACAATGGCAACGATCTGCCCGCCGACGAGCCCGGCTCAGAACGCCGAGTTCCGAATCAGCTGCACGTAGAAGGCGATGGTTCGCGCGTAGTCCTTCACGTTGACGCGCTCGTCGATGCCGTGCACGCGCTTCAAGTCGTCCGGACCGATCACCCCAACCCCTGCCCGGTAGACGTTGGGCGTCAACCCCGCGAAGTGCTTGGCGTCGGTCCCACCCACGACGAGCCACGGCGTGACGACGGTTCCCGGCGCCACCTGGCGAATCGTACGCTGCACGACGGCGAAGTCCTCCGACGAAGTGGGCGACACGGGGGATGGCTCGGTGGCTGAGGCGCCGAGGACCGCGACGGTCACCTGGGTGTCGGCGACCACGCGCCGCGCGTGGTCCAGCACGGTCGCGACCGAGTCGCCGGGGAGGAGGCGGAAATTGACCACCGCTCGAGCCGTGGAGGGCAAGACGTTGTCCTTGACGCCGGCCTGGAAGATCGTCGGCGCGGTCGTGGTGCGCAGCATCGCGTCGCCGCTCGGCGTGGCGCCGAAGCTGCCCCTAATCACCGGCCCGAACAGCCATTGGTTGGCGAGGGCGAGGCGGCGCGAGTAGGGCATCTCAGGCCCGATGTAGTCGAGCATCGCGGCCGTGGCCCCGCGAATCGCCCGCGGCATCTTGTTGGCCTCGAGGCGCGCCACAGCGGCGCTCAGCATACCTACGGCGGTGTGCGCCGGCGGCATGGATGAATGCCCGCCCGCGGCGTGCGCCGTCAACTCGAGACTGACATACCCCTTTTCCGCGATACCCACGACCGCCACGGGCGCCGTCACGCCCGCGATCAGCCCGGTCGTGATCGCGCCTCCTTCGTCGAGCACGTACTCGAGCTGCACGTGGCGCCCCGCCAGCAACGCGGCCGTGCGCGCCGCGCCCCGAGTGCCCCCCAACTCCTCGTCATGCCCGAACGCCAGGTAGATCGTGCGCCGTGGAGCGGCGCCCCCGCCGACCAGCCGCTCCACGGCCTCGAGCAGCGCCATCAGGTTGCCCTTGTCGTCCATCGCGCCGCGGCCCCACACGAAGCCGCCCGAAATCCGGCCCGCGAACGGCGGCTCCGTCCAGCGGCCCTCCGTGCCCGGCTCGACCGGCACGACGTCCTGGTGCGCCATGAGCAGGATCGGCTTCAGTGTAGTGTCCGAGCCGCGCCACTCGTACAGCAGGCTGAACCCGCCCGTGATCTCGCGTCCGAGCCGTGCGTGCAACCTCGGGAAGCTGGTCCGCAGATAGTCCTGAAACCGCCGGAACTCCGCGGCGTCGAATTGCGTGGAGTCCTGATTCGAGATCGTGCGAAACCGCAACGCGCCCGCCAGCCGCTCGACGGCGGCCGTGGTGTCGAGCAGCAGTGGTGGTATCGGCTCTACTGCGAGCTGTCGCGATTGGAACCGATTGGTGCGGATGATCAGGACGGCGGCGAGCACAACGAGGGCCGCGGCGATGATGGCGACGAGGATTCTGCGCATGGCGTTACGCTCGGAGAACCAGGATCGTGTTCGGTTAATTAGGGCCAGCTATAGAACCCCTTGCCCGTCTTCTTCCCCAGCTCGCCCTTCGCCACTTTGTTTTTCAAGATTTGCGGGGGCTCGAACTGGGGCTCCTCCAGGGTGCGGTACAGGTACTCGGCGATGGCGAGCCGCACGTCGAGCCCCACCAAGTCGGTCAGTTTGAGCGGGCCCATGGGGTGGTTGTAGCCAAGCTCCATGGCCTTGTCGATGTCCTCGGCGCTGGCCACCCCCTGCTCGAGCATCCGGATCGCCTCGAGTCCGAGCGCCACGCCGAGGCGGCTCGAGGCGAAACCGGGCGTGTCCTTCACCACGATCGGCTCCTTGCCGAGCTGCCGCACGAACCCGAGCGCCCGGTCCACGGCCGCGCGCTCCGCGCCCGCGGGCTGCACCACTTCGACCAGCTTCATCGCGTGCACCGGGTTGAAGAAGTGCATCCCGACGAGCCTACCGGGCCGACGCATCCCGGACGCGATCGCGGCGACGGACAGGGACGACGTGTTGGTCGCGAGCAGCGCGTCCGCGGGCGCGGCGCGCTCGAGCTCGGCGAAGAGGCGCTGCTTGGCGCCGAGATCTTCGACCACGGCTTCGATCACGACGTCGGCCTCGCGCACCGCCGAGTCGAGGTCGCGATCCGCCCGCAACCGTGCGGCCGCGGCGGCGACGTCCGCTTCCCCGAGCTTCCCGCGTTTCACGCCGCCAGTGAACAGGTCTCCAATGCGCCGGATGGCGGGGGGGATGGCCTCGGGACGGCTGTCGGTGAGCGCGACGCTGCAGCCCGCGAGCGTCGCGACGTACGCGATCCCGTGGCCCATGGTGCCCGCACCGACGACCGCGACGCGCCGCGTCGTCATTCGCCGGCGCCGTCCACGGCCCGACGCACGACATCCGGGAAGTTGCTGCAGAGCCCATCGACTTGCAGGGCGAGCAGGCGCCGCATGTCGTCGGGATCGTTCACGGTCCAGGCGTAGATGCGGTACCCCGCGCGATGCAGCGAGTCCACGAGCGCGGCGTCGATCAGGCTCTGCTCCTGCCAGAGCATGGTGGCGCCGGTGTCCGCCAGCGCGTCCAGAGGGCGCAGCAGGTAGGACGCGAGCAGCACGCCCCGCGGGAGCGCCGGCCGGGCGAGCCCGAGCCGCTTCACGATGCGGTGGTCGAAGCCATGAACTGCGCACCGGCCGCGGTGCGAGCCGCCCTCGAGCACCGAGAGCAGGTGGTCGTCGAACCGCTCCGGGAGCGACTTCACTTCGACGAACACCTCGAGCGCCGGATCGATCGCCGCCAGGGCATCTTCGAGCGTCGGTACGGATTCGCCGTTCGGGAGCCGCAGGGCCCGCACCTGGGCGGTGTTCGAGCGCGTGATGTGCGTCCCGCTCACCACCTCGTCGTGATGGACGAACAGGGCGCCGTCGGCGGCGGCGTGCACATCCAGCTCTACCCCGTCTGCGCCGCGCGCGCGGGCCGCCCGGAAAGCCGCCCGCGAGTTCTCATACTCGTACCCCGACGCGCCCCGGTGCGCGATGACCAGGGCCTTGCTCACTTCAGCAGGCTGTCCGCCTTTTTCGACTCGATCCAGCCCGGCTCCTTCTCGATGTCGTGCACGATCGTGTAGTGCTCGGACTGGGGCAGGACCGTCTTCAGATACTCCTGGTGCTTCGCCGGGTCGTCCATCGGCTGGCCGTCCACCGTGTACATCTGGTGCGCATGCACGCCGATCTTGCGGTTGAACTTTGTGTCCGGGACTCTCAGCTGCCGCTCGCGCTCCGGGATGAACAGATTGAGCCGCTCGACCAGCTTGGTGATCTCCTGGCGGTACAGCTCGCGACTGTATTCGTTGAGCTTCGACTTCTCGGGCTCAGTCTGGTTGTCGCGCTCGTCGTAGCGCCCCTTCAACCCCCACACGTACGCCCAGTGCGCCGACGAAGAGTTGTCGGTGCCGAACAGATCGAAGGCCGTGGGAATCCACTTGTAGAAGAAGCGCTGGATCACTTCGGGCGGCATCGTCCCGGCCTTCACGATCCGGAGCAGCCCGTTGTTCCCAGTGCCCAGGTGGTACGATTCCTCCTTGAGCATCGGGATCATCGACCGCGACAGCGGATCGAACGCCGAGGTGGAGAGCATCGTGAGCTGGAACTTGCCGTCGCGATCGATGAACTGCGTGTACGTGAAGAAGTCGAGCCAGTTGTCCACCAGCTCGTTGAACGAACCGAGCAGCCGCTCGCCTTCGTCGGCACGGCGCTCCAGCAGCTTTGCGGCCTCGCGCTTCCCCTCGTCCCCGAAGTGGGCGCACAAGAGGTAGGACATCTGCCAGCCGTGCCGCATCTCCTCGGTCATCACCCGCATGAGCGAGAGCAGGTCGTAGTCCGAGGGCGCGTGCTGCAGCAGCGTGCGTTGCTGCTCGACCGACGCGAACTCGGTGTCGCCCTGGTAGACGATGAGGTTGAGCAAGGCGTCCCGGATCCGTTGGTCGGGGATGTGCATCACGCTGGGCCACTTGCGCTGACCTTTGTAGTGCCCGAACTCGATGTGCGGCACTTCCTGGTCTCCGAACTTCGCCTCGAACTTGAAGTTGCGGAGCTCTCCCTGGGGAAGACCGATCGAATCCTGCCAATAGCGGAAGTAGTCGATCCACTCATCGAAGTTGTTGAGCTTGCGAACCATCAGTGACTCCTCTTGGACAGCGCCGCCCCGATGCGCTGGCGCGCCTCGGCAGTGGCGAACAATTCCTGCTGCTGAGCGATCTCGAGATCGAGCATAGCCGCGAGCGAACTGGCCTCGCTCGCGTACAGCGCTTCCTTGGCCCGGCGGACCGCCGCCACCGGCTGGGCCGCCCACAGCTCCGCGAGGCGGCGGGCCTCCGTCCCGAGCTCCCCGTGGGGGACCACCCGGTCGAATAGCCCGAGCGCGAGCGCCTCGCCGGCGGGGACCATCCGCGCGCTCCACACCAGCTCGAGCGCGCGCGACGTGCCGACGAGGCGGGGCAGGAAGAAGCTCCCGCCCCAATCGGGCACGAGGCCGAGCTTATGAAACACCTGTCCGATCGATGCCTGATCGGACGCGATGCGGTAATCGCAGGCGAGCGCGAGATTCGCACCGCCCCCGGCCGCGGGCCCATTCACAGCCGCCAGTACCGGCTGCGGCGCGGAGCGGATCGTCAACGCCACGTCCTTGCCTGCTGCCACGAGGGAGGCGCCATCCGCCCCGAGAACGCTCAGGTCCGCGCCGGCGCAGAAGGCCCGGCCCGCACCCGTGATGACGATTACCCGCACGGCTTCGCTGCCGGCGAGCATCCGCAGCGCTTCGTGCAGCTCCCGGCACTGCGCTCCGTCGAACGCATTGAGCTTCTCGGGCCGGTTCAGTGTGACCGTCCCGATCCCGCCCGCGATCTCCACCAGGACGCGGTCGTACCCTGGCATTTAGCACCGCTCCACGATCATCGCGATCCCCTGGCCGACTCCGATGCACATCGTCGCTAAGCCATAGCGCGACTTCGTCCGGCGTAAGGCGTGAACCAGGGTCGTCAGGATGCGCGCTCCAGTCGCCCCCAACGGGTGCCCCAGCGCGATCGCGCCCCCGTAGATATTGACCCGCCCGGAATCGAGCCGGAGCTCGCGGATGCACGCAATCGCCTGCGCCGCAAACGCCTCGTTGAGCTCGATCAGATCGATCTGGTCGATCGTCAGCCCGGCGCGCTTCAGCGCCTTGTGCGTCGCCGGAATGGGCCCCAACCCCATGCAGCTCGGATCCACTCCGGCGACGGCGCTCGAGACGATGCGGGCAAGGGGTTTCAGTCCGACCGTCCGACTGTCCGGCCGTCCGACGACGAGCAGCGCCGCCGCGCCGTCGTTGATCCCGCTCGAGGTCGCCGCGGTGACCGTACCGTCCTGCTGGAAGGCGGGCTTCAGCTTCGCAACCGCCTCGAGCGTCGTCCCGGCCCGCGGGTACTCGTCCTTCGCGAACGTGGTGCCGTCGGGGAGGGGAACCGCTACCAGCTCGTCGGTGAAGACGCACTCCCGCAGCGCTCGCTCGGCCCGCCGCTGGCTCTCCACGGCAAACGCATCCTGCTCGGCACGCCCGATGTGGTAGCGCGCGGCCACGACCTCGGCCGTCTCGCCCAGAGAGATCGTCCATTCCTGCTTGAGACGGGGATTGGTGAAACGCCAGCCCACCGTCGTGTCGGCGATTGCGGGGGGTTTGCGGCTCCAGGCGTCGCCTGTCTTGAGCAGCACGTACGGGGCGCGCGTCATGTTTTCCACGCCGCCGGCGACGAACACCTCGCCCTCCCCTGCCTTCACCGCCTGGGCCGCGCTCGCCGCCGCTTGCAGCCCGGAGCCGCACAGCCGGTTCACCGTCTGCCCGGGCACCTCGATCGGCAGGCCGGCGAGCAGCAACGCCATGCGCGCGACGTTGCGGTTGTCCTCGCCCGCCTGGTTGGTGCAGCCGAGGATCACGTCGTCGATCGTGGCCGGATCGATTCCGGAGCGCTCGACCACGGCTTTGATCGGGATCGCGGCGAGGTCATCGGCCCGAACCGATCCCAGGGCCCCACCGTGTTTGCCGACGGGTGTCCGCAGCGCCGCACAGATGTAGGCGTCGTTCACAGGCCGACCCAGACGGTCTTCGTCTCGGTGTAGTTGTCGAGCGCCTCTCTGCCAAGATCGCGGCCGAAGCCGGAGAACTTATAGCCCCCGAACGGAGCGGCCGGGTCGTAGAAGTTGTACGTGTTGACCCACACCGTTCCGGCCCTGATCGCGCGGGCCACCCGATGCGCCTTCTGGACGTCCTTGGTCCAGATCCCCGCCGCGAGCCCGTACATCGAGTGGTTCGCCAGCCGGACTCCCTCCTCCTCGTTGTCGAATGTCAGGACCGCCAGCACGGGACCGAAGATCTCTTCGTCCACGATCTTCATCCCCGGCCGCGCCTCGTCGAACACTGTCGCTTCGACGTAATAGCCCTTGCCGTTCACCTTGGCCGGCTTGCCGCCTGCGACCAGCCGCGCACCCTCCTTCTGCCCGGCGGCGATGTAGGAGAGGACCGCCTCCTGCTGGCGTTTCGACACGAGGGCGCCAAGCCGGGTGTTCTTGTCGAACGGGTCGCCGGGGGTGAGCTTCTTGGCCCGCTCGGCGAGCTGCTCGACGACCTGGTCGTGCACCGCTTGCTCCACGAGCAGTCGGGAGCCCGCGGCGCACACCTCGCCCTTGCCGTAAAAGATCCCCGTCTGCGCGCCGCGCACGGCGGCCGCCAGATCGGCGTCGGCGAAGATGATGTTGGGGCTCTTCCCGCCAAGTTCGAGGCTGACGCGCTTCACCGTCGCCGCCGCCTCGCGCATGATCCATTGGCCGACTTCGGTCGAGCCCGTGAAGGCGATCTTGTCGACGAGCCGGTGCCGCACCAGGGCCGCGCCCGCCGTCGCCCCGGGACCGGGGACCACGTTCAAGGCGCCCGCGGGCAGTCCCGCTGCGACGGCCAGCTCGCCCAGCATCAGGGCGGTGAGCGGTGTCTCGTGCGCCGGCTTGAGCACCACCGTGCATCCGACGGCGAGGGCCGGGGCGACCTTCCAGGTGGCGAGGTTGAGCGGGAAATTCCACGGCACGATCGCGCCCACCACACCGACCGGCTCCCGCAGGGTGTAGGTGAAGAAGTTGCCGCTCACCGGCAGCGTGTCGCCGGTGAGCTTGTCGGCCCAGCCGGCGTAGTAGCGGAGCGTCTCGATCGCCATGGCGACGTCGATCTTCGACTCGAACAGTGGCTTGCCGTTGTTCTTCGTCTCGAGATCGGCGATCTCCTTGGAGTGCTGCTCGAGCAGGTCGGCGAGACGGAACAGCAGGGCGCCGCGTTTGCGCGCGGGGAGCTCGCGCCATTCTTTGGACTCGAGGCAGGCGCGCGCGGCCCGCACAGCGGCGTCGATCTCCGCTTCGCCCGCTTCGGCCACTTCGGCGAGCGGCTCCTCGGTGGCAGGGTTGGTGAGGCAGTAGCGTTTCGCCGCCGCCCGCCATTCGTTGCCGATCAGCAGGTCGGTCTTCACCGGCCCTTGAACTCCGCGACCCGCTTCTCGACGTACGCAGCGATGCCTTCCTTCGCGTCGTCCGACTGGAACAGCTGCTGCTGCAGCTCCCGCTCGAGCGTCAGCCCCGATTCGAACGGCACCTCGGCACCGGATTGGACCGACCGCTTGATCAGGCCGACCGCCTTGGACGCCTTGTGGGGCGGGCAGAACTGCTTGGCGTACAGCATCACCTGCTCCCAATAGTCGTCGGCGGGAAAGACTTCGTTCACGAGGCCCAGCTCCTTCGCCTTGTCGAACGAGAACGTCTCCCCCTTCACCATCATCTCGATGGCCCGCGTCTTGCCAACGATGCGCGCGAGGCGTTGCGTGCCGCCCGTGCCGGGCAGCACACCGAGATTCACCTCCGGGAGCCCGATCTTCCCGGCATTCTCCTTCGCGAGCCGGAGATCGCACGCCATGGCGATCTCGAGCCCGCCCCCGACCGTGTGCCCGTTCAGCGCGGCGATGGTGAGCTTGGGCGTGTGCTCGAGGCGGTTGAGGGTCTCGTTGGCGTGCAGGCAAAAGAAGTACTTGTAGCGGGGCGTAATGCTGTTCAGATACGCGATGTTCGCGCCGGCCGAGAAGAACTTGTCGCCGTGGCCGCGCAGCACCAGCACGTGAGCGGTGTCGTCGAAGCGCGCCTGCAGGATCGCGTCGTCCAGCTGGCGCATCATCTCGTGGGTGTATGTGTTGGCCGGCGGATCGTCCAGCTCGATGATCGCCACGCCGCCTTCCACCAGGTAGTGCACGAGCGTCTTCTTGTCGGCCTTGGGTTCCGTCATCGTGGTCATGATGCGTCAGCCTCCCTGTACCGTGGAACGCGCCTCCGCGAAGCCGCCGACGAAGATGCGCGCGATCAGCCCCGCCAGGCGATCGGGGTCGATCTCGCCGGCGGGGTCGTACCAGTTGTAGATCCAGTTCATCATGCCGAACAACGCGTAGGCGGCCGCGCTGCGGTCCACCTGCGGCTCATCAGGCGCCACGTCCTTGAGCAGGCTCTCCAGCAAGTCCACGTAGCGCCGCTTGATCACGTTCACCTTGCGCTGCCGCTCGCCTGTGAGCGAGCTCGCCTCGTGCGACAGCACCTTCATCTCCGCCAGGTTTGCCGCGAAGAACGTCACATGGTGGCGGATGAAGAGCTGGAGTCGCTCCACCGGCTCGGTGGCGCCGGCGACCGCCTGCTCGGCGCCGGCAAGAACCCGGGTGAAGCACCGCTCCTGCACCAGCGCGAGCAGCTCTGCTTTGCCGCGGACATAGTAGTACATCCCGGCGAGCGACATGCCGCTCGCCGCCGCGAGATCGCGCATCGTGGTGGAGTGGTAGCCCTTCTCGGCGAACACCTTCGCCGCCCGGGCCAGGAGATGCTCCAGCCGCTCGTCGTAAGGGCGCATCGGGTTCGAACGCTTGTTCGAACTTTGAAGCTAAGGGCTGGCGCGGGTGAGTTCAAGGGTGGTGGAGGTCGCGAAGGTTGTGGAGGATGGTGGAGGTGGGGAACGGCTGGACGGACCTCCACAACCTCCACAACCTCCACAACCTCCACCACTTAATATTTGCATCATTCCCCCGTCCACCCTCCGGAGCGCCATGCCTCAAGCCGAGCCCGTCGCCGCGGTTCCGACCGATGCGGCGCTGATTGCCGCCTGGCAGGGCGGTGACGAGCAGGCCGCGGCCGAACTGGTCCGTCGCCACGCCCGTGCGCTGGCACGTTTTCTCGCCAGCGCGGGCGCGCCCGAGGCGGACCTCGACGATTTGGTGCAGGAGACGTTCATTCGAGCCTTCCGCGCCGTGGGCCGGTTCCGGGGCCAGTGCCGGTTTCGCACCTGGCTCCTGACGATCGGGGGCAACGTCCTCAAGGACGCCGGGCGACGGGCGAAGCGCGCCAAGGTAGTGCCCCTCGGGGAGGACGTCCGCGCGACCGATGGAGATCCGCACGAGCGGGCCGTGGCGGGCGAAGCCGAGGGGAGACTGTTGGAGGGCCTGCGGCGACTGCCGCGGATGCAGCGCGAGGTGTTCCTGCTGCGGGCGCAGCAGGGGTTCGAGTATGAAGAGATTGCGGCGGCCCTGGGGACATCACCGGGCGCCGCGCGTGTGCATTACCACCACGCCGTCAAACGGTTGAAGGAGCATCTGCAGTGAGACACGACGAATTGCACGACGCCAAGTTACACGACCTCGCGAAGCGGCTCGGCGCCGGCGCCGCTGAGCGGTTGGACGTGGAGCGTACCGCGCAGATGGTGCTCGCCCGCTTGCGGGCGGAGCCGCGCGTGAGCGTGGTGGCGCGACTGTGGATGCAGCCGGCGTGGCTCAAGATCGCGGCGCTGCTGGTCCTGCTGCTCGGCAGCGGGGTGGTGGCGCGCAGACCATGGCGCGCGGGAGCGCCGGGCACGGCAACCGTCATCCCCGTGGGGGAGGACTTGACCGGTCTCTCGGCGGATCAGTTGCGCGAGGCGATCCATTCCCTCGATCAACCGCTCGCCGAAGAGGGTGCGGGGAGCGTCGACGCCGGTCTCGAAGGTCTGAGTGCGGACGAGTTACGGGCGCTGCTGCACGCGCTGGAGAGCTGACCGATGAAGTGGTTCGCCTGGCTCGTGCTGCTCGCCGCAGCGGTCCCTGCGCTGGCGGCGCAGCAGCCGGCCGATACCAGCGAGGACGCCGAGGTGCAGCAGCTGCAGCGCCAGTTGCGGCAACGCTGGAACGAGCGCGTTCGCCATGACCTGAACCTGTCGGACGAACAGGCCGCCAAGCTTCAGGGGACGGAGGGGAAGTACCAGCAGCAGCGGCGGGACATCGCCCAGCGCCAACAGGCCGTCAACGAGGCGCTGCGCGGGCAGCTCCAACCGGGCGTCGCGGCGAACGGCGACAGCGTGCGGAGACTCATGGACGCTCGGGAGCACAATCGCACGGCGTTGGCGCAGCTCGAGCGGGACGAAGACAAGGAGATCGCGGGCTATCTCAACCCCGTCCAGCACGCGCGCTATCAGATGATGCGCGAGCAGCTGCGGCGGCGCATCCAGGACATCCGCGAGCAGCGGCGAGCGCGGGGGCAGGGCCTAGGACCGCGCGGCGGGGCGGGGCGGCCGCGGCCAGGCAAGCCACCGCGGCGCCGCCCCTAGCCTTTCAGCACCCTCAGCGCTGCGTCGCGCGCCTTTACGATCACCTGCACGGTAGGACTGCGTGACAGGAGGTCGAACACCCGCCAATGCGCGTCGGACCAGCCGATCACGAACGCCATTTGACACGCGGGGCACCGCAGGCTCGTCGCTCGGTCGGACAGCGGCGCTCGCGCGGCGCAATGTGGGCAGACCCCGTAACGAACACCCCAGCCCTGGGGGGGGCTGACGCTGCCGCGAGGCCGCGGCACCACCGACCACATACGGGGTCGAATCGGTAGGACCTGGACAAACGCTTTCGGGACGGACAGCGGCCGCCGGTTGACGTTGAGGATCACTTCGGTGGGAGTCGACTCCACGACGCGGTACCACGCGCCGCGCCGCAGGGGCGAGAACGGCCGGGCCCGGATTCTAGCCCACTGCTCGGGTTGTGGCATGCGCGCCCTCCGGAGTGCTGGGACGATCGAGAACGTGGGCGCCGCCGGGCGTCGGTGCGCTGCAAGGACAACTACATGTTCTCAGCAAGTGAGCTCCGGGGCTGTGATGCGCGACACGGTGGATGCTTCACCCCCACGGATGATCACCCTGGGCCGCCGGAGTCGGCTCGTCGCTCGGGCCCTTGCTGCGATGAACGGTCGGGGATTCGCTCCGGAGTCCAGTCGCCGGGGAGGTACGACTCCTCCCGCGCGAAGCGGAACACCCCTTTGCACCGCGGGCAACGCATCGTCTGAGGGGCGGCATTCAGCGCGGACCGGTGTTTGCAGCTCGGGCACACTGCATACCACCAGCCCCAATGCGCGGGCACCCGCACCGCATTCACGGGTCGCGGCACGATCGTCCAGAGACGGGGTGGTCCGCCCACGAGCTCCACGAGCGACCGCGGCACCGTCACCGGCCTCCGGTTGACGTCGAAGACGACCGTCTCGGAAGTCTCGTCCGTGACGCGATACCATGCGCCGCGGCGCAACGGGTAGGGACCCTCGATCTTTAGACGCGCAAACTGAAATCCCGTCATGGGTGAGCCGGAGCTCCCGAGTTCTCAGAAAGTCGATTGCCGTGGTGCCCATGCAACGTCACCTGTGGCGCCGAAGCGACCACAGACGCGCGGGTCAACCGCCCCGCCGCTTCAGTGCTCGCCCGGTCGGGGGGGCGTCGCTCGTTCGTTGCTTCCGAGTAGCAGCCGGAGCGCCGCGTCCCGAACCTTCGCCATCGCCGTCAGCGCTGGTCGGTCGGACAGGACTTCGAAGACCCGCCAAGGCGAGTCCGACCACGCGATCGGGAACACGGAGCCGCACGCGGGGCAGGGCATGCCACCCGATGGTCCGCGAAGGGCAGCGCGGGCACTGCAGTCGGGACATACTGCATATCGCGGGCCCCAGCTATCGGGGAGGGTTACAGCGTCGCGCGGACGCGGTACCACAGACCACATGCGGGGACGTAGGGGCAAGACTTGCAGGAAGGGGCGCGGCACGCGCACCGGTCGTTGATTGACCTCGAGGACGGCTTCGAGCGGGGTGAGGCGCGTGACCCGATACCACGCCCCGCGGCGGAGCGGGCAATTGGTCCGAGCCCTGACCCTGGCCCATTGCTGGATGTGAGGCATCGGCGCCCTCCGGAGCGCGAGAGGTGGGCTGTGACGGTTCGGGCGCCGCGTGCTGCTGGGCCACAACATTCCTGCCGGCGCGCTGGGATACTGTGACGCGTCGCACCACGGCGCCGCTCACGTGCGAGCGGACGCGAAGCACACAACTTGCGGCCATCCTGCGCCTTGTGAAAGCCGGCCGGGGGACAGTGTGTTGCGTCGACGGGTAGGCGTGCTCCTGGCAGGTCTCGCCGCACTCACATGCCAGCTCGACCAGAGCGAAAGCACCGATGTGCCCCCCACTGTCGCGAGCACCGGCACGCCGGGCGACGTCACCGACCTGGCGGTGGCGGCGGCGACCGCGAACTCCGTGACGCTGTCCTTCACCGAAGTGGACGACGGCGCTGGTCAGCCGGCCAGCTATGACGTCCGCTATGCGGTAGCCCCGATCTCGTGGGGCTCGGCGCATAGCGTCACCCAAGGGAGTTGCGCGACGCCGCTGCGCGGCACGAGCGTCGGCGCGCGGCGGACCTGCACGGTGCTGGGGCTCGCACCCATGACGACGTATCAGTTTCAACTCGTGGCCTTTCACGGCACCTTGAATCAGGATGCCGTGTTCGGTGGTCTTTCCAACGTGGCACCTTGATGGAGGACCGCACGCGCAGAGGCTGCCGCCCGACCGGCTCGGCCGCTAAGTTAGGTCGCGATCGCACTCGCCCGAGTGGCGGAATGGCAGACGCAGGGGACTCAAAATCCCCCGGGGGCAACCCCGTGAGAGTTCGACTCTCTCCTCGGGCACCTGATCAGCGAGGACCGACGTCCCACCAGACGCCGGGATCCACACCCCATTGTGGCGCGTGCACGGCGTGGCGCCCTCTGCGCGGAAGAGAGGGCCTGCCCGGCCCGGTGTGAGCCGGGCCACGGCGCCCCCACGGCTGACCGCCTATGGTCCGTTCGCCAACTAGGATGCGCCAAGAGCCCGAGGTACTGCGATGCAAACGTTCCAGTGGGCCCGCTTGAATGAAAACGTGAAGACGCAGCTGCGCCGCGGTGCATGGTACCGGATCCTCAAGCTCACGTCGAGCGAGGCGACGGTGGACGTGAAAGGGAAACCAGTCTCCCTGCCACGAGGAGAGCTGCAGCTCTCACCCACACAGGCACAGCGCTGGACCGTCGTGCCGGCGCCCAAAAACGCCCCGCGCTTCCCCGCAACATGGGGCGCGCAGTACGCCGTGTGTCCCAATTGCCGGGACCGCGCGCGCCTCGAAGGCCAGGCGCCGAGCATGCGGTGCCACCGGTGCAACGGATTGTTCGAGATCGCCTGGAACGAGCCTTACCTCGCCAGCGCGTAAGACCCGCGTAAGACCGCCGCCCCGCTATCTCGCGGGGGCGCTCCCAGTGGCTGCGCTAACGTTGAATGAGGCGCTGGTCGCGCCCGTCGCCCCCGGCGCCGTCGCGCTCAGCGTGTAGCCGGTCCCGGCTCTGTCGATGCTGAGATCCCCGAACAGCGCGACGCCGTTGACCGGCGTCACGGACGTCGTGCCGGAGAGCCTCCCGCCGACCGGATTGGTGCCGATCGCAACCGTCACGCTGGCGGTGAAGCTCGTGTCGACATTGCCCAGGGTGTCTTGCACCTGGACCTGGATCGCCGGGGTGATCACGTTGCCCGGCGTGGCAGTGCTGGGCTGGACCCTGAAGACGAGGACCTCGGTCGCCGTACCGCCGGTCGTGCCGATGGCGAACCCGCGGGTGAGCGGCTCGGTGCCCGGGAAACAGCCGGCTGCGGCGAGGGCGACCAGGGCAACGGCGAGAGGCGCGAGTTTCATATCAATTAGACGCTTATCCTGCCAAGAATGTTCACGTCTTCGCACCGCGATAGAACGTCCCGTACGCGAGCAGGGCGCGCGCTACGCCCTTGTCCAGCTGCCCGGCCATATACGCCGGGAGCGCCCCGATGCGGTCCTTGAGCGCAGCGGCACCAGCCGGTGTGCTCCCTGGCTTGAGCCCCTTGTAGCCATCGACCAGGCCCGCCCGCAACGCTTCGAGCACCCACGGTTTCGTTTCCACGGTCGCCTTGGTAACGACCACGCCGCCGATGGCGCCGGCCGGCGTAAACCCCACGGCGACCTCGACCGGGCCGTGCGGCGTGTCGACGCGCACAAACACCAGCGCGCCCGCCACGCGGTCGGCCGTCTTGCCGGTATAGAAAGTGAGGACGCCGTCTTCGGGGCTCCAGTCCACGGCCTCGTGGAGGCGGTGAGCATCGGTATTGCTCAAATGCACCTCGCGCGCAAAGAACGCCTCGGCGCCCGGAAGCAGAGCCTTCACCGCATCGGGACGCTGCACGAGCACAACCGTCGGGGTGATGTGGAGCACGGCGGCCACAGCCATGGCCGCCAGAAACTTCGAGATCATCCGGCAACTCCTTTCTTCGGTGTCCACATCTGCCACATGGCGAGGGCAGTGACGATTCCGTAGCCGAGCCCCATCGCCCAGCCGCCGGCGAGCGTCACCAGCGCGAATCCGGGGGCCACGAGCTTCGTGAGCCACATACCCGCGAAATCGAGCCACGGCGCGGCGAACAGCAGCGTGATGAGCCCGAAGCCGGCCCAGGACGGCAGCGCCAGCCCGAGCACGACCGCCGACAGCGCCGCCGCGATCACTCCGTACATCGGGATGTGCACGTGCGTATCCTGCACCAGCAGATCCCGGTCCACGGTGTGCGCCGGCTCGGCGAGCTCCCCGAGCGTTACGGCGTGCTCGACGACCACGGTAGTCTCCGGCGGCATGTGCATCGGCATCTTCGGCCCGCGATACGTCGCTGCCACCGAGCGCGGTGTGAACCCCGCGTACAGCCCGACCATCCAGGCGCCGAACAGGTACGCCACGCCGAACGTGCCGAGCAGGCACGTGACGAGCCATCGGAGCCTCGTGTCCGCGTGCTGCAGGTCGTATACCATCCGTCCTCCCTAGAAGAGGTAGAGGAACTCCACGACAGCACGCGTGTCGGTGCGCTCCTGCCCAGCGCTCGTGGTCTCGAAGAACGGCTGGGTCGAGTAATCGACCCGCAACGCCGCTCGGAGCGCGATCTGGGGCAGGTGAAAGGTCGTGTGTTCGATGTTGGAGAAGATCCCTTCCTGCGCCTGGCTGTAGAACCACATTGGGCCGACCGTAACCGAACGCAGCACCTGCGGCGTGCCGGTCAACGCACCGCCTGAGTCGGACAGGTGATCATAACGCGCGGCGAGGCCGATCCGGTGGCCCAACCGCAAGAACGCGGTGGCAGCTGCTCCGCCCCAGGTGAGATTGCCGCCCGCGTCGCGCTCGCGACCGAGGTTCAGCTCGGTGCCCACGATCAGGCGCCCGAGATCGAGGGTGACGTCGGGGGCGAGCAGGCTGCGCTGATGCGCGTCGGTGCCGTCCTGCTCCGGGCCGTACACGCCGCTCGCGCCGATGGTGAGCCCGTCGACCGGGATCCACTGGATGCGCAGCATCCCGGTCTTGCCGCGATTGTTGTCCACGTCGACGTTCCAGCCGTTCGCCACTGCCCCGGCCAGCTCCACCCGTGGGGACGCGGTGAGCCGCACGATCGCCCCGGTGAACTTCGCCGGCCTCGCGAGCGCGAAGTTGAAGGAGTTGGTGGGGATCAGCTTGAGCGGCTCGTCGTCGCGCTCGAAACCCACCGGCGCGTCGAATTTCCCGAAAGCGACCGTCCACTGGCTCCTGGTGTGCGGCGTCCAGCTGACGATGAGGTTGTCGATTTCCGTGGCGGACGCGCCGTCTTCCAGGGCAGTCGTGAGCTGCCCGAACAGGTAGAAGTCGCCGGCGGGCTTGAACAGGCTCAGCGCCAGCTTCCCGGCCGTGAAGCTGTTCGCCGTCTGGACACGATCGTAGCCCGCCGACCCGACTGCGAAGCCCGTCACGGTCACCTGCGGCGCTTCCTCGAATGTCACTTCCCGCTCCTGCGCCGCGGCTCGAACCCCGATGCCGCAAAGCAGAACGCCGCACAGCGCGCTGCGCATAAGACCCCCCCGAGTTGTAGGAATGACCGACGCGTCAGCTCAGAGCGAAGGCGTTGGGAGGAGGCGATTCCGGAGCGAAGGACGGGGAAGGAGGAAGCGGGAAGGGGGAAGGAGGCGCGTCGACCCGACGGGCGACCGTGACGACCAGCTGCGTTGCGAGGGGCGTCGCCATCGCGGGAGAGATGGCCACGTCCGAACCGCCGGTCATCTCACCACAGAAGCATGGGCCGTCGCTAGGCGCGCCCGCGTGGCCGGCGTGTGCGTGGTGAGTCAGGTGGTGCCGACAAGCAATGAGCGCGTCGAGCGTCGCGCCCCCGGGACCGCCGGCGAGCCAGCACGCGGCAGCGAGGGCGTAGCAGGTGAACGCGGCGGCGCGTCGCATGATTGTGAAGTCTAGGTGCGCTCGTTCGGCTGGCGCAACCCCGGCTGGGCCGTGTAGACTGGTGCCTCTATGGGCGATCGCATCGACTTCCGGGACGGCCACTGGGTGGTGCCCGACCGGCCGGTGATCCCGTATATCGAGGGCGACGGCACGGGCCCCGACATCTGGCGCGCGGCGCAGCGCGTGTTTGACGCCGTAGTCGCAAGGGTCTCCGGCGGGAAGCGCCGGGTCGAGTGGCTGGAGGTGCTCGCGGGGGAGAAGGCGTTCAAGCAGACGGGGAACTGGCTGCCGGAGGAGACCCTCGAAGCGATCCGCCGCCACCGCGTCGCGATCAAGGGGCCGCTCACGACCCCGGTCGGGGGCGGGATCCGCTCGCTCAACGTCGCGCTGCGCCAGCTGCTGGACCTGTACGCCTGTATCCGGCCGGTGCGGTACTTCGCCGGCGTCCCGAGCCCGATGCGGGAGCCCCAGAAGCTCGACGTCGTGATCTATCGCGAGAACACCGAAGACGTGTACACCGGCGTCGAGTACGCGGCGGAGAGCCCGGAGGCGAGCCGGCTGCTCGCGTTCCTGCGCGATCAATTCGGCGCCAAAATCCGCGATGGCAGCGCGTTGGGCATCAAGCCGATGTCCCGATTCGGCACGCAGCGCCTCGTCGCGAAGGCGATCGAGTACGCCATCAGGACACGCCGCCCCTCAGTCACGCTGGTGCATAAGGGCAACATCATGAAGTTCACGGAGGGCGCCTTCCGGGAATGGGGGTACGAAGTCGCGCGGGAGAAATTCAGCGGCAACACGATCCCCGAGACGGAGGCGGGCCAGGGGAAAGGGGACACGCGAAAGGTGGTGATCAAGGACCGCATCGCCGATTCGATGTTCCAGCAGGTGCTGCTGCGCCCCGAGGAGTATGCAGTGATCGCCACCCCCAACCTGAACGGCGACTACCTCTCCGACGCCTGCGTCGCCCAGATCGGCGGACTCGGCATGGCGCCCGGCGGCAACGTGGGCGACGGCTACGCCGTGTTCGAGGCGACGCACGGCACGGCGCCGAAGTACGCCGGCCTCGACAAGGTGAACCCGGGGGCGGTGATTCTCTCGGGAGCCATGATGTTCGACGAGCTGGGGTGGACCGACGCGGCCGAGGCGATCACCCGGGGGCTCTCGGGCGCGATCACAGCGCGCCGCGTCACTTACGACTTGGCGCGCCAGATGCCGGGCGCCAGCGAGGTCTCGACCTCACGGTTCGCCGAGTGCATTATCGAGCATGTCTGAGATGACGAGCACGCTCCTCGCCGTGCCCCTCGCGCAGGTCGAGACTCCGCTGCTGGCGGTGGCGCTCGGGCAGGGCTCCGCGCTCCCGCCGTCCCTCGCCGAGCTCGAACGCTCCGCCGGCGGCGTGCTCGGCCGCGCCATCACGAGCGGGGATTTCAAAGGTAAGCGCGACGAAGCGGTGCTGCTCTATCCGAGCGGCGGCAAAGCGCAGCGCATCCTGCTGGTCGGCCTGGGGAAGAGCGCCGAGGTGACGCGCTCGAGCATCCGGCGCGCGGCGGGCGTGGCGGCGAAGCGCGCGCGGTCGCTCGGGGCGACGCAGTTCGCGTTCGCGATCGCGCCCGAGGCACGCAACGGCGTCGCCCCAACGGACCTGGGCCAGGTGATAGTCGAGGGCGCGGGACAGGGCGCGTGGGCCTTCACCGAGCTCAAGGCGGCCCCTGAAGACCCGAAGCCGGAGGTGGAGGCGGTCGCGGTGGTGTGCGACGCGAAGGAAGCCACGCAGGTCGCGGCGGGCCAGAAGATCGGCGAGGGCGTCGCGGCGGGGCACCAACTCGCCCGCTACTTGCAGATGCTTCCCGGCAACGTGTGCACGCCCAGCTATCTTGCCGACCGCGCGAAACAGCTAGCTGCTGCCTTCGGCTTCGGCCTCACGGTGCTCGATCGGGCAGCCATGCAAAAGGAAGCGATGGGCGCACTGCTCGCCGTGGCTCAGGGCACCCAGCAGGAGCCGCGCTTCATCGTGCTCGAGTACCGGGGGGGAGGGGGGGACACGGCGCCCGTAGCGCTCGTCGGCAAGGGGGTCACGTTCGACTCGGGCGGCATCTCGATCAAGCCGGCGCAGAACATGGAGGACATGAAGTTCGATATGTCCGGCGCGGCCGCGGTGCTCGGTACATTCGAGGTGCTCGGCCGGCTGAAACCCAGACTCAACGTGACGGGCGTGATCCCGTCCACCGAAAACCTGCCGTCGGGCACGGCGGTGAAGCCCGGCGACGTCGTCAAGAGCCACTTCGGTAAAACGATCGAGATCATCAACACCGACGCCGAGGGCCGGCTGATTCTGTGCGACGCGCTGTCGTACGTGCGCAAATTCAAGCCCGCCGCGGTGCTGGACGCCGCGACCCTCACCGGCGCGGTGGTGGTGGCGCTGGGCCACGTCGCGATCGGCGTGATGGGCAACGACGAGGTCCTGATCAACGAGGTACGGGACGCCGGCGAGCGCGCCGGCGAGCGCTGCTGGCCGCTGCCCCTGTGGGACGACTACCGCGAGCTGCTCAAGTCCGATATCGCCGACGTGAAGAATTCCGGCGGCCGCGGGGCCGGCACGATCGCCGGCGGATGGTTCCTGCGCGAGTTCGTCAACGGGTTCCCCTGGGCGCACCTCGACATCGCGGGCACGGCCTACACCGACGGCGAACCGCCCCACCAAACGAAGGGCCCCACGGCCATCGGGGTCCGGCTCTTCACCGAATTTCTCCTGAAGCGCGCGGAGGCGTGACCCGCGGCCTCCTCCACGCGGCCGCGCTGCTCGCGCTCGCCGGGGGAGCCGCCGCCCAGGTCGACACGACGGCGCGCGACACCACCGCCCGGCGCGATACGACGGCGCGGCGGGACACGACTGCCCGGCCCGATACCGCCCCGGCGTACCTCCCGGTGTTGGCCGCGCCGCGACCCGAGGGGCCGTTGCCGCGGGGCACGCGCTACTCCTTCACCACCGACTCGTTCGCTTTGTCGAACGCGCAGACGCTGTCCGATCTCCTCGCCCACATCCCGGGCGTGTACGTCGCGCGCGGGGGCATCTATGGGCAGGCGGAAATCGTGCTGTACGGCGGGCGCGGCCCCGCCGGCCTCGAAGTCTTCTGGGACGGCGTGCCCCACCTGCCGCTCGGGCGCGATTCGGTTTATCTCGATCCCGCCCGCATCTCGCTCGCGCCGCTCGAGCGGGTGGACGTGGTCGTGCTCCCCGCGACGCTGCGGATCTATCTCGTGACGGCGCGCCAGCGGTCGACCGCGACGGCATCCCAGGTCAGGATCGCCACGGGCCAGGTGAGCACGGCGAACTACCGCGGCGCCTACGAGCGGCGCTGGCGCTCGGGGCTCGGCCTCTCGCTCGTCGCCGACTACAACAACAACGACGGCATCCCCGGCAGCTCGAGCACCGCGTTCAACAGCGTGGACCTCTGGCTCAAGGCCGAGTACGTGCCGCGCCCGCAGGTCGGGATCTCCTATCAGCTCGCCAGCTCGAGCTGGAAACGGAGCCCGTCCGACGCGGCGGGCCTCACAGCGCATTTCGACCAGAAGCGCCGCGACGCGATACTGCGGCTGTTCGTCGCCGCGCGCGACGACGGGGTGGGGGGGGGGCCAAGGCTCGAGCTCACATTCGCCACCACGACTGCCGCCGGTGACACGGCCGTGTCGGGGCGCTCGCTTTCCCAGGGAGCCCTCTCGCTGCGCACTGCGTGGGGGCACGGGCACGTGCATCTGACGTTCCGGTCGCAGGACGAAGCCCGCCCGTGGCAGGTCGAAGGGTCCGTCGCGTGGATTCCGATCCGGCCGTTCACACTCGCTGCCGACGCTCGCCACGCGCGCTACGGGGGCTCGCGTGACGGGGAGCGGCTGCATCTCGCAGCCGGCCTGGCGTTGCCGTTCGGGCTCTCGGCGCACGGCGACATCGTCTGGGCCAACGACCTCCAGGCACCCACGCTCGCCACCGACAGCGTGCAGCGCACGCACGACATCTCGGGTGCGCTGCGCTGGGATCTGCACCGGGGCTCCATCGAGGTGGGGCTAGCACGGCGCGACTCGTTCGCCCCGGTCGGGCACCCCGAGGGGCTGCAGCCGCTCGGCGGCCTCGGTCCGACCCAAACGACGCGCTATCTCACCGTACACGGCGCCCTCGAGCCGCTGCCCGGTCTCCACCTCGCGGGCTGGTACTTCGACCCCTACGTCACCGACGGCAACGACTTCGAGCCGCCGTACCACGCGCGCATCTCGGCCACCTTCTACTCCAGGTTCTGGCGCGTCTACCGAAGCGGGATCTTCGCGCTGCGGGGTGAGATTGCGATGGAGTCGTGGAGCCGGGGTACCGCAGGCCTGGACTCGGCCGGCAAGGTCCTCGTGCTCCCAGGGGCGACCTTCATGGAGACGAACGTCGAGGTTCGGGTCGCCGGAGTCACCATCTTCTGGGTCCAGCGCAACATGAACGGGATGCGGGCGAGCTACATGCCCGGCCTCGACTATCCGCGGCGCTTCCAGTTCTACGGCGTGCGCTGGCTATTCACCAACTAGGGTGCGAGGCTCTGCGAGTTCCCACACTGAAGTGTGCGCTCGGCACGGCACTGCCCTTAAGGGCAGTGTAGGCCGAGCCCACGCTTCAGCGTGGGAACGACGAGTTGACCTAAGTTCTTTGCCTGGCTATACTTAAATTCTGTGCCACGGAGCATGACGGGGTTCGGTTCCGCCGACGGGAAGGTGCTCGGCGGGCGCCTGCGGGTCGAGATCCGCACCGTGAACCATCGCTATTACAATCCGCAGTTCAGGCTGCCGTTCGAGTTGGCCGGAATCGAGGGCCAGCTACGCGAGCGGTTACGGCAGTTGTTGGACCGCGGTCATGTCGCGCTGTCAGCGCGCTGGGTCGAAGCGCCGCCCTCCGACGGCGCCGTCGCAGTGGACATCGGGCGGGCCCGCCAGGTGGTGGCGGCCGCGACGGAGCTCAAGAAGCAGCTCAAGCTCAAGGGCGAGGTCGATCTCGCCTTCGTGGCACGACAGCCGGACGTGCTGACCGTGCAGAGCGACGGCGCCGCGACGGCCGCCTGGAGCGACGTGGAGCCGATCGTGGAGCAGGCGGCGCGCGAGGTGCTCGCGATGCGGGCGCGCGAAGGGCGCGCGCTGGCGTCGGAGCTCGCTGCCCGGCTCGACGCCTTGGCGACGGGCGCGGGCACGGTCGCGGAGCGGGCGCCGGCGCGCCTGGAGGCGGAGCTGACGCGATTGAAGAAGGTGGTGGCGGAGCTCGCTGCCGGTGTGCCGCTGGACGAGCAGCGGCTGGCGGTGGAAATCGCGCTCATGGCGGACCGGGTGGACATCACGGAAGAGTTGGTCCGCCTGCGGACGCACCTCGCCGCGTGCCGCGAGACCCTCGCCGGAGAGGGGGCGGTCGGCAAGCAGCTCGGCTTCCTCGCGCAGGAGCTGTTGCGCGAGGTGAACACCATCGGCTCGAAGGCGAACGATGCCGCGATCACCCAGACCGTGATCGCGATGAAAGGCGAGCTCGAGAAGTTTCGGGAGCAGCTCGAGAACCTGGAGTGACGCCGCGGGTCGTCGTGTTGTCGGCTCCGTCCGGGGGCGGCAAGACGACGATTGCCAAAGCACTCCTGGCCCGGCGACCCGACGTCGGCTATTCGGTGTCGGCGACGACGCGCCCGCCCCGGCCAGGTGAGCAGAACAGCGTCGCCTATCATTTCTTGAGTCGGAATGAATTCGCCCGCCGCCGGGACGCGGGTGAGTTCGTGGAATGGGCCGAGTACGCGGGAGAGTGGTACGGCACGCTGCAGAGCGAGGTCGACCGGGTGCTGCGGTCGGAGCGGCACGTGCTGCTCGACATCGACGTGCAGGGCGCCGCCCAGGTGCAGGGGCGTTATCCCCCACCCCAGTCGATCGGCATCTTCATCCTGCCGCCGAGCGCAGCGGCGTGGGGACGGCGGTTGGTGGGCCGCGGCACGGAATCGCCCGCTTCGCTCGAGCGACGCCTCGAGCAGGCGATTGCGGAGATCCGCCAGTCATCGGATTGGCGCCACATCGTCATCAACGACGATCTGAATGGCGCGGTGGGCGAGGTAGCGCGCATCATCGACGAGGACGGCGCGAGGCCGCACCGGCCTCGCCCCGATCAAGTGAGCAGGCTCGTGGAAGCGTTAGTGCGTGAGGCAGACCGCCTCCGGCACGGTGTCAAAGGAGACTAGAGATGCGGATCGTCACCCCCAGCGAAGTCGCCACGCAAACCCAGAACAAGTACCTTGGCGTGCTCGTCGCGGCGAAATTCGCGCGCTTCGTGAACGATTTCCCGCGCGACCGCTCGGTGGATCTGGAGCAGAAGCTCACCACCCGCGCGCTAGACGAGCTGGTGCGGGCACGGCTCAAATACCGGCTGGTGCGGCGGCGGCGCCAGGAGGTCTGATGCCGTTCGCCGGCCGGCACGTCGTCCTCGGCGTGTCGGGCGGGATCGCGTGTTACAAGAGCTGTACGCTCGCCCGGCAGCTGACCGAGGACGGAGCGGTAGTGGACGTCGTGCTGACGGCGTCCGCGGCCGAGTTCGTGCGACCCGTCACTTTCGAGGCACTCACCGGGCGCCCGGTCCTGACCTCCCTGTGGGAGCGGGACCGGGCGCTCGCACACATCGGGCTCGCGAAACAAACCGACCTGGCGATCCTCGCCCCGGCGACCGCGAACGTGCTCGCCCGCGCGGCGATGGGCATGGCGGACGACCTGCTAACGGCCCTGCTGCTCGCGCGCAGCGGCCCGGTACTCGCCGCGCCCGCGATGAACGACGCGATGTACGCCCACCCCGCCACGCGCGCCAACATGAAGACGCTCGCGGCACGGGGCTGGCAATTCATCGGTCCCGAGATCGGGCCGCTGGCCGAAGGGCCGAGCGACCGGCCCGGCCGAATGAGCGAGCCGGACACCATCCTCGCGGCCGCGGCACGGCTGCTCGTGACCGGGGGCGGGGGAGGGGGGAGACTCGCGGGGAAGACGGTCGTCGTCACGGCCGGCCCGACGCGGGAGCATCTCGATCCGGTGCGCGTCCTCACCAACCCCTCGAGCGGCCGAATGGGCTATGCCCTCGCGGCGGCGGCGTACGCACGAGGGGCAGAGGTATTGCTCGTGACCGGCCCCACCGAGCTGCCGCTGCCGCTCGGCGTCACCGCGCATCGCGTCGAAACCACCGCCGAGATGCAGCGCGCCGTCCAGGCGCTCGTAAAGAAGGCGCACGTCCTCATCATGGCGGCCGCGCCGGCCGACTACCGCCCCGCGACGAGCGCGGCGACGAAGCGGCCCCGGCGCAACGGCACGCTCACGCTCGAGCTTGAGGCGACGCCCGACATCCTCGCGACGCTGGAGCGTCCGCGGCCGTGTGTGGTTGTGGGGTTCGCCCTCGAGGCCGGCGGCGACGGCGTTGCGAAGGCACGCCAAAAGCTGCAAGATAAGGCCCTCGATTTCGTTATCCTGAACGACGCGCTCGAGCCCGGCGCGGGGTTCGAAGTAGCCACGAATCGCGTCACGATCATCGGGAAAGCGGGAGCACCGATCGAGCTCCCGCTCCTTTCCAAGCGCGACGTGGCGGACAAGATCCTCGACGCGGTGGAACGGGCTCTGACGTGAGCGACGGGCGGGCACTGGCGCGCGAATTCCTGGAACAGCAGAAGCTGCTCGGCGGCAATCCGGTCATTTTACCGGCACTGCCGGGAGGCGAGATGCGGGATGCGGGAGGCGTGGCGCCGCAGCCACCCGCACCGGCGCCGCCCGCAGCCACGCATCCCGCATCCCGCATCCCGCATCCCAGGCTTCCCCCGGCCGGCCTCTCCTACGATCCCCCCGGCGGCGATCTGTTCAGCGCCGATCCGCTGCAGCAGGCGGCCTCGCTCGACGCTGTGGCCACGCTGGTGGCCGCTTGCACCAAGTGTCGGCTGTGCGAGGGGCGCCGGCACACCGTGCCGGGCGAGGGGCCGGGCGATGCGCGTCTCGTAGTCGTGGGCGAAGGCCCCGGCCGCGTGGAAGACGAAACCGGGCGACCGTTCGTCGGCCAGGCGGGCGAGCTGCTCACCAAGATCCTGGCCGCGATCCAGCTGCGACGCGAGCAGGTGTTCATCTGCAACGTGGTGAAGTGCCGGCCGCCCGAAAACCGCGTGCCGCAGTACGACGAGATCGCGGCGTGCCTGCCGTACCTGTTCCGTCAGATCGACCTCCTCAAGCCGCGCGCGATTCTCGCCATGGGCGGCACCGCGGCGCAGACGCTGCTCAACACCAAACAGTCACTGGGCGCGCTCCGCAACCAGATCCACCGGTTCCGGGGCATCCCGGTTATCGTTACCTACCATCCGGCTGCCCTGCTCCGGAACCCCAACTGGAAGAAGCCGACCTGGGATGACGTCCGCATCGCCCGCCGTCTCCTCGACTGAGCGCGACTTCGCCGGCCGCCAGGCTCCGTGGAGCAACGAAGCGGAGCAGGCGGTGCTCGGCGCCATGCTGCTCGATCAGGACGCGGCCCTCAAGGCCGCCGAGGTTCTCGACGACACCATGTTCTATCGCGAGAGCCACCGACTCCTGTTCCGCGCCATGATCGCCCTCACCGAGCGCGGTGACGTCATCGACCCCGTCACGCTGCGCGACGAGCTGATGCGCCGGGGGGACCTGGACCGCGCGGGGGGGATGGAGTATCTGGGCGGGCTGATCGACGTCGTCCCGACGGCGGCGAACGTCGACTACCACGCGAAGATCGTCCGCGATAAGGCGGTGCTGCGCCGCCTGATCGAGGCGGCCACCGCGATCATTCAGGACGCCTACGACGGGCGCCTGACGTCCGGCGACATGCTCGACAACGCCGAGCATCGCGTCTTTCAGGTCGCCCAGCTCAAGCGCGCCGAGGAGTTCGTGCGGCTGAAGGAGCTGATCTGGCCGACGATGGAGCGGATCGAGCAACTCCACACGAGCCAGGGGGCGCTCACAGGCGTGGCTAGCGGCTTCACCGACCTGGACCGGCTCACCGCCGGGTTCCAGCGAGGGGATCTCGTCATCGTGGCCGCGCGCCCATCGATGGGAAAGACGGCGCTGGCGCTCAACGTCGTCCAGCACGCGGCAATCGAGCACGATGTCTCGGTGGCCATCTTCTCGCTGGAAATGTCCAAGGAGCAGCTCGTCCAGCGGCTGCTGTGCTCGGAGGGGCTGGTCGACGCGCAGCGGCTGCGCCGGGGCCAGCTGCGCGACGACGACTACCCCAAGCTGGCCCGCGCGGCCGGCCTGCTGGGCACCGCGCCGATCTGGATCGACGACTCCGCGATGCTCACCCCGCTCGCCATGCGCTCCAAGGCGCGCCGGCTCAAGGCGGAGCACGACATCGGCATGGTCGTCGTCGACTACCTGCAGATGATGCAGGGGCCCACCGACTCGGAAAGCCGCCAGCAGGAGATCTCCTTCATTTCCCGCTCGCTCAAGGCGCTGGCCAAGGAGCTGAACGTCCCCGTGCTTGCCCTGTCGCAGCTGTCGCGCGCGCCGGAGCAACGCGGCGGCGAGCACCGGCGGCCCCAGCTCTCGGACCTGCGGGAATCCGGCGCCATCGAGCAGGACGCCGACGTCGTCTGCTTCATCTATCGCCAGGAGTTCTACGACGGCCCGGTCGACCCCAAGACCAACGAGAGCATCGAGGGGCTGGCCGACCTGATCATCGGCAAGCAGCGCAACGGGCCCACCGGGACCGTGAGGCTGTTCTTCAAGAAGGAGTACACCCGGTTCGACAACTACACGCCGCGCGAGGCGCCGCCCGAGGCCGGCCGTGGCTAAGGGGGGGACGCGCTCGGTGTTCCGCTGCACCGACTGCGGCGCGGAACAGCCGAAGTGGGGCGGACGCTGTGAGGCGTGCGGCGCGTGGAATACCCTGGTAGAAGAGCCGGTCAGTCGGACGGTCGGACGGTCGGACAGAAACCGCACCGCGCTGTCAGATAGTCCGCCCGTCCGACTGTCCGACGTGGGAGGGACAGGGTTCGCGCGGTGGCAAACCGGCCTCCGGGAGTTCGACTTCGTGCTGGGTGGCGGAATTGTCCCGGGCTCGGTGGTCTTGGTGGGGGGCGAGCCTGGGATCGGGAAGTCCACCCTGCTGCTGCAGTGCGCGGCCAAGCTCGAGCAGACCGGGATTCCCACGCTCTACGTGTCGGGTGAGGAGTCGCCCGACCAAGTGCGGCTGCGCGCCGACCGCCTCACCGTGGACGCCGGCGCGGTGCACGTGCTCGGCGAGACCCGGGTAGAGGCGATGCTACACCACGCGCGGGCGCTCGGCAGCCGCGTCGTGTTCGTCGACTCGATCCAGACCACGTATACCGAGGAACTCGAAGGAGCCCCGGGGAACGTGGGCCAGGTGCGCGAGTCTGCGACCCGGCTCATGCGGTTCGCCAAGGAAGCGGGGCCAGCGGTGCTGCTGGTCGGCCACGTGACGAAAGGGGGCGGCATCGCCGGTCCCAAGACGCTCGAGCACATCGTGGACACGGTGCTGTACTTCGAGGGCGAGAGCACGCTCGACCACCGGCTGTTGCGGGCGGTGAAGAACCGCTTCGGGTCGGTGGACGAGATCGGCGTGTTCGCGATGACGGGCGCGGGACTCGAGCCCGTGGCGGACCCGGCCGCTGCCTTCCTCGCCGGCCGGGCGACCGGCGTCTCGGGCTCCGCGGTGACCGCGCTGATGGAGGGAACGCGGCCAGTGCTCGTCGAGATCCAGGCGCTCGCGTCGCGGGCGGGGTTCGGCACGCCGCAACGGGTCGCCACGGGCCTCGACCACCGTCGCCTCGCCGTGCTGCTGGCGGTCCTGGAGCGCCGCGGCGGGCTGCCGTTCGCCGAGCTGGACGTGTTCGTCAATGTGACGGGGGGCGTGCGGTTGCTCGAGCCGTCGAGCGATCTGGCGGTGACGGCGGCGCTCGTGTCCAGCGTGCGCGACCGGCCGCTTCCCGCCGATGCCCTGTTCTTGGGCGAGGTCGGGCTGGGCGGGGAGGTCCGACCGGTCGGGGGCGTGGAGCGACGGCTCGGAGAAGCCACCCGCCAGGGGTTCCGGCGTGTCTTCCTGTCGGCGCGCTCGCGGGTGAGCGCGCCCGGGTTGGACGTCGTCGGCGTGGACGGGATCGATGAGCTCGCCCGCCGCCTCGCCGCCTGACGTCGGCGTCGTGATCGTAGCCGCGGGCGCCGGGGTCCGCGCGGGGCCGGGAGAGCCGAAGCAGTTTCGCCCGATCCACGGCGTGCCGATGCTGCTGCGGGCGCTGCGGCCCTTCACGTCCCACCCCGCGGTGGAGCGGGTAGTCGTGGCGGTGCCCGCAGGCTTCGCGGAACGGCCGCCGGAGTGGCTGGGGAAGCTGCTCGGGGAGCGCCTGAGCCTGGTGCCGGGGGGCGCGGCGCGGGCCCAGTCGGTGCGCGCGGGGTTGCGGGTGTTGCCGCCGGCCGTGAGCGTCGTGCTGGTACACGACGGCGCCCGGCCGTTCGTGAGCCGGGAGACGATCGACAACGTCATCACGCGAGCGCGGGCGGGCGTGGGCGCGGTCGCCGCCGTGCCGCTCAACGACACCGTGAAGGAGGTCGTCGAGGGAAACCGTATCACGAAAACCGTCTCGCGACAACGTCTGTGGCGCGCGCACACGCCGCAAGGCTTTCCGCGCGCGATGCTCGATCAGGCCTACGCCCGGCTGCGCACAGACGACCCCGTGCCGACCGACGACGCGGAGCTGTGCGAGCGTGCCGGGTTCGCGGTGGACGTGATCCCCGACACGCCGCACAATCTCAAGGTCACGACCGCAGATGACTTTCGGATCGCCGAGGCGCTCGCGCGTGAGCTGCGGTGAAGCCGATCCCGTTTCGCACGGCCGGGGACGTCGAGGCCGCGCTGGAGCGAACGATTGCGCATCTGCGCTCCGGCGGATTGCTCGCCTATCCGACGGAGACGGTCTACGGGCTGGGCTCGCGACCGCGCGTGGCCGAGGTGGAAGCGCTGCGACGGCTCAAAGCACGGCGCCCGGACAAGCCGTTCCTGCTGCTCGTGAGCCATCGGGAGATGGCCGAGGCGCACGGCCTCGCATTCAACGCCGCGGCGAGGGCGCTGGCACGGGCGTTCTGGCCCGGGCCGCTCTCGCTGGTGCTGCCGGGAGGGAGCGGCCGGCTGCCTGACCTGCTGCGTGGGCCCGAGGGCGGGATCGCCGTGCGCTGGACGTCGCACCGCGGGATGGCGAGGCTGGTGCAGGCGCTGGGGGAACCGGTAACGTCCACGTCGGCGAATCGGCCGGGGCAGCCGCCCGCGCCCGGGGCCGAAGCGATCGCGCGGGACTTCGGGGCCGCCGTCGCGGCGGGCACGCTGCTGGTGCTGGACGGGGGAGTGCTCGGGAACTCACCTCCCTCGACTGTGGTTGACTGCACCCAGCCGGAGCCCCGGCTGGTGCGCGAAGGCGCGCTGACGCTCGCGGAGCTGCGGCGCGCGGTCGGACGATTGGCGCCGTGATGGAGCAGACGAGAACGAAACGCATCCTCCTGGTGTGTACCGGGAACATCTGCCGCAGCCCGCTCGCGGCGGCGCTGCTGGACCGCGCCCTCGCCCAGCGCGGCATCGACGGCATCGAGGTGGGGTCCGCGGGGACGGGAGCGTGGGACGGCGCGCCCGTGTCCGAGGGCGCCTATCTCGTGGGGCTGGAGCGGGGTCTCGACCTCTCGGCGCACCGCGCGCGTCTCCTCACCCGGGAGCTGGTCGAGGACGCGGATCTCATCCTCACCATGGCGCGCCACCACCGGGCGCGGGTGGACGAGCTCGGCGGGGAGAGCCACGTGTTCGTGCTCGGGGAGTACGCGGGCCGCGAGGGCGACGAGGCCGAAGTGAGCGACCCGTTCGGAGGTAACCTCGAGGTCTACCGCGACACGTGCGCCGAGCTCGAAGCCCTGCTCGACACCGCAGTGGAGCGGATCGTGAAAGAGTTCGCGAGCGGTGGAAACCAGCGCTAGCACACGGCTGCTCGCCGTACTCGGCGACCCGGTCATTCACTCCCTGTCCCCCGTCATGTACAACGCGGCGATGCGCGCGCTCGGCCTCGACGCCGTGTACGTGGCGCTCCATACGCCCGCGGGGGCGCTCCCGTCCGTCCTGGCCGCTCTCGCAACGGTCGGCGGGGCGGGGAACGTCACCGTCCCGCACAAGGAAGCGGCGGAACGATGCGTGGCGCGGAAAACGGATCTGTGCGCGCGGGTCGGGGCGTGCAATACCTTCTGGGCCGAGCACGGCGAGCTGGTGGGCGACAACACGGACGTGGTGGGCGTGCTCACGTGCCTCAAGCAACTCGGGGTAGACGGCGCCAGCCGCTGGCTGCTCGTGGGCACTGGGGGGACTGCGCGTGCGGTCGCCGTCGCGGCGGCCGAGCTGCGGGCCGAGGTGCACGTGCTGTCGCGCGACGCGGCACGCGCCCAACGCTTCGCCGACTGGGCGCGAGCCCAGGGCGCGAGGGCCCACCCCGCCCGCGGCGCCCTGGAGCCCGAGGTGGCGATCAACGCCACGCCGCTCGGCCTGAAGGAGAGTGATCCGTTGCCACTCGACCCCGCGCGCGCCCAGCGACTCGCCGCGGCGCTCGACCTGGTCTACTCCCCCCGGGGAACCCGGTGGGTCCGCGCCCTGCGCGCCGCCGGCATCCCCGCGCACGACGGGCGCGAGATGCTGGTGCACCAGGGCGTCGCGGCGTTCGCTCGCTTCTTTCCCGATCAGCCCGCCCCCGTCGAAGTGATGCGAGCGGCGGTGAACCACGCGTTGCGTGCGTGAGGCGATCGAACAGCTACTCCTACCGGCGGAGTGCGCGCTCTGCCACACCTTGCTGTCCTTTGCCCGCTCGCGCCGGATCGTGTGTGACGTATGTCGCCATCGCTGGCGCGCCGTGCGGCCGCCGTGGTGCGACCGGTGCGGCCAGCCCGAGCCGCATTTCGGCCCCTGCCGGGTGTGCGCCGCGTGGCCCGCGGCCCTCCGCGCCGCCCGCTCGGCGGTCTGGCTGGAGGGCGGGGCCCGGGACGCGGTGCATGCGCTCAAGTACCGGGGCCTGGCGCGCATCGCGGACGATCTCGCCGACGTGACTGCAGCGATCGCGCTGCCGGCGCGCGACACCGCCTACCTCGTGCCGATCCCGCTCGGCCGGCAACGCCTGCGGGAGCGCGGCTATAACCAGAGCGAGCGGCTCGCGCGCGCCCTGGCACGGCGCTGGCATCGGCCGGTCGTGGACCTGCTGGTGCGGGTGCGGGAAACGGCGACCCAGACGGCGTTGACACCAGACGCGCGGCTGGCGAATGTGGCGGGGGCGTTCGCGGTAGCCGAGGGGAGCATTGGTGGGCTGACCCCGGGGCGACGCCCCGGCGTCAGCCGTCCTTGGCCCAGTCTCATTCTCGTGGACGACGTCTTCACCACCGGCGCGACGCTGGCCGAGGCAGCCCGGGCGTTGGAGCGAGCCGGGGTCCGTAACGTGCTGGCTGTGACGTTCGGCCGGGCGATCCTTCCGGATTTCACCTGAGGAGCAGCGATGGCGGTTCGTGTGGGTATCAACGGGTTCGGCCGGATCGGGCGCAATGTGCTGCGCGCCGCGGTCTTGATGAAGCAGTCGGCGCTCGAGTTCGTCGCAGTCAACGACATCACCGACACCAAGACACTGGCGCACCTGCTCAAGTACGACTCCATCCACGGCCATTTCGGCGGTACCGTCGAGGCGCGGGGCGACACGCTGGTCGTGAACGGCAAGCCGATCAAGGTGTTCGCGGTCAGGGAGCCGGAGCGGCTGCCGTGGAAAGAGCTGGGCGTGGAGCTCGTGCTCGAGAGCACTGGCCGCTTCACCGACCGCGAGGCGGCGGCCAAGCATCTCACCGCGGGTGCCAAGAAGGTCGTGATCTCCGCTCCCGCCAAGGGCGAGGACATCACCATCGTGATGGGCGTGAACCACCAGAAGTACGACGGCGCGAAGCATCACGTCATCTCGAACGCCTCCTGCACGACGAACTGTCTCGTCCCCGTCGTGAAGGTTGTCTTGGACCAATGGGGGTTCCGCCACGGCTACATGGTGACGGTGCACAGCTATACGAACGACCAGCAGATCCTCGACCTCCCGCACAAGGACCTGCGGCGCGCCCGCGCGGCGGCGCTCAACATCATCCCGACCACCACTGGCGCAGCGAAGGCCACGAGCCTCGTGATCCCGGAGGTGAAGGGGAAGATCGACGGGATCGCCCTGCGGGTCCCGACGCCGGACGTCTCGCTCGTGGACCTGACGGTCGAGGTGGAGAAGCCCACGACCATCGAGCAGGTGAACGGGGCGTTCAAGCAGGCGGCGTGCTCGAGCCTCAAGGGAATCCTCGACGTGAGCGAGGAGCCGCTCGTGTCGAGTGACTACATCGGCAACCTGTACTCCAGCGTCGTGGACGCCATGTCCACGAACGTGATCGACGGCACGCTGGTACACGTGTCCTCTTGGTACGACAACGAGATGGGCTACTCAGCGCGCTGCGTCGACCTGCTCGCCTACATCGCCGGCAAGTGAGCAAGCGCAGCCTGCGGGACCTGCCCCCCGAGGCCCTGGATGGCAAGCGCGCGCTGGTCCGCGTGGATTTCAATGTGCCGCTGAAGGACGGCCGCGTGGCGGACGAGACCCGCATCAAGGCCGCGCTTCCCACCATCGCGTACCTGCGCGACAAGGGCGCCCGGGTTGTGCTGCTCTCCCATCTAGGCCGCCCCACAGGCCCCGACCCCAAGCTGTCGCTGCGGCAAATCACACGCGATCTCGAGCGGCTGCTCGGCACCCCGGTCGAGTTCATCCCCGATCCGGGGACCGGCGCTGCTGTGACGCGGCGGCTTCCGCGGGGGGGCGTCGCGCTGGTCGAGAACACGCGCTTTTGGCCGGGAGAAGAAGACAACGATCCCGAGCTCGCCGCGACGTTCGCGACGCTGGGCGACTTCTTCGTGAACGACGCGTTCGGGTCGGCGCACCGTGCGCACGCCTCCACCGAGGCGGTGGCGCGCTTGCTCAAGCCCGCAGTCGCGGGCTTTCTCATGGAGCGGGAGCTCCGCTACCTGGGCGATGCACTCGACAAACCGCGCAGACGGTTCGTGGCCGTGCTGGGCGGCGCCAAGATCTCGGGGAAAATCGACGTGATCCAGGCGCTGTTGCCGCGGGTAGATGAGATCCTCGTCGGCGGCGCGATGGCGAGCACGTTTTTTCTCGCGATCGGCTTCGGCGTGGGCGGCTCGCTCGTGGAGCGCGACAAGGAGGACATCGCTAAGACCGTCATCGCCAGGGCCGGCGCGAAGCTGATTCTGCCCCGCGGCGCGGTCGTCGCCCCGAGCCTCGAGCGCGCCGCCGAGCGGCGCGAGGTGACGAGCGACCGCATCCCGGCCGACTGCGCCGTGTTCGACATCGATGAGACCACCCAGCTCGACTTCCGGGCCAGGATCGTCCAGGCCAAGACTATCTTCTGGAACGGGCCCATGGGCGTGTTCGAGACGCCGCCGTTCGACGCGGGGACTCGAGCCATCGCCGAAGCCATGGTCGAGGCAGGAAAGCGCGGCGCCGTCACCGTTGTAGGAGGCGGGGATTCGGCCGCCGCCGTCGCGGGGTTCGAGGACAAGCTCACACACGTCTCCACCGGCGGCGGTGCCGCACTCGAATTCCTGGAAGGCAAGCCGTTGCCGGGAGTGGTTGCGCTCGAGGACGGGTGACCCGAGCACTGCTGTTCGCCGCCAACTGGAAGATGCACCTCGGACCCGACGAGGCGCGTGCCTACCTCAAGACGTTCCGCGCGCGCTACCATCCCCGCGAGCACTGTGCAGTGTGGTTCTTTCCGCCCGCCGTGTCGCTGGAAGCAGCGGCCCAGGCGGCACGCGAGCGAACCGACCTCGTGATCGGCGCCCAGGACATCCACTGGGAGCCGAAGGGGGCCCTCACCGGCGCCGTGTCCGGCCCCCTCGTGGCCCAGGCAGGGGCGAAGGCGACCCTCGTCGGCCACTCGGAGCGGCGCCACATCTTCGGCGAGACCGACGACGACACGCGCAAGAAGGTCGCCGCAGCCCTGGGGGCAGGTCTCGCCCCCGTCCTGTGCGTCGGCGAGACGCTCGCCGAGCGCGAGGGGGGACAGACGCTGGCTGTCGTGCACCGGCAGCTGGCGGGCGCACTCCGCGGCCTGGAGGGCGGCAAACTCGCCCAGATCACGATCGCATACGAGCCCGTGTGGGCGATCGGCACCGGCAGGAACGCTACTCCCCAGGATGCCGCCGGGGTACACCGCGAGATTCGCGCGTGGCTTGCCGCTCGCGGTGTCGGAGAACGGGCACGCGTGCTGTACGGCGGCAGTGTGAACCTCAAGAACATCACCGAGCTGCTCGCGGAGCCGGAGCTCGACGGCGTGCTCGTGGGTGGCGCATCGCTCGATCCCGCGAGCTGGGCCGAGCTTGTGCACAGCGGCGCGGCCTAGCTATTATCCGCCGGCGCATGTACGGCTTCCTGGTTGGCGTCCTCATCCTCGACTCGCTGGTGCTGGCGACGGCCATCCTGCTGCAAGCGGGGCAGGGCGGCGGGCTGGCGTCGCTCGGTGGGGGCGCGGGCACAGAGCAGTTCATGGGCGGCCGGCAAGCGACCACGCTGCTCACCCGACTGACATGGTGGTCAGCGGGTATCTTCCTCTTCTTGTCGCTCGTCCTCGCCATCATGTCGGCGCAGACCAGCGCGCCGCGCTCGGTGATCGATACGACCGGTCCGCAGCCTGCTCCGGTGCAGCCCGCGCCGCTGCCGCTCCAGTCGGCCCCGCAGCAAGCGCCGCCCCCCAAAACGCCCCCGTCCTCCGGCCAGAGACCGCCCGATCGCTGAGCGTCCCGCCTACGTGCTCCTCGAGGACGGAGCCTGGTTCCCCGGAACCGCGCCCATCCCCTTTGAGCCGACGTACGCCGAAGTCGTCTTCACCACGAACCTGTCCGGCTACCAGGAGGTCTTCACCGATCCCTCCTATCTCGGCCAAATCGTGGTGATGACGGCCCCGATGATCGGCAATTACGGCATCAACCCCGACGACATCGAGTCCGACCGGCCCCGCGTGGCGGGTGTGGTGGTGCGCGAACTGTCGCTCAAGCCGTCGAACTGGCGGTCCACAGGGGCACTTGCCGACTGGCTGGCAGAGGCCCGCGTGCCGATCGTCGCAGACGTCGACACGCGCCAACTCACACGCCACATTCGCTCCGAAGGCGCGATGCGCGGCGCCGTCGCGGCGGGCGAGCAACCGACCGACGAGGTGCGCGCCGCGCTCGCCGCGAGTCCCTCGATGGACGGCCTCGATCTCGCCACGCACGCGACTGTCGCGCGGCAATACAGCGAAGGCTCGCCCGTTGCGCGCCGCCACATCGTCGCCTATGACTACGGCATGAAACGCAACATCGTGCGGTTGTTCCTGCAACACGGCTGCCGGGTGACGGTCGTGCCGGCCGAAACCTCCGCGGCGCAAGTGCGCGACCTCAAACCCGACGGTCTGTTTCTTTCCAACGGCCCCGGCGATCCGGCCGCCGTGACCTACGCCATCCAGACGCTGCGCCAGTTGGCCGATGGCACCCTGCCGATTTTCGGGATCTGTCTCGGACACCAGTTACTCGGTCTGGCACTGGGCGGCGAAACGGTGAAGCTCCCATACGGCCACCGGGGGGGCAACCATCCCGTGCGGGATCTCGAGACCGGACAAGTACTTATAACGTCGCAAAACCACGGCTTCGCGGTGCGCGGCGACACCGGCGGTGTCCCCGGTGCGAAGGCGCTTCAGGTCACCCACCTTAACCTCAATGACGGTACGGTCGAAGGGGTGAAGCATCGGGAATACCCGATCTTCGCGGTGCAGTACCATCCTGAAGCGTCACCCGGTCCGCACGACGCTCAAGAGCACTTCCGACAGTTCCTCCAAGCTCTTGACACACAATAGGTAAGCCCGTATGTTGGCCCCTCGTCTTGACAGCCCTTGGGCCCTGCAAGGGGGACGGATGACGAAGGCCGACCTGGTCGAGAAGGTCACCGCACAGATCGCACGCACCGCCGGTCCCCTGATTTCCAAGAAGGACTGCGCGCGCGTCGTTGACTCTTTTCTCGACGCGGTGAAAGCCGCGCTGGCCGAGCAGCATAACATTGAGATACGCGGGTTTGGGACGTTCAAGATCCGGCAGCGCAAGACTCGCATGGCTCGCAATCCGCGCACTGGCGATCCAGTGGAAGTCGCCGCGCGTCCCGTCCCTGTGTTCAAGCCCAGCAAGGAGTTGCGAGCGATGGTGGCGGAGGCGAGCGAGAAGGTCACGCCCTGACGAATTGCCCACGCGCGCGTTTGGCGGCCTGGACTAAGCGTCTGGGCCGCTTTGTTTTGCACGGGGTACTGATGTCACACCACTCACGGAGCGCACCGGTGCGCCAGCTGTTCGCGTTGCTCGTCGCCGTCCCGTTGTCCGCACAAACCGTCAGCTACGAAGTCTCGGTCCCCGCACCCGCGGCCAGACTGTTCCACGTAAAAGCAGAGTTCCCCGCTCGCGGCCGCGACACGCTCTATCTGTCGCTACCTGCGTGGAGCCCCGGCGCGTATGAAATCCAGAACTACGCGCGCTATGTGCGCCACTTCAGCGCGAAGAATCCCGCGGGCCAGCCGCTGTTCTGGGACCGCTTCGACAAGGACACGTGGCGAGTGACGACTGCGAAGAGCGATCGCGTGACCGTGGAGTTCGACTACCTCGCCGACACCATCGATCTCTCGCTGGCGCGCATCAACGGCGACTTCGGACAGTTCCTCGGAACGAACCTGTTCCTGTACGAGGAAGGCCAGCTACAGCGCCCCGCAGAGGTACGGTTCAGTCTCCCGGCGGGCTGGCAGGTGACGACTGCGCTCAAGGGATCGGGGACGGGTCCGTACACGGCGCCCGATTATCACGAGCTGGTGGATGCAGAGACTTTCGTCGGGAAATACAGCCTCGACTCACTGCAGGTCGACGGGAAGTGGATCCGCATCGCCGTATGGCCGGCGGACGCCTACACGGCGGCCGTCGCGCGTAACCTGCGCGCTGACCTGGAGAAGCTCGCGAAAACCGAGAACGCGACCATGGGGGGACCGCCGTACGACAATTACACGGTGTTCTTCAACGTCATTCGCGAGCCGGTCAACTTCGGTGGCGGCCTGGAGCACAGTGCGGCTCAGTTCGACATCATGCCCCAGGGTGCGTTCGCCGACGCGGCCGGCAACTTCGGCGACTTCATAGTGCCGCTCATCTCCCACGAGTACTTCCACCTGTGGAACGTGAAGCGGATCCGCCCCGCCGAGATGAGGCCGTACGACTATCACGGTGAGCAGTATACGCCGCTACTGTGGTGGTCCGAAGGCGTGACCGACTATTACGCCGACCTGGCCAACGTGCGCTCCGGGCTGTGGACGCCCGAACAGTTCTTGAACAACGTGGCGTCGGACATGCAGCAGGTCGAGTCGGCCCCCGAGCCGTGGAGCGAGGAGGACGGCAGCGTCGCGACGTGGATCAACGAGATCTTCGTCAACAGCTCCCAGCTGTACTATCCCAAAGGGGCGCTCACAGGGATGCTGCTCGACATCGCGATTCGCGATGCCACCGACAACAAGAGTGGTCTGGACGAGGTGACCCGGGCGTTGTACGCCCGGTTTTATCAGAGGCACAAGGGGTTTACGACCGCCGACCTGCTGGCGCTGCTGCGGGAGTTCGGGATGCCGGATGTCGACGGCTTCTACCAGCGTTACGTCAACGGGCGTGAGCCATTGCCGTACGAGGCTATGTTCTCGAAGGCCGGAATCGCGGTGACGCGCAAGACGACATCCGTCCCCTTCCTCGGCGTGAACGCCCAGCCGAACGAGCAGGGGAAGTTGGTGGTGCAGGGAGTCGTCCCCGGGAGCGCCGCCGAGACCGCCGGGCTGCAGGCGGGGGACGAACTGATGAGAGTGGGGGAGGTCGAGACCCGCCCCGATGACGATTGGGCGTCGAAGTTCCGGCAGCGCTACCGGGGCCAGGCGGGCGCGCCGCTCACGATCACGGCGCAGCGCGGCGGCCAGACCGTGACGCTGAACACCCAGGTGCGGGAGCGCAGCACCACCGCGTTCAGCGTGACGCCGGCGCCCGGTGCAAGCGCGAAGCAAGCGAAGCTCTGGCGCGGACTCACCACCGGTTCCACGGGAGGCTAACGCGCGCTATCTTCCCAGCGGTTATGCGGCTCACATCGCCGTCCGAACTGTCCGGGACGATTCGCGTCCGCTTCTTCGCCCGCTACGCGGAGCTCGTAGGGCGCACGGAAGCCGCAGTAGCGGTGCCGCTCCCCGCCACGGTCGGCGACGTAGTGCGGCGCGTGCGCGCCCAACTGCCCGGCGCCCACGACATCCCGGAGCGCCCGCTCGCCGCCGTGAACCTGAGACACGTGAAGCTGGACGCCAGCGTGCGGGACGGTGACGAGGTGGCGCTCTTACCTCCTATTGCGGGTGGGTGAGTTATCGCACGGCTGACCCCGGGGCGACGCCCCGGGGTTAGCCGAGCCCAAGGGCCATGACCTATCTCACGCGCTCTCCCATCTCCCTCGACGCCCTGCTCGCCGAGGTCGCCTCCCCCGAGTGCGGCGGCACATGTGTCTTTCTCGGCACGGTCCGCAGCGGCCCCGAGGAGCACGGCGTGACGGCGATCGAATACTCAGCCTACGAGGAGATGGTCGAGGAAGAACTCGGTCGGATCGTCGCAGAGCTCGGGGAGCGCTGGTCGGGAGCCCGGGTCTCCCTGCGCCATCGCCTGGGCGTGATCGGCGTGGGCGAGGCGAGCATCGCGATCGTCGCGGCGGCGGGGCACCGCGCGCAGGCGTTCGAGGCCTGCCGCTATGTCATCGAGGAAGTCAAGCGGCGCGTACCCGTGTGGAAGAGGGAGCTGCGCGCGGACGGCACGGCAGTCTGGGTTGATCCCTCCGGCCGTCCGAGCGTCCGACTGTCCGACCGTCCGACGCATGTCTGAAACCCGCGACACGTTCGGCCGGCCGCTGGCGAGCCTGCGCCTCTCCGTCACGGACCGCTGCAACATGCGGTGCCGCTACTGCATGCCCGAGGACGATTACGTCTGGCTGCCGCGCGAATCGATTCTCACGTTCGAGGAAACGGCGCGCCTGGTCGGAGTGTTCGCGGGGCTGGGCGTGTCCAAGGTGCGGCTCACCGGCGGAGAGCCCCTGCTGCGGCACGACTTGCCGAAGCTCGTGGAGATGATCGCGCGCGACGCACGCATCACGGACCTCGCGATGACGACGAACGGGCTGCTGCTCGCGAAGCACGCTGCGGCGCTGCACCGGGCGGGACTCCAGCGCCTGACGGTCAGCCTCGATACGTTGCACCCCGAGCGCATGCTCGCCTTTGCGAAGAGCGAGCGCCACGCGGACGTGCTCGCAGGGATCACGGCGGGACGCGCAGCGGGCTACGACCGCATCAAGCTCAACACCGTCGTCATCCGGGGCTTCAACGACGACGAGCTTGCCGACCTGATCGAGTTCGGCCGAGCGAACGGCGCCGAGGTCCGGTTCATCGAGTATATGGACGTCGGAGGGGCGACCCGGTGGTCGCTGGACCAGGTCGTGTCGCAGCGGGAGATGCTCGAGCTGCTGCAGCGCCGTTTCGGGCCGATCGCCTCAGTCCCCGGCGACCCGGCGTCGCCCGCGCCCGCGGAGCGGTTCCGGTTGCCGGACGGGACCACATTCGGCATCATCGCCTCGACCACCGCGCCGTTCTGCCGCGCCTGCGACCGCAGCCGGGTCACGGCGGACGGCACCTGGTTCCTCTGCCTGTACGCTGCGCGGGGGATCGATCTGCGGGAGCGCCTGCGCTGCGGCGCGACGGACGAAGCGCTCGCCGCGCTCATCGCCGCGACGTGGCGCGCCCGCACAGACCGCGGGGCCGAGGAGCGCCTGGGCGTGCGCGAGCGCGGCGCGCTGTATCCGGTCGAGTCGCTGCGCGCCGACCCGCACCGCGAGATGCACACCCGGGGAGGGTGAACTCCCCCCCCGGGAACACTGCATGCTCGACAAGATCACCGTCGTCGGCGCGGGCAACGTGGGCGCCACCGCCGCCCAGCGCCTCGCTGAGAAGGAGCTCGCCCGCACCATCGTCCTCGTCGACGTGATCGAGGGTGTACCGCAGGGCAAAGCGCTCGATCAGGGGCAGTCCGCGCCGATCGAGGGGTTCGACACCCGGGTCGTGGGCGCGAACGACTACACGCCGGCGGCGGAAAGCGAGCTGGTCGTCGTCACGGCCGGCATCGCGCGCAAGCCCGGCATGAGCCGCGACGACCTGGTGCGCACCAACGCCGACATCGTGAAACAAGTGTCCCAGCAGATCAAGCAGCACTGCCCCCATGCGATCGTCGTCGTCGTGTCAAACCCGCTCGATGTGATGTGCTGGGTGACGAAGCAGGTGACCGGCTTCCCGCGCGAGCGCGTGATCGGCATGGCCGGTGTGCTCGACACCGCGCGGTACCGCGCCTTCCTGGCGGAAGCGCTCGACGTCTCGGTCGAGGACATTCAAGCGATGGTGCTGGGCGGCCACGGCGACACGATGGTGCCGCTCGTGTCATACACGACGGTCTCGGGAATCCCGGTCAGCCAGCTGCTCGATCGGGCGACGCTCGACAAGATCGTCGAGCGCACGCGCAACGGCGGTGCCGAGATCGTGGGCTACCTGAAGACCGGCTCAGCGTACTACGCGCCGTCCGCCGCCGTCGTGCAGATGGTCGAGGCGATCGTGGGGGACAAGAAGCGTATCCTGCCGTGCGCCGTCTGGCTCCAGGGAGAGTATGGGCTGTCGGGGATGTACTGCGGCGTGCCTGCCAAGCTCGGGCGCAAGGGGCTGGAGCAGGTTCTCGAGGTGGAGCTGACCCCCCAGGAGCGGGCCGCACTCCAGAAATCGGCGGAGGCGGTGAAGCAAACCATGGCCGCGGTGAAGCTATGACGACGTCGCTCCGAGACTTGCAGGAGCGCGGCGTCGGCGCGACGCTGCGGCGCGATGCCTGGTGGGTGGCGCCGACGCTTACGGCACTCGTGCTCGGCAGCTTCGCCATCTACGCCACCTGGGCGGCATGGACCGGGGCGCACTACGAGTGGGGCCCGTACCTCTCGCCCTTCTATTCGCCATTGCTGCGGCCGTCTTGGTGGCCGCTCTCGCCGGCGTTTTTGATTCTCGTCTTCCCGCTCGGCTTCCGGCTGACGTGCTACTACTACCGCAAGGCCTACTATCGGGCCTTCTTCCTCGACCCCATAGCCTGTGCGGTGGGCGAGCCACGGCACGGCTATCGGGGCGAGACGACGTTCCCCTTCATCCTCCAGAACGTGCACCGGTTCTTCATGTACGCCGCTGTCGTGTTCATCTTCATTCTCTCGTACGACGTGCTCCTCGCCACCCGCTGGCCCGTGAACGGCGTGCTGGCCGACGGCGCGATGGCGCCCGGCCCGCGCGAGTTCGGCATCGGCGTCGGCACGCTGGTCATGGCGGTGAACATCGTACTGCTCGCGAGCTATACCTTCGGGTGCCATTCGCTGCGTCACCTGGTGGGCGGAGGAGTGGACTGTTTCTCCTGCGCGCGCGGTGGCCAGGCGCGCTACCGGCTGTGGCGCGGGGTGAGCGTGCTCAACCGCAACCATATGTTGTGGGCGTGGTGCTCCCTTTTCTCGGTGGCCCTGACGGACGTCTACATCCGCCTCTGCGCCATGGGCGTGCTCACCGACATCAGGATCCTGTAGTGGCCTCCGCCGACATTCGCACGCACGACTACGACGTCCTCGTGATCGGCGCGGGCGGCGCCGGGCTGCGTGCTGCCATCGAAGCCAGCGCACAGAAGGCCAGAGTCGCCCTGGTCTGCAAATCGCTGCTCGGCAAGGCCCACACCGTGATGGCCGAGGGGGGGGCGGCGGCAGCGCTCGGCAACGTGATGGAGGAAGACAACTGGCGCGTGCATTTCCGCGACACGATGCGCGGCGGCAAGATGCACAACAACTGGCGGATGGCCCAGATCCATGCGCAGGAAGCGCCCGACCGGATTCGCGAGCTCGAGGCGTGGGGCGCGCTGTTCGACCGAACGCCGGACGGGCGCATCAATCAGCGTCCATTCGGCGGGCACACCTACAGCCGCCTCGCGCACGTCGGCGACCGCACCGGCCTGGAGATGATCCGCGTCCTCCAGGACAAGGCCGTGCATGCCGGGCTCGATGTGCACATGGAATGCACGATTGTGCGCCTGTTTGTAGGGGGTGGACGAGTGGCCGGAGCGCTGGGGTACCTCCGCGAAACCGGCCGCTTCGTGCTGTTTCGCACTGGCGCCATCGTCCTGGCGACTGGCGGCATTGGCAAAGCGTGGCAGATCACCAGCAATTCGTGGGAGTACACGGGCGATGGGCATGCTCTGGCTTACGAGGCCGGGGCCGAGCTCATCGACATGGAGTTCGTGCAGTTCCATCCCACCGGCATGGTCTGGCCACCCGGCGTGCGCGGCATCCTGGTGACGGAAGGCGTACGCGGCGAAGGCGGCGTGCTGAAGAACGCCGCCGGCGAGCGGTTCATGTTTCGGTACATGCCCGACATGTTCAAAGGCGATTTCGCCGACACCGAGGCGGAAGCCGATGCGTGGGTGAAGGGCGATCGCAAGAAGAATCGCCGGCCCCCCGAGCTGCTCACGCGCGACGTCGTCGCGAAGGCGATTGTGAAGGAGATCCAAGAGGGCCGCGGCAGCCCGCACGGCGGCGTCTTCCTCGATATCGCCTCGAAGCAAAGCCCCGACTACATCAAGCAGAAGCTGCCGAGCATGTACCACCAGTTCAAGGAGCTCGCGCACGTCGACATCACCACGGACGCGATGGAGATCGGCCCGACGACGCATTATGTGATGGGCGGTGTGAAGGTGGATGCCGAAACGCAGGAGTCCACCGTCGCCGGGCTGTTCGCGGTCGGCGAGGTCGGGGGCGGGATGCACGGGGCCAACCGGCTGGGCGGGAACTCGCTCAGCGACCTGCTCGTCTTCGGGCGCCGAGCCGGGCTTCACGCCGCGGCGAAGCGCGGGGCGCCCCCGTCCATCCCCGACGCCGAGGTGGAAGCGACGATGCGCGACGCACTCGCCCCGTTCGAGCATGAAGGCGGCGAGAATCCGTTCGCCGTGCAGTCGGCACTCCAGGCCGTCATGCAGCGCAGCGCGGGCATCATCCGCGACAAGAGCGGCCTCGAAACGGCGCTCACCGAGCTCGAGAAGTTGAAAGGACGTGCTCGGAAGGTCGGGATCACCGGGAGCCGCGAGTACAATCCCGGCTGGCACACGGCGATGGACCTGCGCTCCCTGCTCGTCGTTTCGGAGGCGACCGCGCGCGCCGCGCTGGAGCGGACCGAGAGCCGGGGTGCTCATACCCGCAGCGATTATCCTGACTCCGACGAGCGCCAAGCGCGCGAGCACATCGTCATTAAGAAAGAAGGGGACCGCATGCTGGTACGACGCGAGGCGCAGCCTCCGCTGCCGGCAGACTTGATGCAGCTCATTAAGGAAGGGGCCTGACCGTGGCAGATCGGCGCCGCTTGCGGCTGTTTCGCGGCACGCGGGAGCGTGGCGAGCTGAAGGAGTATCAGGTCGCCGCGGGAGAGGGGTGGGTCGTGCTGGATGCGGTGCACGCCATTCAAGCCGAGCAGGCGCCCGATCTCGCTGTCCGCTGGAACTGTAAGGCAGGGAAGTGCGGCTCGTGCTCGGCCGAGATCAACGGCAGGCCCCGGCTGATGTGCATGACGCGACTGTCGGACTATCCCGCCGACGAGACGATCACGGTCATGCCGATGAAGGCTTTCCCCGTGATCAAGGACCTCGTGACCGACGTATCGTGGAACTACGAGGTCAACAAGCGGATCCCCGCCTTCAAGCCGCGCGCCCCCGACGCGCCGGACGGCACCTGGCGGATGTATCAGTACGAGGTCGAGCGGCCCCAGGAATTCCGCAAATGCATCGAGTGCTTCCTGTGCCAGGACGTGTGTCACGTGCTGCGCGCGCACGCCAAGCACGCCGAGTTCATGGGCCCCGCGTTTCTCGTGCGCGCCGCGGTGTACGAGATGCACCCGCTCGACGAGGAGGACCGCCGGTCCTATCTCCGCACAGCAGGGGGGATCGGCTACTGCAACATCACGAAGTGCTGCACCGAGGTCTGTCCCGAGTCGATCACGATCACGGACAACGCGATCATCCCCTTGAAGGAGCGGGTGGTGGACGCGAACTACGACCCGCTAGCGGCGCTGTGGCGAAAACTCACCGGGTAGCCCGGCAGCGCCGCCCCTACGTCGCGCACCATCGCCGCGCACAAGCGGTAGCTCTTGCGGCACGCGGTCGGCGAAGTTAGTTGGATCGGGGAAGCTCAGCACGGAGGCACGTGATGCGGACCGGACGGGTTCTGGCCGTCATGGCCGCGGCGGCGGGGGCGGGGGCTTGTCTGGCTGCCTGCCACAAGGATGTCACCGGGCTCACGTCGAACGACGTGGCCGGACATTACGTAGCCGCCACGTTCACGACGACGCAGGCCGGGGTCACCACCAACCAGCTGGCTCGGGGCTCCCTCATCGACCTCACGCTGGTCGGGGACGGCGGCACCACAGGCCGCTTGTTCGTCCCGGCCCCGAAGCCGGGCACTGCCGGCGTCGACGCTAGCTTGGCCGGAACCTGGACGCTGGCCGCGGATACCGTGACCTTGACGCACGCCGCTGTCACTTTCCTGCGCGACATGCCACTGCGTGCGGCGGGCACGCGTCTCGAGGGCGACAAGACCTTCAGCGGCGTCCAGATCGTCGTGGTGCTGCAGAAGCAGTAGCGAACGCAGCCGCTTCCGACCATGGCCGACGTAACCACTCCAGCCCAGCTCGGGCCCGTTCTCCGCGACCACAGCGCGGTGGCCGAGCCGCGCGCCACCCGGCGGCCCACCGTCGTGATCGTCGGCGCGGGGTTCGGGGGGCTGCGCGCGGCGCGCGCCCTGCGCAAGGCGCCCGTCGACGTCGTGCTGCTGGACCGTCACAACTACCACCTCTTCCAGCCGCTCCTCTACCAGGTGGCGACGGCAGGACTCGAGCCCGAGCAGATCGCCAAGCCGGTGCGCGCGATCCTGCGCGGGCAGCAGAACTTCGAGTTCCGGATGGTGCAGGTCACCGGGGTCGAGTTGGCGGCGCGCCAGGTGGTCACCGACAACGGCCCGGTGTCCTACGACTACCTGATCCTCGCGGTGGGCGGCGAGACCAACTACTTCGGGATGGACAGCATCCTCCGTCACGGCTTCGGCCTGAAGGGTGTGGTCGACGCGGTGGCGATCCGGAACCACGTGCTGCGGTGCTTCGAACGCGCGATGCTCGAGCCCGACGCGGAGCGCCGGCGGGCGCTCCTCACCTTCGTGGTCGTGGGCGGTGGGCCGACCGGCGTGGAGATGGCCGGGGCGCTGTCGGAGTTGATCCGCCTCGTGTTGGTCAAAGACTACCCGCGGCTCAACATCAAGGACGTGCGCGTGTTGCTGCTCGAGGCGACCGACCGGCTGCTCGCCTCACTGCCCGAGCGACTGCGCGAAGCCGCCGCCGAGACACTGTGGCGCAAGCACGTCGAGGTCCGCTTCGGCGCGGCCGTCCAGGACGCGGACGGCGCGCGCGTCACGCTGAAAGGCGGGGAGGTGATCCCCGCGCGCACGCTCATCTGGGCGGCGGGCGCCCAGGCCGTGACGCTCACCACCCAGCTCGGGCTCGCGACCGGGCGGCAAGGACGGGTGGTGGTGACGCCGATGCTCGAAGCACCCGGCCACGCCGAGGTCTTTGTCATCGGCGACGCAGCGTATCTCGAGCACGACGGCGCGCCGCTGCCGATGATGGCGCCGGTAGCGATCCAGATGGCCGAGACCGCCGCCCGCAACATCGAGCGCCGGTTGCGCGGCGAGGCGCCGCTCCCCTTCCGCTACAAGGACCCGGGGTCGCTCGCCACGATCGGCCGCAACGCCGCCGTCGCCTACATCGGCGGGATCGCGTTCAAAGGGTTCATCGCGTGGGTGGTGTGGCTGATCGTGCATATCCTCCAGCTCATCGGCTTCCGCAACAAGCTGTTCGTGCTGATGAACTGGGCCTGGGACTACTTCTTCTACGAGCGGGCGGCCCGGCTGATCACGAAGGAATGAGCGGGCGTCGCGCAGCGTGGTGACTGGGCGCGGGGCGGATCCGGCGCACGATGCCGTTCCAGCCGCACTCCAGGCACCAGCGACGTTGCAGCACAGGGAGCAGGCGGTCGAACAGTCGGTTCCGGACTGCCGCCATGTCGGCGCCGCAGTGCGGACAGGGAGACCCACGCGGTAGCAGCAAGTACGCCACCGCGGTGATAATCGCGACGCGCATCAGCACCGTCACCAGCAGGACGACGACGACCAGCATGCTTCATGATAGCGCGTGCAGGGGCGACCGGCCACACCAGACCCCTATGACCCGTCACCGACCGGCGCCCGTCCCCCGCACGAACTCCAGGATGCGCCGCTCCAGCTCGCCCAGCTCCAGAGGCTTCACCAGTACGCGCTCCCGCGCCACCGGCGTGTTGCCGGGCTCCGACAGCTGGGAGATATCTCCCGACAGGAACAGCACCCGGGCGGCCAGCTCGGGTCTGGTCTCCTCGAGCTGCTCGTACAGCTCCACCCCGCTCATGCGCGGCATCCGCAGGTCGACCAGGATCACGTCGGGCTGCTGCGCGCCCAGCCGAGCCAGGGCCTCCGCGCCGTCCGGCGCTTCGTCCACCTGAGCGCCACGGCGTCCGAGGAACCGCGCCATCGGGCGACGAACGGCCTCCTCGTCGTCCACGATCAGCACGCGGAGGCCGGCGAGCGACTCCACCACCCGGTGGGGCCCACCTGCCGGGGCACTTCCAGCCTCGGGCGCGGCCGCAGCCGGCTCGGGGGGGATCGGCGCGGCGACCGGTAGCGAGAGCACGAACCGCGCACCTGCTCCAGGGCCCCGGGAGGAGTCCAGCACGAGGTCGCCTCCCGCTTCCCGCGCGACCTGGCGGGAGATGTACAGGCCGAGCCCGGTGCCGCGCCGCCCCTTGGTGGTCGCGAACGGCCGGAACAGCCGCCCCACGACGTCCGCTGAGACACCCCGGCCGTTGTCCGTCACCGCCACGGACACCCGCCCGTCCTCGAACCAGGTATCCACGGCCAGTTGCCGAGGCGGCGTGCTACCGCGCAGCGCGTCGATCGCGTTGGACAAAAGATTGACGATCACCTGCTCGAGCTTGATCGCGTCTCCCTGGACCGGGAGGAGATTCGGATCGAGGCGCCCGCCGACGACGATCTCGTCCACGCCGAAGCGGTAGGACACGAGGTCCATCGCGCTGCGCACCACGTCGTTGAGATTGACCCGGCCGACCTCGCGCTCCGTGGCGCGGACAAAGCGCAGCAATCCGCGCAGCAGTTTCGCCGCGCGCCGTGCCTGTCGCAGGATCTGCTGCATCTCGCTGCGCTGCTCCTCCGCGATCGCCGGGTCGGCGACGCGGTTCTCGGCGTGCGCGGCGATCGCCATGAGGGGGTTATTGACCTCGTGCGCTACCCCCGCCAGCAGCTCGCCCGCCGCGGCGAAGCGACCCTGCTCCTCGGCGCGATCGCGCAGCACCCGCGTCATTTCGTTGAAATGCTGCGCCAGCCGCGCCAGCTCGTCGGAGCCGGGTACCGCGACCTCGGTCGTCAGGTCCCCGTCGGCGACGCGTGCGAGCCCCGCCTCGAGATCGGCGAGGGGGCGCCACATGCGGCGGCGAATGAGCGAGACGGCGGTCGGGACGCACACCGCGCCCAGGACGAGCCACAGGATTGCGTCGCGCAGCACCTCGCTGGCGGCCAGCTGCAACACCTGCTGCCGAGCCAGCAGATCCCGGCGCGCCAGCTGGCCTTCGGCGAGCATCTGCTGGTCGACGACCTGAGCGAGGCTGTCGAGGGCGCGCACTCGCCGGCTTGCGTCGTCCCAGCGGCCGCGCTCGAACAGCGCGACCTCCTCGGCGAGCGCGTTCCCGAGGCGCGTCATCGCATCCTCGGCGCGCGCCAGCGCGACCCGGAGCGGCAGGGGAACGGTGGCGTACGCTCGGGCGCCCGAGCGGACGCCTCCGGCCGTGACGAAGTGCCGGATGGTGTCGACCGTGTCGGCGGCGGGGGGCGTGCGCGACTCGACGAGATGCCTCACGATGGAGCCGGCGTGGTCGAGCGCGTCGTTGCGGCGAGCCAGGTCGTCCTGCAGAGCGACGATTGCCGCGGTCCCCTCGCCGAGAGCCAGCGCCGGGGCGCGCACGCGAAAGAAGAGGTAGAGGGGCAGGACGCCGGCATAGAGCCCAGCGGCGAGCGTCATCAGCAGCAGCGTGGTGCGGAGGCTCACGGGCTGGCGGGCGGCGCGTCTCACAGGCGCTAAAATAACCGGTTCCTGAACGCCCGACCGGTCACATGTCACCGCATCCGGGATGAACCCGGCGCTCCGCTAGCGGCGCCGCGGGTCGCGGCGCAGATTGTGTCCCTCGCGGCATCTCACCGAGAGGCTCCCGCTATGACCACCGATGCCACCGGCCGGATGAAGATCGTCATCTACTACGCGATCTGGGCCACGATCTGCGCCGCCGTGGCCGGACTCGTGATTGCCGGCCTGCACACCTGGTTCTTCAGCTACATCCCCAGCCGATCGGGCCTCCTCTTCACACTCTTGAGCGACGCCGTCACTGCGCTGGCGATCGCGGCGGGGCAGGGCGCGGTGGCGCTGGTGACCGGGAGCGTGCTGGCGCAGTTCGGCAAGGGGCTGCAGCGGACCGTGCTGCTGGGCTTGCTCATCGGGGCGTTCGACTTCGCGATGTACCTCGTGCAGATGGCCGTCCCCGCCACGGAGTTGGGGTGGAGGCCGGACATCGTCATTCTGGCCCTCGCGAGCGCCACGATCACGCTGCTTGGCGTCAGGTCGAGCGGCGGCTCGGCCGCGTCCTAAGGCCGCCGACGCCTTCTCGTGACGTCGTTAAAGCTTTGGTAGCGTGATCCCCTGCTGCGCTTGGTACTTTCCCTTCTTGTCCTTGTAGCTGACCTCACACTCGTCGCCCTCGTCCGCCGTGAAGAACAGCACCTGGGCGATGCCCTCGTTGGCATAGATCTTCGCCGGAAGGGGCGTCGTGTTTGAGATCTCGAGTGTTACGAAGCCTTCCCACTCCGGCTCGAACGGCGTGACGTTGGTGATGATGCCGCAGCGGGCGTAGGTGCTCTTGCCGACGCAGATCGTCAACACGTTGCGGGGAATGCGGAAGTATTCGACCGAGCGCGCCAGCGCGAACGAGTTAGGCGGGACGATGCACACGGTGCCGGTGAACTCGACGAACGATTTCGGATCGAAGCTCTTGGGATCGACCACGGCGGACAGGGCGTTGGTGAAGATCTTGAACTCGGGCGCGACGCGCATGTCGTAGCCGTAGGACGACACGCCGTAGGAGATCGCGCCCGCGCGGACCTGGTTTTCGGCGAACGGATCGATCATGCCCTGCGTTTTCGCCATGTGGCGAATCCAGCGGTCGGACTTGATGGACATGGCGCGCCAATATATCGGCGCCGTCGATACTTACGCCACTCGATTCGGTTGACAACGCTGTGGCGCGCGAATACGTTTCCACGATCAAGTGAATTTTTTCACGAACTCATGAACCAGCCCTACCTCTCCTTCCTGCTGTTGCTCGGTTTCGTCGTGCTCAACGCGGGCGGACTGATTGGGCTGTCGCACCTGCTCTCACCCCACAAGCCCACGGCCGTCAAGCAGGCGCCGTACGAGAGCGGCATGCCGCCGCTGGGCAGCGCCCACGAGCGCTTCTCGGTCAAGTTCTACCTCGTGGCGATGCTGTTCATCGTCTTCGACATCGAGACGGTCTTCCTCATTCCCTGGGGGACGATCTTCTTCGCCGGGGGAACCGGACCGGGGATGGGGTTCCTCCTCGTGGAGATGCTGGTGTTCATCCTCATCCTCGCGGTGGGCTACGTCTATGTGTGGAAGCGGGGGGCTCTACAATGGGACTGATGCGGCAATTACGGCGTCAAGCAAAGGCGTCTCACGCCACCGTAGCACACAAACGTCACGCGACGACGTCGCGTGACGCAGTCGCGCGACGCCTCCGCGTGACATCTCTGCTAGACGGGGTAACGTAGTAGATGAAGCGCGTCCTCGAAACGAAGGAAGTAGCCGGGCAAAGCCCGAACTACCTGCTCGCGAAAGCTCAGGATCTCGTCGACTGGGCGGTCAACTCCTCGCGCGCCAACTCCCTTTGGCCGATGCCGTTCGGGACGGCGTGCTGTGCCATCGAGTTCATGGCCACCGCGGCGTCGCGCTACGACTTCGCCCGGTTCGGCATGGAGCGCCAGGCCTTCAGCCCGCGTCAGGCGGACGTCCTCATCTGTGCCGGCCGGCTGCCGTTCAAGCTCGCTCCCGTAATCCGGCGCATCTACGATCAGATGCCGCAGCCCAAGTGGGTGATCTCGATGGGCGCCTGCGCATCGACCGGCGGGATCTTCGACAACTATGCGATGGTGCAGGGGATCGACACGATCGTCCCGGTCGACGTGTACGTCCCGGGGTGCCCGCCCCGCCCCGAGGGGCTGCTGTACGGGGTGCTGCTGTTGCATAAGAAGATCAAGGGGGAATCGCTGTTCGACCGCGCCGCCCGGCGCGAGGAGCAACCGCTCGACGAGCGCGGCCTGCGGCTGCCGCCCGAGCAGATCGACGAGATCTCCGAGCCGTTCGGGAACTCGATCCACCAGTTCCGCTCGGCGTGAACCCCTCCGTCGAGACCCTGCGAGCGACCTTCGGCAGCGCGATCGGCCGCGCGGTCGAGTCGTGCGGGGACACGATCGTCTACGTGGAGCGCGCGGCGCTGCTCGAGATGATGTCCTGGCTGCGCGACACACCGGGGCAGCAGTACGATTACCTCGTCGACGTCACCGCGGTGGAGTACCGCGACCGGGAGCGGCCGCTCGAGCTGGTCTACAACCTGCGCTCCCTCGAGCGGCGCGCGGACCTGCGGGTAAAGGTCGAGCTCGAGCCGGGTGGCGACCTGACGGTCGACTCGATCGTCCCGCTGTGGCGGGGCGCCGACTGGCTGGAGCGCGAGGTCTACGACATGTTCGGCATCGCGTTCCGCGGCCATCCCGACCTGCGGCGCATCCTGATGTGGGAGACGTACGCCGAGGGCCACCCGCTGCGGAAAGACTTTCCGCTGCGCGGCCGGTTCAGCCGTGCGGAGCAGGTGCGCCAGGCGCTCACCGCGAACCCCGAGGCTCACTACTCGCTGGAGGAGCTGTCAATCGCCGCGGCGTATGACGAGCTGCCGCCCGACATGCGGGAGCGACTGCGCCGCGGCGAGCGCGGTAAGATCCCCTACTCCGAATGAGCAAGCGGACCGTCGAACTCGAGCTTGCGACGCCGGGGCTGGACGCGCAGGGCCGACCGGCGCGCCTCCCGCTCGCCGCCGCAGCGCCCGAGCCCGAGCGACTCAGCGAGTCCGGGGCGAGCGGCGAGCACATGCTGATCAACCTCGGCCCACAGCACCCCGCCACGCACGGGGTGCTGCGGCTCGTCGTCGAGCTCGACGGCGAGACCGTCGTTCGCGTCATCCCCCACGTCGGCTACCTGCACTCCGGGTTCGAGAAGCTCGGGGAATACCGCCACTACAATCAGATCATCCCCCTCACCGACCGCACCGACTACCTCTCGCCCATGGCGAACAACGTCGGGTTCGCGCTCGCGGCGGAGCGGCTGATGGGGATCGAACTCACACCGCGCTGCACCGTGTTGCGCGTGATCGCGTGCGAGATGAGCCGCATCATCTCGCACATGGTGTGGCTCGGCACGACGTCGATCGACCTCGGCGCGTTCACGCCGTTCCTGTGGGCTTTCCAGGAGCGGGAGCGCATCTATAACCTGCAGGAGATGTGGACGGGGGCGCGCCTCACGACGAGCGTGACGCGCGTCGGGGGCATGATGGCCGACGTGACGGACGACTTCGTCGCGGGGTTGCGGCAGTTCGTCGACACGTACCCAAAGACGCTGCACGAGATCGACCGGGTGCTGACGCGCAACGCCGTCTGGGTCGGCCGCACCCAGGGCGTGGGCGCGATGACGGCGCAGGAGGCGATCAACTACTCCCTTTCGGGACCGATGCTGCGGGCCAGCGGCGTCCCGTACGACGTGCGCAAAGACCGGCCGTACCTCGACTACGACAGCTATGAGTTTGATGTCCCGGTGGGCGAGCACGGCGATGTGTACGACCGCTACCTGGTACGCCTCGAGGAGTGTCACCAGTCGAACCGCATCCTGCGGCAGGCGCTCGAGCGGCTCCCCGGCGGCCCGGTGAACGTCGCAGACCCGCGCCTGATTCTGCCCCCCAAGTCGCGCGCGATGAGCGACATGGAAGCGATGATCTATCACTTCAAGCAGGTGATGGAGGGGGTGAAGGCGCCAGTGGGCGAGGCGTACGTCGGGATCGAGAACCCCAAGGGCGAGTTGGGCACCTACTTGGTCTCCGACGGCACCGCGAAGCCGGTGCGCTGGCGGATCCGGCCGCCGTCATTCATCAACCTGGCCGCGCTGCCGAAGATGGCGGAGGGACACCTGCTCTCCGATCTGATCGCCATCAATGCATCGGTGGACATCGTGATGGGCGAGGTCGACCGATGAGCGTAAGCGCGCGGCCGACCCACGATGCAGCGACCGAGGCGTACCAGCCGGTGTTCACCGGAAAGGCCCTCGAGGAGCTGCAGGCGCTGCTCGGCCGCTACCCCACCAAACAGGGGGCGCTGTTGCCGGCGCTGTGGCTGGTGCAGCAGCAGCGCGGCTGGATCTCCGACCGCGACATGACCGAGGTGGCCGCGCTGCTCGGCCTGACGCCCGCCTACGTCAAGGGGGTGGTGACGTTCTACACCATGTATCATCAGCACCCGGTGGGGACGCATTTCGTGCAGGTGTGCACCACGACGCCCTGCAACATCTGCGGGGCCGAGGACGTGGTGAAGGCCCTGCTCGAGGCAACCGGGGCCAAGGAGCTCGGCGCCACGAGCCCCGACGGCAAGTGGACGGTGATCGAGGTGGAATGCCTTGGTGCCTGCGGGTTCGCGACCCCCGTGCTGATCAACGACGACTTCATCGAGAGCGTGACGCCCGACAAAGTGCCGGAGATCGTGAGGAAGTACACATGAAACGCGGAACGCGGAAGGCGGAACTTCGAAACGCAGACCTCGGAATGCGGAACGCGGAACAGCAAGGTGAGCGTCGCTGTGCGAACGACCTTGCACTTAGGTTCCGCGTTCCGCCTTCCGCGTTCCGAATTCGGGGCGGGGAGGAGTAGTGGGTTACCCTCACAAATCCCACCCCAAGGAGACCCTGCTCCTCTCCAAGTACTTCGGCGACCCGGAGGCGCGCACCTACAAGGGTTGGGTGAAGCGCGGGGGCTACGAAGCGTGGAAGCAGGCGCAGACGATGGCGCCCGCGGCGATCACTGAAGCGGTGAAGGAATCCGGGCTGCGCGGGCGCGGTGGCGCCGGCTTCCCGACGGGCCTCAAGTGGTCGTTCATGCCCAAGGAGAAGCAAAAGCCGCACTACCTGTGCGTGAACGCGGACGAGTCCGAGCCGGGCACGTTCAAGGACCGCGAGATCATGCGCTGGACGCCGCACGCGCTCCTCGAGGGCACGGCGATCGCGATGCGAGCGATCCAGGCTGAGGTCGGCTACATCTACATCCGGGGCGAGTTCACCGAGCCGTCTGCGATCATGGGACAAGCGCTCGCCGAGGCGAACGCCGCCGCGCTGTTCGGCGATCTCAAGATCTACCTGCACCGCGGCGCGGGCGCGTACATCTGTGGCGAAGAGACCGCCATGATGAACTCGATCGAGGGAAAGCGCGGCAACCCCCGCATCAAGCCACCGTTCCCCGCCGCCTTCGGCGTGTTCGGGCTGCCGACTACGATCAACAACGTCGAGACGCTCGCCGCGGTGCCGCCCATCCTCACGAACGGCCCGGCGTGGTACAAGAAGATGTCCCTCTCCAACCCGAAGAGCACCGGCACGAAGCTGTTCTCGGTGTGCGGGCACGTCCAGCAGCCCGGCAATTACGAGGTGACGATGGGCTTCCCGCTCAAGGACCTGCTGTACGAGCTGTGCGGCGGGATGCGGCCGGGCCGCACCCTGAAAGCCTGCATCCCGGGCGGCTCATCGGTCCCGATTCTGAACCGCGACGAAACGGAACGCTGCCTGCTGGATTACGAGGGGGCAGTCGAGCAGGGCACCATGCTGGGCTCCGGTGGCGTGATTGTGTTCGACGATTCCGCCGACCTGGTCTATCAGATCATGCGCCTCGCCCGCTTCTACGCGCACGAGTCGTGCGCCCAGTGCACCCAGTGCCGCGAAGGGACCGCGTGGACTACGAAGATCCTCGAGCGGATCCTGGCGGGCCAGGGAAAGACGTCGGATCTCGACCTGCTGCTCGACCTCGCCGAGAACATGACGGGAAAGACCATCTGCGTCCTCTCGGACTCCTGCGCCGCACCGGTCGTCTCCGGCATCAAGAAGTTCCGCGGTGAATTCGAGGACTACATCGCGGGCAAGCGTAATGGTCGCGTGAGGGCTGAGCGCTGATGGCTGATAGCGTCGTCAATTTGACGATCGACGGGATGCCCGTCAGCGTGCCTCCGGGCACCCTTGTCATCGAGGCAGCGAAGCAGGCGGGTGTGCTGGTCCCGCACTACTGCTACCACCCGGGGCTGCCGGTGGCCGGCGTGTGCCGCATGTGTCTCGTGCAGGTCGAGAAAGCCCCGAAGCTGCAGATCGCCTGTGCCACTCAGGTGAGCGAGGGAATGGTGGTACACACGCAGTCCGAGCAGGCGAAGAGCGCACGCATGGGAGTGCTCGAGCTGCTCCTCATCAACCACCCGCTCGACTGCCCGATCTGTGATCAGGCGGGGGAGTGCGAGTTACAAGACTTCACCTTCCAGGAAGGCCGCCCGGCGACGCGCTACAGCCCGGACTATGCGAAGCGCTTCAACCCGGTCGAGGACTTCGGTCCCGACGTGCTGTACGTCCCGAACCGCTGTATCCTGTGCACCCGCTGCGTGCGTTTCATGGAGGACGTCGCGCAGGAGCCCGTGCTCAACGTCTCCGAGCGGGGCGACAGGGCCTACATCGGGATCCACCCCGCGGCGCGGCTCGACCACCCGTGGGCCGGGAACGTGGTCGATCTGTGCCCGGTCGGTTCCCTCCTGTCCAAGGATTTCCTGCATCGGGCGCGCGCCTGGGAGCTCGATAAGACGGCCTCCGTCTGCACCGGCTGCTCGCAGGGCTGCAACGTCACGCTCGACACGCGCGACAACATCGTGGTGCGAGTGCGCCCGCGCCCGAACCTGGAAGTCAACCGCTACTTCCTGTGCGACCACGGCCGCATGCACTACCGCTGGATGAACCGCGGCGACCGGATCGAGGCGCCCCTCGTGAAGCGCGGAGGTGGCGAGCTACAGGCAGTGGACTGGGACGAGGCGCTGGAGCGCGCCGCGACCGTGCTGCGGGGCGCCCGCGGCAAAGCCGTGGCGCTCGTGTCACCCAGAATGTCGACTGAGGCGCTGTTCCTCGCTCGCGAGCTGCTCGCCGGCTTCGACTGGACCGGCGCCGTGCAGATCGTGATGGGCGAGGAGGCGCCGCTCGCGGGAGTCCCGAACCTGGCGCTGCGGGCGGAGCGAGCCCCGAACGGTACCGCCGCCGACCTGCTCGGCTACGGACGCGACTACGCCGCGGCGCTGCGGGCGGCGGAGTCAGCCGCGGTCGTCCTCGTGCTCGACGAGCCGGAGGTCACGGTCCAGCCGGCGGGGGCCCTCGTCTACCTCGGCACCGTGCTGCCGGACGGCGCGCGCAACGCCGAGGTCGTGCTCCCCATCGCCAACGTCGCAGAAGAGGACGGCAGCTTCGTGAACCGGGATGGCCGCGTGCAGCGCTACTTCCAGGCGAAGCCCGCGCCCGGGATGGCCCGGCCGGCGTGGTGGGTACTCGCCGAGCTGCTCGGGGCGCTGGAGAACAGCGCGCCGCTCACAGGACCGGCCGCGGTGTTCGACCGGCTCGCCCAGTCGGCGGGGGGGGGCCCGTTCGCAGGACTGGGCTACGCGAGCCTGGGACTGCTCGGCAAACAGCTCACCACCGCAGTCGGAGCCCCGGCGTGACGTTCTTCCTAGTCAGCTCGATCATCAAGATCGTCGTGGTGTTCACCGTCATCATGGTGGGCGTCGCCCTGCTGACGCTGGCCGAGCGGCGCATCTGCGCCTGGATGCAGGATCGTCTCGGGCCCAACCGCGTGGGGCCCCAGGGGCTGCTGCAACCGGCGGCCGATGGGCTCAAGAATCTGCTCAAGGAAGAGACGCTGCCGGCGCAGGCCGACAAGGTGCTGTTCATGCTCGCGCCCACGATGGCATTCGTGCCCGCGTTGCTCACCTTCGCCGTGATCCCGTTCGCCACCCCGCTGCCCACGCCGTGGGGCGACGTGGACATGGTCGTGGCGAACCTGCCGGTCGGGTTCCTTTACGTCCTCGCGTTCGGCTCGCTGGGCGTGTACGGCATCGTGCTCGCGGGGTGGGCGTCGAACAACAAGTACTCGCTGCTCGGCGGGCTGCGCGCCTCGGCCCAGATGATCTCCTACGAGATCGCCATGGGGATGAGCACCGTGGCGGTGCTGCTGCTGGCGGGCAACGTGACGCTCACCGACGTCGTCGCGAAGCAGTCCCAGTCGCTCTTCACGTGGAACGTGTTCCCACTGTCGCTGGCGTTCTTCGTCTTCATCGTCGCGGCGTTCGCCGAGACGAACCGACTGCCGTTCGACCTCCCCGAGGCCGAGGGCGAACTGATCGCCGGGTATCACACCGAGTACAGTGCGATGAAGTTCTCGATGTTCTACATCGCCGAGTACTCGAACATGGTGACGGCGTCGGCCCTGATGACCACGCTGTTCTTCGGCGGGTGGGACATCCCGTTCACGACATGGGACAACACCCCGCCGTGGTCGCCACTCAAAACTCTCCTTACGCTGGGGGTGTTCTCCTTCAAGGTCCTGGTCTTCCTGTTCCTCTACATCTGGGTGCGGTGGACCCTGCCGCGCTTCCGCTACGATCAGCTGATGGCGCTCGGATGGAAGGTGATGCTGCCCCTCGCTCTCGGCTATCTTACGGTGATCGCCACTGCGATCTGGATCCTGCACGGGCTGCTGGGTTGGAACTATGATAGGCAGTTCGGGCTCGCGCTGTTCGGGCTGAACGTGCTGCTCGCCCTGCCGCTGCTGTTCTTGCTCGATCGGGGCCATCTGGTGGCGGGCGCAGTGGCTCAGGAGCCGAGCTGACATGGCCATCGGCGTGAAGGTCATGAAGCGGCCCGGCACCCAGGCGTCCTACCTCCGCGCCACGCTCAAGGGCATGGCGCTCACCTTCAGCCATTTGTGGCGGCCGAAGGTGACGATGCAGTACCCCGAGGAAAAGAGCAGCAAGGACTGGACGCTCTCGCCGCGCTGGCGCGGCACCCACCGCATGCTCACCGACGAGCAGGGACGCGCCAAGTGCGTCGCCTGCGGGTTGTGCCCCCAGATCTGCCCCGCGAACTGCATCAAGCTGGTGCCGGGGGAGGACGAGCAAGGCAACCGCTACCCCCTGATCTACGAGATCGACGAGTTCCGTTGCATATTCTGCGGCTACTGCCAGGAAGTCTGCCCGGAGGAAGCGATCCACGTGGGTGTGCACTTCGAGAACTCGGAGTTCTCGCGCGATCGTTTCGTCTACGATCTCGAGCGCCTGTGCGCGCAGACACATCCCGTCTCGACGCTGTGGGACCCCTCCGACCCCAAGGGCGAGTAGGGCATGTCCTGGACGCTGATCATCTTCTGGGCGTTCGCGGGGCTCGCGATCGCGAGCGCGCTGTGCTGCATCACGCGCCGCAGCCCGGTGGCCAGCGCTCTCTGGCTCGTCGTGACGCTGTTCTCGCTGGCGGCTCTGTTTGTCCTGCTCGATGCCCAGTTCATCGCGGTGCTGCAAGTGCTAGTCTACGCCGGCGCCATTATGGTGCTGTTCCTGTTCGTGATCATGCTGCTCAACCTGGGCCGGCAAGGGCCGACGGATGTAAAGGGCCCGCTCGGTGTCGGAGTCGCCGCGCTGCTGGGCGGCGTACTGCTGTTCCAGCTGTGGATCTTGCGCCACGTCGCGCCCCCGGATGCGATCCAACTTCCGCCCAGCAGCATGGCGCGCCTCCAGCAGGAGCAGGGACTCGTGGGCGCGATCGCCCGACCGCTGTTCGACACCTATCTCATCCCCTTCGAAATCACCAGCCTCCTCCTCCTCGCCGCCCTGGTCGGTGCGGTGGTGCTGGCCAAGCGGAAGCTCTGAATGCTGCTCGGACCCGCCCTGTTCGTTTCCGCCGCACTGTTCACGCTCGGTGTCTTCGGAGTGCTGCTGCGGCGTAACGCGATCGTGATCTTCATGTGCGTCGAGCTGATGCTGAACGCGGTGAATCTCACGTTCGTCGCGCTGGCGCAGCGCCTGGGCGTCGCCGGACAGCTCTTCGTTTTCTTCGTGATGGCGGTGGCCGCGGCGGAGGCGGCGGTCGGACTCGCGATCATCCTCGCGATCTACCGCCACCGGGGGACGGTCAACCTCCAGAACATCAACCTGCTCAAGGGGTGATGTCGGCCTCCGCGCTGCAGCTGCTCTGGCTGGTCCCGGCGTTGCCGCTCGCGGGCTTCGTCCTGAACGGCGCACTGGCGCTGTGGCGTCCCAACGCCAAGGCCGCCGTGTCGACGATCGGGGTCGGGGCGCTCGTGCTGGCGTTCGCCGCCGCGACCGCGGCCGTGGCCGAGTTCGCGCGCCTGCATCAGGCCGCGCCGCTGGTGTTCCGCTACTGGGAGTGGATGCCGGTCGGCGACCTGCGGCTCGACTTCGCACTCCAGTTCGACCAGCTCTCCGCGGTGATGGCGCTGGTCGTGACGGGCGTCGGTGCCCTTATTCATCTCTTCAGCGTCGGCTACATGCACGAAGACGCGGGGTACGCGCGCTACTTCGCCTACCTCAATTTGTTCGTGTTCTTCATGCTGATGCTCGTGCTGGGGGCGAGCTTCCCGGTGATGTTCGTGGGGTGGGAAGGCGTGGGACTGTGCTCCTACCTCCTGATCGGCTTCTGGTTCACCGAGCAGATCAACGCCGACGCCGGCAAGAAGGCGTTCATCGTGAACCGGATCGGCGACTCCGGGTTCCTGATCGCGATGTTTCTGATCTTCCGCGCGACCGGCGCGCTCGATTTTGGCCCGGTGTTCGGCCGGGCGCAGGCGGTGTTTCCGGCCGCGGGGACCACGATCACCGCGGTGACGCTCTTGCTGTTCCTCGGCTGCGCGGGCAAGTCGGCGCAGATCCCGCTCTACACCTGGCTGCCGGACGCGATGCAGGGGCCGACGCCGGTGTCGGCACTGATCCACGCGGCCACGATGGTGACGGCGGGCGTCTATCTCGTGGCACGCTGCAATGTGCTGTTCGCGCTATCCCCGCTGGGAAGCGCCGCCGTCGCCGGCGTGGGCGCCCTGACCGCGCTGTTCGCCGCCACCATCGCGCTCAAGCAATGGGACATCAAGCGTGTGCTCGCGTACTCCACCATCTCGCAGCTCGGCTACATGTTCCTGGGTGTGGGCACGGGCGCGTACGCCGCCGGAATCTTCCACCTCGTGACGCATGCTTTTTTCAAGGCGCTCCTGTTTCTGGGCTCGGGGAGCGTCATTCAGGCGCTGCACCACGCCTACCACGCCACCCACTCGCACGACGACGCCCAGGACATGCGCAACATGGGGGGGCTACGGCGCTATCTCCCGTGGACGGCGACGCTCATGTGGATTGCGACCCTCGCCATCGCGGGCATCCCGCCCCTCTCGGGCTTCTTCTCAAAAGACGCGATTCTCGGCGCCGCGTTCGCGCTCGCCACGGCCGAGCCGATCTGGTACGTATACTGGGCGATGGGCGTCGCGGCGGCGCTGCTCACGGCGTTCTACATGACGCGGCTCATGCTCTACACCTTCCACGGTCCCACCCGCACGGGCGAGCAGGAGCGGCAGCACCTGCACGAGGCGCCATGGGTGATGACCGGACCGCTGCTCGTGTTGGGGCTGCTGAGCCTCAGCGGGGGCCTGCTCAACCTCCCCGAGCTCATGGGCGGCGGCGCGTTCCTGCACCACTGGCTCGAGCCGGTCACCGCGCTCGCCGACCGCATGCGTCCCGCGGTGGAGTTGTCGCGCGTGGTCGAGTGGGCCCTCCTGAGCGGAGCTGTCGGGGTGGCCGCGCTCGGCATCTTCGGCGCAGTGCGGCTGCTCAAGCCGGAGGCGCTGCTGCCGGCGCGGCTCGCCCCCCCTGAAACCGGCCTCGGGCGTCTCCTGTGGAAGAAGTGGTATGTGGACGAGCTGTACGACGCGATCATCGTGCGGCCCCTCCAATGGCTGGCCCGTGAGGTCTTGTGGAAGAGCATCGACGCCCGGCTCGTGGACGGGCTGATCGTCAACGGCAGCGCCACGGCCTCGCGCGCGCTCGGCTGGCTCGGCAGCAGGCTGCAGACGGGCGAGGTGGGCTTCTACGTGGTGCTGTTCGTCGTCGGCGTGTTGCTGCTCGTCGGCGGCGCGGTGCGCTAACCGATGTACGCTCAATCGGTTCTCACGGCGCTCATCGCCTGGCCCGCGCTCGCCGCCGGCGTCGTCCTCGGTGCGCCGGAGCGCTGGGCGAAGCATCTCGCCCTCGCGGCGAGCTTCATCGAGTTCGCGGTCTCCGTGCCGCTGTGGTGGGTCTTCCAGCCCGCGGGCGGGATGCAGCTCCAGCTCGACGTGCCCTGGATCCCGAACTGGGGCATCCACTACGCCGTGGGCGTCGACGGGATCTCGCTGTTCATGATCCTGCTCACGACGTTCCTCGTACCGCTCTCGATCCTGGGGAGCTACAACTACATCACGACGCGCGAGCGGGCGTTCTACGCGCTCATGCTCGTGCTCACCTCCGGGATGATCGGCGTGTTCGTGGCGCTCGATCTCTTCCTCTTCTACGTGATGTGGGACGTCATGCTCATCCCGATGTACTTCATCATCGGCGTGTGGGGCGGACAAAACCGGCTGTACGCGGCGATCAAGTTCTTCATCTACACCTTCTTCGGATCGCTGCTGATGCTGGTGGCGATCCTGACACTCGTCTACCTCGTCGCCCAGCGCACCGGCGTCTACTCGTTCTCCTACGTCAATGTGATGAACAACATCGGCGCGTTGGGGCCCGTGGCGTTCTGGTTATTCGGTGCCTTCTTTCTCGCGTTCGCGATCAAGGTCCCGATGTTTCCGTTCCACACCTGGCTCCCGGACGCCCATGTCGAGGCGCCGACGGCGGGCTCGGTGATCCTCGCCGCGGTCCTGCTGAAGATGGGGACGTACGGCTTCCTGCGCTTTGCGGTGCCGTTCTTCCCTCAGGTGGCGCTCCACCCGGCCGTGCAGAGGGCGATCGTCACGCTGTCCCTGATCGGGATCGTCTACGGCGGGCTCGTCGCCATGGTGCAGCCCGACTTCAAGAAGCTGATCGCGTACTCTTCGGTCGCGCACCTGGGATTCGTGGTGCTCGGCATCTGGGCCCTGACGCTGCAGAGCGTGCAGGGTGCGCTCATGGTGATGATCAATCACGGCATCTCCACCGGCGCGCTCTTCTTCCTGGTCGGGATGCTGTACGAGCGGCGTCACAGCCGGCTGATCGAGGCGTTCGGCGGCCTCGCGAAGGTCGTGCCGCTCTTCGCCGCCGTGCTCACGATCGTGTCGCTCTCCTCGATCGGATTGCCCGCCACGAACGGGTTCGTCGGGGAATTCCTCGTGCTGCTGGGGGCGTTCCGAACCTATCCCGTCGCCGCGGCCGTGGCGACCACCGGCGTGATCGTGGCGGCGATGTACCTCCTGCCGGCGCTGCAGCGGGTGATCTACAACCCGCTCGACCAGCCCGAGAACGCGCACCTTGCCGACCTGTCACCGCGCGAGCTCGCGGTGCTACTGCCGCTCGTCGCCTGCATCGTGTGGATCGGCGTGTACCCGACGCCGTTCCTGCGGCGCATGGAGCCGAGCGCGCAGCGATTCATCGAGTCCGTCCGGCCCGCCGCGCCGGCCGCGGCCGCGCGATGAACGTCGACGTCACGACCCTCGATCTCTCGCGCCCCGGCGACCTGCTCATCGCGCTCGCGCCCGAGCTGGTGCTCACGACCACGGCGTTGCTCGTGCTCCTCGTAGTCGCCTGGCGGCACCGCACGCCGCAGGATCTGCGTCTCGCCGGGTGGGTGACGTTGAGCGGGCTCGGCGCCGCCGGTCTCGCCGCGTGGTTCCTGTGGTGGCAGGCCGCCCGCGCGGTGGGGATCGCGGCCATGATCGCCGTGGACGACTTTCGCTTCGTCGCCGACTGGCTGTTCCTCGGCACGGCCGCCCTGACCGTGCTCGTCTCGTTCGAGTATCTCGAGCGGGAAGCGCTGCTGGTGCCCGAATACTTCGCGCTGCTGCTCTTCGCGACGCTGGGAATGATGCTGATGGCGGGCGCCCAGGATCTGATGGTGCTGTTCCTCGGCCTCGAGCTCATGTCGATTTCGGTCTACGTGCTCGCCGGGATCAATCGCCGCAGCGCAGCGGCGGCGGAAGCGGCGCTCAAGTACTTCCTGCTGGGGGCGTTCGCCTCCGGCTTCCTGCTGTACGGCATCGCCCTCGTGTACGGCGCGACCGCCACCACGAACCTCACCTTGATCGGCGTGCAGGTCGCGACCCTCGGCCTGCAGCACAACACAATGCTGCTGATCGGGCTCGGGTTGCTGCTGGTCGGCTTCGGGTTTAAGGTCGCCGCGGTGCCGTTCCACATGTGGGCGCCCGATGTGTACGACGGCGCGCCCACGCCGGTCACCGGGTACATGGTGACGGCGGTGAAGGCCGCCGCGTTCGCGGCGCTACTTCGCGTCCTGGGAGAGGCGTTCGACGCCGTACCCGCCTGGCACGCGCTCGTGTGGTGGCTCGCCGTCGCCACCATGGTGGTGGGAAACCTGATCGCCCTGGCGCAGCGCACCTTCAAGCGTATGCTCGCCTATTCGTCCATCGCCCACGCCGGGTACCTGCTCGTCGCGGTGGCGGCGCGGACGGCGGCGGGCTCGGCGGCGTTCCTGTTCTACCTGGTCGCCTACACGCTGATGACGCTCGCGGCGTTCGCGCTGCTCGCCGCCAAGGGCACGGACGGCGAGCGCGACGTGAGAATCGACGACCTGGCCGGGCTCGCCCAGCGGCGGCCCTGGCTCGCGTTCGCGCTGGCGGTCTGCATGCTGTCCCTCCTCGGCTTCCCGGGGACCGCGGGCTTCATCGGGAAGTGGTACATCCTCGTCGCGGCCACGGCGACGGGGCAGGGGCTCCTCGCCGCCGTCCTGGTGCTCGCCAGCGTGATCTCTGCGGGCTACTATCTACCGGTGATCATGGCGATGTACATGCAGCCCGAGCCCTCCGAGCAGGCGCACGCCGGCATGCGGCTCGGCCGGCTCGGAGCCGCCGTCGTCGCGGCTTCTGTCGCGGGGCTCCTCTTCTTCGGCGTGCGGCCGAACCGCTTGCTCGACATCGCCCGGACGAGCGGCGCTTCGGTCCGGGCGGCCCCTGCGGTGTCGTCGGACGCGCCCCCCCCGCTCCCCCCGCTCCCCCCGCCCCCCCCGCCCCGAGAGCCGGCGGGCCGCTGAACCGGGGGTTCCCATGCAGGTCCCCGACACCATCTTCCGTGAGTACGACATCCGGGGCACCGTGGGCGACCAGCTCACCGGCGCGGTCGCGCACGCGATCGGGAAAGCGTTCGCGACCTTCGCCGCCGCGCGGCTGGGGCGGGCGCCCCGCATCGCCGTCGGCCGCGACAACCGACCCTCCGGGGCGGACCTCGCCGCCAACGTGCTGTCGGGAATCGAGGACGCCGGAGCGTTCGCCCTGTTCGTCGGCTCAGTCCCGACGCCCGCCCTGTATTTCGCCACCCATACGCTCACGGTCGACGGGGGCCTCCAGGTCACCGGTTCCCACAACCCGCCCGAGTTCAACGGGTTCAAGATGGTGCTCGAGGGCGGCGCGATCCACGGCGAGGACATCAAGCTGCTGCACCGCAGCATCGTGGAGGACCGCACGCCCGACCGGGCCGGCGGGTCCCGGACAACGCACGGCGACGTGTTGGACGGCTATCGGAAAGCCATCGTCGCGCGCAACGGCCCACTGCCGCGGCGGGTGAAGGTCGTGGTCGATTGCGGCAACGGCGTCGCGAGCCTGGTCGCGGTCGAGACCCTCCGTACGCTCGGCGCCGACGTGGTGCCGCTGTTTTGCGAGTCAGACGGCACATTCCCGAACCACCATCCCGATCCCACCGTGCCCGAGAACCTGCAGGACCTACAAGCCGCCGTGCGTCGCGAGAAGGCAGAGCTCGGGATCGCGTTCGACGGCGACGGCGATCGGATCGGGGCGGTGGACGAGCAGGGGCGCATCCTGTTCGGCGACCAGCTGCTGGTGCTACTGGGGCGCGACCTGGCGCGCCGCATGGGCCCGGGTCACGCCGTGATCTTCGACGTGAAGTGCTCGGAAGTGCTCGCGACAGAGCTCGCCCGCGTCGGCCTGAAGCCGACGATGTGGAAGACCGGCCACTCCCTGATCAAACAGAAGATGAAGGAGCTCCAGGCCCCGCTGGCCGGCGAGATGAGCGGGCACATGTTCTTCGGCGGCGACTGGTACGGCTTCGATGACGCCCTGTTCGCCGCCGCGCGCCTGCTGCGCTACCTGGCGGAGCTGGGGGGACCCCTGTCCCGCCTGCTTGCCGACCTCCCGCCGACGGTGTCCACACCGGAGCTGCGCGTCGACTGCGCCGACGAGCGCAAGTTCGCGATCGTCGAGCGCGCCGCGCGACACTTCGCTACCCGATACTCCGTGTCCACGCTCGACGGGGTGCGCATCACGTTCCCCGACGGCTGGGGACTCGTGCGCGCGTCGAACACCCAACCGGTCCTGGTGCTGCGGTTCGAGGCGGGCAGCGACTCCGCCCTCGCTGCGTACCGGGCCGAAGTGGAGGACTGGCTCGCGGCCGAGGGCATCCGCGCGTGACGCGCGCCCGCCGGCGGTCGTGGCTGGTCGCCGGCGCCGCCGCGCTGGTCGTGGTGCTGGTGGGCGGGCGCTGGCTGGCGCTCGAGATCGCCGAGCGGGCGTGGGCCGCGAGTGTCCCGGGCGGAGAGGTCTACGTCGTGGGACACGACGTCGCGCGGCTCGTGAGCGGGCTGATCCTGTTGCTCACGATCGGGTGGGGCACCGGCAACGTGTTCCTCGTGTACCGGGCCATCGGCTCGGTGCAGCTGCCGCGCCGGCTCGGCGATCTCGAGATCGTGGAAGCGGTGCCCCAGCGCGTGTTGCTGGGCGGCACCCTCACCACCGGCCTCGTCTTCGGCTTCCTGCTCGCCCTCGGGACAGGGGACTGGTGGATGGCGGCGCGGCTCGCGTCGCATGCTCCGCGATTCGGTGTCGCCGACCCGCTGCTCCAGCGAGACCTCGGCTTTTACGTCGGCCAGCTCCCCTGGCTCGAGCGGATGCAGGGCCTGTTCCTCCGCGCCAGCGTGACGGGTACGATCCTCGTCGCCCTCCTGTATCTCGGCATGGGATCGCTGCGTTTCCGCCGCTGGCTCCCCCAGACGAGCGCGCACGCGCGCGGCCACCTCGGGCTGTTGCTCGCCGCGACGGCCTTGGCCCTCGCGTGGGGCGCCGTGCTCGACCCCGCCGAAACCGTGGCGGGGCTGCACGGCGCGCTCGACCAGGGCACACTCGAGGTGCGCCTTCCCGGCGCCGCGTTCGTGACGGCACTCGCGACCGTCGCGACGATCATCAGTCTTGTGTGGGCGGTGCGCGACCGGCCGGCGCTCCTGGTCGCGAGCTGGAGCGCGCTGCTCGGCGCGGTGGCCATCGTGTTCCTGGTGGTCCCCGCGGTCTGGCACGGCGCCGCCCCGGACACGGACGCGACGTTCGTCGCGGAGCGGACGCGCCTGGAGCGGCTCGCATACGGCACCGAGTCGCTGGCGGACGGCGCGCCGCCGGCGTGGCCGACGGCGGAGGCGGCGGTGCTGGCCTTGCCGCTGTGGGATGCCGGCCGCGTCGGCGCGGCGACGGCCCGGCGCGCGCCGCAGCTGCTGGGCCCGCACAGCCAGGTGGCGGGGATCGGGTTGTCGGTGCACGGACACGACGGCAGCCGCGCCTCCTGGCTCGTCGCCCAAATGCCCGACCTCGAGGCGCTCGCGCACGTCCAGCCGGCCCCCCAGTGGACCGACCTGCACCGGGGCAGCTGGGCGCACGCCGGCCGCCCGGTCGTCGCCGTGGAGGCGGACAGCGGGCTGCGCTTCGCCTCACTCGCCACGCGCGACTCGGCCGCCTGGTTCGGACCGGGCTTCCGCGAGTTCGCGGTCGTCGCGGCGGACAGCTGGCCCGCGCTGCGCGCCTCGGGCATCGCGCTCGCCGGCTCGTGGCGACGCACCGCGCTCGCGTGGGCGTTGCAGAGCCCGGAGCTGACGCGCAAGGAGACCGACGGGTTGCTGGTGCTGTGGCGCCGCGACGTCGTGGAGCGGCTCCAGCGGCTCGCGCCGTTCGCCAAGTTCGACGTCCCTGCGCCGCTAGTGGCCGACGGCACGCTCTGGTGGGTCGCCTACGGGTATCTCGAATCGGAGGCGTTCCCCCTGGTGCGGCGACTCGAGTGGCAAGGGCGTCCCCTCCGCTACCTGCGCGCGGGCCTCGTCGGCGCCGTGAGCGCGGCGAGCGGTGGGACGCGCCTCTACCTGACACCCGGGGCCGACTCGCTCGCAGCAACGTGGGCGCGCGTCCTGGACCCGCTCGTGCAGCCGAGCGAGAGTCTCCCGGCAGCGCTCCGGTCGCAGCTACCGTATCCGCGCCAGGCGTTCCGGATTGCGGCCGCGCTCGTGACGCCGGCGCGCACCGACTCGGCCGCCTGGCTGCCGCGCCCGCGCGACCCGTTCGAGGTGGTCGCGCCCGTCACGGAAGCGGGAGCGGAGACGCGCGTCTGGACCGCCCAGGGGTTCGAGACCGGCACGCCCAGAGAGGTAACGGCGCTCGTGGCGGCGACGATCGGCCCGCAAGGGCCGGAGCTGTTCGCCTGGCGCCCGAGCCCCACCGTGCGCCTGCCCGGCGTGCTGGTAGGCTCGCCGCAGCCGCCGACCGCCCCGGGCGTGCTCCGGCTGTGGAACGTGGGCGGCCTGCTGTTTTCGGCGCAGGCGCTGTTCAACGAGCCGGTGAGCGGGGGCCCGCCCGCCGGCATCGACGCCGTGTTTCTCACCTGGAGCGACCGGCGCGGCCAGGGAGCGACACCGTGGGCCGCGTTGCGCGACCTCCTGGCTGCGGGGCGCGGAGAGCACTTGGCTGCGGACACCTCGCTCGCCGCCCGCTGGCAGGAGGCGCGCCGGCTCGCTGCCCAGGCCGACGCCGCGCTTGCCGCGGGCGATCTCGAGGCCTTCGGACGCTACTACCGGCAGCTCACGCAGCTGCTCGATTTGAGCCGACGGACGCTTGCTCCCGCCTCGGGGCCGCGCTAGGTTGCGCCGCCGTGAGGCCCGGGACGATCGTCGTGGCGGTGGGCGGGAACGCAGTCGCACCGCCGGGGGAGCGGCCCACCATCGCGAACCAGTTCCGGCACACGCGCGAGAGCCTGGCGCCGATCGTGGACCTGGCGCGCGAGGGGTGGGCGATCGCCCTGGTGCACGGCAACGGCCCGCAGGTGGGCGACGAGCTGGCGCGCAACGAGCTCGCCGCCGACCAGGTGGAGCCGCTGCCGCTGGGCGTGCTGGTCGCGGCGACGGCGGGGTGGATGGGCTACATGATCCAGCAGTCGCTTCAGAACGCCCTCGCCCGTGTAGGCGTCGAGCGGCAGGTCGTCACGCTCGTTACGCAGACGTTGTGCGACGCGAACGATCCGAACCTGCGCATCCCGACCAAGCCGATCGGGCACTCACTCGACGCGACTCGAGTGGCGCGGCTCCTGGCACGCGCCGTTCCGGTCCGGGAGGAGCAGCCTGGCCGCTGGCGGCGGCTCGCGCCGAGCCCGAAGCCGATCGCCGTGGTGGAGCGGGACATGATCCACCACCTGGTCGCCGCCGGGCACATCGTCGTCGCATGCGGGGGCGGCGGGCCGCCCGTCTACAACGACCCGGTCCTGCGCTTCGAGGGGATCGACGCGGTGGCCGACAAGGACCGCGTGGCGGCGATCCTGGGTCGCGAAATCGGCGCCGATGTACTGCTGATCCTCACTAACGTGGACGCCGTGTACCACGGGTTCGGCACCAAGCACCAACGGGCGATTCGGCACCTCGACCTCCCCAGCGCAGATCATCTGCTTGCCGGGAAGGAGCTCGGCACGGGAAGCATGCGCCCCAAGGTCGAGGCGGCGGCGGACTTCGTACGGGCGGGCGGGGGACGCGCCATCATCGCCGAGCTGGCTCATGGGCTCCCGGCATTGCGGGGGGAGGCCGGCACCACGATCACCTTGGAGCACGCGTGAACCTGCACGAGTATCAAGCGCGGGACATCCTCAAGCGCCACGGCATCCCCGTCCCGGACGGCGAGGTCGCCGAGAGCCCGGCCGAGGCCCGCGCCATCGCGCAGCGCCTGGGCGGGAAGGTCGTGGTGAAGGCCCAGGTGCACGCGGGGGGGCGGGGCAAGGCAGGGGGCGTGAAGCTCGCGGCGAACGCCGACGCAGCGGCTGCGCAGGCGTCCCAGATCCTGGGGATGACGATCAAGGGGCTCACCGTGCACAAGGTGCTGGTGACGCCCGCGGCCGACATCGCGTCGGAGAGCTACGTCGGGATCATCGTCGACCGCGCCTCGCAGCGCCCCGTGCTGATGGTGAGCGCCGCGGGCGGCATCGATATCGAGGAAGTGGCAGCCACGACGCCCGAGCGGATCCACCGCGTCGCGATCGACCCGCGCTACGGGCTCCTCCCCCATCAGGCGCTCGGCCTCGCCCTCCGGCTGTACCGGGACGTCGGCCAGGCGCGCAGCGCGGCGGGGATCATGGGAAATCTGTACGCCGCGTGCTACGCGGTCGGTGCGTCGCTGGTGGAGATCAACCCGCTCGTCGCCACGCCGGACGGGAACATCCTCGCGCTCGACGCCAAGCTGGTGATCGACGACAACGAGCTCGACCGCAGGCCCGAGATCGCCGCCCTGCGGGACGCCTCAGCTGAGGCGCCGTCCGAGGTACAGGCGCGGCAAGCGGGGCTCACCTTCATCAAGCTGGAGGGGTCGGTCGCCTGCTGTGTGAATGGCGCCGGGCTCGCGATGGCGACGATGGACCTGGTCCAGTTCTACGGCGGCGCCCCCGCCAATTTCCTCGACATCGGGGGCAGCTCCAACCCGCAGAAGGTCGTCGCCGCGCTGCGCATCATTACCGCCGACCCACACGTGAAGGCGATTCTGTTCAACATTTTCGGCGGCATCACCCGGTGCGACGACGTGGCGAACGGCATCGTGCAGGCCACGCAACAGTTTCCCCTCCACGTCCCGCTCGTCATCCGGCTCACCGGCACGAACGAGGCGGAGGCGGTGCGTATCCTCACCGCCGCCGGGTTCCCGGCGCTCACCGACATGGACGAGGCCGTGCAGCAGGCGGTCGCGCGGGCGCGGGCCGCGTGAGCGTCTTCATCGACCAGGGCACGCGCCTCCTGGTCCAGGGAATCACCGGCCGCGACGGCTCGTTCCACACGCGCCAGATGATCGGCTACGGCACCAAGGTCGTGGCAGGCGTGACGCCGGGGAAGGGTGGACAGCTGTTCGACGGCGTGGTGCCGGTGTTCGACACGGTGGCGGACGCGGTGCGCGACACCCGGGCCAACACCGCCGTGATTTACGTGCCGGCCGCCGTCGCCGCCTCGGCCATTTACGAAGCGGCCGACGCCGGGCTCGGCCTGATCGTCTGCATCACCGAAGGCATCCCCGTGCTCGACATGACCAAGGTGCTGCCCTATTTGCACGAACGCGGCGCGCGGCTCATCGGCCCCAACTGTCCCGGCCTGATCTCGCCGGCGCAGAGCAAAGTCGGGATCATCCCGGGCAACATCTGCAAGCCTGGACGCATCGGGGTCGTGTCGCGGAGCGGCACGCTCACCTATGAGATCGTGCACCAGCTCTCGACCCACGGGTTCGGCCAATCCACCTGCATCGGCATCGGCGGCGATCCGTTGATCGGGACGCACTTCACCCACTGCCTCTCGGCGTTCCAGGCGGACCCGGAGACAGACGCCGTCGTGATGATCGGCGAGATCGGCGGCACCGACGAGCAGCAGGCCGCCGAGTTCGTCGCCAAGGGGATGACCAAGCCCGTGATCGGCTTCATCGCCGGGCAGACCGCCCCTCCCGGGCGCCGCATGGGTCACGCAGGCGCGATCATCTCGGGCTCGAGCGGCACGGCGGCGGAGAAGATGGCGGCGTTCGCGCGCGCCGGAATCGCGGTGATGAAGCGGCCGGCCGACGTCGCGCCACTCTTGAGGGAACGACTGTGAAGCTCACCGACGTCTTGAGCCCCGAGCACGTCATCGTCCCGCTGCGCGCCGGCACCGTCAAGGAGGCGACCGAGCGGCTCGCCGAACAGCTCATTCAAGCGGGCGCCGTGGCCGAGCCCCAGCGTCTCAACGCCGTGATCCGCCACACGTGGCCCGAGGACATGGTGTCGGTCGGAGAGCACGCCTTCCTCCCGCACTTCCGCACCGAGGCGGTGCGCCGTCTCGTCACGGCAGTGGGAATCTCGCCGGCGCCGATTCGCTGGGAGAAGGACCCGCACCGCGCCGCCCGCATCGTGATCTTCATCGTGGCCCCGCTGCGCGACGCGGCGCTCTACCTTCAGGTCGTCGGGGCGTTCGCCCGCACCCTGTCCGATCCGGACACCGTCCTCGCCCTGCTCGCCGCGAAGACGGCGGAGCAGGTGGTCCACCTCGCGGCGCTCGACGCCGTGCAGCTGCCAAGCCAGCTCACGGTGCGCGACATCATGACGCCGCACGTCTTCACGGTGCGGCCGTCGCAAACCCTCGGCGAGGTGGCGCACACGATGATCGAGCACGACATCCGGGCGATGCCCGTCGTGGACGACGACTCAGGCGCGCTCATCGGCATGGTGACTCACCGCGAGCTGCTACGGCACCTCATGCCCGACTTCCTGCAGCGCACCAAGACCGGCGAGGTGCGCGCGCTGACGCGGAGCCAGGTGCAGCGTGGCGCCGCGGACCCCGGGGCCATCCTGGTGAAGGACGCGATGGCCCGCTCGGTGCTGTGCCTGTCGGAGGACCAGACACTGAGCGACGTCGCAAACCTGATGAGCTCGAAGGACGTTGACCGCTTCCCCGTGGTCCGCGAAGGCGTCGTGGTCGGCTTCCTGACGCGCGCGGATGTCGTTCGCCGCCTGATTGCGCCCTGACACCAGAGTCCTGACATCCGATGCTCACACTCGCCATCATCAAGCCGGACGCCGTGCGGGCCGGCAAGGCCGGGAAGATCCTCACCCATCTCGAGAGCGCCGGCTTCAAAATCCGCGCTGCGCGCCTGGTGCAGCTCACCACCGGCCAGGCCGAGGCGTTCTACGAGGTGCATCGCGAGCGGCCGTTTTACCGCCCTCTCGTCGCGTTCATGACGTCCGGTCCCGCACTGGCGCTGGCGCTCGAGCGCGACGACGCCGTCGCGCGGCTGCGGGAGGTGATCGGCGCCACCGATCCCGCCGAAGCGAAGCCCGGGACGGTGCGCCAGCTGTACGCTGAGTCCAAGGAGCGGAACGCGATCCACGCCTCGGACTCGACCGACACGGCCGCCCGGGAGATCGCGTTTTTCTTTCCGGGGCGGGAACTGCACGAGCTTGCTTGACGCAAGTCCCACAAGGGTTTAGGTTCGCTCGTCTATGTTACAGGTCGACCTGCGGGAGCTGTCCAGCGGCCCCGTCGATACCCACGCCGAGCTCGCGGCAGACGATCCGCTCTTCGAACCGCTGGAGGTCGCTCTCGCCGCGCCGGTGCGCCTGCTCGGCCGGTTGCACGCCGCCGGTGAGGGACGCTTCTACTGGCGGGGCTCTCTGCGCACGCGGGTGGCCGGGGAATGTCGGCGCTGTCTGGCGCCCGTCGCGGTGGCCGTGGCGGCCGACATCGACGCCCTGTTCACGCAGGACCCGGACGCCTTGGAGGACCCGGACTCCTATCCGCTGGCGCGGGACGCGACGCAGATCGACCTCCGGCCTGCGCTGCGGGAGGAGTTACTGCTCGCTGTGCCGCAGTGGGTGGTGTGCCGGGAGGACTGCCGCGGGCTGTGCCCGCGCTGTGGCAAGGACTTGAACGCGGGCCCCTGCGGCTGCCCGCCGGCCGCCGATCCACGCTGGCAGCCGCTGGCCGCTCTCAAAGGCAAGCCCCGCAACTGACAAGGACACTCCATGGCCGTACCGAAACGCAGAACGTCCAAGCGAAAGAAGCGCGCCCGCCGCACGCACTATAAGGCGGCGCACATCACGCTCCAGCCGTGCCCGCGGTGTGGCGACCTGAAGCGGCCGCACCGGGTCTGCCCCACCTGCGGCTACTACCGTGGGGAGCAGCGCGTGGCGGTCGAGGACTGACGTGATCCGCATCGCGTTGGATGCGATGGGGGGCGACGAGGCCCCGCGGATGGAAGTCGCAGGGACCGTGCAGGCGCTGCGCGAGCTGCCACCCACATTCCGCATCCAGCTCGTGGGGCGCACGGCGGATATCGAGGCAGCCCTCAAGCCCCACAGCGACGTCGACCACGGGCGGCTCGAGATCGTCGAGGCGCCAGAGGTGGTGGGGATGGGCGAAAAGCCGCTCGCCGCGATCAAGCGCAAGCGCCGCTCCTCCATCGCGGTCGGGCTGGGCCTGCAAAAGAAGGGTCAGTCCGACGCGTTCATCTCTGCTGGCAACACCGGGGCCGTCATGGCCGCCGCGACGCTGATGCTGCGCGTGCACGAGGGCGTGACGCGTGCGGCAATCGGCACGCCGTTCCCGACCGCGGGCCGGCCGGTGCTGGTCATCGACGGCGGGGCGAACGTGGACTGCGACGCGCGCGAGCTCGTGGGCTTCGCGCACTTGGGCTCCGTGTACGCCCGGGACGTGATGGGGCGGTCGAGCCCTGGTGTCGGGCTCCTGAACGTCGGGGAAGAGGACGAGAAGGGGAACGCCGTCGTCAAGGAGGCACACCAGCTCCTGAAACAGACTCCCGGAATCCGCTACGTCGGAAACGTGGAAGGGCGCGACATCCTGGCGGGCCGGGGCAAGGGCGGCGAGATCGATGTCGTCGTGTGCGACGGTTTCGTCGGCAATGCGATCCTGAAGTTCTACGAGTCCGCCGGCCGCATGTTCGCCGGCATGCTGAAGCAAGCGCTCCCCGACGTGCTGGGCCGTCCCGAGGTCAAGCAGCTGTTCAAGTTCCTCGACTACTCCGAGTATGGCGGCGCGCCCCTGCTGGGCGTGAAGGGCGTGGCCATCATCTGTCACGGGGCCTCCCCCGCGCGAGCCATCATGAACGCGGTGCGAGTCGGCGCGCAGATGGTCGCGAGTCATCTCGATCAGGACATCGGCGCGGAGTTCGCGGAAGGAGGCGCCATCCGGTGAAGCGACCGATCGCGGAGCTCTGGGGCACAGGGAGCTACACGCCGAAGCGCGTGCTGACCAACGACGAGTTCTCGAAGATCCTCGACACGTCGGACCAATGGATCCGGGAGCGCACGGGGATTCGCGAGCGCCGTGTGGCCGGGCCCGACGAGTCGAACGCCTGTATGGCGAAGGCCGCTGCCGATCAGGTTCTGGGGGAGACGGGGCTGACCTCCCTGGACCTGGACGCGATCGTCGTCGCCACCTGCTCCCCCGACCGGCTGCTCCCCTCCCAGGCGTGCGACCTGCAGGCGATCCTCGGGGCGAAGGACGCCGCTGCCTTCGACGTGGGCGCGGCGTGCACCGGGTTCCTGTATGCGCTGAACGTGGCCGAGGGCCTCGTGGCCACAGAGCAGGCACAGCGCGTGCTGGTGGTGGCGTCCGAGAAGCTGACGAGCATCATGGACTGGACCGACCGGACGACCGCGGTGTTGTTCGGCGACGGGGCGGGGGCCACCATCGTGCGGCGCAGCACCACGGGCCGCGGGATCCTGTCGAGCTACATGAAGTCCGACGGTACGCTCGCGGAGCTGTTGTACCGGCCGGGCGGCGGCGCTGCGCACCCACCGGACGAGGCGCTGCTCAAGGACCACTCCTATTACATCAAGATGGCGGGTCGCGAGGTGTTCAAGGCCGCCGTGCTGTCGATGGCGGACGCGTGCGACAAGGCGCTCGCGCGCGCCGGCCTCACGGCCGCCGACATCGACCTGCTCATCCCCCACCAGGCGAACATCCGCATCATCGAAGCCACCGCGAAACACGCGGGCCTCCCGATGGACAAGGTGTACGTGAACGTGGACCGGTTCGGCAACACGTCGGCCGCCTCGGTCGCGATCGCGCTCGACGAGGCCGTGCGGTGCGGTCGGGTCCAACCAGGCATGAAGGTGATGTTCTGCGCCTTCGGCGCTGGGTTCACGTGGGCGAGCATGGTGGTGCAGTGGTAGCTGCCACTGTGTGGCTCTGCCCGGGGCAGGGCGCTCAAAAAGTCGGGATGGGCAAGGACCTGGCCGAGCGGTTCCCGGCGGCGCGGGACACGTTTCAGGCAATCGACCAGGCGCTGGGATTCGCTCTGAGCCGGCTGATGTTCGAGGGACCGGAAGAGGACCTTACGGCGACCCACAACGCCCAGCCCGCCATCCTGGCTCACAGCGCAGCGGTGTTCGCGGTCATCGCGCCCCGGGCGGACGGCGTCGCCGCCGCCGCGGGCCACTCCCTGGGCGAATACTCCGCATATGTGACGGCCGGGGCGCTGAGCGCGATCGACGCGGCCACGTTGGTCCGCCGCCGCGGGGAGCTCATGCATCAGGCGGGTAGTGAGCGGCCGGGAACCATGGCGGCGGTGCTGGGGCTCGCGACCGCGGAAGTCGAGGCGGCCTGCCGCGAATCGTCCGTGGGCGGTGCGGTCGCCGTCGCGGCGAACCTGAACGCACCAGACCAAACCGTCATCTCGGGCGACCCGGAGGCCGTGGCGCGAGCGAGCGCGGCCTGCAAGGCGCGCGGGGCGAAGCGGGTGATCGCTCTGAAGGTGAGCGGCGCGTTTCATTCCTCCCTCATGGGCCCGGCGGCGAATCAGCTGCGCGTCGCGCTCGAGCGAGCGCCCTTCCACGACCCGGGCTTTCCAGTGATCGCCAACGCCACGGCCGAGCCCGTGCGTGACGCGAACCGGGCGCGGCGCCTGCTGGGCGACCAGTTGACCACACCGGTGCGCTGGGTCGCGTGCATGCAGCGGGCGGCCGAACTGGCCGGCAGCGACGCGCGCTTCCTGGAGATCGGGCCAGGCAACGTGCTGGCGGGGCTGCTGAAGCGGACGGTGCCGGGAGCCAACGTCGTGTCCCTGGGAAGCGCCGATGAGGTCGAGCGCTTCTTGGAGGCGGCGTAATGAAACGCGGAACGCGGAAGTCGGAACGCGGAACATGAAGATCGACCTCTCCGACAAGGTCGCCCTTGTGACGGGCGGCAGCCGCGGCATCGGCTTCTCCATCGCTCAGGCGCTGGCGGGTGCCGGGGCGAACGTGGCGGTGTTGGGCCGGGACGGCGCGAAGGCAGCGGAGGCGGCCCAAGCGTTGGGCAACGGGCGCGGGCGCGGCTACGGCTGCGACGTGACCCAGGTCGCGCAAGTCGAGCGCGTCGTCGCGGCCGTCGAGCAAGAGTTCGACCGGATCGACGTGCTCGTCAACAACGCGGGCACGACGCGCGACAACCTGTTGTTCCGCATCAGCGAAGCCGACTGGAACACGGTGCTCGACACGAACCTGAAGGGGGCGTTCCTGGTGACCAAGCACGCCGCCCGGGGCATGATCAAGCGGCGTTGGGGTCGGATCATCAACATTGCGAGCGTGGTTGGGATCTCCGGCAACAAGGGCCAGACGAACTACACGGCGTCGAAGGCCGGCCTCATCGGATTCACGAAGTCCGTGTCCAAAGAACTCGCCTCGCGCAACGTGCTGGTGAACGCGGTGGCGCCGGGGTTCATCGATACCGAGCTGACCCGCAGGATCAGCCCCGAGGCGCGGGATGCCCTGATCAAGGCGATCCCCCTCGGCCGCCTGGGACAAGGGCAGGATGTGGCCGCCGCCGTGCTCTTTCTCGCCTCGGACTTCGCCAGCTACATTACGGGGCAGCTGCTGGTCGTCGACGGCGGGATGGTGCTGTGACCCATTTCCCACACCTCCATTGAGGACACCCATGGCAATGGACATGAAGCAGCTCGAAGAGAAGGTCAAAGACATCATCGTCGAAGAGCTGGGGGTCGAGCGCGACAAGCTCACGTCCGACGCGAGCTTCATGGAGGACTTGGGGGCGGACAGTCTCGACACCGTCGAGCTGGTCATGGCCTTCGAGAAGGAGTTCGACATCGACATCCCGGACGAGGAGGCTGAGAAGCTGCGCACGGTGGGGCAGGCACTGCAGTATCTGCACGAGAAGATGGGGAAATAGCGGATGGCGCGCCGGGTTGCGATCACGGGTCTCGGGCTGGTGACGCCGCTGGGGACGAACGTCTCGAGCACGTGGGAAGGCCTGCTGGCGGGCCGCTCGGGGGCGGGGCCCATCACGCGGTTCGACCCGGTGCAGAGTCCCGTGAAGTTCGCCTGCGAGGTGAAGGGGTTCGACCCTGCTCAATACCTCGACAAGAAGGAGATCCGCCGCTACGACCTGTTCGCCCAATACGCAATCGGCGCGGCGGAGCAAGCGGTGACCGACGCCTGCCTCGCGAGCAACTGGAGCGCCGCGGACCTGAAGCGCGTGGGCGTCCTGATCGGCACGGGGACCGGCGGGCTCCAGACCTTCGAGGAGAACTGCCGTGCGTTGTTTGAGAAGGGGCCGAGCCGGGTGTCACCGTTCTTCGTGCCCATGTATATGCCGAACGTGGCGGCCGCGCTCATCTCCATGCGGTACGGCGCCAAGGGCCCGAACTACTGCACCGTGTCCGCCTGCGCGTCGTCCGCCCACAGCGTGGGCGACGCCCTCGAGCTGATCCGCAACGACGCCGCCGACCTGATGATCGCGGGCGGAGCGGAGGCCGCGATCACGCCCCTTGCGGTGGCGAGCTTCGCCAACATGAAGGCGCTCTCCGAACGCAACGACGACCCGCGCACGGCGAGCCGCCCCTTCGACAAGGACCGCGACGGCTTCGTGATGGGCGACGGCGCCGCCGTCCTCGTCCTGGAGGAGTGGGAGCACGCACGGCGCCGCGGCGCGAAGCTCTATGCGGAGGTCGCGGGCTACGGTATGACCGCCGACGCCTACCACATCACCGCCCCCGCCCCGGACGGCTCCGGCGCACAGGATGCGATGCGGCTCGCGATGCAGGATGCCGGCGTGAAGCCGGAACAGATCGGCTACATCAACGCGCATGGCACCTCGACGCCGCACGGCGACGCCGCCGAGACAGCGGCGGTGAAGGCGGTATTCGGCGCGCAGGCGCGCAAACTGGTGTTCGGCTCTACCAAGTCGATGACCGGCCACCTGCTCGGCGCCGCAGGCGCGCTCGAGGCGGCGGTGTGCGCGCTCGTCGTCCAGACCGGGATCATTCCGCCCACCATCAACCAGTTCACCCCGGACCCCGCCTGCGACCTCGACTCGGCTGCGAACAAGGCCGTCAGGCGGCCGGTGGACATCGCGCTCTCGAACTCCTTCGGGTTCGGCGGGCACAACGTGACGCTGGCGATCAAGCGGGCCGCGTGATGGACGGACCGTCGGACGGTCGGACGGTCGGACCGCGCGATCCCGCCCTCGTTCCCATCGCACAGAAGGTCGAGCGCGCCGAGCGGCTGACGCGCGACGATGGCTTGGCACTGTTCCAGTCGAACGACCTGCTGACCCTCGGCCGGCTTGCCGACCTCGCCAACCGCCGCCTGAACGGCGACCGGGTGTACTTCGCCGCGAACCAGCACATCAACCCCACGAATGTCTGCGTGCTGCGGAACACCTGCGTGTTCTGCTCGTTCGCGCGCATGCCACAGGAGGCGGGGGCGTACACGCGGAGCCTCGAGGAGATCTTCGCCGAGGCGGACGCCGCGCGCGACAATCCAACCCGGGAATTCCACATCGTGGGCGGGCTGCACCCGAAGCTGCGCTTGGCATACTATCTCGACATGTTCCGCGGCTTGAAGGCGCGGCACCCGGGCGTCCACATCAAGGCGCTGACCGCCGTCGAGATTGCGCACCTCGCCCGCCTCGAGCGGATGAGCGTGCGCGATGTCCTAATCGCGCTGCGGGACGCCGGCGTCACCAGTCTCCCGGGGGGCGGCGCTGAAGTGTTTAGCCCGGCGGCGCGTGCCACCATAGCGGACAAGAAGCTGTCCGGCGAGGAGTGGCTCGCCGTGCACCGCGAGGCACACCGGCTGGGCATTCCCTCGAACTGCACCATGCTGTACGGCCACGTGGAGACGATGACGGATCGCGTGGACCACCTGCTCGCGCTGCGGGCGCTGCAGGACGAGACCGGCGGCTTCCTCACCTACATCCCACTGGCGTACCACCCGGACCACAACGAGCTAGGGGAGGTGCTGGGGCGCACCGGGACGGCCACGAGCGGCTTCGACGACTTGAAGAACATCGCCGTGGGGCGGCTCGTGCTCGACAACATCCCCCATGTCAAGACCCACTGGCCGATGGTGACCCCGTTCATCTCTCAGGTGGCGCTCACCTTCGGGTGCGATGACCTCGAGGGCACCGTCGTCTTCGAGCGGGTCTACCACGAGGCAGGCGCCGCGACGCCGATGTGGCTCGGCTACGATCAGGTCGTCTCGCTGATCCGCGGAGCGGGGAAGCAGCCGGCCGAGCGCGACTCGCTCTATCAAACCGTGCGCACGTTCGAGGACTGGGTCCCCGCGGTTCCCGGGGTCAGACCGCGGGGCCCCGAAGGACCGACGTTCCAGATCTCCCATCGTCTCCAGGCTGGCGCTCGGGGTCGCAGGCTGCCCGTGCTGTCTGCCGTGGATGCGTCCGAATGAGTACACACCCTGAAGGGTGCGCTCGGCGAAGCCCTGCCCTTAAGGGCAATGCCGTGCCGAGAGGCTTTAGCCTGTGGACAACATGAGAGTCGGCCGCATCGGCTACATCAACTGCTACCCCGTCTACGGGGCGATCGACCGGGGGCTCGTGCCCCTCGCGGCCGAGCTCGTGACCGGGACGCCGTCCGAGCTCAACGACCTGCTCGCGGCGGGGGAGCTGGACGTGAGCGTGGTGAGCGCCGTCGAATACGCCCGCCAGGCGCGGCACTACATCCTCCTCCCGGATCTCGCGATCTCCTGCGACGGGGCGGTGCGCAGCGTCGCGCTCTTCAGTCGTCGGACAGTCGGACAGCTGGACGGTCGGACTGTGCTGCTCTCCGCCTCCTCCCGTACGTCGGTCGCGCTCCTGGAACTGTTGTGCCGTGACGTGTGGAAGGTGCGCCCCCACTTTGCGGAGGCGCGAGCCGAGGCAGGTGATCTCGAGTCACTCGCGGGTCTGCCGCACGACGCGGTACTCGTGATCGGTGATGCAGCCCTGCTGCTCGCGGCGCGGCACGCCTACCCGCACCGCTACGATTTGGGCGAGGAGTGGAAGCGGTGGACCGGCATGCCCTTCGTGTTCGCGGTGTGGGCCGCGCGCCGCTCGAGCGATCCCGCTCAGATGCGCCGCATCCACAAGGCCTTGCTCGCCTCGCGCGCGTGGGGACTCAGTCATCTCGATCAGCTCGCCGACGCCGCTGCGCGTACGTGCGACGTGCGACGTGCGACGTGCCGCCAGTATTTGGCCGGTCTCGACTACGCCCTCAGCTACAAGCACCTCGCCGGGCTGACGGACTTCTTCCGCCGGCTCGCCGCCCACGGGCTAGTGCCCGACGGGTCGCTTCAGTTCCTGCAGGTAGCGTGACCATGGTGGACCGCTCTGCGCCGGAATTCCGCTCCGCGCTCGAGCTATACGACCGTGCCTCGTTGCTCGAGCTCGGCGCGCTTGCGGACGCGGCCCGCTGGAAGCTGCACCCGGAGAACGTCGTCACATATATCATCGACCGGAACATCAACTACACCAACGTGTGCGTCGCGGACTGCAAGTTCTGCGCGTTCTACCGGCGCCCGAAGCACGACGAAGGCTATGTGCTCTCGTTCGAGCAAATCGGCAGGAAAATCGACGAGCTCCGGGCGCTGGGCGGCGTCCAGATCCTGATCCAGGGGGGTCATAACCCGTACATCCCGTTCCAGTGGTACCTGGATCTGATGCGTTACATCAAGCGGCATCACCCGATTCACATCCACGGCTTTTCGCCGTCGGAGATCGATTTCTTCGCGGGGCGCTTCGGGATGACACTGGAAGAGGTGATCCGCGAGCTCGTCGCGGCTGGCCTCGACTCGGTCCCGGGCGGCGGCGGCGAGATCCTGGTGCAGGAGGTCCGCGACCGCGTCGCGAAGAAGAAGGCCGGGGCCGACCGCTGGCTCGAGGTGATGGAGACGGCACACCGGCTGGGCCTGAAGACGTCGGTCACGATGATGTACGGCCTGGGTGAGACGACGGCCGACCGCATCGAGCACCTGTTCCGCGTGAAGCAGGTCCAGGCGCGCACCGGCGGCTTCACGGCGTTCATCTGCTGGCCGCTGCAGCCCGAGCACACCGAGCTCGCCCACCTCCCGAAAACCGACGCGGTCACCTACCTGCGCACCCAGGCGATCGCCCGCATCGTGCTCGACAATGTGCCGAACATCCAGGCCTCCTGGGTGACGATGGGCCCGAAGATCGGGCAGGTCGCCTTGCGGTTCGGCGCGAACGACTTCGGCTCCCTCATGATGGAGGAGAACGTCGTCTCGGCGGCGGGCACGACGTGGCGGATGACGCTCGCGGAGATGCAGCGCCTCATCGCTGATGGAGGCTACGTGCCGCGCCAGCGCCGCCAGGACTACAGCGTCATCGACGAAGCCGCCTGATGCCCGACGTGCTCATTCTCGTCGGCTCCGAGAGCGACAAGCCGAGGATCGAGCCCGCCTTCGAGGTACTGACCAAGGCGGGCATTTCGTACGAGTTCCACGTGGCCTCTGCCCACCGCCAGCCCGAGCAGACGGCCGAGCTCGTCAAGGCGGCCCGCAAGCAAGGCTTCAAGGTGCTGATCGCCGGCGCTGGGCTCTCGGCCGCGCTGCCGGGGTTCGCCGCGTCGCTCACGGACCTGCCCGTCATCGGCGTGCCGTTCGCTGCGGGGCCCTTGAACGGGCTCGACGCCCTGCTCGCTACGGCGCAGCTGCCAAGCGGCGTGCCGGTGGCGACGGTGGGGATCGACAACGTCAAGAACGCGGCTCTGCTCGCGATCCGCATTCTCCAAGTATGACGTGCAGAATGTGCATTCTGCACATTGTGCACGTGGATTTGTTGAAGCCCGAACGTGGCTGTTGCGTCCGCGCCACATGAGCGAGGAGACGGAGTCATGCGTGTCGGCATCGGGTACGACTCGCACCGCTTCGCCGACGGCCGCAAACTCATCCTCGGGGGGGTCGAGATTCCGCACCCGCGGGGCCTCGCCGGCCACTCCGACGCCGACGCCGTCGCGCACGCCCTCACCGACGCCGTGCTGGGCGCCGCCGGACTCGGGGACATCGGCAGCTTGTTTCCCGACTCGGACCCGCGCTGGAAGGGCGCCAATTCGCTTGAGCTGTTGCACCAGGCGTATCGCACGGTTGCGGCCGCGGGCCACCGGCTGGTCCAGGCCGACATCACAGTCATCGTCGAGCGGCCGAAGATCGGGCCGCACGTAGCGCTGATGCGCGAGCGGCTCGCCGCCGCCTTGTCCGTTGGCCCGCACGCCATTTCCGTCAAGGGGAAGACGAACGAAGGAATGGGGTGGATCGGGCGTGAGGAAGGGGTGGCCGTGATCGCGGTGGCGGTGCTGGAGTGACCGATCTCCTCCACTCCCTCGAATCCCTCCCCCCGGCTCCCCTGTACGCACTGATCGCCGTCTTCGCCGCGCTGGAGAACGTCTTTCCCCCGGTTCCTGCCGACACCGCGGTCGCGCTCGGCGCGTTCCTGGCGGGGCGGGGGACGCTGGATCCGTGGGCCGTGTTCGGACTCACCTGGACCGCCAACGTCGGCTCCGGGGCGGCCGTTTATTTCGCCTCCCACCGGTTTGGCCGGCCATTCTTCCAGGGGAAGCTCGGACGCCGCCTGCTCTCCGAACGGGCCATGGGGCACATCGAGCGAGAGTATCATCGCCACGGAACGTACGGGATCTTCCTGAGCCGGCTGCTGCCGGTGTGGCGCGGCGTGGTGATGCCGTTCGCGGGGATCGCCGGCGTCCGACCGGTCCGGGCACTCGTCCCACTCGCGCTCGCATCGGCGCTGTGGTACGGGCTCCTCACGTACTCGGTTACCGTGCTGGGCACGAACCTCGATGTGGTCCTGAGAGTGGTTACGCGCGTGAACAGTGCACTGGCTGTCGTCGCGCTCGCGGCGGTGGTGGCCCTCGGGCTATGGATTTGGCGCCGACTGAGGCGTTAGAAGCCTGGGTGGTACCCGCTGCGCTCCACGCGAATCCGATAGAGACTCTTGCGCGCCGTGATGAACAACGTCTGCTTGTCCGCCCCCCGGCCGAACTTCACATTGGTCGGGGGGTCCGGCGTCGGGATATAGGCCAGCTCCTTCCCGGCGGGAGAGAAGACGTGGATGCCCGGTCGCTCGCGGCCCGGAATCGCACAGTAGATGTTGCCGTCCCGGTCCACGCTGATCCCATCGGGCCCGACGCCGGGCGAAAAATCCACGACTGTGCGGCGGAACTTCGCCGAGCCGTCCGGAGCCAGGTCGTACGCGAGCAGCGCCATGCGTCCGGGCGTGGTCGGCGTCTCCGGCGGCAAATTCTCGTCGAACGATCCATTATCAATTGAGGCGACGTACAACGTGGCCTGATCGGGAGACACCGCGATCCCGTTCGGCTTACCGGCATTTGCCGCCACCAGCGAGACGCGTCCGTCGGGATCGATTCGGTACACACCCTGCACCGGCTGCTCAATCGGCTCGTGGCCCGAGTAGCGAGGATCGGTGAAGTAGATGCGCCCGCGCGCATCGATCACCAGATCATTCGGAGAATTGAAGGGACGTCCGTTGTAGAGCCCGGCGAGGATCCAACTCATGCCGGTCTTCATATCGGTCCGGGTGATGCGGCGGCCGCCGAACCCCGCCCCCTCCGCCACGACCATGCGGCCTTCCTCGTCGAACACGATCCCGTTGGACATCCCGCTGGGCGAGCGGAACACCGCGGTGGTCCCCGTCCGCGGATCCCAGCGCCAGATGTGGCCCGCCTGATTGCCCGATGCCTGGACGAAGGTGATGTCCGAGAAATAGACCGACCCGTCAGGGGCCTGCGCCGGACCCTCGGTGAAGAACCCGTCGCCGAACAGCCGCTCCAGCTTGGCGCCCGGCGCCACGATCGAAGGATCGCCCTGGACCGCGCCGGCTGCCTGTGCGAGCACCAGTAGCAGCGAGATCACTTCACCTCCTTGGTGAGGTTGAGACCGGCCTCGAGCGCCGCCACGATGCGATCGACGTCGTACACGCAGCCGGCCCACGTGCCGCCGCTCGCGCGCTGCAGGGCCGCCCACAGGCGCGTGTCAGCCGGCAGGGCGGGGTGGGGCGCGAGCCCGGGGTGGGCCTGCCGTTGCTCGAGCAGCGCGGTGCACGCGGCCGCGTCGAGCGGCTGTCCGGCCGCTCCCACGAGGTTGACCGAACCCGTAAGCGTGCCTCGGTCGATCACGATCTCGATCAGGTCGTCGTCGCGCACTCGGCCGATCGGGCCGCCGTGCAGTGCCTCGGGTCCAATGTGGCCCACGCACGCGCCGCTCGAGAACCCGGAAAAACGGCCATCCGTAAGGAGCGCGACATGCTTCCCCCAAGGGAGATACCGGAGCGCGGTCGTGATCTGCGCGGTCTCCTGCATTCCCGTGCCCGATGGCCCCGTGCCGATCAACACGATCACGTCTCCCGGTCGGATCGGTCGCTCGGTCGCTCCTTTCACAGCCCTGATCGCGTCCCGCTCGTCGACGAACACGCGCGCGGCCCCTAGGTGGCGGTACACCTGATCGTCTCCCACGACGGAGGGGTCGAGCGCGGTGGCTTTGATCACCGCCCCCTCGGGTGCCAAGTTCCCGACCGGGAAAACGACCGTGCTGGCGAGACCCGCCCGGCGCGCGGCGTCGGGACCCATGATGACGTCGTCGGGAGCCACTGCGGCGGCGGCGGCGAGCCGCGCGCGCGCCGCGCGGCGCCGGTCGCTCGTCGCCCACCAGTCGAGTGTCGCGTCGAGGGTGTCGCCCGTCGCCGTGAGCACGTCGCCGTGCAGCAGGCCCATCTCGCGCAGGTGCAGCATCACCTCGGGCACGCCGCCGGCCATGAAGACCTGCACGGTCGGATGGCCGCGCGGGCCGTTGGGCAGGGCATCGACCAGGCGCGGCGTGGCCCGATTCACGCGGATCCAGTCGTCCAGCGTGGGCGGCCGGAGCCCCGCCGCATGCGCGATCGCCGGAATGTGCAGCAGCAGGTTGGTGGACCCACCGAACGCCGCGTGCACCAACATCGCGTTCTCGAGCGCGTGCTGGGTCAGGATCTGCCGGATGGGAATCCCGAGCGCGTGCAGCCGCACCAGGGCGAACGCCGTGCGGGCGCCGAGCTCGAGCCACGCCGGCTCACCCGACGGCGCCAGCGCGCTGTGCGGCAGCGCCAACCCGAGGGCCTCCGCCACGACCTGCGACGTCGCCGCGGTCCCCAAGAACTGGCAGCCGCCGCCCGCGGATCCGCACGCGCGGCACCCCATGGTCGCCGCGTAGTCGAGGGTCACGAGGTCTTGAGCAAAGCGCGCCCCCAGGCTCTGCACCTGACCCGCGTCCTCCCCCCCAATCGCCGGCAGCGTGACGCCGCCGGGCACGATGACGCCGGGAAGCTCCCCGCACCCGGCGAGCGCCAGCATCGTCGCGGGCAGGCCCTTGTCGCACGTGGCGACGCCGATCACGCCCGATGCGGTGGGGAGCGAGCGGATCAGGCGGCGCATCACGACGGCCGCGTCGTTGCGATAGGGCAGGCTGTCGAACATCCCCGTGGTGCCCTGGGTGCGGCCGTCGCAAGGGTCGCTACAGTACGCCGCAAACGGGATCGCCCCCGCCGCGCGCAGCGTTTCGGCCGCCGCCCGGACCAGGAGGCCGATCTCCCAGTGCCCGGTGTGGTAACCCAGCGCCACCGCGCTCCCGTCTTCGCTGCGCAGGCCACCGTGGGTGCTGACGATGACGTACTGCGGGCCGCCCAAGGACGCGGGGCTCCAGCCCATGCCCACGTTCTGCGTCAGACCGAAGACGTTGCCGCTCGGCTGCTCGCGCAGCATGTCGGGGGTGAGGGGCAGCCGCCCCGCCGGCCCTTCACCCGCGAGCCGGCCGGCGGCTACGGCGCTTGCCGAGCCGAGCACCGCATCGAGCGGCGGCGCAGCGAATCTCCCGTGCATGTCCACAACGTTGCGGCGGCGGACGGCGGATCGCCAGCGACGTGTAGGGGCGCAGCATGCTGCGCCCCTACATCGATGATGACCGGACCTCTACGCCGCCGCGGCGGCGGGCGCTGGCCCGGCGTCCACCAATTGCTTGGTGACGGGCTCAATCCGGAGGTTGAGCCCTTCCAGGGTGCGCGATCCGAGCAATACGAGGTCGCCGGGCTGTCCGAACACCACCTCGTCCGCCGCCCGCTTCCCGGCTACGTAGACGGACACACCGCCAGTCCACCGCTCCAGAGTTGTTCCGTCGGCCTGGCGGAAGCGCCACTTGTTGTTGCGCTCGACGTCCAACGATTCGAGAACCTCGGCCGGGACCCACGACAATTCCGCGCCGGTGTCCACCAGCACGGACTTGAGGGCTCGTCGCTCGCCCGGGCGGGCCGGGTTCTCGATCTCCACGTCTACGCGGAAGGTTCCCATGTCGTCGGGCATAATAACTCCTGAGGTCTTGCGGCAAGCGTAGGGGCGCAGCATGCTGCGCCCCTACATCGATCAGGGCAGGGAATCCTACCGCAGGGGCACGAGCAGCGCGAGCACAATCGTCGTCACCATGCTGGTGACGCCGACGACCCCGAGCACGGGAGTCCACGACTTGAGGGTCTCCATCTCCGTCACGCCACCCATCTTCGAAAACAGCCAGAACCCGCTGTCGTTCATCCACGTTCCGACGAGCGACCCGCTGGCGATCGCCGTGGCGACATAGACGCGGTGAAAGGGAAGAGCTGCCCCGTTCGCTGGCAGCATCGCCGCGAGCATCGCCGCAGTCGTGATCATCGCGACGGTACTCGACCCTTGAGCGAATTTGATCAGGCTCGCGACTCCGAACCCGAGGAACAGGAAGACCAGCCCGGAGCCGATCCCCGCGGCGGCCGCCCGCCCTACGAAGGCCCGCTCGATCATGGGCCCGATCTGTGCGGCCTGCAGACCGACCCCGAACGCCCCGCTCGCCGCAATGATCAGGATGATGAACCCGGCGCCCATCAAGGATGTGTCCACCAGCCCCGCGAGGTCGGCCCGGCTCACGTTGCGCTGCCGCGTGTACACCCATATGGCTACGCCCACGGACACGAGCATCGCCAGGTTGGGGTTCCCGATGATCACGGTGTAGGGCGCCAAAGCCGACCAGCTAGCGGCGTGCGCTCCCGGACGCGCCGTCATGGACAGGACGACCGTGTTCGACGAAATCAGCAGCACCGGCAGAACAATGGGCAGGAGTGAGGCAACGAGACCGGGAAGTGGCAGCGTCGCAGCCGGCTCCGCGGCGGAGGCTTGTGGCACCACGGGCATGCGGCGGTCCACCCATCCCGCGAACAGCAGCCCGACCCCCGCTGCTGGCAGCGCCACGACCAGGCCGACCAGGACCATGGTTCCCAAGTCCACGCCCAGCGTACCGGCGACTGCCAGCGGTCCGGGGGTGGGCGGGACCAGCGTGTGCGTCGCCCCAGCGCCCGCCGTAATCGCCAGGAGGTACTTGAGATAGTAGCGGTTGGTGCGAGCGTAGCCCGAGCGGGCCAGGGGGACCAGCAGATAGAAGACCGTGTCAAAGAACACGGGGATCGACAGGACGTAGCCCGTGGCGCACAGGGCCGTCGCGCTTCGCTTCTCGCCCAGCACGGCGATGAACGCCCTCACGATCCGGTCCGCCGCCCCGCTGTCCATCATCGCTTTCCCGGCGATTGCCGCCAGCGCGATGACGATCCCGATGGTGCCCGCCGTGCGGCCGAAGCCCTCGGCCACGCGCCCGATCTTCGCCGCGGGCTCGCCGGGCGCGAGCAGGCTGACCACGATAGCGGCGGTGATCAGCGCCAGGAACGCGTTGAGGCGCAGCCCGACGATCCCTGCGAGGATCGTGGCCATTCCCACCAACAGGATCAACAACGGATGCATGGGCGCCGGCAGGTTGAAGTGATGAGCGGGGGCTGCTTGACAATGTACGAATGGAAACGAAGTATCGCTGGAGACGGCTACCGACGGACCATCGTGGCCCGCCGGCCCCGGTGCGACGGGATCTATCCATGAACCGGAGCGTCATGCAGGACGCGTACACGCCGCGGCCGGAGCACCATTTCACATTCGGCCTCTGGACGGTGGGGAACCCGGGCCGCGATCCGTTCGGCGAGCCGGTCCGCGCACCGATTCCGCCCACCCGAATCGTTCACAAGCTCGCGGAGCTGGGTGCCTACGGCGTGAACCTCCACGATAACGACCTCGTGCCACCGGACAGCGCCGCGAGCGAGCGCGACCGGATCGTGCGGGAGTTCAAGGCGGCGCTGCAAGCCACCGGCCTCCGCGTCCCGATGGCAACGACGAACCTGTTCTCCGACCCCGCCTTCCGCGACGGCGCGTTCACCAGCAACGACGCGCGCGTGCGGGCGTACGCCGTGCAGAAGACCTTGGCGGCGATCGATCTGGGCGTCGAGCTCGGCGCTTCTATGTACGTCTTCTGGGGCGGGCGCGAGGGGGTCGAGACCAACGCCGCCAAGGACGCACGCAGTGCGCTGGGATGGTACCGCGATGCCATCAACTTCCTGTGCGATTACGTCCGCGCGCAGCGCTACGACCTGCGGTTCGCCCTGGAGGCGAAGCCGAACGAGCCGCGCGGCGACATCTTCCTCCCCACCACGGGCCACATGCTGGCGTTCATCTACACGCTCGATCACCCCGAAATGGTCGGGCTCAACCCCGAGGTGGCGCACGAGCAGATGGCGGGGCTCGATTGCTCGCATGCCGTGGCGCAGGCGCTCGAGGCGGGCAAGCTGTTTCACATCGACCTGAACGGGCAGAAGCTGGGACGCTTCGATCAGGACCTGCGGTTCGGGAGCGACGACCCGAAGGGCGCATTCTTCCTCGTGAAGCTGCTCGAAGACGCGCACTGGCCGGGGATGCGGCACTTCGACAGCCACGCCTACCGCACCGAGGACGAGGACGGCGTCTGGGACTTCGCCTCCGGAAGCATGCGCACGTACCTCATCCTGAGGGAACGGGTCCAGCGTTTCAACGCCGATCCGGAGATCCAACAGCTCCTGGCCGAGCTGCGGACGCGGGGTGGCGGAGGCGAGGGAGACAAGCCCCCGGCACGCATCCTCTTCAGTGCCGAGCGGGCCCGCGCGCTCAAGGCCGAGACGTTCGACCTGCCGGCGATCCGGCGGCAAGGGTACGCCTACGAGCGGCTCGACCAGCTCACCATGGAGCTGTTGCTGGGCGTGAGATAACGTGGCCGACGCACTCTTCCTCGGCCTGGACGTCGGCACCAGCGGGGTCAAGGCGCTGCTCATGACCGAGGCGGGCGCGGTGGAGGCCACGGCGACGACGCCGCTCCCCCTGAGCACGCCCCGCCCCGGCTGGGCGGAGCAGCATCCGGACACGTGGTGGGACGCGTCCCTCGCGTCCATCCGGCAGCTGCTCGCCCCCCCCCAGTCGGCGCGACGCGTACTGGCTGTGGGGATCTCGGGTCAGATGCACTCCTCAGTCTTTCTGGACCGGGCCGCGGAGGTGATACGACCAGCGCTGCTGTGGTGCGACGGGCGAACCACGGCCGAATGCGCCGAGATCACGCAGCGCGTGGGCGGCGAAGACCGGCTGCGTGAATGGGTGTGCAACCCGGCGCTGGAAGGCTTCACGCTGCCCAAAGTGCTGTGGCTCAAGCACCACGAGCCGGCGGCGTTTGCCCGGTTGGCCACGGTTCTCCTCGCCAAAGACTTCGTGCGCTTGCGTCTCACGGAGACACTCGGCACGGAGCCATCCGACGCCTCCGGCACGCTGATGTTCGATCCCGCGCGGGTACGGTGGAGTCGAGACATGCTGGACGCCGTCGGGCTGCCCGTCGCGCTGGTGCCCGAGGTGGGGGGATCGTCGGAGGTGTTGGGTCACGTCACGCCGGCGGCGGCGGGGCTCACGGGGCTCGTGGCGGGGACACCGGTAGTGGGCGGCGGAGCGGACAACGCCTGCGGCGCGGCGGGCGTCGGCGCGATCACTCCCGGAGAGGCCGTGGCGAGCTGGGGAACGTCCGGCACCGTGCTCGCGCCGACGGCGGAGCCGCGAGTGGATCCCGCCCTCCGCGCCCACACCTTCTGTCACGTGGCGTCCGGCGTGTGGTACGTAATGGGAGTGGTGCTTTCCGCCGGTGGCGCGTTCGCGTGGTACCGCGATCAGTTCGCCCGCGATCTGGCAGGCGCGGACCAGCCCGATATGCGGCTCAGCGAGGAGGCGGCGGCCATTCCCCCCGGCGCGGACGGGGTCACCTTCCTCCCCTATCTGCAGGGCGAGCGCACGCCGCACCGGGATGCCGCCTTGCGCGCCGCGTTCGTCGGCCTCAGCCTGGCGCATTCGCGCGCGCATCTGACCCGGGCCGTGCTGGAAGGCGTCTGCTTCGCGCTCCGCGACTCCGTTTCGATTCTCCAGGAGCTGGGGCTCGCCCCCAGTCATCTCCTGTTGACGGGCGGTGGTGCGCGCAGTCCGCTCATCCGCCGTCTCCAGGCGGACGTGTTCGGCCTTCCGGTGAGCACGGTGAACCGCGAGGAGGGGCCGGCCTACGGGGCTGCACTCCTCGCCGCCGTCGGGGCGGGCGCGTTTCCCGATCTCGCAGCCGCCGTGCGACGCACGCTCACTCGGGAGCCGCTGGCGTACCCAGACGCGCAGGCGCATCGGGCCTACCAGGCGTTGTACGACCGCTTCCGAGCGTCCTATCCCGCCTCCCGGCCCCACGGAAACACAGACCCACGAATCGGCTGAGCAAAGCGCCTCAGCGCGCCCACGATGCCCAGCCGCTCGATCGCCGGAGCCACAACGCTGAACGATTGAGCTACGCCGCAGCGGCCGCAAGCTGCCTGGACTATGGATTTGCTGCCGCCTGAGGCGTTAGAATCGCGTGACACCACCGGAGCCCCCCGTGCCCGACGCTCGTGCCGATAGTTCGGGAGTCGTGTTTCCGCCGCCCTTCGTGTACGCGCTGGGATTCGGCATCGGGTATGCGCTGGATCGACTGAAACCCGCCCCGGTCGGTGTGGATGGCGGAGCCCGGACACTGCTCGGCTGGGTCCTCGCCGGCGCCGGCGTTGCGCTCGCCGCGAGCGCCATCGTCCTGTTTCGCCGCGCTGGTACGAGCCCGGTTCCCATCCAGCCGACTACGGCGCTCGTAGTGCGGGGCCCCTACCGCCTCACCCGCAACCCGATGTACATCGGGCTCGCAGCGCTGTACGTCGGCGTCACGCTGCTCATCAACTCACTGTGGCCGCTCGTAGTGTTGCCCGTGGTGCTCATCGTGATCCGGTGGTGGGTCATCGCGCGGGAAGAGGCGTACCTGGAGCGCAAGTTCGGCGACGAGTATCGGGCGTACCAGGCGCGGGTGCGGCGGTGGCTGTGAGCGTGAGCGACCTCGACCGCGTCTTTCAAGTGGAGCAATTCCGTGACTATCTCGCCCTGGAGGCCGGCAACAGTGCGAATACGGTCGGAAACTACGTCCGCGACATCGGGCGGCTCATTGCTCACGCGGCGGCCCGGGGCGCGAGCCGCCCCGACGCCATCACCGCGGCGCAGCTGCGCGAGTTCGTCTACGATCTGAAGGACCTCGGCCTCGCCCCGGCCACGATCCGCCGTCAGATCTCGGCGATCCGCACGTACTACCGGTTCCTGGTCGGCGAAGGGCACGCGACGCGCGACCCGAGCGAACGGCTCGAATCGCCGAAGCAATGGCGCACCTTGCCGACGGTGTTGACGGTGGCCGAGGTAGGGCGGCTGCTCGCGGCGCCCAACACCGACGAGCCGCTCGCGATGCGGGACCGAGCCCTGCTCGAGTTCGCGTACGCGACGGGAGCGCGCGTCTCCGAGGTGGTCGCCATGAAGCCCCAGGATCTCCTGTACGAGGACGGACTGGCGCGGATTTTCGGCAAGGGTGCGAAACAGCGCATCGTGCCCGTGGGGCGGCGGGCGCTCGGCGCTGTGGCGCTATACGCGCGTGAGATCCGACCGCGCTTCGACAGGGGGAAGACGCGGGGCGTCCTGTTTCTCAACGCGCGCGGCACGCCGCTGTCGCGCGTCGGCGCCTGGATGGTCATCAAACGTGCTGCGAAGCTCGCCGGCCTCACCAAGCGGGTCACGCCCCATACCCTGCGCCACAGCTTCGCCACCCACCTGCTCGAGGGCGGCGCGGACCTGCGGGCGGTCCAGGAGATGCTGGGACACGCCGACCTCGCTACGACGCAGCTCTACACCCACGTGGACCGGGACTACCTCCGCAGCGTGCACCGGCAGTATCATCCGCGGGCGTGAGCCGCACGCACAACCCATGCTCTTCGTCCTCGACAACTACGATTCCTTCACCTACAACCTCGTCCAGCTGTTCGGCGAGTTGGGCCAGGAGCCGGTCGTGTACCGCAACGACGCGCTCACGGTCGAGGAGGTGCTCGCGCTGAAGCCGCGCGCGGCGGTGCTCTCGCCCGGACCGTGCACCCCCCGCGACGCGGGCATCCTCGTGCCGCTGGTGCGGGCCCTAGCAGGGAAGATCCCCGTGCTCGGCGTCTGCCTCGGCCACCAGGCCATCGGCGAGGCGTTCGGTGGCCGCGTGGTGCGGGCCGACCGGCTGATGCACGGCAAGACGTGTCCGGTACTCCATGAGGCGGACGAGCTGTTCGAGGGCATTCCCAGCCCGGTGACCGGCATGCGGTACCACTCACTCGTCGTCGAGCCCGCCTCGCTCCCCCAGGATCTCGTGATCACTGCCTGGAGCGCGGACCGCCCCAAGGACGCCGAGATCATGGCTATGAAGCACCGGAAGTATCCCATCTACGGCGTGCAATTCCATCCCGAGTCCATCGGGACCGAGCACGGTAAGCGGTTGCTGGAGAACTTCTTAGGCGTGGCACGCGCCGTGCCCTAGACGTCGCGGCACGCATCTTGTATCTTGCTCCGTGCCCGTCCTCGGCGTGATCCCGGCGCGGCTGGGCTCCAGCCGCCTACCTCGCAAGCCCCTGCTGCTTCTGGCAGGTGAACCTCTCATCCTCTGGGTGATCCGCCGCACCACCGAGGCCCGCGTGTGTGACCGGGTGGTCGTGGCGACCGATGCGCGTGAGATCGTTGGCGTGATCGAACGAGCGGGATACGAAGCCGTGCTCACCTCCCCGAACCACCGATCCGGCACAGAACGGGTGTCGGAAGTCGTTACTAACAAAGACTTTAATGGCTTCGACCTGGTGGTAAATGTCCAGGGCGACGAGCCGCTTGTGCCCTTCGAGGCGCTGCACGGCGCCGTGGCGCGTGTGCGGGCTGGCGACCCGATCGGGACCGCGGCCGGCACGCTCGACGCCGCGCTCGCGACCGATCCCAATCGCGTGAAGGTGGTCGTGGATGCGCGCGGGCGCGCGGTGTACTTCTCGCGCGCGGCCGTGCCGTTCGACCGGGACGGTGCGGGCGACGTGGTCTATCACCAGCATGTCGGTGTGTACGCCTACACCCGCGAGGCGCTCGAGCGGTGGGTGCGGCTCCCGCCTGTCCCGGCAGAGCGCTGGGAGCGCCTCGAGCAGCTGCGGCCGCTCCTCCACGGCGTCCCCATCGGCGTGGCGCTGTTCGACGCGCCTGCGGCGCCCGGCGTGGACACGGCGGACGACCTCCGCTCCGTCGCAACCATTCTCGCGCGACAACTGAGAGAGGTGAGTCCGTGAGCTCGACGAAGTACATCTTCGTGACGGGAGGCGTGGTCTCCTCCCTCGGCAAGGGCATCGCCGCCGCGTCGCTCGGCCGCTTGCTCGTCGAGCGCGGCCTGGGCGTGACGATCCAGAAATTCGACCCGTACATCAATGTCGATCCCGGCACCATGTCGCCGTTCCAGCACGGCGAAGTGTACGTGACGGACGACGGGGCGGAGACGGACCTCGATCTCGGGCACTACGAGCGGTTCATCGACCGCTCGCTGTCGCAGGTCAACAACGTCACGACCGGCCGGATTTACCAGTCGGTCATCACGAAGGAGCGGCGCGGCGAGTACCTGGGCTCGACGGTGCAGGTGATCCCGCACATCACGGACGAGATCAAGGCAGCGATTCGACGGCTGGCGCCCGACCACGACGTCGTGATCACGGAGATCGGCGGCACGGTGGGCGACATCGAGTCGCTGCCGTTCCTCGAGGCGATCCGCCAGTTCCGCCAGGAAGTCGGGCGCGACAACACGCTGTTCATCCATCTCACGCTCGTTCCCTTCATCGCCGCCACCGCCGAGCTCAAGACCAAGCCCACCCAGCACTCCGTGCGGGAGCTCATGCAGATCGGGATCCAGCCCGACGTCCTCATCTGCCGCACCGAGCGGCCCCTCTCGGAGGAGATCAAGCGCAAGATCGCGCTGTTCTGCAACGTCGACTTCGGCTGCGTGGTGGAGAGCCCCGACGTCAGGTCGATCTACGAGATTCCGCTCAAGCTCCACGAGCAGGGGCTCGACAAGGAAGTGTGCTACCGGCTGCACCTCGACACCAAGGAGCCCGACCTCCGCGCGTGGGCGCAGATGGTGGACAAGATCCTGGCACCCCCGGCACGCGCGGGCATCGCCGTGGTGGGGAAGTACACCGAGCTCGCGGACAGCTACAAGAGCATCCACGAAGCGCTGGTGCACGGCGGGATCGCTCACGACTGCGGCGTGCAGATCGACTGGATCGCTTCCGACCGCTTCACCGACCAGGAGGCGGCAGGCGAGCTGCTCGGCTCCTACGACGGGCTGCTCGTGCCCGGGGGGTTCGGCGTGCGCGGCGTGGAGGGGATGCTCGAGGCGATTCGCTGGGCACGGGAGCACAAGCTCCCGTTCTTCGGCATCTGCCTCGGCCTGCAGAGCGCCATCATCGAGTTCGCGCGCAACGTCGTCAAGCTCCCCAATACCAACTCGAGCGAGTTCGAGCCCGAGTGCGAGAACCCCGTGATCGCGCTGATGCGCGCGCAGGAAGGCATCCGCGAGATGGGCGGCACCATGCGGCTGGGCGCGTATCCCTGCAAGCTGCGGCCCGGCTCACGCGTGGCGCAGGTCTACGGCACCCTCGAGGCGAGCGAGCGCCACCGGCACCGCTACGAGGTGTCGAACGCCTACCGCGACGTGCTCGCCGAGTACGGCATGCGCTGCTCCGGTCTCTCACCCGACGGCTCGCTGGTCGAGATGATCGAGCTGCCAGACCACCCCTGGTTCATCGGCTGCCAGTTTCATCCCGAACTCAGGTCGCGCCCGATGCGCCCCCACCCGCTGTTCGCGGGGTTCGTCGGCGCGGCGCTGGCCCAGCACCGAGCGCGGCCGGTGGCCGCGCGGGCGGATACCACGTCGGAGCTCGCGCGTTTCGGCGACTGAGCCATGGGCCAGCACTTCGGAGCCACCCCGTTCCTCATCGCGGGGCCCTGCGTCGTCGAATCGGACGCGCTCAACCTGCGTATCGGTGAGGCGCTCGCCGAGCTCGGCACCAAGCTCGGCGTGCACGTCATCTACAAGGCCTCCTACGACAAGGCGAACCGCTCGCGCCTGAAAGGCGCGCGCGGCCCCGGCCTCGAGCGCGGGCTCCAGGCGCTCGCTACGGTCCGCTCGGAGACCGGCCTCCCCATCCTCACCGATGTCCACGACGCGGCTCAGGTAGCCGCGGCGGCCCAAGTGGCCGACGTGCTGCAGATCCCGGCGTTTCTGTGCCGCCAGACGGATCTGCTCGTGGCCGCCGGACGGGCCGGGCGCGCGGTCAACGTGAAGAAGGGCCAATGGCTGTCACCCGACGGGATGCAAGGCGCGGTCGAAAAGGTGCGGGCGGGCGGGGCCCCGGAGGTGGCCGTCACCGAGCGCGGCACATTCTTCGGCTACGGCGATCTGGTGGTGGACATGCGGACCTTCGCCCGCCTGCGAGCAGCCTGCGGCGTCCCGGTCGTCTACGACGCCACCCACTCGGTGCAGCAGCCGGGCAAGGGCGAGGGCGGCTCGAGCGGCGGCCTGCGGGAGTTCATCGCGCCGCTCCTGTACGCGGCCGCCGCCGCCGGCGCGGACGGGTTCTTCCTCGAGACGCACCCCGATCCCGACCGCGCTCCGTCCGACGGACCGAACATGCTGCCGCTCGACCAGCTACCCACGATAGTGAGCGTGGCGCTCGAAGTGTGGCAGCGCGTGCGGGAGACTGTCCGTGCTTAGGCCCTCGAACCGCTCGCGCGCCGTGCCTGCACGCCGCTCGGACGGTGGACACCGCTCCGGCACCGCCCGTACAACCACTCCGCCGCCCCTCCCTGGGCGGCGCCTGCGCGGTGCCCACCGTCCTCGGGCGTGCAACGCGACGGGCCCGCGGGTCGGAGGGGTCGGCCCTGGGTGGCGGATGCGGGGCGGTTGTACGGGCCGACCCCGGAGCGCCCACGGGCCCGAGCGTTCCCACAGTCCGAGGGCCGGGAACTGATGCTCGACGCCGCGCTCGCTCGCCGCCTGAAGCTCGTCGGCTTCGACGTCGACGGCGTCCTCACCGACAACGGCGTCTACCTCGGCATGGTCGGCGACCACCCGGTCGAGTTCAAGCGCTTTCACATCCAGGACGGCCTGGGAATCAGGCTGCTCCAGACCGCCGGGCTTGCCGTCGTGTGGGTGAGCGGCCGCGAGTCCGCGGCGACGGCGCTGCGGGCACGCGAGCTCGCGATCGACGAGGTGATCCAAGACCCGAGCGCGCGCAAGCTTCCCCTGTTCGAAGCGCTGCGCGAGCGGCGAGGGCTCGCCTGGGAAGAATGTGCGTTCGTGGGCGACGACCTCGCGGACCTGCCGCTGCTCACGCGCGTGGGACTCCCCATCGCGGTTCCGAACGCCGTCGCCGAGGTGAAGGCGGCAGCGCGCGTCGTGACCGCGGTGCCCGGCGGGCAGGGCGCGGCCCGGGAAGTGGCGGAGCTGATCCTCCGGGCGCGGGGCGAGTGGCCGGACCTCTTGTCGCAGTACTTCGTGGAGCGTGGCGATGTCGCGCACCGAGCCCAGCGATCTCGTTGAGCGCGGGCGTCGGGTCCTGGCCCTCGAAGCGGCGGCGATCCGGCGGGTCGCTGAGCAGCTGGGGCCCCCGTTCGCGGCAGCCGTGCGCCTGCTTGCGGCAGCACCGGGCCGGCTCATCGTCTCGGGCGTCGGCAAGTCCGGGCTGATCGCGCGCAAGATCGCCGCGACGCTCACGTCGACCGGCACCCCCGCCTCGTTCCTCCATCCCGTGGATTCGCTGCACGGCGACCTGGGCATCGTCGACCGCGACGACGCGGCGATCCTGCTCTCGAAGAGCGGCGCGTCGGATGAGCTATTCGGGCTCGTGGGCCAGCTCAAGCGACTGGGCGTGCCCATCGTCGCGATCACCGGCGACGGCGAATCGATCCTCGCGCGGCAGGCGGACGTTGTGCTCGACGCGAGCGTCACCGAGGAAGCGTGTCCCGAGACGCTGGCCCCCACGGCCAGCACGACCGTCGCGCTCGCGCTGGGCGACGCGCTCGCGGTCGCCCTGCTCGAGGTGAAGGGCTTCCGGCGCGACCAGTTCGCCGCGCTCCATCCCGGTGGCGCCCTGGGCCGCAACCTGCTGCTGCGGGTCGCGGACGTGATGCTCACGGCCGACGTGCCGACCCTGCTCCCCGACCGCCCGATGCGCGAGTGCGTCGTGCTGCTCGCGGAGAAGCGGGGCACGGTGGCGATCGTGGATGCAGGCGGCAGTCTCGTCGGCGTGGTCACCGCCGGAGACCTGACGCGCCTGATGGAGAAGACCAATCAATTCCTCGACCTCCCTGTCGGCCAGGTGATGACCAAGACTCCCAAAGCGACGACCCCCGATGAGCTGGCCGGCGCCGCGGTGCGGGTCATGGAACAGCACGGCATCATGGCGCTCCCCGTGCTCGACGGCGGCCGCAAGGTCATAGGCATTGTGCACCTGCATGACCTTATGAAAGCGGGGGCAGCTTAAAATGCGAAAGGCGTCACGCAGAGGTGTCACGCAGAGGCGTCACGCAACGACGTCACGCCTCCGTGCTACGCCTTCGTGCTACGCAGTTCTGTGCTACGTCGTCTTGGGAGGGGTCGTGGCGGCGGCCTGCGAGTCCGGCATCAAACCCACGGCGACCATCACTGCGGCCGACACGGCCGATCAGGTGATGTACAACATGTCGCACTACGTGACCGCGGGGGGGATCCAGCGGGCCCACGTGCGCGCCGACACTGCGTACTTCTATTCGCCCCTGCAGACCGCCGAGCTGCGCACCCTGCACATCACGTTCTATGACGTGCGCGGCACCGAGACGTCGACGCTCACGGCGCGCGAGGGAACCTACCATTGGCGGTCCGGTGACATGGAGGCCCGCGGCAACGTGGTCGTGGTGCGCACCGACGGCGCGACGCTGCGCACGGAAGTGCTACGCTACAGCCAGGTGAAGAACCAGGTGAGCTCCGACAAGCCGTTCGTGTTCGACGACCCGCCTCGCCACATCATAGGCGAGGGCTTCACCTCGGACCCCGACTTCAAGGTCGTGACGGCCACCCACATCAGTGGGCAGGGCGGCAAGTTCACGCTGCCGAACCAATGATCGTCCCGCTCATGCTGCTCGCGCTGGTCCAGCGGCCCGCGCCCCAGACGGCGGACACCGCCGGGGGGCGCCCCTGCGTCGTGGAGATCGACTCGGTCGGGGGGCGGACCCAGCAGGTGGTGGTGCGACAAGGCGAGACCAACGTGTTCGCGGGCGGCGGCGTACTGGCGCACTGCCAACAAACGGGGAGCACCTTGTCCGCTGACAGCGTGGCCTGGTTCGCCGGCGTCGGGCGCTTCGACATGATCGGGCAGCGGCACCTCGTGCACATCCGCGACACGACCCTCACCCTGGACGCCGCGAATGCGTCGTATTTCCTGCACCAGGAGCGGCTCGAGGCGCACAAGAACGTGGTCGCGGTGAATCGCATCACCGGGTCGGTGCTGCGGGGCCCGAACCTCACGTACTACCGGGCCCTGAAAGGCGTTCGCGATACGCTCGAGATGTACGCCTCCGGACGCCCCACGATCGACTACCGCTCGAACGCCGACTCGGGCGAGCCGTACGTCATCGTGGGGGACCGGGTGCGCTTCAAGGGGAACGACCGGATGTGGGGCGGCGGGAAGGTGACGATCGACCGGAGCGACTTCGCCGCCCGCGGCGATTCGATGCAGCTCAATCAGGGCGCGGGGTTCGCCATGCTCGTGGGTCGACCGCGGGTGGAAGGGAAAGGGGCGCGCCCGTACGCACTGACGGGAACCCGCATCGAGCTCGGGCTCCGCGACCGCGAGATCCGCCTCGTCAAGGCGCTGGGGCAGGGCGTCGCTACCGGCACCGACTGGCGCCTCACGGCCGACACGATTCACCTCGCCCTGGACCGCCGCAAGCTACAGCACGCATTCGCCTGGAGCGGGGGCGGCGGGGGAGGCAAGGGGGACAAAGGAGACAAGGGAGACAAGGGGGGCGGGGGGGACACGGGGGACAGGGGAGGTGGACGCGACTCGACGCGCGCGAAGGCCGTGTCGACCCTCAATACGATCGAGGCCGACTCGCTCGCGCTCGACACGCCGGACGAGGTGCTGACCGAGGCTCGCGCGTTCCGCCACGCCTTCTCGACGTCGAAGCGGGATTCTGCGGCGGCCGTGGACTGGATCGCGGGTGACTCGCTCACCGCCCATTGGACGCAGCTGGCGGACTCGGGTGGTAAGACGAAGAACGAGCTGCAGCAGATCGTGGCGCGTGGTGCCGCGCGCTCGTTCTCGCACATCTACAGCGCGAAGGATTCCGCTGGACCGTCCATCGACTATTCGCGAGGCCAGAAGATCGACATCGCGCTGAAGCACGCCCGCGTCGACCGGGTGATCGTGAGCGGCCGCGCTGACGGCGTACACCTCGAGCCCGCGCCACCCAAGCCGCCGCCGGCGGACAGCACCGCCAAGAAGCGGCCCAGCAGATGACCACGCCCCCTGCCGTCCCGCCTGTGCCCCCCGTCCCCACCGGGCCCCCGGTGGCACCGGCGCCCCTTGTCATCTCACAGCGGATCCCAGACCTGCTGGCACAGCGGGACTCCTCACTGCCGCTCGCCGCGGCGGCGCTCGCCCGCGTGGCGGACGGGCAGGGGCGCACCACGTTCGGCGAGCTGGCGATCGCCTATCGCGAGGAGTTCCTGAAGCTGCGGATTCACGCGCGCAGCGCGAACCTCCCAGAGCTGGGTGGCCTCTCGGTGGAAGAGTTCCGCACCAGTCTCCGCACCTCGGTGCTGCCGCGGCTCGTCGTGGCGCAGGTGGTGAGGTACCCCAACGGCCTGCTCGCTGACGACGCCCTGGTCGCATTCACGCGGGAAGCGTGGGAAGAGCTTCAGGTGGTGCCCGGCGCCGCCGACCAGCTGCTCGACGCAGCCGAGCGGGCGCTCGCCCGGGCTGAGTCGCCCAGTGGCGCCTACCCGCGCGTCGCCGGCGGGAGCCTGCTCGAAGCGACCGGGCTGGCGAAGAGCTACAAGGGCCGCCGCGTGGTGAACGACGTGAGCGTGCGACTCGAGCAGGGCGAGATCGTGGGCCTGCTCGGCCCCAACGGGGCAGGGAAGACCACCACGTTCTACATGATCACCGGGCTGATCCGGCCCGACCGCGGCCGCATTGCGTTCGACGGGCGCGACGTCACCGCCGAGCCGATGTACCAGCGCGCCCGGGCGGGGATCGGCTATCTCGCCCAGGAGCCGTCGGTGTTCCGCAAGCTCACCGTGGAGGACAACGTCCGGGCGATCCTCGAGACGTTGCCGCTCGACGACGCGGAGCGGGGGCAGCGCCTCGATCACCTGCTCGACGAGCTCGCCATCCGGCACCTGCGGCGCCAAAAGGGCTACCAGCTGTCGGGCGGCGAGCGCCGCCGGCTCGAGATCACGCGCGCGCTCGTCACCGAGCCTAAATTCATGTTGTTGGACGAGCCGTTCGCCGGGGTGGACCCGATCGCCGTGCACGACATTCAAACGATCGTGGCGGGGCTGCGCCATCGCGGCATCGGCGTGCTGATCACGGACCACAACGTGGAGCAGACGCTGGACATCGTAGATCGCGCCTACATCATGTTCGAGGGCAAAGTTCAGGTCTCAGGCACCGTGCGCGAGCTGGTGTTCGACGACCGTGTTGCGAACCTCTACCTCGGCCCCACCCTCACTGCGCGCCTGCGGGCGCGGCTCACGGTCCCGGTATGAAGACCGGCCTGCACCAGCACGCCGCGCTGCGCCAGGACCTGCGCATCAATCCGCGCCTGTACCAGGCGATGGATCTGCTGTACATGCCGCTGCTAGACCTGCAGCAGCACCTGAAGCAGGAGCTGCTCGGCAACCCGTTCCTCGAGCTGATCGAGCCTGAAGAAGACAGCGAGCTGCCCCTCACGCAGGACGGCGTGGAGGAGAAGAAGGAGACCGAGGACCACGACGAGCCGAACTGGGAGGACATCCTGTTGGACGACGGCTCCGACCAGGGCACGCCGCCGCGCGACATGAGCGAGGCCCGGGAGTACGTCGAGCCCGTGCCGGTCGAGACCAAGGACTTGTCGGACCACCTCCGGGACCAGATGCGGCTGCTCGATCTCAACCCGCGCCAGCAGCTGCTGGCCGAGGAGTTCATCGGCAACATTGCGGAAGACGGCTACCTCGGCGCCACGCTCGAGCAGATCGTTCGCGGGGCGAACCAGCTGCTCGAGGAGCACGCGGTCGAAGCCGTGGAGGACGTCCAGCCGCAGCTCTTCACGCTCGCCGAAGCCGAGGAGATGCTGCGGATCATTCAGAAGCTCGATCCTCCCGGCGTCGGCGCCCGCGACCTGCGCGAGTGCCTGCTGCTCCAGCTCGAGGCACGCAACGAGACCGACACCCTCGCCTACCGCCTCGTCAAGGAGGCGTTCGACGACCTCAAGGCGCACCGCTGGAGCGACCTCGGCAAGCGGTTCGGCCTCGACGCGGCGGAGGTGCAGCGCGTGGCCGACGAGCTGGCGCGGCTCGACCCGAAGCCCGGGCTGCAGTACTCCGCCGCGAGCGACGCGTACATCATCCCCGATCTCGTGGTCGAGAAGATCGACGGCAAGTACCACGTGTTCCTGAACGACGCGGGCTTGCCCCGGCTGCGGATCTCCAAGACCTACCAGGAGATCGCGCGCGACAAGAAGAAGTTTCAGGGGGAGAACAAGGACTTCATCAACCAACGGCTGAACAGCGCTCACTGGATGATCCAGGCGATCGAGCAGCGCCGCCAGACGATGCTCAAGGTCATGAACTTCATCGTCGACCGGCAGCGTGAGTTCTTCGAAAAGGGCGTCGAGTACCTGAAGCCGCTCACGCTGCGCGAGGTGGCGGACGTCATCAACATGCACGAGAGCACCGTGAGCCGCGTGACCAACGAGAAGTACGTGCAGACGCCGCGCGGGCTGTTGCCGCTCAAGTTCTTCTTCTCGAGCGGCCTCTCCACCACCACCGGCGAGGATGCCAGCGCCCGATCGATCAAGGCGCAGATCCAGAAGATGGTCGACGACGAGGACCCCAAGAACCCGCTCACCGACCAGCAGATCGTCGAGATGTTCGCGCAGCGCGGCGTGAAGATCGCCCGCCGCACCGTCGCCAAGTACCGCGATCAGCTGGGCATCCTCCCGGCACGCATGCGCAAGCGGCTGTGAGCCTCGCCACGCCGGCCGTGGCGCCCGAGGTGAGCGTGCTCGTGCCCGCGAAAGACGAGGCCGGGAACCTCTCCGAATTCGTGCGCCAGGCGCGCGAGGCGCTGTTGCCGCTCCCCTACGCCTGCGAGATCGTCGTCATCGACGACGGCAGCCGCGACGGCACGGCCGACGTGCTGCACGAGGTCGTCGCCAAGCATCCCTTCGTCCGGGTCGTCACCCACCGCAGCGGGCGGGGCATCGCCGATGCGCTCAAGTCCGGGACGGACGCTGCCCGGGGACGGATTCTCGTGTTCTATCCTGCGGACTTGCAATATCGGCCTGCGGACATCCCCGGGCTCGTTCAGCCGATCATCGCGGACGAGGCCGACCTCGTGACTGGCACTAAGCAAGGCCATTACGAGAAGCGCTTCGTCTCATGGGTGTACAACTTGCTGTGCCGCTGGCTGTTCGGCGTCCGCGTGACCGACCTGAACTCCGTGAAGGCGTATCGGCGGGAAGTCATGGACTACGTACCGAGCCGGCCCGAGTGGCACCGCTACATGGTCGTGATCGCGGCCGCCGAGGGGTTCCGGCTCGCCGAGCGGCCGGTGCCGCTCTACGCGCGCCACTCGGGGAAGTCGAAGTTCGGGATCGCCCGGATTCCGGTAGGCGTGCTCGACCTGGTCTCGGTGTGGTTTCAGCTGCGCTTCGGCCGCAAGCCGATGCTCTTCTTCGGGGTGGCGGGGGCGGTGCTGTTCCTCCTGGGCTCTGTCGTGGGCCTCGGCGCGCTGTGGTTTCGGTTCGGGCCGGCACACGTGGGTTTCCGACCGCTCCTCGACCTCATCATGATTCTTGTGATCTCGGGTATCGCCCTGTTCGGCTTCGGCTTCGTGGGGGAGATGGTGGCGGGGATGCGTGAAGAGGTGCGGGCACTGCAGCGGGAGGTGGACCGGCTCCGGAGGACGCCGGAAGGTTAGGTTCGCGACGATGGCCGGTGCGCCTCTTGCAGCGTTGACGCACCGGGCCGGACCGGCCGACGCCCACTGCTGCCTGTGCGCAACAAAGTCGGGCAGGGACGAGGCGTCGCTCCCACACCGGCCGGGAGGTCCCATGAAAGCGATCCTCGTCTCCGCTATCGGATTCAGCGTGGCCGCCGTGGCTTGGGCCTGCACCGAGACCGCTACTGAGATCGTCATCCCTACGGGCGTCCAGCTCGCGCCGTCCGACACGACAATCCCTCAGCGCCACAGCATGCAACTGGTGGCGAGCGTCGTCGATACTGCCGGTAAGCCGATCTCCGGAGTCCAGCCGTCGTTCACCTCGAGCGACCCCCTCGTCCTCCAGGTCTCCGCTACGGGGCTCGTAACCTCCGTGGGTCCGCTCGGGGCGGCGACCATCACGGCGAAGTTCGCCACGTTCATGGCGTTTGCGCACGTCACCGTCCGCGACTCGAACATCGTCGAGCGGCTGCCGTTGTCCGGGAGGCCCTTCGACGCCGAGATCTCTCCAAGCGGCGTGATCTATGTGACGCGTCTTGACGTGGGCTTGGTGTCCCGTCTGAACCTCGCGGAACGAGCGTTCACGGCATCGGTCGTCGTCGGGTCCGTTCCATCGCGTGTGACGTTCAACGCGAGCGGCTCGACCGCGTACGTCTCGAACCAGTTCTCCCAAGACGTCGGCATCATCAACGTCTCCACCAACACCCAGACCGACGTCATTCCGACGACGGGCGACCCGGGGCCGGTGGCGCTCTCGATCGACGGCGCTGCGTTGTTCGTGACCACGAACGCCAACCGCCTCTACCGGTTCAGCCTCGCCAGTCGGGCGTCCACGGATTCGCTCGGGCTTCCCGCCACGTCGCACCACCTCGTAGTGCACCCCGGAGGCAATCTGTTGTACGTCGCCACGCGCGAAGGGGGGTCCGTGCTCGAAGCGGACGCCCGCACGCTCGCCGTGACGCGCACCTTCACGCTCGGGGGACGCACGAATGGGATGGTGTTGTCACCCGACCACGGGACTCTCTACGTGGCCAACGATTACCTGTCCCTTATCCACGTGATCACGCTGAGTACGGGCTCTGTAGGATCCATCGCGCTCAGCGGCGGTCCCTTCGCGCTCGGCCTAGGGCCCGACGGCACCAGGGTATACGCGACCCTCACATTCGACGGCAAGGTCCAAGTAGTCGACCGCGCCAGCCGTCACGTCATCCAGACCATCGAGACGGGCGGAGCGCCGCGGTTGCCGGTCGCAGATGCCGCCCAAGGGCTGGTGGTGGTCCCGAATGAGGCCGGATGGGTGGACGTCCTGCGCTGAGCCTGTAGCGCCGCGCTAAGTCGCGTTCTACATTAGTGTTCCGGGGGCCGCCGCAGGGCCCCCGGAGCGTTTCTGCGGGTCCCACCCTCGAGGACAGCGCCATGGTCGACCGGATCACTCCTGCCTCACCCGAGCTGCGGGACTTCTACAGCGCCCGCACCGCCTGGCGCTCCAAAGGCGAGGAACGCATGCGGTTCCGCAAGGCGGCGGCGCTCGCGCGCGTCCCCTCGGGCGCTTCGGTGCTCGACATCGGCGCCCGGGACGGGGGGCTCAAGCGGTTTCTCCCCTCAGGCGTCGCCTATCAGGGCATAGACATCGCGCCCGAGTTCGCGGGCCCCGACGTGCTCATTCGGGACATCTCGCAGGGGATCCCGTTCCCGGACGGCTCCTATGACTTCGTGTTCTGCATCGAGGTGCTCGAGCATGTCCCGAACCCGTTCGGGACGCTCTCCGAATTTCACCGGGTGTTGAAGCCGCGCGGCGTGCTGATCCTCTCCGTCCCGAACCCCTACCACATCAAAGAAATCATCTGGAACCTGTTCCGGATTCCCGATCGCCAGGGGCACATGTACGGCTGGACCCGCCAGACGATGACGCGGCTCGGTGAGATGAACGGCTTCCGACTCGAGCGCTCCGGCGGGACGTACCTGCATCCGCCTATCCCCATCTTCGCCCTGCTGGCGCGCTCCATCGTCTACCGGTTCGTCAAGACTTGAACGTCGCTTGCCTGACGCACGCCTATCCTCGCCGGGAAGGTGACGTGGCAGGTGCATTCATCGAGCGGCTGGTGCGCGCGCTCACGGCGCGCGGCCACGGCGTGCACGTCGTCGCTCCGGCCGATGCAGGGAAGGGGGGCAAGGAGGTACGCCAGCGCGTGCTCGTCACCCGGGTCCGCTACGCTCCGGCGCAATGGGAAACGCTCGCTTACCGCGGCACCATGGTCGCCGCCGCGCAGTCGCCAGTCGGATTCCTGCTGGCCGCCTCCTTGGTCTACCGGCAGGCGCGCGTCGTCGCGCGGCTGTGCCGGGAGGAGCAGCTCGAGCTCGTGCACGCGCACTGGTGGATTCCGGGCGGGGTGAGCGCCTGGCTCGCCCGCCGCCCCTACGTCGTGACACTACACGGTACCGACGTGGCGCTGCTCGAGCGTTCGCTCCCCGCCCGCTTGCTCGCCCGCCGCGTGCTGCGCGGCGCAGCCGCGGTGACCGCCGTGTCGTCGTTCCTGGCCGAGCGAGTGGCACGCGCCGCGGGACTGGACGAGCGGAGCATTGTCGTTCAGCCAATGCCGGCAGACACACGGGCGTTCACGCGCACCAGCCGGGGCGGCGGCGGCATCGTCACGGTCGGCCGGCTCTCGCCGCAGAAGCGGATCGTGCTGCTGCTCGAAGCCGTGGCGCTGCTCCGCGCGCGCGGCGCCGGGCGACCGCTCACGGTAGTGGGTGACGGCCCGGAGCGGCCGGCGCTCGAACGCCGTGCCGCAGAGTTGGGAATCGCCGATCAGACCCGATTCCTGGGCGCGGTGCCCCCCGCGCGTATCCCCGACGCTCTCGGGGACGCCGACGTGTTCGCCTTCCCGGCGCTCGGGGAAGGGCTCGGTCTCGCCGCTGCGGAAGCCCTGATGCTGGGCATCCCAGTCGTGGCTACGAGCGACGGCGGCGGCGTGACCGACATCGTCCCCCCGAACGGCGCCGGGCGGCTCGTCCAGCCCGACGCCCGCGACTTGGCCGAGGCGATCGCCGAGCTGGCGCGCGACCCGGCCCGCCGCCGGCTCGCGGTGGAGGCGGGCGCCGCGCTGCGGCGGCGTTTCGAGCCGGCCGCGGTAGCGGAGCGGTTCGAGGCCGTGTACCGACAGGCGGTATCGCAGCAGCGCCGGCCGAGTCATGCGTAGGTGGCTGTGGTGGAGCATCCAGATCGCCGTCGCGGGCGTCGTCGCCGTGCTGGTGTGGCGCGCCATCGCCCACAACTGGGACGAGTTCCGCTCGCTCCACGTGGCGCTCGCGCTCAAGCCGGGTTGGATCGCGCTTGCGACGTTGGTGGTATTCGCCGCCTACGCGATGCAGATCGAGTCATGGCGTCGAGTGCTCGCGGGCTGGGCCCAGCGCCTCCCATACAGCCGTGCCGCGCGGATCTGGCTGCTCGTGAACTTGGGACGCTACGTGCCGGGCAAGCTGTGGAGCGTGGCGGGGCTCATGGTCCTGGCGCAGCGGGCGGGGGTGGCAGCTTGGGCAGCCGGCGCGTCGGCGTTCGCGATCCAGGCCGTCGCTCTCGGGACGGCCGTCCCGGTAGTGGCCGCAACGACCCCTGGGGCTGAGTCGCCGCTCCGGTTGGCGACCGCGGCCACCGTCGCCGTGGCGACAATCGCTTTCCTTGCTTGGGAACGGGGCGCGCGCTGGCTCGCAGGCCTTGCCGGCTTGGTCGAGGGGTTCCAACCGCTTCCCCCTTGGGCCGTCGCCGAAAGCGCCGCTCTGATGCTTGCGGGCTGGCTCGCGTACGGCCTCGCGTTCTGGCTGCTCGCCCGAGGGCTCGGGCTGCCGGGCACGCTGCCGCTGACGACCGCCGCGGGGGTGTTCGCCCTGGGCTACATTTTGGGCCTGCTCGCCCTGTTCGCGCCCGGCGGCGTGGGGGTGCGGGAGCTCGTCTTCATCGGGCTCCTCACTCCGACCCTCGGCAGCGGCGGGGCAGTGGCCCTGAGCGTGGGCTCGCGCGTACTCCTGACGTTATGTGAGGCGGCCGCACCGCTCGCCGTGCTGCTTTTCACCGGGCGAAGCAAGGAGGACGTGGGTGTACGAACCTAAGCGGCCGACGCTCGTCGCGACCGGGTTGTTCAGCTTGTGGGCGGCGCTGCTGTCGCTTCCTATGCTCCAGGGCAAATGGCTGGCCTCGCCCTGGAGCGACCAGTACGCGGCGGGCTACGCCTTCCGGGCGTGGGGCGCCGAGTGGTGGCACCGCCTGGGACACGTGCCGCTGTGGAATCCGGAGCTGTTCGGGGGCCTGCCGTTCGTCGCCGCCGGGCACGGTGACATCTTCTACCCGACATCCTTCCTGCGTCTCGTCCTCCCGGTCGAGACGGTGGTGAACCTCAACTTCGTCTTGCACTACATCCTCGCCGGGCTCTTCACCTACTGGCTGCTGCGGCGACTGCATGTGTCATGGACCGGCGCGGTGATCGGCGGGCTGGCCTACGAGCTGTCGGGCCTGATCGCGTCGTACCCGTCGCCCGGGCACGACGGCAAGCTGTTCGCGTCCGCGGCGCTGCCGCTCGCCTTCCTGGCCCTCGTGATCGCGCTGCGGGACAAACGCTGGGAGGGGTACCCGCTGCTCGCGCTCGCGGTGGCGCTCAGCCTGCTCGGTCACTTCCAGGTAGCGTACTACCTGCTGATCGCCACCGGGCTGTTCGCTCTCTACCTGACGCTGGAGGAGGTCCCGAGCGACCCCGCGGCGTGGCGCGTGGAGCGCCTGGGGTTTGCGCTCGGCGCGGTGCTGCTCGGGTTCGGCCTCGCGGCGATCCAGGTGCTGCCCTTTGTCCACTATATCCCGTTTTCACCGCGCGCGCAGGGTTTCCACGGGTTCGCAGGGTCGACCTCCTTTGCCATCCCCTGGAGCCACGTCCCCGAGTTCGTGCTCAAGCACTTCGCAGGCTCGCGCGAAACGTACTGGGGGCCCAACGGGCTCAAGCTGCACTCGGAGTACCTCGGGTTGCCGGTCGTCGCGCTCGCCGCGCTCGGTGCCCTGGCGAAAGAGCGGCGGCGCCTTGTGGTCTGGGTCGGTGGCCTCGGGCTGTTGTTCCTCCTGGTCAGCCTGGGCGCGGGCACTCCGTTCTACCGGGTATGGTGGGCGGTGATGCCGCTCGTAAAGAAAACGCGGGCGCCGGGGATGGCGTTCTTCGTGGTGGCGTTGATGGTGGCGTTGCTCGCCGGGATGGGAGCGGAGCGACTGGAGCGCAAGGAGGGGCGGCCGCACCTGACCGCGTGGCTCGTCGCGGCAGGGATCGTGGCGCTGCTCGCCGTGACGGGCGTGTTCGGTGCGATGGCCCAGTCCCTGGCTGCCGCCGTCCAGGCCGCCACGGGCCTGCAGACGATAGCTGCAGCCCGCGCCGATGAGGCGATGATCCAGTGGGGGGCGTTTGGAGGCGCCGTCGCGCTCGCCATCACGGCCGGGCTCGCGCTCGCCGCGCGCGACGAGCGACTGACGCCACGCCTCTTCGCCGTGACGCTCCCACTCGTGGTGGGCTGTGATCTCTGGCTCAACGCCCGTCATTTCTGGGTGTACTCGCCGAACCCCCGCGCAGACCTGTTTCGTCCGGATGCGGTGACCGATCGAATCAAGAGCACCCCGTTGCCGTACCGCGCGCTGGACCTCGGCGTGTATCCACCACGCTACTATGGCGTTCCGTTGATGGCCTTCGACATCCCCCAGATGCTCGGCCATCACGGCAACGAGCTGCGCTATTACGACGAGCTGCTCGGCGCGGAGAACGGCTTCGAGAACCTCCGGTTCGTCCAGCTCTGGGGCCTGCTCTCCGTGCGCTACGTCATCGCCCCGAGCGGCGCCCGTAACGCCGACAGCATCCCGGGCTACAAGCGGATCCTCGACTCTGTACCCACGTCGGCAGGCGTGCGGGCGAACCTGTTCGAGCGGATCGATCCGGCGCCGTACGCCCGAGTCGTCCCCGGGGCGTTCAAGGCGACAGACTCGGCCGTCGTCGTCCCGACGCTCGTCGATCCGCGCATCGATTACAGCAGGGTGGTGCTGTTCACCCCGGATCAGCCGGTCGCGCCGGCCCCGATCCGCGAGATGCCCCCACCGAGTCCGTCGCGGGCCGCGGTGACCGCGTGGGAACCCGGCCGCATGACGATCGCGCTCGACCCAGCGCCGCCACAGCCGAGCTACGTGCTGGTCTCGGAGAACTGGTATCCCGATTGGCACGCCACGGTCGACGGGGCTGCGGCGCCGGTGCTGCGGGGCGACTACGCGTTCATCACCGTGCCGGTGCCTGCGGGCGCGAAGCAGGTCGCGCTCAGCTTCCGCTCGCCCGACTACGAGACCGGCAAGGCGATCTCGCTCATGTCGCTGGCGCTCCTCGCGGCGATCGCCCTGCTGCCCGTGGCCCTGAGGGGGGGGCGAGGGGGGCGGCGACGGGATGCCTGAGCGGGGGTTGGTCGTCATCCCCACCTACAACGAGGCCGCGAACCTGGCCCACCTCGTGCCGCAGGTCCTCGCCCAGGACCCCCGGCTCGACATCCTCATCGTGGACGACAACTCCCCGGACAGCACCGGGCAGCTCGCCGAGGCACTCCGCCAGAAGGAGCCCCGGCTGAGCGTGATCCATCGGGAAGGGAAGCTCGGGCTCGGCACGGCGTATATCGCCGGATTCCGGTGGGCGCTGGAGCGGGACTACGCCCTGGTCTTCGAGATGGACGCCGACTTCTCCCACGACCCCGCCTACTTAAAGGACTTTCTCAAGGCCGTCGAGGAGGCGGATCTAGTGCTGGGATCGCGCTACCTGGGGGGCAGAGTCGCGGTGGTCAACTGGCCCATCACCCGTCTCATGTTATCCTACAGTGCCAACATCTATGCGCGGTGGGTGACCGGGCTGCGGATCTGGGACCTGACGGGGGGGTTCAAGTGCTTTCGCAAGCAGGTGCTCGAGGCGATAGACTTGACACAGGTGCGGTCCAACGGATACGCGTTTCAGATTGAAATGAGTGTGAGGGCATGGCGGAAAGGGTTCAGGCTGAGAGAAATCCCCATCGTGTTCGTGGACCGGACCGAGGGATCGAGCAAGATGACCGGGGCCATCGTGCGCGAGGCGGTGTGGATGGTGCCGCGGCTCAGGCTGATGGCGTGGTCCGGCCGCATTTAGCAGGCCTGCCGATTTACAAGATGACGGGGTCGGGAAACGACTTCGTCATGGTGGATGGCCGGCACACGTCGCCCGCGGACTGGTCCGAGGCCGACATCCGCGCGGTGTGCGCCCGCGGGACCGGCGTCGGCGCCGACGGGCTGGTGTTCGTGAGTCCTGGATCGTTCAGAAACGCGGTGCGCATGATCTATTTCAACGCGGATGCGTCCCGCGCCGCGATGTGCGGCAACGCCGCGCTGTGCAGTACCCGCCTCGCCGCGCGGCTCGGCATCGCGCGGGCGCAGGGGATGACGCTCGAGACGGACGCCGGCAGCTACGAAAGCCGCTGCGGCGGTCCTGGGGAGCGCGCCGAGCTGCGACTAGCCGCGTTGCGCCCCCCCACCGCCGTACCGGCCCTCCTCGTAGCCGACGGCGAGCGCCGCGCGGCCCTCGGAATGGTCGGCGTCCCACACCTCATCGTGCTCGTCGACGACGTCAGCTGCCTCGACCTCGCCACTCGTGGCAGGACGCTCCGCTGCGATCCGGCCCTGGGACCCGACGGTGCAAATGTGAACTTCGTCTCTCCGGGGGGCTCGCCGTCCGAATGGTTGATGCGGACCTATGAGCGGGGAGTGGAGGCCGAAACTCTGGCGTGCGGCACCGGCGCGGTGGCGGCGGGCTGCGCGCTCGTGGAATGGGGATTGGCACAGCTTCCGGTGACGATCTGGACCCGCAGCGGCAGGCGCCTGGAGATCGAGGCGAAGCGGCTGAACGACGGCACCTACGACGAGGTGTGGCTTTCGGGGGAGGCTCGGCTGGTGTTCAGGGGTGTGATTAACTGAGCCGATTCTCCACATTCAAGCAGGCGCTAGCTTAACATAACATCTCTTATACGAAGTACAGTGCTGCGACAACTCAACGCCCGCCTACACCTCGCGTAAGCTCACCGATGCGCACCTTTGCCTCAATCGCGGCACCGCTCGAGTCCGCGCCCTCGCTGATGGCACGGTAGGCCGCGAGCGCTCGCGTGGTGTCACCCGCCGCCACCCAGGCTCGCCCCGCATCCGACAAGAACTGCGCGCGCAAGAACGGAAACCGCGCCGCTTCCGACGCCCGCTGGTACGCGTCCGCTGCGTCCTTGGGGTGCGCTACGTTCTCATAGGCCGCCCCCAGCAACCCGTACGCCTGCGCCTGGTAGGCCTTGCCCGCACCGGGCGCGAAGCGCTTGAGGAGCGCGATCGCCTGCTGGCTCTGCCCCTGACCGAGGTAGGCCTGGGCGAGGAGGATCGTGGCCTCTTGGGCCGCGCGCGTGCCTGCATAGTTCTCCACGACCTGTGATAGCTCGCTCGCAGCGAGTTTGAAGTTGCGGGAATCCACGGCCAGGCGGGCTTGCTCGAGTCGGGCGCCCGCGGTGCGCTCTGCCGTGCGCGTCGACCAGAGATTCCACACGAACAGCACCGCGCCCAGACCGACGAGGATCCCGACATAGCCGGACGCCTGTCTGTGCCCCTTTATCCACTGGACAAGTACCGTCAGCCTGCCTGAGTCTGCTGCGGCTACGGGACGTCCCGCCGTGGTCACCGATGTCGCCATGCCACGCCTTTCGTGAAACGCCGTTCGGACGTCCTCGCGTGACGTTTTTGCGTGACGCCTTTGTGCTACGTCTTATTGGCTTTGTGACGTCTTTGCGTGACGTCTTTGCGTGACGTTTTTCGCGCGACGTCTTTCGCCTCTTGGTCGTACGCCCCTGGGGTGACTCGAACACCCGGCCAACGGTTTAGGAAACCGCTGCTCTATCCACCTGAGCTACAGGGGCTAAGCGCTGCAATGTAGCGGGGTTACGCGTAGTGTAGCAAGGCCTCGATGCGCTCGCCCTCGAGCCGCGCGCGCCCGTTCAAGAAGTCGAGCTCGATCAGGAAGGTGAACCCCACCACCTCTGCACCGTGGGCTCGCACCAGTTTGGCCGCGGCAGCGGCCGTGCCACCGGTCGCCAGCACATCGTCCACGACCAGGACGCGGTCCCCGGCGCTGACGGCATCCTTGTGCATTTCGAGCGCGTCGGTGCCGTACTCGAGGGCGTATTCCACACGCCCCCGTTCGGCGGGCAGCTTCCCGGGCTTCCGCATCGGCACGAGTCCCGCCTCGAGCGCCAGCGCGATCGGCGCGCCCAGCAGGAAGCCTCGCGACTCGATCGAGACCACGCGCGCGACCTTGGCGCGCCGGAACGGTGCCGTCATCAGCTCGACAGCGCGCCGGAATGCGGTCGCGTCGAGCAGCAGCGGCGTGATGTCCTTGAATACAATCCCAGGCTTGGGGAAATCAGGGACATCCCGGATATAGCGGGCGATGTCCTGGACGGTCACGGTCACGGACTGGGTCAATGGGAGTCCTTGCAACTAGTTGATTTCGAAGTCGTTCGCCAGTTTCATATCATGTGGAACCTCGGCTCTTTCCACACGGTCGACCCGTGCGCCCGACGGTCCCCGGGCGAGCGCTCGCTCCAGTCGTTCAAGTGCTTCCTCAACCCCTTGAGCAATCACTTCAACCGAGCCATCGGGGAGGTTGCGCACGCTGCCTCGCAATGCCAGCCGCTCGGCCTCGCGCCACACGAACCAGCGATACCCCACGCCCTGCACGCGACCGCGAACCAGGAAACGCACCGCAGGCACGGAGCTTACTCCCCGCCACGCTGCGCCACCCGGCGGCGGTGCCACCAGACGTAGACGGCCGCGATCGCGGCCAGCACGGGTAGGAGGATGAGCACCGCCCGTCCCGCGTACGTCTGCGCTTCCTGGTTCAAGACGGTGAGGATTACGTCCTCCTTCCTGCCGATGAACCAGCCGATCCACGTGAGCACGCTGCACCACATGAGCGCGCCGAGCCCGGTGAACGTAACGAACTTCGCCAGGTTCATCCGGGCGATCCCGGCAGGAATGGAGATCAGGTGCCGGATCACCGGGAGCATGCGTCCCATGAAAGTGCTGATCTCGCCGTGCGCGGCGAAGTACCGCTCCGAGCGCTCGAGGCTCCGTTCCGAGATCCAGAAGTACTTGCCGACGCGCCGCACGACGGCCCGTCCCAGCCAGTGGGCGAGACCGTAGTTGGCGAGCGCGCCCGTGATGCTGCCGGCTACTCCGCAGGCGATGGCGAGCGCGAAGCTCATCTCGCCCTTCGCCGCCAGATATCCCGCCGGGGGCATCACCAGCTCGCTTGGCAGCGGCAAGAACGAGGACTCGACAGCCATGAGAATTACGATCCCCGGATAGCCCATGTCGCGGAACCGATCCAGCAGCCACTGGATGAAGCTCTCAAGCATCGAAGCCGTGCTCTCCGACGAGGGGAACGAAGCGGGCCTCGCCCAGGGGAATCCGCTTGAGGCCGGCGTCGCCCCGCTCGACGAGGGTGAGAATCTGAGCGCCTCGGGCGCCCACCGGAATCAGGAGTCGGCCTCCGGACGAGAGCTGCTCGACGAGCGGTGGGGGGATCTCGGGGCCCCCCGCGGCTACGAGGATGGCATCATAGGGCGCGTAGGCGCTCCACCCCAGGGTCCCGTCGCCGTGCAGCACGGACACGTTCGACACGCCTGCCTCGCGCAGGGCCAGCTGAGCGGCGCGCGCGAGCGTCTCCACCCGCTCCACCGAAAGCACCGTGGCGGCCAGCGCGCCCAACAGCGCAGCCTGGTACCCCGAGCCCGTGCCGATCTCGAGCACCCGCTCCCTGCCCGTCAGCCGCAGCGCTTCGACGTGGCGGGCCTGCGTGGACGGCTGTGAGATCGTCTGGCCGTTGCCGATGGGGAGTGCGACATCTTCGTAGGCCCGGTGTCGCACCGCCTCGGGCACGAACAGATGCCGCGGAGTCTCGGCGAACGCCTTGAGCACGGCGAGGTCGCGGATGCCCTTGGCCCGCAGCGTTTCGACCAGTCGAGTGCGGTACCCGGCGTAGCTGTCGCCCGCCCCCCCCGCCGCCGCCCCCCGGCCGCTCAATCGCCGGGGAACCATTTGCGCACGACCTCGATCAGGTCGTAGTTGGTCATGTCCATGTGCAGCGGGGTCACCGAGATGTAGCCGTCGCTCGTGGCCCGGAAGTCGGAGTCGGCGTCCCCAGTCCACGTGATGTGGCCTCCGCCGATCCAGTAGATGTCCTTCCCCCACGGGTCCTTCATCAGGGCGATCTCCTCGCTGAACACGCGGCTGCCCAAATGAGTCACCTTGATCCCTTTCACCTGGTCGCCGGGGATCGCGGGGAGGTTGATGTTGAGGAGGGTCTCCTTGGGGAAGTCCTTCACATCCACGATGTGCTGGAGCAGCGCGCCCAGCCCGTCCCGGTGAGTGGCGAGGAGGTCCAAGTCCGAGCCCGCGTACGACACCGCGATGCTCGGGATACCGGCCACGAGGCCCTCCATCGCGGCGGCGACCGTGCCCGAGTAGAACACGTCCTCGCCCATGTTCTGGCCGTGGTTGATCCCGGAGATGACGAAGTCGGGCTTGTCGGGCATCAGCATGCCGATGGCGAGTAGCACGCAATCGGTGGGGGTGCCGTCCACCTGGAACGCGCCGTCCGGGCGCCGGGTGGCGTGGAGCGGGCGGTGCAACGTGAGCGAGTGCGAGGTACCGCTCTGCTCGCGGTCGGGCGCGACGACGGTGACCTGGCCGAGCGACGCGCACACCTCGCCCAGGACGGCAAGGCCGCGGGCGAGGATGCCGTCGTCGTTCGAGATCAGGATGTTCATCGCGCTCCGAGGATGATCCGGCGGCCGTACCGCGTGAAGACGCGCGCCAGCCGCCAGGTGTCCTCCCAGTGCCGGAAGTGGCTGGGGCGCCCGTCGTAGACCGTGGCAATCGCGACCGATCGCACTCGCAAGCCCCGCGCCAGGGCCTCGAGCAGAAACGCGGCTTCGAAGTCGTAGCGCGCCTCGCCGGGGCGCACCAGCTCGGCGGCCTGGCGCGCCAGCGCCCGGAACCCGGTCTGTGCGTCCGGCACCGCGCGCCCCGCGATGCGCGACGTGAGCGTGGCAGAGAGCCAGTTCGTGCAGCGGCGGCCGAGCGGCATGGCCCGCGTGCGGGCTCGCGCGCCGAGCACCAGATCTGCCTCCCCCGCGACGATCGGGGCCACGAGCTTGGGGATTTCCTCGGCTGGATGCTGCCCGTCGGCGTCGAGGGTCACCACGATCGCCGCGCCGTCGGCGAGCGCCCGATCGATCCCGGTCCGGAGCGCCGCGCCCTTGCCGAGGTTCCGAGGATGGACCAGCACCGTCGCACCCTTCCCCCTTCCCCCTTCCCCGGTTTGATCCCGCGATCCGTCGTCCACCACGTAGATGGTTGCGGCTGGCAGCGCCCGTTTCGCCGCCGTCACCACCCCGCCGATCGTCGCGGCGGCCTGGTAGGCCGGGATGACGACGGCGACGGTGCCGTCAGCGTGCCCCGGCATTCGGCGCGACGGTTCCCTCGAGAATGGCGAGAATCGACTTGAGCTCGGTGCGCAGGTCTTTCACCGTTTGCGTGGCGAGCGCGCGCCGGGCTTCGGGCTTCAGCTCGCCCGAGCGACGATACTGCTCGATCTTCTGGCGCGCGCCTTCGATCGTGTATTTCTCCGTGTACAGGAGGTGCTTCACCAGCATGATCAGCTCGATCTCGCGGCGCTGGTACACGCGATTGCCGGAGCGGTTTTTCGCGGGGTTCAGAAACCGGAACTGACTCTCCCAATAGCGCAGCACGTGGGGCTTCAAGTCGGTGAGCTGGCAGACTTCCCCGATGGAGAAGAATTCTTGGATGGGCTGTGGGACGCTCATCGGCTCCCCCCTCCCCCTTCCCCACCCCACTGCTCCGCTTTCAACTCCCGCTCCATCAGGTCGGCGATCGCCTGGCGCGGCGGCTTGCCGTCGAACAGCACCGCTGCCACCTGCTGAGCGATCGGCAGTTCCACGCCATGCCGCGCACCGAGCGTCACGGCAGCGCGCGCCGTGTTCACACCCTCGGCGACCGAGGCGCGTCCGGCGAGGGCGTGCGACAGCGCCGTCCCACGCGCCAGCTCCACTCCCAGCGACCGGTTGCGCGACAGCGGCCCCGTCGCGGTGAGAATGAGATCGCCCATTCCCGCGAGGCCGGCGAAGGTCGCGGGCTCGGCGCCGAGCGCCACGCCCAGCCGCGTGATTTCGGCGAGCCCGCGGGTGATCAGCGCGGCCCGGGTGTTGTGGCCCAGGCCGAGCCCCTCGAGGATCCCGGCGGCGAGGGCGATCACGTTCTTGAGCGCCCCGCCGAGCTCCACGCCCAGCACGTCGGTGTGCGAGTAGACGCGAAAGTAGTTCGTCGAGAACACCTGCTGCACCTGCTGCGCCACGGCGTGATCGCGCGCGGCCGCGACGACCGCCGTGGGCTGGTGCTGGTACACCTCCTGCGCGAAGGACGGGCCCGACAGCACGGCGAGCGGAGTGTTCGGCGGCAACACCTCGCCGAGCACGCAGGACAGCGTCGTGAGGCGTTCCGGCTCGAGCCCCTTGGACACGCTGACGACCAGCGCCCCGCGCGGCAGCGCCGGGCTCACCCGCGTCATCACCTGCCGCGCCACATGCGAAGGTGCGGACGACACGATGACCTCCGCGCCGCGCACGGTCGCGGCCAGGTCCCCGTTCGCCCGCAGCGTCGGGTCGAGCGGCGCGCCCGGGAGGAACACGTGGTTCACGTGCTCGCGGTTGATGCTGTCGACGACCTCCGGCTCTCGCGCCCACAGCGTGACCGACTCGAACCGCCCCGTGCGCGCGAGCAGGTCCGCCAGCGCCGTGCCCCACGCGCCGCCGCCCACGACCGCGATCCTCGTCACGGGGTCCCCACCCTGAAGGGTGGGCTCGGCGAATCACTGCCCTGAAGGGCAATGCCCTTTAGGGCAGCGTCGTGCCGAGCCCAGGCTTCAGCCTGGGAACAGCCGCTCATGCAACCACTCCCTTTCTCGTCCGGAATCGATTCTCGGTGCCGTTGAGCAGACGCCGGATGTTCGCCCGATGCGAATACGCAATCAGCAGGGCGAGCGCCACGCTCGCCCAGAACGTGTACGGCGCGCCCGGCGCGGTGAGCCGCACCCACAGCGGGAACAGCGCCGCCGCGGCGAGCGACGCCGCGGAGACGTATCCGAACAGCCACAGCGTGGCAGCCCAGATGGGCAGCGAGATCGCGAGCGCGAGCGGGGCGAGGGCGAGGAACATCCCGGCGGCGGTCGCCACGCCCTTCCCTCCCTTGAAGCGCACGTAGGGCGAGTACACGTGCCCCAGCACCGCGGCGACGCCGAGCGCGACCGTGAACCAGGCGGGGCCGTTCGCCCACGGCCCGAGCACCGCCACGGGGAGCGCCCCTTTGCCGAGGTCGACGAGGCCGACGGGTATCGCGTAGCTCCAGCCGAGCACGCGGTACACGTTCGTCGCGCCCAGGTTCCTCGAGCCGTGCTCGCGCAGGTCGATCCCCCGGCCGAGCTTGCCGGCGAGGTAGCTGGTCGGCGTCGCGCCGATCAGGTAGGCCAGCACGAGCAGGACCGCCAGCCCGAGCGCGTTCACCGGTGCGCCGCCTGCTCCCGCTTGCGGCGGAATTTGATGCTCACGGGGGATCCCGTGAACCGCCATGCTGCGCGGAAGCCGTTCAAGAGGTAGCGCGTGTACGACTCGGGGATCGCCTCGGGGCGGTTGGAGACGATCGCGAACCGCGGCGGCGCGGTGCCGATCTGCGAGGCGTACAGCAGCCGCACCGACTCGCCGACGGGCTGGGGTGGCTGCTGGCGGTCCACCAGGGCCGCGAGCACCTCGTTCACCTCGTGCGTCGCAATTCGCTTGTCGCGCTCCGCGGCGACGGCGAGGATCAGCTCGAGCAGCTTGGTCGCGCGCTGACCGGTCTTGGCCGATACGTAAAGGAACGGGATGAACTCGAGAAACGGCGCGCGCGCCTTGATCTCGCGCTCGCCCCGCACCGCGGTGTTCGTGTCCTTCTCCTCGATGAGATCCCACTTGTTCACCGCGATGATCAACGCGGCGCCACGCTCCCAGGCGTCGTTGGCGATCTTCAGGTCCTGCACGTGCATGCCCTCCTGCGCGTCCACGACCAGCACGCACACATCGGCGCGCTCGATCGCCCGCGCGGTGCGCAGCGTCGCGTAGAACTCGATGTCGTCGTCCACCTTGCTGCGCTTGCGCAGCCCAGCCGTGTCGATGAACACCAGCGTGCGGCCCTCGTAACGCAGCGGCGTATCGATCGCGTCGCGCGTGGTACCGGGCTCGTCCGCCACCACCAGCCGCTCGCTGTCCAACAGCCGATTCACCAGGCTCGACTTGCCCACGTTGGGGCGCCCCACCACGGCCACGGCGATCTCACCCCCGTGAACGCCGGGCTCGCCCCCGGCAACCCCGGGCTCAGGCCCGGGAACCCCGGGCTCGCCCCCGGGAACCTCGGGCTCGCCCCCGGAAACCCGGGGCTCACGCCCGGGCCGAGACGCCGGACCCAAGGGCGGGGTGTTGAGGGCCTCCACCACGCGGTCGAGGAGATCGCCCGAGCTCTTCCCCACCGCGGCCGACACCGGAAACGGGTCGCCCAGGCCCAGCTCGTAGAACGCCAAATGCCGGCTGTCCACCGGAAGCTGATCCGCCTTGTTGGCCACGAGGATCACGGGGCGCCGCGACTTCCGCAGGTATTGCCCGATCTCGAGGTCAGTCGGGTGGACCCCGTGCTCCACGTCCACGAGGAAGAGCACCACGTCGCTCTCGGCGACCGCCACCTCGACCTGGTTGCGGACCGCCCGATTGAGAGCATCCTGCGCCTGGGGGATCAGGCCGCCCGTGTCCACCAGCCAGAAGCGCTGCCCATTCCACTCGACCGCCCCGAAATGGCGATCCCGCGTCACCCCCGGGCGCTCGTCCACGATCGCGTCCCGGCGGCCGACGAGGCGGTTGAACAACGTCGACTTGCCGACGTTCGGGCGGCCGATGATTGCCACGGTCGGAGCGCCCTTCATCCCTGCCCCTCCAAACGCGGAACGCGGAAGTCGGAACGCGGAACAACACAGCGAGCACGGTGCCGCGAACGACCTTCCACTTGAGTTCCGCGTTCCGCGTTCCGCGTTCCGCGTTCGACAAGGGCGTCCGCAAAGTCGTACGACAGCCGCACCGGCATCGGCAAGCGCTCCGCCAGGTCGGCGGCGCTCACCTCGTCGATGAAAACCAGGTCGTCGTTCACCGCCTCGGCGGGCACGAGCGATAGGTCCAGATCGCGCCGCTCGCGCAGCGCCTTCTCGATCGCCGCCGCGGGCAAGAGCCCAGCCGTCGTGACGGACCGCCCGAACAGCGCATTTTCGACCACCACCAGCTCGAAGCGCCCGCCCGTGACGGCTGCCACGTCCGCGAGTACCTGCGGCATCAGCGGTCCCATCGCGGTACCCGTCACGACGCCGATACGCTTGCCGACCAGATCGGGAAGCCACTCCCGCGCCGCCGCGATCCGGGTTTGGAGGTACCGCACGGCGCCGACGCCGTTCTCGCGCTGCTCGAACTCGCCGTACCATTCGGCCGGCGGCAGCGGCGCTCCGGCTTGCAGGTACAGATCGTCTGCGCCATAGCACCACGGGAACCCCCGCTCCGTGAGGGCGCGCGTCGCGAACCGGTCGACCGTCGCGAGCGCCGCGCGGCACTCCCCGCGCCGCAGCTCGCGGACCAGCTCCCGCTTCGAGTACTCCGTGAGCGCGACCGGAACGACGGACACTGAGAGAATCGCCTCGCCCAGCCCGAACAGGTCGGTGAGCGTGCGCACCAGCTCCGCACCGTCGTTCGCGCCGGGGACCAGCACGACCTGGGTGTGAAACCTGATCCCCTGCCCCACCAGCGAGCGGAGCTGCGGCACGATCTCCGGTGCCTCCGGGTTGCGGAGCAGCCAGCGACGCACCGTGGGGTCGGTGGCGTGTACGGAGACGTACAGCGGCGACAGCCGGTATTCCACGATCCGCTCCACGTCCCACGGCTTCAGGTTCGTCAACGTCGCGAAGTTGCCGTACCGGAACGACAGCCGATAGTCGTCGTCACGGATGTACAGGGGCGGTCGCATGCCAGTAGGATTGCCGTCCACGAAACAGAAATCGCAGTGGTTGGCACAGCGGCGGATGCGGGGCGGCTCGAGGGTGACGCCCATCGCGAGCCCCTCGGGGCGTTCCACATCGTACTCCACAGCGTCCCCGTCCGGCTGGGTGACGGACAGGATGAACTGCTCGTCCGCCGTCAGGAACTCCCAATCCAGGAAGTCCTCGAGCGCGCGGCCGTTGACCGCGTGGAGCTCCGTTCCCGGGACGAGCCCGAGTTCCGCGCCGAGCGAGCCGGGCGCCACCGCCTGAACACGAACCACGCGCCTGCCTGGACTTCAAGGACTTTGTGAAGCCTGGCGTCGCAACCTCAACGCAGGCTGGAACTTCCGTCGAGCAATCTAATATCGCTCAGGACGGGCGATAGCGCCAGCCGATGATGCCCTTGCCGCTCACCTTTAGGTCCAGCTGCTGGCTCTCCTGCGGGGCAATGGCGGGGAGTTCGCGAGCCTCGCTCGCGACCGGCTTGCCTTGGCGATCGAGGAACTCCACGGTGAGCCGGAACGGCTTGGAGGGGGCGGGCCTCAGGTTCGTGGCCAGGAGGGTGAGCGCTGCCCCGGCCGAATCGGGAACGAAACTCGATACAGTCACCTCCACGGCCACGAGCGAATCGGCCTGAGTTACGTATTTGAGCGTCGAGTCGCGCTTCCCTCGCAGGTCCCACGCGGCGGCCAGCAGTTTGAGCGAGCTGCGGTTGAGCGGATCGAGCTGAACGAGTCGCTGCGCCACCTCGAGCAGCCCGGTCGAGTCACGCAGCTGGTAGTACCCCACCCCGAGCGAGTACAGCGCGTCGCGGCGGTACGGGTTCCTGGTCAGCGCGACGGCGAGCGCTCTCGTTCCCGCCCGGTACAGCCGCTGCCCCAAGAGTCGCTGGCCGGCGGTGAACAGCTCCTCCGGATCGAAGTTCCGGGCATGGGCAGCGAGGGAGTCGAACATCGCTGCGGCTTCCGCAGCGCGTCCACTCTGGGCGTACAGCGTGGCGAGCGAGGTGGCGGCATCCGCCTCTCCCGGATACGCCGTGAGATAGTCCCGGAGCGCCTCGATCGCCGGGGCGAACGCCGCCCGGAGCTTCCCGCTGTCCGCTGCCATCTGCTGGACTACGGTCGCGCGGGCGGTACGTGCCTGCGCCACAGCCTGGGCACGGGCGGTCGAGTCCCGCGTGAACGTCTGCTGGTCTGCCGGCGTGAGCCTCCGCCCGCGCGCCTTGCGCGACTGCGACGAGGCGATCATGCGCGCCAGCGTCGTCGAATCGGTTTCGAAGCCGCGGTCGATCGAATCGATGCTCGCCCGGAGCCGCGCGTACCCTAGTGCTGCGGGATCGCTCTGGGCGCGGCCGACGAGGATCCGGACAGCGTTGCCGAGTGCGTCCTTCCTGTCCTTCGCAAATGCCGTATCGTTGCCCGCCGTCTGCGCCGTGCGGCGGTAGTAGACGAGGGCGGAGTCGTAGTTGTCTTTCCCGGCGTACAGGCCCGCCAGCGCGACGAAGGCCTTCGGATTTCCGGGCTCGAGCCGGGCGGCGAGGCGAAACAGCACGGCCGCGGAGTCTTCCTTCCCACCCTGCCACGCGGCGAGGCCGCCGTTGAGGGTGTTCGCCCACAGCCGCTGGCGGTAGCCGCCGATGTCCTGCTTACACTGCGGCGCGAGGGCCAGCGCGCGAGCGAGCGCGCTGTCGGCGCCGGCGGCGTCGGCGGTCTCGACGTAGTAGCGGCCGAGGTAATACCAGGCGGCGGCGTTCTTGTCTTGGGCATTCTGCACGATCGCCTCGGTGAGGACCTTCCGCGCCTGCTCGAGCTGCTGGTCGCGTCGCTCCGGCTTCTCGGCGGCGGTCTTCAGGTACAGGATGCCGCCGTTGACCTTGAAGTGGCCAGCGCTGAGCTCGCAGGGAGGCTGGGGCGTGACCCAGCCGCCCTGGGCGAACAGGGGGCCGGTCAGGCCGGCGCAGCACACGACCGTGAGAACGAGGCGGGCGCAATGCATAACTGGCCGACCAACCTACCGAAAACCGGAAGGCCGGCAAGCAGCGTCGCGTGCCGGCCTTCGGATCCAGCTCAGAGCGGGCGACCGGATTCGAACCGGCGACGTCCAGCTTGGGAAGCTGGCATTCTACCCCTGAATTACGCCCGCGAGTTTTCCGGCTCCAATGCCCTTCCCCACATCCCATTCAGGCGCAAGGAGATATGAGGAGCACGTCAGGAATTTATCTGCCCCATTGGAAATCCGAAAGGTCCTCGGACTTGAACTCGCTGCAAACAAAACGGCCGGCGTCGCGAGACGCCGGCCGTGACGGGACGGTTGTCCCTTAGTTTACGGCATCCCTGAACTTGAGCCCGCCGGCACTCTGGCCCGCAAACAGCGGGAATGTATAGCATGCGGGCCCATAAGTCTGGTGCCAACCAGGCTGGAGCACCTGGCAGACCTTGAAGCTCCCCTCCGGGAGACCGGTGAACGTGTAGTTCCCCACGTCGTCGGTCGTCGTCGTGGCAAGGTCGTTGTACGTTGCAGTGACCGGGTCCAAGACGCTGAGGGCGACCTCCCAGTGCGTCGGGAGGGCGAGCCGCCCCCACATCGGGCAGCCAGATGTGCCTGGAGTCGTGGCAATTTCATTGCACACCATCCCAGTCGCCGATGCCCCTACCGGTGGGGGCGGCGGTGGCGGCGGCGGTGGCGGCGGCTCCGGGGGCGGCGGTGGCGGCGGTGGCGGCGGTGGCGGCGCCGGCGGATCGCACTTGTTGATTATTTCCGTGCCGGGATGTAGGTCAGCGCGCATCGCGCAATGGAGGGCGTCGTGACCTAGCCCCGGCGGATCGTTGACTAGTCCGTACGCGTGCCGCACGCCCGGGTTGGACCCAGCTGGGTCTTGGGCCACGCTCGCGACGAATGGCGTGGCGACCAGGGCGAGCAGTACTATGAACGCTCGCATCGCTCTCTCCTCGAACTTGGTAAGGCTGAGGAGGGGCGCTGCGGCCTCAGCGGGCACAACCAAGTTCGCTACATCAAGCCGGGCAAGCTGTGCGCCATATCACGCAGTCGCGTAAGTTAAAGTGCAACTGGCACTTAGTTGGTTGAGCGCGCAGCGCATTGCGGCGCAACACATTACGACTTCCAGTAGAACGTGACTACCGCCCCTGCCGGGATGGCACTAGAGAACGACTGCCCCGCCCAGCGCACGGCGAAGCTGCGCTGCTGTGCGGCTGTGTTGACCACGATGAGCGCTTTGGAGCCGTCGTCTGCGTTGCGGAAGGCGACGCTCTCCAATCCCTCGATGCCGGAGGTCGACGCGATGCGGTGCGCACCCGGGCGCGCGAAGCGGCTGGCGTGCGCCAGCACGTAATACTCGACGTTCCGGGTCACGCCGCCGGAGACCGAGTTGATCGTGACCACGCCCCGGCAATTCCCGCAGCCGCCGGTGTGTGGCCCGTGCTGCTCGTCGAGCGCGAGGTTCCACAGCAGCACCCCCTTCGCCCAGCCGCGCGTGCTGCCGATGATCAGCGTGCGCACGAACCACTTCAGATTGTCCGCGAAGTTAGCGGCCCACTCACCACCTGAGCACTCAGTGAAGTACGCGTCTTTCTCCGGGTGGGCGTCGTGCACCAGCGTCTGCGCCGACACGTCGCCGCCATAGCAGTGCCATGCGATCCCGGCGATGTAGCGGGGCGCCACGCTGTCGGCGAGCACTTGGAGCGGTGACGTGTATTCGTCCCAGTTGTGGTCCCAGTCCAGGATCAACGTCCGGATCCCCGCACTGGCTAATAGCGGGCCGAGGTATCCGCCGACGAAGCGGGCGCGAGCCGGCGGCTCGAGCCGCATGCCGGGGTAGTCGGACGGCTCGTAGTGTGGCTCGTTCTGGACGGTGATCGCGTAGATCGGCACCCCTTCCCCGGCGTACGCTTCGATGTAGCGCCGCAAGTAATCGGCGAGCGGCCCGTAGGCCTCCGGGAGCAGCGTCCCTTGAATCAGACTGCCGCTGGTCTTCATCCACCCGGGCGGGCTCCAGGGCGACGCCATGATCTTCAGTTCCGGGTTGATCGCCAGGGCGCGCCGCACCACCGGCAGCACGTCGGCGCGATTGGGGTCGATCGAGAAGTGTGCGAGCGTCGGGTCGGTCTGGCCAGCCGGCATGTCGTCGTAGCTGTACTGACGGAGCGAGAAGTCGGACGCGCCCATCGTGAGCCGTGTGAAGCTCAGCCCGATGCCGGGGTTGCGCCCAAAGAGCTCTTGCAGCAGCGCCTCGCGCTGGGACGGCGTCATCCGGTTCTGGAGCAGCCACGCCGACGCGTCGGTGATCGCCGCCCCGAAGCCGACGATGGCTTGATAGGTCGTCCCCTCGTCGACGGCGATCGTCGTGATGGACGGTGCTGGGCCCGAATCGAAGTGGGCGTCGGACTCGCGGGACAGCAGCTTGGATGCGTCGGCTGTCGTCAGCCACACCTCGACAGCGGGCCCGCTCGGTTGTCCGGGCGACTCAGGACCGACCTCGCCGGGCGCTCGCCCGTTGGGAGCGCAGGCGACGCTGGCCGCGAGTGCCCACAGCAGGCCCCGAAGGATCACCAGCCCGGATTCTGCGTCAGATTGGGGTTGATGTCGCGCTCCGACTGCGGCACGGGCAGCAGGTTGCTCGGGACGCCGTGCACGGTCGTCTCCCCCGGAGCGATGGTCTGCAGCTCGATGGTCTTGGCCCGGATCGCCGCGTCGAGGACCCCCCAGCGCGACAGGTCGAACCAGCGCTGCCCTTCGAAGACGAACTCGCGCCGCCGCTCCAGGCGCAGCGAATCCCGGAACGCGGTTTGGGACAGGCCGGACACCGGCGCGATACCGGCGCGCACCCGGACGGCGTTCAGCGCCGCCTCGGCGCTGCCCGCGGTCGCCGCGCCGCCTTCGTTCACCGCCTCGGCGTACATCAGTAGCACATCGGCATAGCGTAGGACGATCCAGTTGTTGGATTGCTTGACCCACGCCCGGGTGTTCATGTTCTCCGCGTCGGTCTCGTCCAGGTACTTGTTGAAGGCTGGCCCAGGGGGATCGGTCCACGTGACCACGCGGCCGAGCTGGTCGGTGTGCGGCGATGTCATGAACGTTCCGTTGTTCCCGCGCTTGTCGGCTACGGCGAACAGGTTCTGCAGCGACGGCGGAATGTACATCAGCCCGTAGGCATCGCCGCCGGGATAGCCGGACGGAATGCTGAACAGCGTGTGGACGCTGCCCGCGCCGGGATCGAGCGTGCCGTCGTAGTTCATCTCGAAGATGCTCTCAGAGTTGATGATCTCGGTGGCGATTTTGAAGATGTCCTTCCAGTTGGCGAGCAGGGCGTAGCGGCCGCTCGTGATCAGCTGCCCGGCCGTCTGGGCGGCATTCGCCCAGTCTTGCTGGGTGAGGTACACCTTGGCGAGCAGCGCCCGCGCCGCGCCGCTGGTCGCGCGACCGACGTCGGCCCCGGAATACGACGCGGGCAGCGCGGCGGCAGCCGCTTGCAGGTCGCTCACGATGAGCGGGTATACCTGGGCCGCTGGGGTGCGCGATACGGCCAGCCCGCTCAGCGACGTGACCTCGTGCTCCAGCAGCGGCACGTCGCCGAAGTAGCGCACCAGGTTGAAGTAGGCGAGGGCGCGCAGGAACCTGGCTTCATTCAGGAGCCGCGCACGCAGGGTCGTGTCCATGGTGATCGCGGGCACGCGATCGAGCACGGCGTTCGCCCGGTTGATGGTCCGGTACGCGTTGCCCCACATGTCGCCCATGGGCCACTCGGTGGCGTCGAAGATGTAGTCGCCCATCCGGTGACCGTCCGAGCCGAACCGGGGCCCGACGAGGATGTCGTCGGTCGCGATGTCCGACATGTACCAGAAGCCGAGCCAGTACGACCACTTGACCTGCTCGTAGACGCCGTTCACCGCCGCGACGGCGTCGGACGATGTCTTGTAGAAGTTCTCCGGGGCGAGCACGTCGGACGGGCTCGGGTCCAGAAAGCTGTCGCACGACGTTGCGAAGGCGAGCCCTGCCAGCCCGCCGAGCACCGAGAGCAGCTTGGTCCGTCGCATAAGATGGACTCCGTTCCGCTTAGAAGCCGGCGCTGAATCCAAAGGTGATCTGCCGCACTTGCGGGTACGTGCCGAAGTCGAATCCCTGAGCGAGGTTCGTGGTGGCGTACTCGCTGATCTCCGGGTCGTAGCCGGTATAATTGGTGACGGTGAAGAAGTTCTGCGCGCTGACGTACAGCTGCAGCCGGCGCACCGCCTGGAGACGCATGGTCTCCAGCCACGTCGCGGGAAGGGTGTAGCTGAGCCGGATATTCTTCCCGCGGAGATATGAGCCGTCCTCCACGAAGAGGTCGGACTCGCGGCTCTCGAACGTGTTGCCGATCTTGGGCGCCGGGATGCCGGGACCGCCGACCGCTACGTCCGCCAGCTGGTTCGCGGTGCCTCCGGCGGCCGTGAGGAGCGACCGATTGATGTTGTAGATCTTGTTGCCCACGGACCACTGCAGCAAGACCGAGAGCTCGAAGTTGCGGAACGTGAGCCGATTGGTGAGGCCGCCGGTGTATTTGGGCTGGGCGTTGCCGAGGATGGTACGGTCTGAAGAGGTGATCAGGCCGTCCCCGTCGAGGTCCTGGTACACCGGCTGCCCGCTCTGCAGCCCCGCGTACACCCAGCCGTAGAACGAATTGATCGGCTCCCCGACCTTGAGGACGGTCGGGCTCTGGTGCGCGCCCCCGCCGACGCCGTACGGATCGATGATGATGGAATCCGCGCCGAGGTTGAGCACCTGGTTCCTGTTCCACGCCAGGTTGAGCGATGTCTCCCAGCCCACGACGCCGCCGGTCAGGTTGACGCTGTTGAGGCTCAGCTCGAACCCGCGGTTGCGCACGCTGCCGATGTTCTGCACCGAGCTGCCGAACCCGGAGCTCGATGGCACGCGCGCATCGAGCAGCAGGTCGTGGGTTTTCTTGCTGTAGTAGTCGGCCGTGAACGTGACGCGGCTCCCCAGCACGGTGACGTCCGCGCCCAGGTCGATCCCGTTGGTCGTTTCCCACTTGAGGTCGGGGTTCGCCAGGCTGCTGGGCACGAAACCGATCGCGCGCGCGCCGCCCAGCACGTACACGGTGCTGCCCAGCGTCGCCAGCGAGGCGTAGTTCCCGATGTCCTGGTTCCCGGTGCGGCCATAGCTCACCCGCAGCTTCAGATCGTCGAACAGGCCGAGGCGCTTCACGAAGGCTTCATCCGACGCGCGCCAAGCGAAGGCGCCCGACGGGAAAAACCCGTAGCGGTGGCCCGCGCCGAACTTGGAGGAGCCGTCCACCCGCCCGGTGAGCGTGAACAAGTACTTGTCGGCGATCCCCCAATTCGCGCGCGCGAAGGACGAGGCGAGCGATGAGTGCGGCGCCGGAGTCCAGACGCCGACGAACGTTTTTGCCGTGTTCAAGCCGCTCACGCGCAGGGCGTCGGTGAGGAAATCCTGCGACAGGCCGGAGACCCCCTCGGTATTGGTGCGCTGGAGTGTGGTGCCGGCGAGCAAGTCGAGGCTATGCGCCGGGCCGAATTGCCGCGTGTAATGGACCGTGTTCTCGAACGACCAGCTGACCGTTTCGGCTTGCCCGCGGCTCCCCTCGCCGCCGGTGTTCAGTCCGGGGAGCACGGTGGACGGCGCATAGTAGTCTTGCACCGAGTTCAGGAAGTCCAGTCCGAGCGTGCTGCGGAACGTCAGCCCATCCCGCAGGTCGTACTCGGCGAAGACGTTGCCGATCGCGCGGTTGTCCCGCTCTTCGTTCGTGATCTCCAGCGCCGTCGCAACCGGATTGGGAAACGGCCGGCCGGTGAGCGGGTTGATGCCGGTGAAGTACTCGCCCCCGGCAGTGGTCACGGGCAGTGTGGGCGGAGCGGTCAGGGCGTTCACCATCACCGACGCCGCGCCGCCATTCGGCAGCACGTGCGCCTGCGAGCGGCTGAAGCTGAGCCGGTTCCCGATGCGCAGCCTGCGGCTGACGGTGCGATCGAGGTTGAGCCTGAAGGACCCGCGGCTCAGGTCGGAGCCGATGACCACGCCGTCGTTCTGCAGCAAACTCCCGGAAACGTAGTATGTCGTGCCCGCGTCCCCGCCCGAGAAGGAGAGGTCGACGCTGCGCATCGGGGCGCTGCGAAAGATCGCATGCTGCCAGTCGGTTCCACTCCCCAGTGCGGCGATGTCGGCGGGCGAATACGGCGCCGGCTGACCGGCGTTGGTGTACGCAGCATTCACCATCTGGGCGAACTGGCTCGCGTTGAGCAGGGGCAGCGTGCGCCGCACCTCCTGGATGCCGTAGTAGGATCCGAACGACACCGAGTTCTGGCCGGCGCGCCCCTGCTTGGTGGTGATCAGCACCACGCCGTTTGCGGCGCGGGCACCGTAGATGGCGCCCGCCGAGGCGTCCTTGAGGATCTCGATCGACTCGATGTCCTTCGGGTCCACCGCGGCGATCGGGTTCAGGCCCCGCATACCTTCTCCGAGCAGCGTGCCTGTCGTAGCATCGTTCAAGTTGGTGGTCACCGGCACACCGTCGATCACATAGAGGGGATCGTTACCTGCCTTGATGGAATTGCCTCCCCGAATGCGCACCATGGCGCCGGCTCCCGGCTGCCCGCTCGATGTGACGACCTCCACGCCCGGTGCGCGGCCCAGGAGCGCCTGGTCGAGGGACGTCACGGGCGCCGCCGCCACCTGATCCCTCGTGACGGAGGAGACGGCCCCCGTCAGCTCGCGGCGCTCCGTCGTGCCGTACCCGATGGCGACCACCTGCTCGAGCTCGGTGGCCTGCGGCGTCAACGCGAAGTCGAGCGCGACGTCTTGGTCGGCGAGCACGGTGACCGGCTTCGACACCGCGGCGTACCCGATCCGCGCTGCCTTCACCGTATGCGGCCCGACCGGCACGTTCGCGATCCGGTAGCTGCCGTCGTCCGCGGACGTGGCGCGGAGTCCCACACCCTCGACCGAGACCGTAGCGAGGCCGACCCCATGACCGCTGATCGAGTCCGAGACTCTGCCAACGACGGCGCCGACTTGCGGCTCATCCAGGATCCCGCGCTTCACCAGCGCTGCCTGCCCGTGGGCCGTGAGCAGCACGTCCACCCCGGTGTCGTACAGGACCGCGCTCAACACCGCGCCGACAGTGAGATTCGACGCGCTGAGCGTCACCGGCGTATCGAGCGGCACAACCGCCGCGCTGTACGTGAGCCGTAGCCCGGCTCGCCGCGCGATGACGGACAGCGCCTCCCCGAGGGGCACGTCTCTCAGGTCGAGCGAGATGCGTTGGCGGAACACCGCGGCGTTGCTCGCGTCCCTCCAGCGCGCGGAGTCGCTCGCGCGACCCGTTTCGGCGGCGAGGAACCGCGGCCCGGCCGCGGCGAGCGCCAGGCCGGCCGCGGGGTCCTGCGCCGCCAGCCGCAGCGCCCCCCCTCCCGCGGCGACCGTGAGCTCGGCAACGATCGCGACGGTGACGCGCCACGTGGCCCGTGTGTTGACGTTGACGTCCCTGTACATATCCGACCTCCCGTTCCGGTGGCGTGCGCCCGGGGGGGGCGCGTTACCGTGGTCCGTTGGCCGTTGAGATGGTCACCGACCGGCCGCGCCACTCGTAGCGAGCGCCCACGGCGGCCGTGATGAGCGTGAGGACTTGCGTGACGGGCTCGTCGCCATAAGAGCCCGTGACCGGCCGGTGCGCGAGCTCCGAATCCGCGACGCGAACGTCGAGGTCGTACCACCGGCCCAGCCGCTGTGCGGCCTCGCCGAGCGGCAGGCTCCCGAAGACGAGGCGTCCGCGGGTCCACGCCAGCTCGGCCGTCACGTTGGCGCCGCGCAGTACGTGTACGGCGCCCGCGCTGGACAGCGTTGCCACCTGGCCGGCGCGCAGCGGCGTCTCGCCCGCGGCCGGCGCCGCCGGCACGGCCACGGCCACAGTGCCCTCCGCCACCGCGACGCGGTCACCCGCTCCATCGGCGTACGCGTGAACCCCGAACCTGGTGCCGACGTCGCGAATGGCACTGCGGGCGGTGTGCACGACGAAGCTGCGGGCGGCATCGTGCACCACGCTGAAGTACGCCTCGCCGTCCAAGTACACATCGCGCTGGCGGGCCCCGAATCGAACCGGCACGCGGAGCCGGCTGTCGGCGTTGAGCGTGATCTCCGTCCCATCCAGCAGCCGGAAGACTGCACGCCGGCCCCGGGGGGTGGCGTAGTCCCGCAACGCGGGCGCCCGCGCGACCGCGTGCGCGCCGAGCCACCACACTCCCCCGACCCCGAGCAGGGCCACGAGCCCGGCCGCGATCGCGGGAAGGCGCCAGCGCGCCGGCACCGGCGCGGCCAGTCGCGTCGTCCGCCCCACGCGGTGCCGAAACCGGCGCCAGGCAGCGTCGGTGTCGTAGGGCGCCTGGTGGTGTCGCGTGTCGGCGGCCCAGGCCGCTTGCAGCGCGACGACCGCGGCGCGGCGCTCCGCGTCAGCGCCCAGCCACGCCTCGACGGCGGCGCGCTCCTCCGGGGAGGCCTGCCCGTTCAGGTAGCGGCCGAGCGCGACGAAGTCGACCGTCATCATGTTGTTATGACGCCGCAGCAGGGGGGATTACTTACCGGCCGACGCCATGACCTTCCTGAGGACCGCTAGTGCTCGTCCGATGTGCACGCCGACGGTCTTGGGTGAGATGGTCATCCGCAGCGCTACCTCCTGGTAGCTCAAGCCTTCCTGGCGGCTCAGCACGAACGCCGCACGGGTCCGCGGGGGCAGCGCGGCGAGGGCGCGCTCCAGCCGGCGCCGCAGCTCCTCGGCCTCAAACTCGGCATCCGCCGACGCCCGACCGGCGCCACCGCTCTCTTCCAGCAGTAAGGGCGCGGCGCGCCGCTGCACGGCCATCCGCCGGATCTGGCTGATGGCGCGGCGGCGCACGGCCGCATAGAGATAGTGTCGCACCTCACCCACCGCCCAGTGGGCGCGATCCTCCCAGAGGCGCGCGAACACCCCCTGCACGGCGTCCTCGGCGGCGTCCCGGCTCCCAAGGTACGCGGCGACGTAGCGGCACAGCTGGTCGTAATAGGCCCGGAACATGGCCTCGAACGCAGCCTCGTCTCCTGCCCGGATGCGCGCCACCCAGTCCTGCGGTAACGCGCTCGACGCCACAGCGGAACTTCGACGCAGCTCGAAGGCCATGGGCTGGTTGATATATGGCGAGCTTCCATGGGGCGCAAGAACGGGGCCAACGTATAGGAGGTGAGAAAATCAGCGAGCCTGCGGCGACCGAGCGAGCGCGAGCAACGCCCGTCTGCGCGCCGCGAGCAGTACGGCCGGATAGCGCGGGTACGTGGTGAAGGACGGAATGACCGCACGCAGGGCCGCCAGCGCCGCCCGGGGGTCGCGTCGCCGCCACAGGGTGAACAAGGCGTGATCCTCCACGCCGTCGTGAAACGCTTCCCACCGGAGACTCGAGCGGGGACCGTCTCGCCCGGGATACACGATGAAGTCGTCGCCCGGCGCGAACAGGCCCTTGTTCGGGTCGACGTCGCGCGGCCATTGATTCAAGCCCCAATGCAACCATCCACTCAGCTCGTACCGCAGCGCCATCCACGGCAGCAAGCGGGTCTTCAACAGTGGGTAGTCGATCAAGCGATTGGGGTACGCGCCCTGCGGCAGCCAGGACGCGTAGCACCACAGTTCCATGTTGCCCGCTTGCTGGCGCGCTCGATAGCTGTCGTACCACCGCTCCAAGAAGCTCAGCTCGACCACCCAGATCTCCAGGTCACGCCCGAAATCCGGGGCCTGGACGGCTTCGATCCGCTTCAACCGGGGGGCCGCAGCGTGCACGCGGCGTGACAGCGCGCGCCAGGAATCGACGTTCTCCACTATCGGCTCGTCGGCGACATGGATGACCGCCCGGTCGATCCAGCCGCGCTCGATCAGGTGGCGCTGGAGGTCTTGCAGGAAATCCTCGAGCGGTACCTGGGTGGTATCGCCGCTCGCTGCGACGATAGCGGGACGCGGCGACGGCTCGAACGGGTTGGTCCATGCCCACGGCTCTGTGCGACGTCCGACATGCATCAGCTCGATATCGCTCAAGCCGGAGGACAAGAAGAGCTGGACCCAGCGATCGAGCCTGCTGTAGTCGAACGCGTATGAGCCGTCGGATTCCCGGCTGACCCGAATCAGCTCAAGATCGGTCTCGAACATGGTCTGGCCGTGCGCGCGCATGTCGTCCGCATAGGCCCGGAGCAACTTCCAGTGCTCCTCGCTCCATTCCTCGACGTGATGCTGCAGGGCGATAGCCCGCGAGCTGAACCAGTGCGTTACCCTGAGCGACGGGAGCTCGGGCAAGGTGACCGGCAGCACGTCGACGGTTAGCGGGACGGTCCGCAACAGCTTGGCCCCGGCTCGAAGCGACACGGTGCCGTTGTAGACACCGGGCACGGTTTCGCGCGCAATCGCCACCCGCACCAGGGCGGGTTGGCTCGACCCCGCGCACAGGGCGACGCTCTCATCGTCGAGCAACGGGTCGGGAAAGTCGTCCGGTGCACGGCGCACCAGCTCGTTCTCTGGCGTATGGTCGGAATTGCGGCTTAGCCACACATATCCGATCCAATTGACGCGGACGGCGCCGGGGGCGAGCCGGCGGCCACTGGTCCCAATCAGGAGCGATGGCTCAATGCGAACCGAGTCGAGGCAGGTCTCTCTCGCCCGCAGCACGATCTGCGCGGACTCGGTTTCGCCGCGCGCCGCGGTGAGCCGAATGATAGTAGTGGCGCGCTGGGATTTCGTCGTGTTGCGAAACACGTTCTCGAGCGGGGGCGCGGTCCAGACGTCCACCCTGTCCTGCGCCGGCACCGCCTGCACGACCGCGAGCAGCAAGGCGGCCGGCGTGCTCACCCGCCCCGCTTCTCGTACACCCGCACGTAGTCCACCCGCATCGTCTGCGGGAAGATGGTGGTTGCATCCGGGCTGCCCGGCCAGTAACCGCCCACGGCAACGTTGAGGATGATGAAGAACGGATGGTCGTACACCCAGCGGCCAGGAAGACTCTTGGGGGTGACGGTCAGGTAGAGGGTGCTGTCGACGTACCAGCGAATCGCATCCGGCTCCCACTCGACGGCGTACACGTGAAAGCTGTCGGCGAAGGCGCCCGCGGGCAGGTCATATGCGCGGCCAACGCCTTGCGCACCGGAGTACCCGGGGCCGTGCACCGTGCCGTGTACCCGGCCGGGCTCCTTGCCGATGTTCTCCATGATGTCGATCTCGCCGCACCCGGGCCAGCCGGCGGAGGGGATATTATCGCCCAGCATCCAGAAAGCGGGCCACAGCCCCTGCCCACGCGGTATCTGAATACTGGCCTCGATGCGACCGTACTTCCACGCGCCCAACCCCTGGGTCTTGAGCCGGGCCGAGGTGTACTCGCGGGTGGCGAGCGACTCGCGGCGGGCCTCGATGACGAGGTAGCCCGCATCGATGTGCGCGTTCGCGACGCGGTCGGTGTAGAACTCGAGCTCGCCGTTCCCCCAGCCGTCGCCCCCGGTCTCGCGCACCCATTTCGTGGCGTTGAGCGCTGGGCCGTCGAACTCATCGTGCCACACGAGCTGCCACACGGGGGGCCCAGCCGCGGGAGCGGCGAGCGTGGAACACGCGGCGACCGCGACCCCGAGCAGGACGCGGGTCACGTCTACGACTTCCGATACCGCCAGGCCACGATCCCCGCGCCCGTCACCTTCAGGTCGAATGCATGGTTGCCGCTCGCCTCGATGACCGGCACATCCTGCTTCTGGGACGCTATCACGTCGCCCTTCCCGTTCAAGAACTCGAACGTCACCGCTGCCGGAGCACTGGGCTTGGCCTTGAGATTGGTGAACAGCCCGCCGAGCTTCGCCCCCTGCTCGTCCGACGTAAAGGTGCCCACCGTCACCTCGACCGTCAGGGAATCGGCGACGGTGAGGTAGTACAGCGTCGAATCCTTGTTTCCCCGCAGCTGCCAGGCGCCGGCGACCTTCGCGAGGCTCGTGCGGTTCAACGGGTCCACCGCGGCCAACCGTTGCGCCACGGGCAGCACCTTCGCGCTGTCCCCGAGCAGGTAGTAGATGCCACCCAGGTTGTACAGCGCTTCACGGTAGTAGGGGTCTTTCGCGAGGCCCGTCTCGTACGCGCGTGCCGCCAGACGGTAGCGCGGGGCGGCGATCGACGCCCGGAACGCCTTGATCGTGTCGTCCGTCACGGCAGCGCACCGCGTCGCGATCTGCCTGACGGTCAGTGTCTTGTTGCGCGCCCGTGTGTCGGCGCGGCACTTGCTGCCGACCGGCGCCGTATCGGGCTCGTTCGGGATCGCGTTCAGGACGGCCTGAGCCGCGGCGAACAGGTCCGTCGCTTCAGCCGAATCGGCGTGGTCCAGGATCTGGTTGTACAGTGCCCCCGCGTCTTCGCGCTTCCCCTGGTGCGAGTAGATGGCGGCGAGTCCGGCTATGGCCTGCACGTCGTTCGGGTAGGCGGCGAGATAGTCCTTGTAGCCGGCTACGGCGCCGTCCCAGCGCTGGTCCGCGTGGTACACCCGGGCCACGTTGAACAGGGCGTCGCGCTTCTCCTTGGCGAACTTCGGATCACTGGCCGCCGGCACCGCGAGCTTGAAGTACTTCGCGGACGAGTCCGCGCGAGTGACAAAGACAATCGAATCCGTGCGGAACTTGGTGCTGTCTCTCTGTCGGAGGGAGGCGTCAGGGGCTTCGCGACCGGCGAACAGCGTCCCCAGGTAAATGAAGCCCGTCGGCTCGCCGCTGTAGATCGCGTTGGCGCGCCGGAAGCTCGCGATAGCCGAATCGGTGTTCCCCGCCTGCCACGCCTTGACGCCTTCGTTGAACACCGGGACCCAGAAAATGCGGCGCCAGCGGTCGATGTCGTCCTTGCAGGTGGGTGCCAACGCCAGCGCCTTAGTGAAGGCCGAGTCGGCGCCCGCGAGGTCGTTCTGCAGAGCGTAATAACGGGCCAGGTAGTACCACGCGGCCGGATTCTTCTCCTGGCCGCCGGTGGCGAGCGCCTCGTGCAGCACCTTGTCCGCGTCCTTCAGGTCCTTCGCCCGCTTGTCCACGAACTTGGTCTCCGTGGCGCTCTTCAGGTAAAGCACCCCGCTGTTCACGAGGTAATGCTTGGTGTTGAGGTCGCACCGGGCGCCCTCCCATTGCTGCGCGGTCAGGGGCCGGCCCACGGCTCCGAGCCCCACGGCGACGATCACGGCCACGGTTCGGTTGACGGTCATGCTCACTCCTTGGATTTGGCGACGAGCGCTTCCGCATCGCGTTCGGCGGCGCGCGCGATCTCGAGCGCCGGCCGGCCGAGCGCCCGGGCAGCGGCGAGCACATCGTCGTATTCAGACTTGACCCGGACGCCGCCGGCGTCGGGCTGCTCCAGCACCTTCACGCGAACCGCCACGTCGGGAGAGAGCTGGATGGTCACCTGGCGGCGCGGCAACGTAGCACGCTCCGCCACCCAGCGGCGGACACCGGCCGTCGTGCTGTGCCGGAACAGCGCGGCGGTCACTGCTTCGGCCAGCTCCTCGGGTGCCATCACTTCCACCCGGAACCCCGAGCGGCCCTTCTTCATCTGCACGGGCCACGTCTGCACGTCGAGCGCGCCGGCGCTCACGAGCGCCTGCCGCAACGGCTCCACGTACTCGGGGCTCATGTCGTCGACGTCCGTGGCCAGCAGCACCACTCGTCCCGCTTCCGCCGCCTGCTCGGCGAGGAGCAAGCGCAGCGCGTTGGGATAGTGCGGCGGGTTGCGCTGCCCCGCGCCCCAGCCACTCTGCTGCAGGCGCCAGCGCGCCGGCGGTGCCCCGGTGGACAGCACGCGCACCAGTGCCGCGCCGGTCGGCGTCGTGGCTTCACCTTCGATGGGCACCCCACTACCCCCGGCCAATTCCAGTCCCTCGAGCAGGATCGCCGTGGCCGGAGCGGGGACGGGTAGCTTGCCGTGCGCCGCCTCGACCCAGCCGTTTCCCACGGCGATCGGCAAGTGATAGATGGACTCCACACCGAGCTGCTCGAACCCTTCGATCGCGCCGACGATGTCGAGGAGGGCGTCCACCGCACCGACTTCGTGCAGGTGGACTTGGTCCGGCGCGACGCCATGCACGCGGCCCTCGGCGGCGCCGATCAGGCGGAAGGCGCGCACCGCCCGCTCCTTCACCCAATCCGATACGGGGGCTCCCTCGACCAGGCGCACGAGCTCTCCGACATGCCGCCCATGCGGCTGCTCGGGGATCCCGAACACGACCTGGCTGCAGCTTACGCCGCACCGCCTCACGTCGCGGATCGTGACCGCCACGCCCGCCAAGCCCAGGCGACGCGGCAGCGCCTCGAGCCACGACGCGGGGACGCCCACGGACAGGAGCGCCCCCAGGGTCATGTCACCTGAGATGCCGGCGGCTGGGTCGAGAATAGCGATGCGCATGGGACCGAAGTGGCGGAATATTAACGGCTTAGCCGCGGTAGAGCCACCCGGCGCCGGTGTTGAACAGCACGATGCGCTGCTCCGCTGTGACCACGCCGCGTGCTTTGAGCTCGAGCGCTCCGGCGAGTGTCGCCCCACCCTCCGGAGAGGCATCGATCCCCTCGAGCGTCTGGAGCTGCTGCGCTGCGGCGACGAGCTGCGCGTCCGTCACGGTGACCGCGTCGCCCCCGCTCTGCCGCAACGCGGCGAGCATGAGGCGGTCCCCCAGCGGGCTCGGCACCTGCAGCCCGGCCGCGATCGTGCGCGGCTCGGGCCACGGCGTGCAGGCCGCGGCGCCCGCTCGGAACGCCTGCACCACCGGCGCACAGCCGGCGGACTGCACGCTGTACATGCGCGGCAGGGGCCCCCGCACCCAGCCTGCGGCCGCGAGCTCTCCGAACGCCTTCCACATGCCGATCAGTCCGGTGCCTCCACCGGTGGGGTACACGATCACATCCGGCAGGGTCCAGCCGAACTGCTCCGCCAGCTCGAGGCCGAGGCTTTTCTTGCCCTCGATGCGGTACGGCTCGCGCAGCGTCGACACGTCCAGCGCGCCGGTGTCCGCGGCGTAGGCACGCGCCGCCTTCCCGCAGTCGCCGATGTGCCCCTCCACGAGCACCAGCTCGGCGCCAAAGCTCCGGATCTGGGTGAGGATGGTGGGCGGCGTGCTCGCGGGTGCGTACACGCGGGCCGCGACTCCCGCGCGGGTGGCGTACGCCGCGAGCGCGACGCCAGCGTTGCCGGCGGTCGGCACGACGAGCCGTCGCACTCCCGCCTGCACCGCGCGCGTCACCGCGGCCGCCAGCCCTCGCGCCTTGAAGGAGCCCGTCGGATTGCCGCTCTCGTCCTTGACCCAGAGATCCCCGAACCCGTGCCGCGCGGCAACGCGCTCGACCGCGAGCAGCGGCGTCCCGCCCTCGCCCAACGTCACCGGCGACTCCCCGTCGGCGAGGGGCAGCCACTCGCGGTAGCGCCACATCGTCCAGGGCCGTTCGCGGAGGTGCGCTTGGGCGCCGGGCGGCGGCGCGGAGGGGTAGCGTACCAGCAAGGGCTGGCCGCAGTCGCACACGCCGGGCAGTCCTTCGGCACCGCGGATCCTGCCGCAGGCGGAGCATTCGAGGGACCACGGCAGCGTCACGGCCGGGGTTGCAACCGCTCGAGAATCCGTTCGGCGAGCGTCGTCGAGAACCCGGGGAGCGCCGCGATCTCCGCCGGCGTCGCGGTCTTCACCCCGGCGAGCGAGCCGAAGCGCTCGAGCAGCACGCGCCGGCGATTCGGGCCCACGCCCGGGATGGCGAGCAGCTCAGAGGTGATCGTGCGCTGGGCGCGCCGTTTCCGGCTGTAGCTCACGGCGAAGCGGTGCGCCTCGTCGCGGGCGCGCTGCAGCAGCTTCAACGACGGACTGCGCCGCGACAGCCGCAGCGGATCGGGGCGCCCAGGGAGAAACACCTCTTCCTCCTGCTTTGCCAGGCTCACGATCGGCAGCTTCTCCTGACCGAGTGCCCGCGCCGCGTCGGCGGCGGCACCGAGCTGGCCTTTCCCCCCGTCGATCACCACCAGATCGGGGAGCGGCTTCGCTTCGCTGATCCTGCGACCCAGGTAGCGCGTGACGACTTCGTGCACCGCCGCGAAGTCGTCCTGAGGTGCTCCCCGGATCCGGAAGCGACGGTACTCCGCCTTCTTGGGGCGTCCCGCCTCGAACCACACCAGCGATCCGACCGTATCGCGGCCCTGGTTGGTCGAGATGTCGATGCATACGAACGAGCGCGGCACCGCCGCAAGGCCCAGGTCGCGCCCCAGCGCGAACACTGGATCGGCCGCCCGCTCGTCGATGTCGAAGCTCTCGATCTTCAGGCTGTCGAGCAGATGGCGGGCGTTCTGGTCGGCGAGCTGGGCGAGCTTGGCGAACGTTCCCCGTTGGGGCACGTGCCAGTCGCTGTCCGGCGCCACCTGCTGCAGTGCGTCCAGGTCGTCCGGGGCGAACGGCAGCAGCGCGTGCCGCGCGCGCGCTTCGAGCGGCAGGTAGCAGCGCACCAGAAACGCCGCCAACACCGCTCCCTCGGCCTCGTGCTCCACGTTCTCCAAGAAGCGGTGGTCGCGGGCGATCAACCGGCCGTCCCGCACCCGCAGCACCACGCCGCAGGCGTCGTCCCCGTCGCGCGCCAGCCCGATCGCGTCGGCGTCCCCGCCCCCTACCAGCTCCACGGCCTGCGGCTGCTCGAGCTGGTCCAGCCACTTGAGCGCATCCCGCAGCTGGGCCGCGCGCTCGAAGTCGAGCCGCTGCGACGCCTCGTGCATGCGCTCGCGCAACCGCGTGCGCACGTCGACCGTCTTGCCCTCGAGAAACAGCAGGACGTCGTCGATCATCCGACGGTAGTCCGCTTCGCTCTGGTAGCCGACGCACGGGGCCCGGCACCGCTCGATGTGGTAGTCCAGACACGGCCGGTTGGGCGCGTCGTGCGGCAGGTCCCAGTGGCACGACCGCACCGTGAAGATGCGACGAATGATCTTCAACGTCTGGCGCAGCGTAGCGACGTCGGTGTAGGGCCCGAAGTAGCGCGCGCCGGGGATGTTCACGCGCCGCACCACCAGCACGCGGGGGAACGGCTCCGTGACGGTCACCGCGACGCGCGGGTAGCTCTTGTCGTCGGTCAGCCGGATGTTGAAGCGAGGCTTGTGCTCCTTGATGAGGTTGTTCTCGAGCAGCAGCGCCTGCGCCTCGTTCGGCACGATGATCGTTTCGAGATCGGCGATCTGGCGCACCAGTGCCGACCGCTCCGGTGTGGACTCCGCGTCCGGGCCGAAGTAGCTCGGCACCCGCGAGCGCAGGGTCTTTGCTTTGCCGACATAGAGAATCTCCCCGGCCGCGTTCTTCCACAGATACACGCCGGGTTTGTCGGGAAGCGCCTTCAGTTGTCGGGCGATCAGCGCAGGAACGTCCACAGGCGACGGGCGTCGGGGTGTCGCAGGGCGATGGTGCCGCCGAAATACACTCCCCCAAAGATAGCGAGGGCGAGAAGGGCGGCGGTGAGGGGTCCGGCCTGCGCGGCGATCCGAACGACGCCCAGAGCCGCCGCCGCCGCCACGCCACTGACGAGCAGACTGACGCCGAAGGCGCGCCACTCGGTGCGGCCGAGGATGGCGCCCACCCGCCGATCGAGGTCCCGCAGGTGGAAGACGACATTCACGGTCGCCCCGAGCGACGAGCCGAGCGCGATGCCGGCTGGTCCAAAGCGGCGCATCAGCACGTAGGCGAGAGCGCTCGACAGGATCAGCGACGCGGAAGCGATCTTCACGGGCGTCCTGGTGTCGCGCAGCGCGTAGAACCCGGATTGGAACAGCTTCACGCAGGCCTGCCCCAGCAGCCCGACTCCGTAGGCCGCGAGCACGCCCCCCACCAGTGCCGTATCAGCGGCCGCGAAGCGTCCTGTCTGGAACAGCGGCCGCACGATCACCGGCGCGAGCGCCACGAAGGCCAGGGAAGACGGCAGGATAAAGAAGACGATGCGCCGGAAACCGACGGCGATCCGCGCTCGCAGCTGCTCGTTGGGCGTGGCTCGCTGGGCGTCGCGGGAGAGATCCGGCAGTGACACGGCCGCGACCGACGTGCCGAACAGACTGATCGGCAGGATCTGCAGCAGCTGCGCGTACTGCAGGCTCGACGCCCCGCCCTCCCCCGCGAGCGTGCCGAGCAGCGTGTCGATGAGTCCCGAGATCTGCGCGACGCCGGCGCCGAGCACGACCGGAAGCCAGGCGACGAGCACGTCGTGCACGCCCTCGGCTGAAACACTCCACCGCACGGGCAGGCCCCGCAGCGCGCGGGCGCACGCCGGCAGCTGCACGCCCACCTGCAGCACGCTGCCTGCGACCGTTCCCCACGCCAGCGCCAGCGAGAGTCGCGTGAGCTGCTGGGCGATGGGCAGGGCCGGCGATACCAGCCACGTGCCCGCCCCGACCAGCGCCGCGATCCCCGCGATGTTCCAGACGGCCGGCGCCGCGTACGACAGGAAGAACCGCCGGTGTGTGTTGAGGACACCGAGGCACCAGGCCGAGATCACCATCAGGCCCGACATCGGAAACAACAGGCGCATCAAACTCACGGCGAGGGCGCGCGCGTCGCCCCGCAGCCCCGCACCGAACAGGGTCGTGAGTGCGGGCGCGAAGCCGATCCCCACGAGCGCCAGGACACCCGTCGCGAGCAGCAGAAGCCCGAGGATCGCACCGGCCAGAGCGCGTGCCGCGCGCTTGTCCGCTCGCTCGTTGAGCGCCGCGTACACGGGGATGAATGACGCCGACAGCGTCCCTTCCGCCAGGAGGTTGCGGATGGTGTTGGGGACCCGCTGGGCGACGGTCAGGGCGTCCGCCGCCCAGCCGTTGCCGATGTAGTACGCGATGGCGCGCTGGCGCACGTAGCCCAGCACGCGGCTCAACAAGATGCCGGCGGCGACCTGGGCCGCCTGGCGCCCGCCCCCGCCGCGGCCCTCCCCCGGCACCGTCAGGGGCTTTTCTTCTTGGGGTCTTCCAGCAGGCGCTGGACGAATTGCAGCTCTTCCCGCATCCCGGTCAGCGACCGGGTCAGGTCCTGGAGGTCGCTCTCGAGCACGTCGATGCGGCGCTCCAGCTCGCGTACCTCCTTGCCCCGCCCGCCGCCCCCGTCATTCTGCCCTTCGAGCCGGTGTGCCAGCGAGCGTCCCAGCGGCGAGTCGAGCAGGATCGCCGTGATGGGAATCATCAAGGCGATGCCGAGCACCACGATGACGACGATCCACATGGCCAGGATTCTACGGAGCGTCCGCCCACCGCGCCACCTCATCGCCCAGCGCGTCGAGCAAACTGGGGCCGTAGCGGATCAGGAACGATGCGAGCGTGAGCACGCGCTCCTGCGGCTCGCCGCGAGGATACACCGCCGCCCGGGCGCGGGCGATCTGGCGCACCAGCGTCTCGCTCTCACGCTTCACGCTCGCCACCAGTTTGCGCTCGATCTCCTGAGTGCCGGCCAATGCCGCATTGCGCGCCGACTGCACCGTGCGCTCGAGCGTCGGATCCACGGCGGTCACGATGCTCGCGAGCCGTGCATAGCGCGCCTCGAGCTCCTGGCGCAGCGCGCCAAACGACTCCGCGGCCTCCGGCGGGAGCGACTCGCGGACCAAACGCGCCTCGAGCTCGCCCGGCTTGCCGTCCAGCGCCTCGAGCCCCAAGCGGTAGCGCTGCATCAGCTTTTCCACCCGGCCCTCCACGAGCACGCCCGACCAGCGCGGCAGCGGCGCCTGGCGCGTGACCCGCAGCAGGTCGTACAGCGGTGCCGCGTCGGGGAGGTACTTGAGCTCGGCGGGTCCCGCTGCGTACGCGAGCGTGGGCAGCAGCGCCGCCTCGATCACGGGTCGCAGCAGCACGTTGGGCGAGAGGCGTTCTGGAGCCTCTCGCGCGAGGCGCTCGAGGTCCGCGCGTGTGAATCGTTCCCGGCTGCGACGCGTGACGAATGCGTCGCCGCTCGCCTGCAGCCGGTCCCGCCCCTGGCCGGCCTCGACGAACACCGGCGTGTAGCCGTCCGGCAGGGTCGTGCCGAGCCCGCCTATCACCCAGGGTGCCGCCGCCTGCTTGGCCCCGCGGTCGTGGGCACGCAGCACCGCGAGTCCCCGCGGCGCGAGCAGCGCCTGCAAGGCCTCGGCGCAAGCGTCGGCGAGTGTGACGTCGGGCCGGTACGCACTTTCCAGCCAGCGCACGACGTCCGCCTTGAACTCGGTGTCCGGCGTCCCGGACTTGAGCTGGTCCAGCGCCCCGCGGAGCTCCACGCCGCAGCGTTCCCGCGCCAGGGGTGCGAGCGGCGCGTCGGCCGGGCGCTCCCGCAGAACGATATCCGCCAGGTCGCCCTGCGCGTTCAGAAACGTGGTGTGGTTGGCTTCCGCGAAGTCGTGGTCATCCCCGGCGACCCAGAAGACCGGCACGACCGGCGCGCCCAGCTCCCGCTCGAGCCGTTGCGCCAGTGCGATCACCGACAGCGCCTTGTAGATGGTGTAGAGCGGACCGGTGAACAGGCCGGGCTGCTGGCCGGTCGTGACCGCCAGCACCGCGCCGTCGGCGAGCTTGTCGCGCCCCGGGCCGGGGAGCGTGGACGCCAGGACCTCGGGAGCGACGCGCCGCGGCTCGAGCGGCTGGGTCGGGAGCGTGAGCGGTGCGATGGGCGTCGGTACGATGCGCGGAATCACGTGTCCCCCTTCCCCTGCTCCGCGTCGCGGTACGGAGAGAGCGCGGGATACTCCGCGCCGAACACTTGCCCGAACCACTCGGTCATTCGCCGAAGACGTCCGCCTGGAACGTGAGTACCTCGGTGTCCGGTTCTCGCCATGCGTCCGGGGGGAGGCCGGCCTTGCGGCACGTCGCCGCGAGGAAGGCCTCGGGCCCCCAATGATACTCGGTCGCCACCTGGGGCAGCAGCAGCCCGACGTGGCGCCCGCGCCGCACGATCAACCCGTCCCGGCCGGCCACGATCCGGGCCGGATCCACCGGTACGAGTGGGAGCGGCGCGGCCGCCGTCAATACCGAGATCTCGAGCGCCAAGCGGGGCAGCTCCTCCGGGGTGACCGGAGCGAAGCGGGGGTCATCCCGCGCGGCCGCCACGGTCATCTCGCGCACCACGTCGCCGAGCGGCCGTTCGTCCGCGACGCGGCCGACGCACCCGCGCAGCGCCCCGGCCTCGGTGATGGTCACGAATGCCCCGCGCCGCAGCGCGGCTCCCGGCACCTCCGGGAGGGGTGGCAGCAGCTGACCTGCGAGGTGCGCCGCGAGCGTGGCGCGGGCAAACCGCAGCAGCGCCGCCCGGTCCGCCCCCGTCAAGTCAGGGTCCCCGATGGTACGGCTCCCCCCGGCGGATGGTGTAGGCACGATACAGCTGCTCGTACAGCACGACCCGCGCCAGCTCGTGCGGGAACGTGAGGCGGGACAGGCTCCAGACGCGCTCGGCCTCGTGCAGCACCGGGGCCGGCAGCGCTGCGGCGCCGCCCAGGGCGAACGCCACGTCGCGTCCCTCCAGCTCCCAGCGGGCGGTCCAGTCCGCCAGCTGACGCGACGTGCACTGCTCCCCTTGCTCCGCCAGCGCGACGAGGCGCGAGCCCTCGGGGATCGCCTCGAGGATTCGCGCCTCGTCCCTCACTTCCCGCTCCGCCACCTTCGTATAGCGCCGCAGTCGCTCGAGATACCCGTCACACGCCGCCCGGAGCGCCGCGTCCCGCACGCGGCCCACCGCGACGACGTGATAGCGCATCAGGCATACATCCCACGCAGCCGGTGCATCGCCGCCACGCGGTCGATCGCGATCATGTATGAGGCGATCCGCGTGTTCACCTTGTGGCGCTCCGCCCAGGTCACCACCTCGGAGAACGAGCGCACCATGATGCTCTCCAGGCGGCGGTTGACCGTCTCCTCGTCCCAGAAGTAGCCGCCCCGGTCCTGCACCCACTCGAAGTAGCTGACGGTCACGCCGCCGGCGTTCGCGAGGATGTCGGGGATGACGAAGATCCCCTTCTTCTCGAGGATCTCATCGGCGGCAGCGGTGGTGGGCCCGTTGGCGCCTTCGCAGATGATCTTGGCCTTGATGTGGGGAGCGTTCTTGCGGGTGATGACGTTCTCGGTCGCCGCGGGGACCACCACGTCGCAGTCCAGGGTGAGCACCTGGTCGCTCGGAATCGCCTGCGCCTTGGGATAGCCCGCAAGCTGGCGGCGCTCCCGCACCCAGGCGAGCACATCGCCGACATCGAGGCCTTGCGGCTGGTGCAGGCCCCCCGACTTGTCGGACACCGCAACGATCACGGCGCCCTCCTTGGACAGGAGATCGGCGCTGACCGACCCTACGTTCCCGAACCCCTGGATCGCCACGCGCGCGCCCTTCAGGGACATGCCGAGCCGCGCCAGCGCCTCGCGCGTTACGAACATGACGCCCCGTCCCGTCGCTTCGCGCCGGCCCAGCGAGCCGCCCATCTCGACCGGCTTGCCGGTCACCACCGCGGTCACCGTGTGGCGCTTGTGCATGGAGTAGGTGTCCATGATCCACGCCATCACGCGCTCGTTGGTGTTCACGTCCGGAGCCGGAACGTCCGAGTCCGGCCCCAACGTCTCGATGATGCTCGACGTGTAGCGCCGGGTCACCCGCTCGAGCTCGGCCATGGACATGGTTGCGGGATCGCACACCACGCCCCCCTTGGCCCCCCCGAACGGGATGTTGACGAGCGCGCATTTCCAGGTCATCCAGGCGGCGAGCGCCTTTACCTCCTCGAGCGTCACGTTCAAGTCGAAGCGGATCCCCCCCTTGGCGGGCCCGCGCGACGTGTTGTACAACACCCGGTAGCCGGTGTACACCTCGACCTCGCCGTTGTCGCGCACGACGGGGACCGACGTGATGATCTGCTTCTCGGGGTTGCGGAGGACCTTGTAGAGGCCGGGGTCGAGCTTGAGCAGCTGTGCGGCGTGGTCGAAGCGCTCCATCATCGCTTCGAACGGGTTCTCTTCGGCCAGGAAGGTGTCCTTTTCCGGCCGGATCATCTGCCGCGCGGTATGGATCGCAGGTTCGCTCATGGTTCTCGACAATGTGTTGCCACGCTCGCGCCTTCAGCGGGGGGAATCCCGGAGCACGGCGTCCAGAGCTTGTTCCAGCATGTGGCCGTTCCGCTCCCATTGGACGGCAAGCCCCGCGACCAGCGGCTCAGGGACATCGCCCGGCCACCGGCCGCGGAGCTTCACGGCGTCCTTCTCCGTGACTACAACATAATCCGCCCCGGCGGAGCCTCGCACGAGGCCCGTGAGGTCGGTCTCCGCGTAGGGGTGATGATCTTGATACGCTTGGAGTTGCACGCTGGCGCCAAGACTGCGCAGCTGCATTGCGAAGGTGTCCGGATCGGCGATCCCGGCGGCCGCTAGAACGCGGCGCCCGGCGAGCACTGCCAGCCCGTGTCGTGTTCCAGACTGCATCCCCTCGAGCTGGCCCAGGGCGAGGTGAGCGACACAGACGAGGGTGCCGGCCCCTCGTTGCTCCAGCTGGCGCGCGAGCGCGTCCGCCGCCGCGGGCGACGCGCGTTTCCGGGTCACCACGATAACGTCGGCGCGGGCCAGTGCATTCCATCCCTCCCGCCACGGTCCAGCCGGCAGCGGCCAGCGGGAGCCCTCTACGCTTTCGGCGCTCACGACGGCGATGTTGAGATCGCGCACCACCGAGAGCAACTGGAACGCGTCGTCGAGCACCAGGATGTCCGCCCCGGCCGCTCGGGCCTGCGCCGCTCCTGCGACGCGGTCCGGATCCGCCACGACCACGCCCTCGGGGACCAGCCGGCGATGCACCAGCGGCTCGTCGGTTCCGTAGCCGCGCAGCAGGATACCGGGCGTGCGCCCCCACCCCACGTAGCGGCGCGCGATCCATGCCGCGAGCGGCGTCTTGCCGGTCCCGCCGACCGAGAGATTCCCCACCGCGACCGTCGGCAGGAACAGGCGCTTCGCCCGCAGCACGCCGCAGCGATAGGCTTGCGCGCGGACCCGGACGATCGCGTCGTAAGCGACCGCCAACGGCATCAGGGCGAGCCGCACCACGCGAGCGGCTGGCGCGCTTCCCCACACCCAAAGCGCGACCCGAGCACCGCTCATCCTTCCCCCTTCCCCGTTCCCGCTGATGCGCCGTAGGTGACCGCTTGAAGCGCCCGCTCCGCGGCGGCGATGCCCCGCCGCACCCCGTCTTTCCCTGCCCCGACGGTGAACGGCGCGCTGTAGGCGACGTCGATCGTGGCGAACGGCTTCGGCAGGCAGAAGCGGTCCCAGGAGCGGAGCCACCATGCGGACGAGGCCCGCGCACCTGCCGCGATCACCAGGGCGTCGGCGTGCTGGGCTGCGGCGAGCGCGCCAGGCTTCACGCGCTCCGCCGGCCCGCGTGGGCCGTCAGGGGTGAGGGCGACCTCGGCGCCCTCGCGCAGGTAGCGCACCAGGCCCAGCAGCCCCGCCTCACCGCCGCGCCTGGAGGACCCCCGGACGACGCGGTAGCCCCAGCGCTCCGACAACTCGGCGAGATGGCCGCCGTCGCGGTGACGGCTGATGAGCAGCGCCACGCCCTCCCCGCGCCGCGAGTAGAGCAGCGGCAGGATACAGCTGTGCCACAGGACGTACACGATCGGTCGCTGCAGCCGGTGGGCGTCTTCCACGTGCTCCCAGCCGCGGACCCGATAGCGCCAGGTGGCGGCGAGGAGGCCGAGCAACGCCGTGCCCACTCTCGCAGCCAGGCGGTCGGCCCAGCGCAGCCTCACCCGAGCAGCTCCTCGGCGAGCCTGGCGACCCGGTCGGCGGCACCGGGGGGGCCGAGCCGCTCGCGCACCAGCGCCAGCTCGTCGCGCTGGTGCCGAGCCGCGTCGCTCCGCCCGTCGAGCAGCGGGAGAACCGCGGCCGCCAGCGCCTGGGGCGTCGCCGCCGCCTGCAGGAATTCGGGAGCCACCTCGCGACCGGCGATCAGGTTGACGAGCCCGACATGCGGCACGCGGAGCAGGCGTATGGCGATCGCAAACGACACCGGGTTGAGTCGATAGGCGATGACCATAGGGAGGTCGGCGAGGGCAGCCTCGAGCGTCGTCGTCCCCGACTTGCAGAGCCCAGCGTCCGCGGCGGCAAACACCGGCAGCGGGTCGCCCCGATGGATGTGGATCGCGCCGGGCCGGTCATAGCGCCCCCGCGGCGTGCCGGCGACCACGACCTGCGCGTTCGGGTGCTCGGCCAGCACGGCGGCGGCCGCATCCCGGAACACGGGCCATAGCCGGGCGATTTCCTGCGAGCGGCTGCCGGGAAACAGCCCGAGCATCGGGCGACTCGGATCGAGGCCCAGCATCCGGCGCGCCTCTGCGCGGGGCGGCGGGGGCACCCGGTCGCGCAGCGGGTGGCCGACGAACGTTGCCGGGACGCCGCGCTGCCGGAAGAAGGGCTCTTCGAACGGGAGGATCACAGCCAGGCGCTGCACGGTCGTGAGTTTGCGGACCCGTCCCACACCCCACGCCCACATTTGCGGTGCGATGTAGTAGAGCACCGGGATGCCTGCTGCACGCGCCGCCGCCGCGGCGCGCAGATGGTAGCCGGGGTAGTCCACCAGGATGACGAGGTCGTAGCGCCCGGCCCGGAACGCGTCGCCCACGCGTCCCAGCAGACGGAAATGCGCCGGCAGCTTGGTCAGGGCCTCGACGAAGCCCACCACCGACATCCGCTCCATGCGGTCGAGCACAATGGCGCCCGCGGCCTCGAGCCCCGGGCCGCCGAACGCTTCGAAGGTGGCATCAGGGAGCCGCCGCCTCAGTGCCGTGACCACCGCCGCGGCGTGCGCGTCGCCCGACGGCTCGCCCGCCGAGACGTAGATGCGCGGCCCCCCCCGCCCCCCCGGCCCCCTCCCGGGGATCACGGCCGCGCGGTGGCGAGGGGCGAGGCCTGGACGGCGTCCGCGACCCGGAAGGCGAGCGCCAGCGCCTGTGCGCCGGCGGCGCCCGACACGACCACCTCCTCGTCGCCCCGCACGGCGCGGACGAAGCTCTCGAGCTCAAGCCTGAGCGGCTCGGCCTCCGGCGCCTCGAGCCGCACGTGCTCGACGATCTGCTCGAGGCGCGTGGCCGCGAGGGTCTGCCACCCCGGCTTCAAGCGATAGAAATCGCCAGTCCCCTGCGCCAGGTCGAGGGAGAAGTACCCGGTCGGCTGAAAGATCCGCAGCTTGCGGGTGCGCTCCCGGGAGACGCGGCTCGCGGTCACGTTCGCGATGGCGCCGTTCGCGAACTCGATGCGGGCGTTGGCGATGTCCACGTGCGTGGTGAGGAGCGGTACCCCCGTGGCTCGGACGTCCGCCACCTCGGAGCGCACCAGCTCCAGCACCAGGTCGAGGTCGTGGATCATGAGGTCGAGGATCACGGCGACATCCGTCCCGCGCGGCTGGAACGGCGCGAGCCGATCGATCTGCAGGAAGCGGGGCTCGTCGAGATAGGGAGCAGCGGCGCGCACCGCGCGATTGAACCGCTCGACGTGGCCCACCTGGAGCACGACGCCCCGCTCCCCCGCCCGTCGCACCAGCTGCTCGGCTCCCGGCACCGCATCGGCGAGCGGCTTCTCCATCAGCAGCGCGATGCCGCGCCCCAGCACCGCGAGCCCCACCTCCGCATGGGCCGGCGTCGGCACGGCCACGGTCACCGCGTCCACGCGCTCGAGCAAAGCCTCGAGCGACGGATGGGCGACGGTCTGCAGCTGCTGTGACACCTCGGCCGCCCGCGCCGGATTCTTGTCGTAGATGCCGGCGAACTCGATGCCCGGCATGCGGCGGAGCAGCCGCGCGTGGTGGAAGCCGAGGGCCCCGGTGCCGATGACGCCGACCCGGATCGGCCTCCCGGCCGCGCTCACACCAGGACTCCCCGCTGCGAGCCTTCGATGAACTTGAGGAAGCTCTCCACCTCCGGCGACTGGGGCAGCTCGGCGCGCGCCTTCGCGATCCCCTGGCTGACGGTCATTTCGGAGTTGAACAGGAGGCGGTAGGCGCGCTTGAGTGCGAGCTTCACGTCGGGCGAGAAGCCGGCGCGCTGCAGGCCCACCGAGTTGAGCCCGTAGAGATGCACCGGGTTGCCGACGGCCTTCGTGTAGGGCGGCACGTCCTGGTTCACACGTGAGCCACCGCCCACAAAGGCGAAGGTACCGATGCGCACGAACTGGTGGATCGGCACGAGCCCACTGATGACCGCCCGATCCTCGACGGTGACGTGGCCGGCCATCTGCACCGCGTTGGCGATGATCACGTCGTTCCCCACGGCACAGTCGTGCGCGATGTGCACGTAGGACATCAGGAAGCAGCGCTGCCCCACCGACGTCCGACCGGTGGCCGGCGTGCCGCGGTTGATGGTGCAGTACTCGCGGATCACGGTCGCGTCGCCGATCTCGACCCACGTCTCTTCACCCTTGTATTTCAAGTCCTGGGGGTCGTTCCCGATGACGCTGCCGTAGCCGACCTTCACCCCCGAGCCGAGTCGCGCGTTACGCTCGAGCACCGCGTGACCCGCGACGTGGCAGCGCTCACCGATCGTCACGTGCGGGCCGATGATCGCGTACGGACCGACGGTCACGTCGTGCGCCAGCTGCGCCGTGGGATCGACCAGCGCGGTCCGGTGGATCACTTCTCGGTCACCATCGCCATCATCTCCGCCTCCGCCACCACCTGCCCGTCCACATAGCCGACGCCCTTCATTTTGCACGTCTTGCCGCGGAACTGGATCATTTCAAGCTCGAAGCGGATCTGATCCCCCGGCACCACCGGCCGGCGGAACTTCACGTTGTCGAGGGACATGAAGTACACGACTTTGTCCGAGACGTCCTGTCCCTCGAAGTGGCTCATCAGCAGCATCCCGCCAACCTGGGCCATCGCTTCGATGATCAGTACGCCGGGCATAATGGGGTGGCCCGGGAAGTGTCCCTGGAAGAACGGCTCGTTGATCGTGACGTTCTTGATGCCGACGATCCGCTGTTGCCCTTCGACTTCGATGATGCGATCGACCAGCAGGAAGGGGTAGCGATGCGGCAGCACGTCCATGATGCGCCCGATGTCCATCGTCGGAGCCCCCGTACGCTTGGCGGCCCGGGACAGCGCGCGGGCGAGCGCGACGTTCCCGCCGTGGCTCGGCCGCGTGGCCACGACGTGGGCGCGGATGCGCGCGCCCGTCAGCGCCAGATCGCCGACGATGTCCGCCGCCTTGTGACGCACGAACTCGTCTGGCCAGCGGAGCTTGCCGCCATTCACTAGAGCGCGATCGTCCAGCACGATTGCGCTCGTCGCGGACGCGCCCTTGATGAGGCCCTTCGCCTTCAGCCCCGCGACCTCGCTCGCAAAGCCGAATGTCCGGGCCGGGGCCAGCTCGTGGGCGAAGCTCTGCGGGGTGACGCTGTAGCTGCCCGACTGCCGCCCGATCAGCGGATGCGACCACTCGATCGTCACGGTGAGCCGGAACTCCTTCGCTGGCGCCACCACGTAGCTCGAGTCCCCCTCGGTCACGGTGAACGGCGCCTGCACGCTGAGCACCACAGGCTCCCCGTCCACCTCGACCGGCTCCGCCTGTGTGAGCGCTTCAAAGTACGGCTGGACACTGCCATCCAGGATCGGCGGCTCGGGGCCCGTCAGCTCGACGGTGAGGTCGTCGATCTCGTGCGCCGCCACCGCCGCCAGGAGATGCTCCACCGTGTGTATCGTCGTCCGGCCCTTGCCGATGGCGGTGCGGCGCTCGACCGCCTCGACTTCGGTGAGGCGTGCGGGGACGACGGGTGTGCCCGTCAGGTCGGTGCGCCGGAACACGATCCCCTGGCCCGGCGGCGCCGGCAGGAACGTCGCCTCGGTCTCGGCGCCGGTGTGCAGCCCCAGCCCCGACACCGACGCCCGCTGGCGGATGGAGCGTCTACTGATGGGGCTCCTCCTTGCGCCGTACCAGCGCCTCGAGGTCGTCGACGATCTGCGCCAGCCGGTACAGTGCCCCCTGGGCGCGCAGGAACTCGCGGTGGCTGCGGGCCGGGTACCCCGACACGGTCGCCCCTGGGGGGATGTCGCCGATCACGCCTCCCTGCACCGTCACCCGCGCCCCCCGGCCGATGGTGACGTGGTCGGCCAGTCCCGCCTGCCCCGCCAGGAACACATCGTCCTCGACGTGCGTGCTGCCCGCGATGCCGGCCTGCCCCGCGATCAAGCAGCGCGCCCCGATCCGGCAGTTGTGCCCGATCTGCACGAGGTTGTCGATCTTCGTCCCGGCACCGATGACTGTGTCGTCGACGCTGCCGCGGTCGATCGTGGTGTTGGCGCCGATCTCTACGTCGTCCCCGATGATGCAGCGGCCGATCTGGGGCACCTTGCGGGGCAGCTCGCCGCCGCGGCCGGGAACGTAGCCGAAACCGTCCGATCCGAGCCGGGCGCCGGCGTGCAGAATCACCCGGTTACCGATGACCGTCCCGCTGTAGCACACCACGTGGGGGTAGATCCGCACGTCGTCCCCCACCTGCACCTCGTTCCCCAGGACGCACGCCGCGCCGACTCGGACGTTGTTTCCGAGCCGCACCCCCTCCCCCAGCACCGCATACGGCCCGATCGCGACCGGCTCGTCCCACACCGTCCCCCGCCCGATCACCGCCGTGCGGTGCACTCCCGCGGTCCAGGTCGGCTCCGGGTAGAGCACCGGAATGACCGAGAGCAGGGCGACGTGCGGATCCCGCACGAGCACCCGGCAGCGGGGCCCTGCGGACTCCTGTGCCAAATCCGGCTTGCAGAGCACGACCGCGGCCCTAGACTGTTGAAAATACTGGAGATAGCGCCTGCTGGCAAGAAAAGACAAATCATCCGGTCCTGCTCGGTCGATCGGAGCGACGCCCGTGACCGTGATGTCCGCCGGACCGACGAGTTCCCCCTGCGTGAGCGCTGCGATCTCGGCGGCCGAGAGCCGTGCGTTCACGGGGCTAGGCCGCTACTGCGACTGCTTCAGCCGCTCGAGCACCTTGCTGGTGATGTCGAGGGTGGGATCGGCGGCCACGATGTTGGATCCGGGAGCATCGGCGTCGAAGATCAACGCGTAGTTGCCCTCGGCACGGAGCCCCTGAATCACGGCGTTCACGCGCGCCTGGATCGGCTGTAGCAGCTCCTGCTCGCGCTGTTGCGCGCGGCTTTGGAGATCGTTCGAGCGCTGCTCGAACTTCTGCTGCAGCGCTTGCAGGTCCTTCTGCCGCTGTTGCTTGGCGGCGGGCGACAACGCGATCACCTGCTGGTCGAAGGCCCTGACCGCCGAGTCGAGTTGCTGCTGCAGCTTCTGGACCTCGTCCCGGAAGCCCTGGACCTCCTTGTTGAACGTCGACTCCGCGGTCGCGTACCCCGGGGTCTGCTGCAGGATCTGCCGCGAGCTGATGAACCCGATCTTGAGCGAGGGTTGCGACGGACGCGCCTGCGCCCCACCCGGCGCCGCCGCCGCGGCGAGAAGGCCGAGCCACGCCCACACCGTCACTGCACGCCTCATAACACGTCTCCTCAAGAGTATGCCGGTCGAAGTGATCCCGCGGAGCCGCGGGGCTCCAGATCAGAAGAAATTGCCGAGCTTGAAGTGCAGCTTCCAGCCGGGGGCCGGCCGGCCCAACGCGTCGGTGCGGTCGAAGCCGTACGCCCAGTCGATGCCGATGGGGCCGAGCGGCGAGATGATGCTCAGCCCGATGCCGGCGCCGCGGAGCAGCCGGGTCGGATTGAACTGCCCGGCCCGTGCCCACACATTGCCGGCGTCGTAGAACGCGGCCACATAGAACATCTGCGACAGCCGGGCTCCCAGCTCCCCGGTCATCGCGAGATAGGTCTTCCCGAACGCGCTGGCGCTCGCCTGGCCGCTGCTGGCGCTCGGGTCGAAGCCGTGCGGCGTGATCGAGAACTCGTCATAGCCGCGCAGGGGGATGCCGTACTGCGTGCCGCCCATTGTGAACAGCTGGTCGATAAACGGCGAGTTGCCGAACACGAATCCGGACCGGGTTGAGAGCCCCATGACGAACTTGACCCCGCCGCCGGTGCGGCCGCCGCTCGAGAGCGGGGCGTACCAGCGGCCCTCGAGGTCCAAGCGCTGGAAGTTCCCGGTGCCCCCGAGCGGGCCGCCGCTTTGCGAGAGGCCGACAGAATGCATCGTCCCCGCCGTGGGAAACGGCAGGTCGATCCGGGTGTCGCGCATGACCGACAGGCCGATGGTGGAGCGGATACAGTTGTTGCAGCTGAGCGATGCGAGACCGGTGGTCGCGCCAGTGAACGTCTGGTCGTCGATGGCGTACGAAACGAACAGCCGCGTGTAGCGATCGTTGAACAACGGGAAGCCGAACTGGAGATTGCCGCCGCGCCGGCGCAGCTGACCCAGATCGGAGATGGTGTAGCGCAACCGCGTGTTGTGCACGCCCACCGTCATCGAGACGCGCGAGTCGCGGAACGCGGGATCGGTGTAGGACAGGTCGAAGTCGTTGATGTTCTTCCCGAACTGCCACTGGAACCGACCGCGCTTCCCCTGCCCGAAGAGGTTCGGCTCGTCGAGCCCGAGGAAGCCGCCCAGGCCGGTCCCTTGCCCCACGGAGGCGCCGAAGTTGATGTTCCCCGTGCGCTTCTCGGTCACCCGGAAGATGACGTCCACGTCCCCCTGATCGTTCGCCGGCCGCGTGTCCGGAAACGGCACCGGCTGCTGGAAGAAGCCCAAATTGGAGATGTTCTGGTAGGAGCGGATCAGGGCGTCCTGGCGGAACACGTCGCCCGGGAGCAGGACGATCGCCTCCCGGATCACGCGCTCGTGCGTGACATCGTTGCCGGCGATCTCCACTTTGTTGACGATGGCGGGTTGGCCCTCGGTGATCACCCAGCGCAGATCCACCACCGGTTTTCCGTCCGCGCCGGTGCGCCGGATCACGTCGGCGCGCGGCTGCATGTAGATGTAGCCGTTGTTGTAGTACAGCGTGCGCATCTGCTGGGTGGCGTCGTCCCACTTTTGCTGGTTGAAGTACGCCGGGCCGCGCTGCACCCCGCCCAACCCCAACAGCCCGGTGCGCGTCTCGCCCTTGAAGGGGAACAGCTGCTGCAGGTCCTCGGTGGAGAAGCGGCGGTTGCCCACGATCTCGAACGTGCCGACCCGATAGGGATCGCCCTCGCTCACGCGCACCACGAGCGTCGCTTTCCCCGTCGTGTCGTCGACGAGCAGGGTGTCGCCCAGCACCTGGAAGTCGACGTAGCCCCGGTCCCCGTAGAACCTGGGGAGCCGCTCCTGCAGGTCCGCGCGCAGCTTGTCGTCGTCGTAGTCGCCCGAGCGGAACCACCAGAAGCCCTCGGGCCCGGTCTTCATCTGGCCGACGAGCTCGGCGTCGGAAAAGTGGGTGGTGCCCTCGAACTTGAGCCGGGCGATCGCCACGCGCCGGCCTTCGTCCACGTCGAAGATCACGCGGACCCGGGACGAGTCGGCCTCGTAAACGCGCACCACCTTGACGCTGGCGAGGTAGTAGCCTTCGGCGCGGTACAGCGAGTCGATGCGACCGCGGCCGCGGGCCACCGCGGCGGGGTCGATCGGGCGCCCCTCGAGCAGTTGCGCCTTGTCGCGCACGGCGTGCTCGCCCAGTCGGCTGACCCCGCGCAGCGCCCACTTGATCAGGATAGGGCGTTCGCGCACCCGCACGATCAGGAGGTCGCGTCCACCCACGGCGGTTTGCTCGACCCGCACGTCGTCGTACTGGCCGGTGGTGTACAGCGCCTGGATGGCGCGCTGGATGTCCCGATAGCCCACCGGCCGACCCGGAGCGAGCCCGCTCTGCTCGAGCACCTGGCTGCGCTCCAGGCGACGCAGTCCGAGCACCACGATGGAGTCGGGGGCGACCGTCTGCGGCGCGGGCGCCTCACCCTGCGCGCGCGCAGCGCGCGGGGCGAGTACAACCGAACCCACGAGAATAATGAAAGAGAGCTGGCGGATCACGCCTTCGAGCCGGAGAGCGCGCGGAACGCCAGCCGTTCCTTGTCCGGGGCCACGTCTACTTCGATCTCGTCGCCCCGCGCGAACTCGCCGACCAGGATCTTCTCCGAGAGCGGATCCTCGACGTACTTCTGGATCGCGCGCTTCAGCGGGCGCGCGCCGAAGTGCTCATCGTAGCCGCGGTCCACCAAGAAGTCCGTGCCCGCCGGCGTTGACCGGAGCGTGAGCTCCTCCTCGCCCAGGCGCTTCTGCACTTCCCGCAGCAGAATGGCCACGATCTGGGTGATGTGTTCCCGGGTGAGCGGGTGGAACACGATGACGTCGTCCAGGCGGTTCAGGAACTCGGGGTTGAAGGTCTTGTTGATCTCTTCCTTGACCTTCTCCGCCAGCTTCTCGAACGTGGCCCGCGCATCGGGCTGCGCGAAGCCCAGCGCCTTGCCCTTGACCATGTCGCGGGCACCGACGTTCGAGGTCATGATGACGACCGTGTTCTTGAAGTCGATGACGCGCCCGTAGTTGTCCGTCAGGTGTCCCTCGTCCAGCACCTGCAGCAGGATGTTGAAGACGTCGGGATGCGCCTTCTCGATCTCGTCGAGCAACACGACGGAGTAGGGCTTGCGCCGCACCGCCTTGGTCAGCGTCCCCGAGTCCTCGTAGCCGACGTAGCCCGGCGGCGCGCCGATCAGCCGGCTCACGGAAAACTTCTCCATGTACTCCGACATGTCCACGCGGATCAGGGCGTTGGCGTCCGCAAACAGGAAGCGCGCGAGCGCACGGGCCAGCTCGGTCTTCCCGACGCCTGTAGGACCGGAGAAGATGAATGAGCCGATCGGCCGCTTGGGGTCCTTCAAGCCCGCGCGGCTACGCCGAATGGCGCGCGAGATTACCGCGATCGCCTCGTCCTGGCCTACCACCGTCTGGTGCAGCTCCTCCTCCATGCGGAGCAGCCGCGCCGTCTCGGCCTCCTGCAGCCGCGTCACCGGGATCCCGGTCCAACGAGACACGATGAAGGCGACGCCCTCTTCGTTGATCGTGGGCCGGTGGGTGGCGCGCTCCTTCTCCCACGCCTCCTGCTTGCGGCGGATGTCGGACTGGAGCTCGCGCTCCTGGTCCCGCAGCGCCGCCGCCCGCTCGAAATTCTGGTCGCGGACCGCGCCCTCCTTCTCGCCGTTGATGTGCTCGAGTTTGTCCTTGAGGGCGGCGACTTCGGGCGGCGGCACCTGCGCCGCAAGCCGCGCCCGCGCTCCCGCCTCGTCGATCACATCGATGGCCTTGTCGGGTAAGAACCGGTCGGTGATGTAGCGCTCGGAGAGCTTGGCGGCGGCATCGAGCGACTCGTCCGGGATGATCACCCGGTGGTGCTCCTCGTAGCGCTTCCGCAGACCCTTCAGGATCTCGATCGTCTCGTGGACCGTCGGCGGATCGACGATCACCGTCTGGAAGCGGCGCTCGAGCGCGCCATCCTTCTCGATGTATTTGCGGTACTCGTTCAGCGTGGACGCGCCGACGCATTGCAGCTCACCCCGGGCGAGCGCCGGCTTGAGCATGTTGGACGCGTCGACCGCGCCTTCCGCCGCGCCCGCGCCGACCAGCGTGTGCAGCTCGTCGATGAACAGGATGATGTTGCGGTTCTGGGCGATCTCGTTGATGATCGCTTTGAGGCGCTCCTCGAACTGGCCCCGGTACTTGGTGCCGGCGATCACCGCCGCCATGTCGAGCGACAGCACGCGGTGATCCTTGAGCGCGTCCGGGCACTGGCCGCTCGCGATCAACTGCGCCAGTCCCTCGACGATCGCGGTCTTCCCCACGCCTGGCTCGCCGATCAGCACCGGATTGTTCTTTTTGCGGCGCGACAGGATCTCCATCACGCGCTCGATCTCTTTTTGCCGCCCGATCGTGGGGTCGAGCTGGCCCTCGGCCGCGAGCTGCGTCAAGTCGCGGCAGAAGTGGTCGAGCGCCGGCGTCTTCGACTTTTTCTCGCTCTTCGGGCTCGCTGGCTGCGCGCCCCCACCGGACGGAGCCGGGCCCGAGGGCATCTCGCTGCCCAGCAGCCGCAGCGTTTCGGCGCGCGCCTGCTCGAGGTTGACGCCGGCGTCGGTCAGCACCTGCGCGGCGATGCCCTTCTCCTCGCGCAGCAGGCCGAGCAACAGGTGCTCGGTACCCACGTAGGAGTGGTTCAACTCGCGCGCCTCGCTCATCGCGAGCTCGAGAACCTTCTTGGCCCGTGAGGTGTAGGGGAGATCGGGCCCGGCCGCCGCAGCCGCTTTCCCTTTCTTCACCGTCTCCTCGATCTTCTGCTGGATCTCTTCGAGATCGACGTTGAGATTGGTCAGCACGGCCGCCGCGACGCCTTCGCCTTCGCGGATCAGTCCCAGCAGGATGTGCTCGGTCCCCACATATTCGTGGTGCAGGCGCGCCGCTTCCTCCCGCGCCATTTGCAAGACCTTGCGCACGCGATCCGTGAAGTTGTAGCCGTTCATCGATCCCCCGCCTCAGACTGCTTCGGTCTCGAGCACGCGGCGCACATAAGTCGCGCGCACCGTCGGCAGCTCAGGATCGCCGCCGGGACGACCTTCGAGCGCCGCGAGGTGCGCAGGCTGGGTGAATATCAACAGCTTGTTGAGTGTGTATACACTCAACCCCGGGATCAGATTCAACCCCACCCCCAACCGCACCCCGCTCAGGAGATTCATCGCCTCTTCAAACGACAGGCTGCGCGCGTACTTAAGTAACCCGTAGGCCCGCCACGTCTTATCCGCGACCTCGGTGGGCGCCTTCTGTAGCAGGATCTCGCGCGCCTGCTCCTCGTACTCGATCACCTGGCGGACGATCTTGCCGAGGTGGTCGAGTAGCTCGTCTTCCGACTTGCCCAGCGTCGTCTGGTTGGATAACTGAAAGAAGTTCCCGACGACTTCGCTGCCCTCGCCGTACAAGCCACGGAAGGTCAGCCCGACCTGGGCCAGTCCTTGCAGTACCTTCCCGATCTCCTTGGTCAAAACGAGGCCCGGCAAGTGGATAAGAACGCTCGCTCGCAGCCCCGTCCCGGCATTCGTCGGGCACGAGGTAAGATAGCCAAATTCGGGATGAAACGCGAAAGGCAGCAAGCTCCCTAGATCGGCATCTATCGCCTCCACTTCGGCATACGCCTCTTCCAGCGCGAATCCCGAACGCATTCCATGCAATCGCAGATGGTCCTCCTCGTTGACCATCACCCCCACCGCTCCCTGCACCAGCAGTGCCGCCCCCGGCCGCGGCCGTGCTTCGCGGTCGAGCCCCGCGAGCTCCTTGCTCACCAGATGGCGCTCGTGCAGGAGCTGGCGCTCTCCCCGCTCGAGCTGGTCGAGCCGGAACGTCACAGCCCCGCCCAGCCGGTCGCTCGCTGCCCCCGCTTCGGCCACGCGCGTGAGCACGGCCGTGCGGTCGGCGTCGCCGGCACGCTGGCTGAAAACGTGGCCTTGCAGGTTGCGCGCGAGCCGGATGCGGGTCGATAGCACGATGCTCGCCTTCGGCCCGGAGGCGTCGAGCCAGCCGATCCCGCCGTCGGGGAGCAGGGATAAATCGATCATTCGAGCACCCGGATCCGGTCGCGCAGCTCGGCGGCGAGCTCGAAGTTCTCGTTCTCGACGGCACGGCGCAGCTGCTCGCGCAGATCCAGCAGGCGGATCCGCGGGTCGGCGGCGTCCCCCGCACCGGGCGGCGCGTAGCGCTCGCCGACGTGCTGGCTCGACCCGTGGAGGCGCCGGAGCAGGTCACGCAGGTGGGTCTCGAACGACTCGTAGCACTGAGCGCACCCCAGCCGCCCGGATTCGCGGAAGTCCTTGAGGGTGCTGCCGCAGGCGGCGCAGCGCAGGCCGTCTGCGGGGGTGGGGAGCAGGCTCGCCCCCCCCTTCCCCATGGCCTGGATGAAGCCGCCGAGCGGTGACTTGAGGATCGAATCGCCGGTCTCGAAACCCTTCTGCTGGGCGCATTGCTTGCACAAGTGTAGCGTCACCTTGGTGTCGTTCTCCACCTTGGTGAGGTGGATTTCCACCTCGCGCTCCTTGCAGTTGTCGCACAGCATCACGGTATCGCGTCCACGGAAGTCACGGCAGCGAGCTTGCCGTCTTCCAGTAGCAAGATTCGGTCCGCTCGGCCGGCCAGCTGCCGGTTGTGGGTGACCACCACGACCGCCGTCTCATACTCGCGTGCCAGCCGGAAGAAGACCTCGTGCAGGCGGTCCGAGTTGGCGTGATCCAGGTTCCCCGACGGCTCGTCGGCGAGCACGAGGCTGGGGTCGTGCACGAGGGCGCGCGCGACGGCGCAGCGCTGCTGCTCCCCCCCGGACAGCTCGGCCGGGCGGTGCGTCATCCGGCCGGCGAGCCCGACCAGCGAGAGCAGCTCCTCGGCTCGGGACCTGGCCCGCCGCGCCGCCGTTCCCCCGATCAGGAGCGGCATCATCACGTTCTCCAAAGCGGAGAATTCCCGCAAGAGATGGTGGAACTGGAAGACAAACCCCAACTTGCGGTTGCGGAGCTCGGCGAGTCCGCCGGCATCCAAGTCGGCGTGGCGCGAGCCGTCGAGCCAGATGTCCCCACTCGTCGGGGAGTCCAGCGCGCCGAGCAGGTGCAGCAGCGTGCTCTTGCCCGCCCCCGAGGCGCCCACAATCGCCACGAACTCCCCGCGGCGGGCCTCCAGCTCCACGCCGCGCAGCACCTCCAGCGGCTGACCGTCGCCGCTGACGAACACCTTGCGGATGCCCCGGGCCTCGAGGAGGGCGGTCATTCGTAGCGAATCGCGGTCACGGGATCGAGGCGCGACGCCTGCACCGAGGGATAGAGGGGCGCGAGCATGGCGACGAGCAGGCTGGCGGCGATGACGGAGAGGGCATCGAGCAGCTGCATACGTACGGGGAGGTGGTCGATGAAGTAGATCGAGGGGTCGATCGGGATCCAGTGGCCCCGGTTCACCATGCCGCCCACCACGAATCCGAGCAGCACGCCCAGCGAGGTTCCGGTCAGCCCGACCAGGATCCCCTGAGCGAGAAAAATCCGCCGGATCGAAGGTTGCTTGAGCCCCATGGCCAGGAGGATGCCGATCTCACGGGTCTTGTCGCGCACCACCATCGTCAGGGTTCCGACCACGTTGAACGCCGCCACCACGCAGATGAGAAACACCACGAAGGCCATGGCGAGTTTCTCGAGCTTCAACGCCGAGAACAGCGACTGGTTCTGCGTCTGCCAGTCGAGCGCGCGATACGGGTAGACGAGCTGACTCTCGAGCTGGAGCGCGAAGGCGCGGGCCTGCCAGGGGTCCGCCAGGCGCACTTCGATTCCGGTCACCGCGGTGTCGAGGCCGGCGAAGCGCTGCGCCACACGGCGATCGAGCGCGACGTAGCTGTTGTCATACTCGTACATCCCGGTGTCGAACAGCCCCGTGACCTCGTAGCGATGGAATTGCGGGACGTAGGCGCCGAGGCTGGGGTTGAATTTGGTTCCCGAGAAGGCCACGAGATTGACGACATCACCAGAGTAGGCCGAGAGTTTGGACGCGAGCCGGGCGCCGAGGGCGATGCCGCCCTCCACGTCGGGCCGCGTGGTCCGAAAGCGGAGGTCACCCTTCGTGAAGTGCTGCGCGAAGCTCGTCACGGCGCGGCGGCCGGTATCGACCTCGACGCCCAGCACGACGACGCCCTCTGCGTAGTCATGACCCGCGCTGATCCCCGCCTGCGTGAGGACGAACGGCGCCGCCGCCTCGACCCCCGGCGTGCGACGCACCCGCTCCAGCACGCGGCGCCAGTCGTCCAGCCGCAGCCCCTCGCCATAGGTGAGGACGCGCAAGTGCGGGTTCGCCACGAGAATCTTGTCCCGCAGGTCGGCCTGGAGGCCGTTCATCACGCCGAGCACGACCACCAGCGCCATCACGCCGACGGTGACGCCGCCGACCGCGATCACCGTGATGAGCGAGAGCAGGCGCGACGAGCGCCGGCTCTGGAGGTAGCGCAGCGCGATCTGCGCCTCGAGGGACGACGGCCGGTAATGCCACAGATACAGCGCGATCGCGACCGCGGCGGCCGCGAGCAGCACGTGCTGCGGCGGGAGGGAGAGGGGGAGCGTCATTCGGGGCGCAACATCGGGAACAGGATGACGTCGCGGATGTTCGTCTGGTCCGCGAGGATCATAAGCAGCCGGTCGATCCCCAGCCCCACGCCGCCGGTGGGGGGCATGCCATACTCGAGCGCGCGCAGAAAGTCCTCGTCGAGCTGCTGCGCCTCCTGGTCGCCGGCGGCGCGCAGCCGCGTCTGCTGCTCGAAGCGGCGGCGCTGCTCCTCGGGATCGTTGAGCTCGCTGAACGCGTTCGCGATCTCTCGCTTCTGGATGAACAGCTCCCAGCGCTCGACGCGCGTCGCATCGCCGCGCTTGAGCTTCGCGAGCGGCGACAGCGCGACCGGATAATCGAGCACGAAGGTCGGCTGCACCAGGGTCGGCTCGACGAAGTTCTTGAAGACCTCGTCGACGAGCTTCGCCCCCGAGAGCGCGTCAGCGTCGGCGACGTCCTTGCGCTCGAGCGCCGCCTGCAGCTCGGCCTCGGTCGCGTGCGCAAGATCGAGGCCCGCCGTCTCGCGCACCAGGGTGTGATAGTCCTTGCTCGCGAACGGCCGGGCGAACGAGAGCGTCGCGCCGTGTCGCTCGAGCGTGGTGGTGCCGAACAGATCGGCCACGAGGCCCGCGAGCATCTCCTCTGTGAGGTCGCGCATCACGCCATAGTCGGCGTAGGCCTGGTACCACTCGGCCATCGTGAACTCGGGATTGTGAAACCGGGACAGCCCCTCGTTCCGGAAGTCGTGACCGATCTCGTACACCTTTTCGAGACCGCCGACGATGCAGCGCTTGAGGTAGAGCTCGTCGGCGATCCGCAGGTAGAAGGTCGCGTCGAGCGCCTCGTAGTGCGTCTTGAACGGCCGCGCCGTCGCCCCGCCGTACAGCGGCTGGAGCACGGGCGTCTCGACCTCGAGGTAGCCGCGCGCGTCGAGGAAGCGGCGCACGTAGCTCACCACGCGGGCGCGCAGCCGGAAGATCTCGCGCACGTCGGGGTGCACGGCGAGGTCGGCGTAGCGCTGGCGGGCGCGCAGCTCCGGGTCGGAGAGCTCGCCGTGCCGCACCCCGCTCGCGTCCTCCTTGCCGAGCGGCAGCGGCCGCAACGACTTGGCGAGCAGGGTGAGCCGCTCGACCCGCACGGTGACCTCGCCGGTCTTGGTGCGGAACAGCGGCCCCTCGACGCCGATCACGTCACCCAAGTCGAGCAGCTTCACCACTTCGTATTGGTCGGCCCCAAGGGCGTCGATCTTGAAATACAGTTGGATCTTGCCGCTGGCATCCTCCAGGTGCCCGAACGTGGTCTTCCCCATCGGGCGGAGCAGCACGAGTCGCCCCGCGAGCCGGTGCACCGTGGCGTCGCCGTCGCGGTATCCGTCGAGCGCCCCGCGTGCGGTGCCCGTGCGGTCGAATCGGTACGCAAACGCCGCCACGCCTCGCTTGATCAGCTCGGCCAGCTTCTCGCGCCGCGCCGCCTCGACGAAGCTCGTCACGCCGCCTTGCTCCCAAAGCGCTTCAAGTACGCTTCGATGAACGGATCGAGATCGCCGTCCATCACCTTCTGCACGTCCGACACCTTCAGCTCCGTGCGGTGGTCGTTCACCAGCGTGTAGGGCTGGAACACGTAGGAGCGGATCTGGTTGCCGAAGGCGATGTCGGTCTTCTGCTTGTCGTGCTCAGCCTTCTTCGCCTCGCGCTCCTTGACGGCGCGCTCGTAGAGGCGTGCCTTCAGCATCTTGAGCGCCGTCGCCTTGTTCTTGAACTGACTGCGCTCGTTCTGGCATTGGACGACGATGCCGGTCGGGAGATGCGTGATGCGCACCGCCGAAGACGTCTTGTTGACGTGCTGGCCGCCCTTGCCCGAGGCGCGGAACACGTCGACGCGCAAATCGTCGTCCTTGATCTCGATCTCGATGTCGTCGTCCACCTCTGGATATACCATCACCGATGCGAACGAGGTGTGACGGCGGGACTGCGCGTCGTACGGCGAGATCCGGACCAACCGGTGTACTCCGATCTCCGCCTTGAGCAGGCCGTAGGCGTACTGGCCGCGAATCTCGATCTCGGCCCGCTTGATCCCCGCCTCCTCGCCCGTTTCCAGGTCGAGCACCGCAACGACGAACCCGTGCCGCTCCGCCCAGCGCGAGTACATCCGCATCAGCATCTCCGCCCAGTCCTGCGACTCCGTGCCTCCCGCCCCGGGATGGATCGTGAGCAGCGCATCGCGCAGGTCGTCGGGGCCCTGGAGCATGTTCTGGAGCTCGAGCGCCTCGAGCTGGGCGGCGATGGCGTCGGCCTCCTGCTCCAGCTGCCGCTGCATCGCGAGGTCTACGTTGGGCTCCGACTCGAGCAGCTCGTTGAGCTCGCGCGCCTCGTCGACGCGCTTGCGGAGCGCGTGGTATGGCTCGAGCCAGCGCTTGAGCGTCTTGGCCTCCTCGACCACCTGGCGAGCCCGCTCTTGGTCCGCCCAGATGGTCCCTTCCGCCATGGCGTGCTCCACCTCGCCCAGCCGCTTGCTCTTCCCCGCTACGTCAAAGGAAGCTCCGCAGCTCGACGAGACGGCGGTCCAGGTCCTCCAAGCGTTCCGATAGCGCCACGGTCATTCCCTCAAAAGATCTTGTTGCCCCCAGCCAGAATCTCGTTCAGAGCCTCGCTCCAGAACGGCGTGCCCTTGGCCATCTCGGCGCCGATCTGCTCGACGTACTCCTGCCAGCTCTTCTCGATCTCGTCCTTGAAGAGCTGCGGCAGGGTGCCGTCGCGCAGCCCCTGCTGGCGCTTCTCCGGATGATACACGACGAGGTCCGACACGAGCGCGCGTGCGAGACGGCGCGCCTTTTGTTTCGGATCCTGCACCATGAACGGATTCACGGGGCGCAATGGTCCCGTCATCCGCTGTCCAGGAGCGGCCCCCGCGACGGCAGCGGGCGCCGCGGGCGCGCGGGGCACGGGCGGAGGGGAGGGGGGGGCGCCCGCCGGGGCAGCGGGCGGGGCCACGGGCGGCCGGAACGCGGGCCCAGCGGCCGGCGCTGCCGGCGCGCGCGACGGGGGCGACGGGGGCGACGCCGGCGGAGCCGGACGCATCACGGGCGCGGCGGGTGGCGGCCTCACCGGCGCCGGCGGCGGCGCGGGACGCGCGGGCGCAGGGGGGGGCGGGGGCGCCGCAGGGCGCGCGCGCGCCGGCGGCGGCGACGCCGACGGAGGGAGCGGAGCCCGGGGCGCGGCGGGCGCGCGCGAAGGGGGCGGCGGGGAGGGCGCGGGGGGCGGGGGTGGCGGCGCAGGCGGCGCCGGCGTGACCGCGGGCCCCGAGAAACGCGGCATGGCTTGAGGCTTCATGGCAGGCGGCGCCGGAGCAGGAGCCGCCGGGGCAGAAACGGCGGCCGCCGACCCAGCTGACGCCCGCAGGGCTGACGCAGCGGGGGCGGGGGCAGCCGTCTCCGCCCCGGACGCGGACACCGGGAACACGCTGCTGCACACCGCACAGCGCGCGCGCACGCCGCCGGCCGGGACCTTGGCGGGATCCACCCGATACACCGTTCCGCACGCCGGGCAGGTGACGTTCACCGCGGGCCGCCTTCGTCCAGCTCGGGGTCGTGGCGGCGGTCGACCACGAACACCGACCCCGGCTGCGTCTTGGCGTAACTCTTCATTTCCGTTGCGAGCTCGCTCACCTGCGCCGGATGGGCGAACCGGCGGTGCTGGTTGGTGACGATGCCGATCGACAGCGTCATTAGCGGCACACGATGGAGCTGGCCGCGGCGATCTTTGCCAAAATAGTACCCCGCGCGCCGGTCCTGCTCGTTGTACTGGTACGGGATCAGCGTGTCGAACACCTCCAGCACCTCGCCGCACACGTCGGTGATCGGGTCGAAGGGGATGACGAAGATGAAATCGTCCCCCCCGATGTGCCCTACGAAGCCGCGGTTGCCCAGCATCCCCTTCACCACGTCGTGCAGGATGCGGGACAGGATGTAAATGACCCGATCCCCATCGTTGTAGCTGTAGCGATCGTTGTACTCCTTGAAGTGGTCCAAGTCCGCGTAGCACACGGCGAACAGCTCGCCGTTCTCCATCCGCCGCCGGATCTCGCGCTCAATCTCGGTCGTGCCGGGCAAGCGGGTCGACGGGTTCACGGCGACGTCCCGCGCGGTGCGAGCCATGAGTCCGTCCAACCGAATGGCCTGCTCCGCCGGCTCGAACAGCGGCGTGATCACCTCGTCCGCGCCGGCGGCAAACCACTGTTGCACCCGCTCGGTGGCGTGGCGGCTGGCGAGCACAGCCAGCGGCACGATCGCCGAGTAGGAGTCGGCCTTGAGCCGGGTGCACAACTCCAGCCCCTGAGGCCCCCCATCGGCGTCGATCACGACCAGCCGGGGCAGCGAGCGGAGCACCATCTGCTCGACCTCGCCCGGGTCGGGGAGCGGCACGACCGTGAGGTCTCGCCCGTCGACCCAGCGCGCCAGAAAGTCAGGTACCGAACGACCGGTCGGCGAAAAGAAGAGAATCGTGGGGCGCGGATCGCGCACCGGGTTCCTCGCGTAAAGGTCGAGCGGGCCTAAACTTAGGCCGCTTACCCTCGCGTGTCAAATAAACAGCACCGCGAGCGCGAGCAGGGCGTACACGGCGAGCAGCTGGGCCCCCTCGAACCAGTGTGACTCCCCGTCGAGCCCGATGATCGTGACAATCAGCGCGGCGAGCCCGAGGGCCACGACCTCGAACGTGGTGAAGATCAGGTTCATGGGCCGGCCCATGAGCGCCCCCACGCCCACCAGCAGCGGAGCGACCAGCAGCGCCACTTGCGTGCTCGAGCCGAGCGCGATGTGGAGCGCGAGGTCGGTGTGGCCGCGGCGCGCCACCACCACCGCGGTGGCGTGCTCGGCGGCGTTGCCGATCAGGGGGATCACGATGAGCCCGAGGAACAGCTCCGACAACCCGACGCGCGTGACGACGGCCTCGGTCGCGTGCACGAGAATCTCGCTCTCGAGTGCGACGAGCGCCGTGGCGGCACAGAGGACCCCGACGGCGACGCCGCTGCCGTAGGACGGCGGCGCCGGGTGGCCCTCGGGCTCGCCGCCGAACAGCTGCCGGTGGGTGACGAGCGAGAACACGAGGCTCAGCGCGTACGTCAGCCCCAGCAGCAGCGCGACGCCCTCGGAGAGGTGGAGTGCGATCTCGGGCGCGGCGGCGGGGTGCGCCTGCGCAAACAGCGCCGGGACCACGAGCCCCACTACCGCGAGCAGCAGCATCGCGCCGCCCGTGCCGGCGGTGGCGCGATTGAAGGTGATGGTGGGCCGGGTCACGCCCCCTGCCACGAGGGCGAGCCCGAGGATGAGCAGCAGGTTGCCGAGGATCGACCCGATGAGCGACGCCTTCACGAGATCGACCAGGCCCGCCCGCAGCGCCACGACAGCGACGATCAGCTCCGCGGCATTGCCAAAGGTGGCGTTGAGCAGGCCTCCGGTCGCGGCGCCGGTGCGGGCGGCGAGCACTTCCGTCGCCACGCCCATCTCGGCGGCGAGGGGGACGACCGCGAGCCCCGCCGCCGCGAACACGGCGAGCGCGGGGGCGCCGAGCCAGGCGAGCACCCACGAGACGGGGATGGCGACGAGCAGCCAGCGCACCCCCGCCATTCAGAATTCCACCGACACACGCACCGCGGTGACCGGGCCGACCATGGTGTGGAGCGCCGTGCGCCGGCCGGCCGCCGCCGACAATCGGCTCGAGATGAGGGCATCCACCGCGCTCGCCACGTGGTTGGCCAGCAGCACACCGACGACGTTCTGGGCCGTGCGGAACGCGTCGTCGCTCCGCCGGATCGTCTCCCGGAACACGTCCTGCTCGAGCGGCTTGTTACGCCACGACCAGACGAAACCGGGCCCCACCGCATGGTCCTGGTAGAACTGGACGGCGCGCACGTATTCGGGGGACATCGGGTCAGGCGGCACGTTGGGGTCGGGCCAGAAGGTGCGGCGCGCCAGCAGCCACACCGAGCCGTTGTAGGTCGCGGTGTCGGTCTCCGGCGCGAAGGCCGCGCCGGGCTCGCGGTCGAACTGGCCGCTTTCGGTGAACCGTTCCATGGTCTCGTAGTACTCGAACACCGTATCGCGGCGTGTGGCGACAAAGGCCCGCCGCGCGACCTCGAAGGCCAGATCGCGCGACTGAGCGGCCTCGCGCTGAGCCTCGTGCGTCAGCTGAATGATGCGCGCGAGCGAGTACAGCTCGATCGCGAGGTACACCACGCCGCGGTCCTGGCGCGCGAGCAGCTGTCCGGTGCCGGGGAGTACAAGCGATGCCGCGGGCCACACCCAGGACGGGGCGCGGCGCGGCGGGGCCGGCGGGGGCGGGGCCGGGGCCGGAGGCGCGCCCGAATCGGGCACCTGGCCCACGGCGGCGCACCACCACGACACCAGGGCTGGCGCGAGCAGCAGCGCGCGGGTGACGCCGCGCACTTCAGAACACCACGCGGAAGGAGAAAAAGGTCGGATTCTGGGCGACCAGGTCCGAGCCCGTGAGGAAAGCACGCGCCAGGTCCACGCCGATCGAGCCGGTCGTCACGCCCATGCCGACGCTCGGCCCGGAGAGCCCGTCCCGGACGAACGCGTATCCGCCGCGCAGCCGGAGCAGCCGCTGGTAGCCGACGTCGATGCCCACGCGCATCTCCGAGTCCCCATAGCTCCCCCACGGGCTGTCCACGTCCGCGGCGACCTTGAGATCGAGCCGCTCCGCGTGGGCCAACCCGGCGGCCCCGGGGAGCAGAATCCGATAGGCCGCGCCCACCACGAGGCGCGCCGGTAGGGGGTCGGCCTGGTCGCGATTGTTCACCTGGAGCTTGAACCCGACGTTCTTCACCGCGACCGCAACGTGCAGCGCGCCGGCCGGCCCGACCGTGAACTGGCCGCCCACATCGACCGCGTGCGTCACGCCATGGCCGTTCGGGAAGCCGCTACAGTCGCCCGAACAGTCGACGACGAACTCGACCAGCTTGTAGTTGATGCCGAGCGCGACCGAGCCGCCGAGCTCGGTGGCGTAGGAGGCGAGGAACTCGATGTTCCGGGGCGCGATGCGCGCGACGGTGTTGTCGGCCGAATCGGTGCGCTCGAGGTCGCCGTAGTCGACCAGATACACCGCGCCGCCCAGCACGCCGAAGCCGTGCGAGGGATAATAGGCGGTGAGCGCGTGCGTCGCGCCGGCTGCCAGCGACGCGGTGTTGAGCGCGAACTCGCTGTGCTCGAGCGTCGCGAGCCCGGCGGGGTTCCAGAACGCCGCCTCCCCGCGCCCATCCAGTGTTGCGGCGGTCTGACCCATCGCGACGGCCTGCGCGCCGACTGGAAAGAGAAGGAAGAGGGCGCCGGAGTTGTTGGCGAGCTCTTGACCGGACAGTCGGACGGTCAGACTGACGGACAGCATGCCCAGGACGAGCCCGAGCCTGCGTCCGACTGTCCGACGGTCCGACCGTCCGTCAGAAGTGTTTCGCCTCATCGATCAGCATGATCGGGATGTCGTCTTCGACCGCGTAAATCAGGCGGCAGGCGTGGCAGATGAGCTCTTCCTGCGGCGCGGTGCGGTATTGCAGCGGCCCCTTGCATTTGGGGCAGACGAGGATCTCCAAGAGGTCGGGCGCGAGACTCATCCGGCGTACCCCAGGCGCTTGAGCGACGGTTCATGGCGCCGCCATTTGGGCAGCACCTTCACGTGCAGCTCGAGGTAGACGCTGCCACCGAGCAGCGCGGCGATCTTGGCGCGGGCCGCTGCCCCGAGCGCTTTGATCGTGCGCCCCCCTTCCCCGATGACGATGCCCTTTTGACTGTCCCGCTCGACGTACACCACCGCCCGAATATATACCGGCTCTGAGCCCTCCCGGAACTCGTCGATCTCGACCGCGACCGAGTAGGGCAGCTCCTCGTGCAGTAGCTCGAACGCAGCCTCGCGCACGAACTCCGCCGCAAAGAAGCGCGTCGGCTGCGTGGCCATCTCGGCGGGGTCGTAGTGAAACGGGCTCTCGGGCAGGTGCTCGCGCAGCGCGGCGAGCAGCGCATCGAGGCCTTCGCCCCGCACCGCCGCCACGACCACCCCGTCGGACCGTCGGACCGTCGGACGGTCGGACGGTAGGACCACGTCAGCCTTGGTGTAAACTGTGACGATGGGCGCCTTGGGCAGTCGGTCGAGCCTCGCGAGCTGCTCGAGCGGCGGCGCGGGGAATTCGGCGAGCGGATGCAGATACGCGATCGCGTCGGCGTCGGCGATCCCGCGCAGCGCCGCGGCACGCATCGCTTCGTGTAGCTTGTACTCGGGCTCGAGCAGGCCGGGCGAATCGGTGAAGATGAACTGCGTGTCGTCGCGCGTGAGCAGGCCCACGACCGGGCGGCGGGTGGACTGGGGCTTGGGCGAGACGATCGCCAGGTGCTCGCCGATCAGGGCGTTCAAGAGGGTCGACTTGCCGACGTTGGGCCGCCCCGCCAACACCACGACGCCACACCGAGTCATGCGCGGAAAGGAACGGCGTGGCGCCGAAACGTCAAGCAGCGGCGCAAGACAGAGGCGTCACGCAGAACCGTGGTACGGTTTTGCGTGACGCCTCTGTTGGACGTTTCCGCGCGACGTCTCTTGCTTGACGTCGTTCTGCATTTGGAAAGCTGGCGGCGGCCTACTCTCCCACGACCTCGCGATCGCAGTACCATCGGCGCTGACAGGCTTAACGACCGTGTTCGGGATGGGAACGGGTGTGGCCCTGTCGCGCTAGTCGCCAGCAAAGCTGAGAACTGATAAGGGTGTGTGTGATGCCGAGGCTCACCTCGAGACCGAGAAGAGATCAAGCCTCACGGGCAATTAGTACGGCTCGGCTCAAGCGCTCACGCGCCGTGCACCTGCCGCCTATCAACCTGGTAGTCTCCCAGGGCCCTTCAGGGGTCTTGCGACCCGGGAGTGTTCATCTTGGGGAGGGTTTCCCACTTAGATGCATTCAGCGGTTATCCCCGCGCGACATCGCTAACCGGCGTTGCGCCTGGCGGCACAGCCGGGACACGAGAGGTCGCTTCGTCCGGGTCCTCTCGTACTACGGACGACGCCCCTCAACACTCCACCGCCCGCACCGGATACAGACCGAACTGTCTCACGACGTTCTGAACCCAGCTCATGTGCCACTTTAACCGGCGAACAGCCGGACCCTTGGGACCTTCTCCAGCCCCAGGATGTGACAAGCCGACATCGAGGTGC
>Ga0209057_1000006_pt1 | contig 179953 bp, 151 predicted proteins | sample GraSoiAngelo_146_FD_185903 | JGI IMG/M metagenome (GOLD analysis project Ga0209057, IMG submission 185903) | Grasslands soil microbial communities from the Angelo Coastal Reserve, California, USA - 14_1009_05_30cm (SPAdes) (version 2) | ecosystem: Environmental > Terrestrial > Soil >...
CGGTTTACGCCGCGAGCCGGGTCGGGCGCCGTGGTGGGGCGTGGTGACATTCTGTTCTAAATACGCGCGAGCGGTTTACGCCGCGAGCCGGGTCGGGCGCCGTGGTGGGGCGTGGTGACGTTCTGTTCTAAATACGCGCGAGCGGTTTACGCCGCGAGCGCGTCTGCGCGTGGGGGTGGGGCCCCACGCGTTAAAAAAATGCTAGCATCCTGCAACTTTCACACGAGGAGGTTGCATGTTGAACCGGCGCGATGTTCTCCGCATGGGCGGCGCCCTCGGGGCCGCCGCGTTCACTCCCAGGCCGTTCAAGACGACCGAGCACATCGCTGCAGCGTCGGCCGCCGTCGCCGATCGCACGCCTGAAGACGTCGCGCAGGACGAGTTCTACTGGCGCGAGATCCAGGAAGCGTTCACGCTCGATCGGACACTTACCAATCTCAACAACGGCAACACGTGTCCGGCGCCGCGCGTCGTGCACGAGGCGGTCAAGCGGTACATGGACATGGCCAACATGCTGCCGGTCCAGTACAACGGCATGATCGGCCGGAACATCGACACGGTGCGCCGCCGCATGGCCGCGGAATTCGGGTGCGATCCGTCGGAGCTCGCGCTGACGCGCAACGCGAGCGAGTCGCTGCAGATTGCGCAGAACGGCATCGACCTGAAGGCCGGCGATGAAGTGCTGACGACCGAGCAGGACTATCCGCGGATGCTGACGACCTGGGATCAGCGCATGCGCCGCGACAAGATCAAGGTGACGCGCATCCAGTTCCCGGTGCCCACGACGCAGGACGATCTGTATCAACGGTTCGAGCGCGCCATCACGCCGCAGACGAAGGTTCTGCATTTCTGTCACATCACCAATCTCACGGGACAGCTCTTTCCGGTGCAGCGCCTCGCGCGCCTCGCGCGCTCGCGCGGCATCCTGACGATCGTCGACGGCGCGCACGCGCTCGCGCACTTCCCGTTCAAGCTGCGCGACCTCGAGATGGACTACTACGGCGTCAGCCTTCACAAGTGGCTTCTCGCGCCAATCGGCAACGGTCTGCTGTACGTTCGCAAGGAGAACATCGCGAAGACGTGGCCGCTTCAGGCGGTGCCGGATCGACAGGCGGGCGACATCACGAAGTTCGAGGCGATCGGGACGCATCCCGAGGCGCTTCGAGCGGCGGTCGCCGAGGCGCTCGCGTTCCATCAGGCGATCGGCGCGGAACGGAAGGCGGCACGCCTGCGCTATCTGACGCTGCGCTGGGCGAACGCGGTCAAGACTCACTCGAAAATCAAGATTCTCTCGAGCCTCGAGCCGGGGCAGACGTGGGGCGTCGCGATGGTTTCGATCGACGGCGTCGATCCGCGCGCGCTCTCGCAGTACATGATGGACAAGTACCGCATCGTCGTGAACGCCGTCGTCGGCGGCACGCCGCCGGCGCAGGTGTTCGACTATTCGGGCCTCCGCGTCACGCCGAACGTGTACACCACGCTCGAAGAAATCGACACCTTCGCGCACGCGCTGCTCGAGGTTGCGAACGACGGGCTGCCCGCGCCGACCAACGGTCGCGGCGGACGCGGCCGAGGCGCGGCGTAGCCACCCGCCGAGGAGGCATTCATGCGAACGATACGGCTCGTCCTCGCGGCGCTCGTCGTGTTGCTCTTCGCCGAACATCTCGCGGCGCAATCGTTCCAGGGCGGCCAGCGCGGTCCGTCCGGGATCCTCAAGGCGTGATTCCCGGCGCGACCGTCACGCTCGCCAATCAGGAAGCCGGCGTGTCGCGCCACACGACCACGAACGACGCCGGCGAATACTCGTTTCCAGGAGTACCGCCGGGCGTGTACACGATTCGCGCGTCGGTTGCCGGCTTCAAGACGTTCGAGCGCAAGGATGCGCGTATCGGGTGGCTGATCACAGCGTATTGCTCACCCTCGCAGACGCCACGACCTTTTCCGGCTCCGGCGTGAAATCTTCGCCGGGATTGATGAACCGATCCTTCTCGAACCGGTACTGCTTGTCGTACAGCTGCCGGTAGCGCCCGTTCTTCGCGAGCAGCTCCTCGTGCGTGCCGCGCTCGACGATCTCGCCGCCTTCGAGGACGAGAATCTGATCTGCGCTCTGGATCGTCGACAGCCGGTGCGCGATGACGAACGTGGTCCGGCCGCGGCGCAGCGATCGCAGGCCGTCCTGAATCATCGCCTCGCTCTCGCTGTCGAGGCTCGACGTCGCCTCGTCGAGAATGAGGATCCGCGGATCCGCGAGGATCGCGCGCGCGATCGACACGCGCTGCCGCTGACCGCCCGAGAGGCGGACGCCGCGTTCGCCGACGATCGTGTCGTACCCGTTCTCGAACGCTTCGATGAACTCGTCGCAGTGCGCGATTCGGCTGACCGCCTTGATCTCGCCGCGCGTTGCGTGCGGCTTGGCGTAGGCGATGTTCTCGGCAATCGTCCCGTCGAACAGGAAGTTGTCCTGCAGCACCACGCCGAGATGCGATCGATAGTCGCGCAGCTTGATGCCCGTCAGGTCGCGGCCGTCCACGAGCACGCGCCCCGACAGCGGCCGGTTGAACGTCATCACCAGGCTGATCAGCGTGCTCTTGCCCGATCCGCTCGAGCCGACGAGCGCCGTCGTCGATCCGGCCGGCGCCACGAACGCGACGCGCTTGAGCACCGGAACGCCGTTGTTGTACTCGAACGTCACGTCGTCGAAGGCGACCTCGCCGCGGATGTCCGGCAGCGGGGCGCGCGACGCGTCCTCTTCGTCCTCGGTCGCCATCCGGCGGATCTCGCGGATGCGATCGAGGCCCGCGAACGCCTCGCTCAACTGCGTCCCGATGGACGCGAGCTGGATCACGGGCATCGTCATCAGCGCGGTGAACGAGAGATACATCACGAGATCCCCGACCGTCATCGATCCGTTCCTGATCGAGGTGCCGCCGATCAGCATCATCGCGATGCCCGTGGCGCCGATGACGACCGAGGAAAACGACGTCACGGCGGACACGCCGGTCAGCGATTTGGCGACGTTGCGGAGAAGCCGGTGCGCACCTTTGGCGAAGACCAGCTCTTCGCGCTTCTCGGCGGTGTACGACTTGACGATGCGGACGCCGCCGAGCGTTTCGGCGAGGCGGCCGGTGACCTCGGCGTTGATCTTCCCGCGCTCGCGGAACAGCGGCCGCAGCCGGTTGAACGCCGTCGCCATCCCGCCGCCGAACAGGCCGAGGATGACGATGGTCACGAGCGTCAGCTTCCAGTTCAGGTACAGCAGGACGCAGAGCGCCAGCAGGGCAGTGACGATCGATCCGGTGAGCTGCACGAGGCCGGTGCCGACGAGGTTCCGGATGCCTTCCGCGTCGGTCATGATGCGCGAAATCAGGATGCCGCTCTTCGTCGAGTCGAAGTACCGAATCGGCAGGCGCATCACGTGCGCCTCGACGTCCTTGCGCATCTCGGTGATGGCGCGCTGCGCCGCCACGCCGAGCACCTGGGAGTTGGTGAACGCCGTGAGCGCGTCGACCGTGGTCGCGAGGCCGGCGGCAAGCGCCAGCTTCGGCAGCAGATCCCAGTTGCCCTTGCTGATCACGTCGTCCATCAGGTATTTCGTCGTCGTCGGCAGCACGAGGCCGGACAGCCGGTTGATCAGCATCAGCACGAGGCCGAGCGCGAGCCGCTTGCGGTGGATCCAGATCAGCGCGCGCGCTTCTTCCCACGCGCCGGCGGAAAACGCTGGTTTCTTCGGTTGATTTGGGGCTTTCGCGCCAGCAGTCTCTCCAGCGGAGTCCGGCTTGAGCTGGACGCCACTCGAGCTGGCTACAGTTCGCGGTACCCGTTCAGCATGAGGCACGGCTCGATCATACGTCGGGTCTTTGGATCGCCGGCCTATCCGAACGGGTAGGGCTGCGCGAAACGCCGAAATTGGATTGACTGCTCGATTCCGACCATCGTACCGTCCCGCAACTTCCTCGCGATCTACAACGCGAACCGTGGCGTGACGATTCCGGTCAACCGCGCGGCGACGGCGGGCAACCTGACGCTCCCCGGTCAGTCGGTGCTGCTGTTCCGCGACAACCAGCTCGGACCGGCTGCGTTCAGCGCCACGCCGACCTATCCCATGATCCCGTCCATTACGAACTCGGTGAACACGTTCGACGCGAACCTGAGAACGCCGTCGGCCGATTCCTGGTCGGTCGGCATTCAGCGCGCGTTCGGCCGCGACACGTCGGTGGAAGTGCGCTACGTCGGCACCCGCGCGCGCGACGCGTTCGCCAACGTGAACGTCAACGAGATCGACATCTTCGAGAACGGCTTTCTCAACGAATTCAAGAACGCGCAGGCCAACCTTGCGGCGAACATTGCGGCCGGGCGCGGGCGACCTTTGCGTACACCGGTACCGCGGGAACGTCGCCGCTGCCGATCCTCCTCGCGTATCTGAACGGCCAGCCTGCATCGCAGGCGGGCAACCTGGCGGCATACAGCGGCGCGAACTGGACGAGCGCAACGCTGGAAGCGTTTCTCGCGGCGCGCAACCCGCTGCCGTTCAACTTGCTGAGCAACACGGCGAGCACCGGCGTCCTCAACAACGCGACGTTCAGGCAGAACGCGATCAACGCCGGCCTGCCGGCCAACTTCTTCGTCGCGAACCCCGACGTGCTCGGAACGATCAACAACAACACGGCGCAGGGCACGCTGCCGGGGACGAGCTTCCGAACCAACATCGGCGGCTCGAAGTACAGCGCGCTGCAGATCGAGATGCGGCGGCGGCTGGCCGGCGGCCTGCAGGCGCAGGCGAATTACACGTTCGGCCATCAGTACGTCACGTCGGGATCGGCGGCGCTGACCAACGGCCTGTCGTTTTTCACCTTCCGCCGGCCGCAGTACTACCTGCGCAACAGCGGCGACCCGGGCGACATCACGCACCCGTTCAAGCTGAATCTGGTGTACGACCTGCCGTTCGGCGAGGCACGCCGGATCGGCGCGGACGGCGGCGTGCGCGATCGAATCGTAGGCGGCTGGCAAATCGGCGCGTCGACGATCGCGCGGAGCGGCCGCCTGATCGATCTCGGCAACCTCCGGCTCGTCGGCATGACGCGCGCGGAGCTCGAGAAGATTTTCGACCTCCGCGTCGACGCCGCGGGACGCAAGGTGTGGATGCTGCCGCAGGACGTCATCGATCAGACGATCGCGGCGTTCAGCGTCAGCGCGACGTCGCCGACCGGGTATGCGGGCGCGCCGCCGACGGGTCGCTACCTGGCGCCGGCCAACGGGCCCGACTGCATCGAAGTCGACAGCGGCGCTCGATACGGCCAGTGCGCGTCGCAGTCGCTGGTCGTCACCGGCCCGATGTTCCGGCAGACCGATCTGCGCGTGTCGAAGCGGACGCGCGTGGCCGGCCGCACCGACTTCGAGCTCGCGATCGAGATGCTCAACGCGTTCAACGAGCCGAACTTCGTGCCGGTCGGCGGCATGGGCACCAACACCGCCGTCGGCAACAACATCAACAACTATGAAGTGACGACGCTGACGGGCACGAACACGAGCCGGCAGATTCAGCTGGTCACGCGCTTCAACTGGTAGATCGCGGACGCCGACCGACCATGGGACGGCGGCATTGTCTTGCTGCCGTCCCGCAATTCTGCGATCCTGCCCCGGATGTCCACGCTCCTGCAGGATTTGCGGTATGGCGCGCGCCTGCTGCTCAAGACGCCCGGGTTTACGCTCATCGCCGCGCTCTCTCTGGCGCTCGGCATCGGCGCCAACACGACCATCTTCACGCTCATCAACGCCGTCCTCCTGAACCCGCTGCCGGTCGAGGATCCGTCTCAGTTGGTGAGCGTGTGGACGACCGACGAGCTCAATCGGAGCGGCGGATTCGGGTTTGGATTCCTGCAGACGTCCCCGATGAATTACAAGGACCTGCGCGACAAGAACGAGGTGTTCTCGGGGATCGCCGCGCACGCGGGGCTGCCGCTGAACATCACCGGCGGCACGGGCGATCCACAGCAGGTGTTCGGCGAAATCGTCACAGGCAACTATTTCAGCGTGCTCGGCGCGAAGCCGGCGATCGGCCGCGGCTTCCTGCCCGACGAAGATCAGAAGCCGGGAGCGAAGCTGGTGTGCGTGCTCGGCTACGGCGAATGGCAGAAGCGGTTCGGCGGCGAGCCCTCGATCGTCGGCCGGACGATTTCACTGAACGGCCGGCAGTTCACCGTCGTCGGCGTGATGCCGAAGGGATTCAAGGGGACCAACGCAATCGGCGCTCCGGCAGTGTGGGTTCCGTACATGACGTACCAGCAGACGACGACCGGCTTCTTCCTCGAATTGATTCGGCCCGATCAGCGCCGCGGTCTCGTGTTCAATGTGACGGGTCGGTTGAAACCCGGTGTGTCGGTGCGCCAGGCCGAAGCGAATCTGAAAACGCTCGCCCGTCAGCTCGAGCAGGAATACCCGAACGACAACAAGGGTCGCAACGTGACGCTCGTGCCGCTCGCGCAGGCGACGATCAATCCCGGCTTCCGCGGCAACATCGTCGCCGCGGGCGGGCTGCTGATGACGATCGTGGCGCTCGTGCTGCTCATCGCGTGCGCGAACGTGGCCAATCTGCTGCTCGCGCGCGCGGCCGCGCGCCAGAAGGAAATCGCGGTCCGCCTGTCGCTCGGCGCGACGCGCGCTCAGTTGATTCGGCAGCTGCTCACGGAGGGCACGCTGCTCGCGGTCGTCGGCGGCGCAGCGGGCCTGATGCTCGCGTACTGGGCGCAGGACGTCCTGTGGTCGTTCCGTCCGCCGTTCCTGCAGGCAGACGCGATCGACATTCACCCGGACGCGCGCGTCCTGCTGTTCACGCTCGGGATCGCGCTGGCAACCGGCGTCCTGTTCGGGCTCGCACCGGCCATTCAGGCGTCGCGGCCGGATCTGGTCGTCGAGTTGAAGGAGAAGACGAGCGCGCCGACAGGATCGCGGAGTCCGTTGAGCCTCCGCAACGTCCTGGTCGCGGCGCAGATCGCGCTGTCGCTCATCGCCCTGATCGGCGCCGGCTTGTTCCTGCGCAGCCTGCAGAACGCGCAGAGAATCAATCCTGGCTTCGACGTGGAGCGGCTCGCGACGATGTCGTTCGATCTCGGCGCGCAGGGCTACACGGAAGAGCGTGGACGACAGTTCCAGCAGCGCGTGCTCGAGCGCGCGGCCTCGGTCCCCGGCGTGCAGTCGGCCACGCTCGCGAGCACCGTGCCGCTCTTTGCTGGCGGCTTCGCGCGCACCGTGTTCCTCGAAGGGCAGGACGCGTCGGACCGCCGAGCAGGCCGCCTTGTCCAGATCGCCGTGGCCAGCTCGCATTACCTCGAGACGCTGGGCATCGCGCTCGTGCGCGGGCGACCGACATCGGAGATCGATCAGCCCAACACGCCGTCGGCCGTCGTCATCAACGAGACGATGGCGAAGAGGTTCTGGCCCGATCAGGACGCGATCGGGAAACGGTTCAAGTTCTTCGGCCAGGACAATTTTCAGCAGGTGGTCGGCATTGCGAGGGACAGCAAGTACAACTTCGTCGGCGAGGATCCGACGCCCTACATCTATCAGGCCACGACACAGGTGTACCAGCCGCAGCTGTCGCTGTTCGTGAAGGCGCCGAACCCGCAGGCGGTCATCGGGACGGTGCGCGGCGAGGTGCAGCAGCTGGATCGCAATCTGCCGCTGACCGGCGTGTTCACGCTGAACGAGATCTTCGATCAGTCGCTGTGGGCGCCGCGCATGGGCGCGTGGCTGCTCGCCGTATTCGCCGGCCTGTCATTGGTGCTCGCCGTCATCGGCATCTACGGCGTCATGGCGTACTCGGTCAGCCAGCGCACGCGCGAGCTCGGCATCCGGATGGCGCTCGGCGCCGGCCGCGCCGACGTCGTGCGGCTCGTCGTCCTGCAGGGACTTCGGCTCACGATCGCCGGCGTGATCGTCGGGCTGGCCGTGTCGCTCGCGGTGACGCGGCTGGTCGCGACGCTGCTGTTCAACGTGAGCCCGACCGATCTCGTCACGTTCGTCGCCGTTCCGGCGCTGCTCGCGGTGGCGGCGCTCGGCGCGAGCTATCTGCCGGCGCTTCGCGCAACCAGGATCGATCCGATGATCGCGCTGCGATATGAGTAGGGCAGGAGGGCGGGAAGGGCGGGAAGGGCGGGAAGGGCAGGAGGGCAGGAGGGCAGAAACGTGACTGACCTTAAAAAGATCCAGCGCCCAAGCACGAACCCGAAGATGAAGACAGCGCCGAAAACGACATCCTTCGAAATTCGCACCGAGTGAATAAGACCGGTCAGCGGAGCACCGACGCCGTTCAGTTCACGCTCGAACTCCGCAAGCGTGTTCTCGTTGATGTAACCAAGTCGATGCGCGACGTGAAGGCAGTAGCCGACTTCCGCGAGCGAGCCTTCCGAGATGTTCAAGAAACGGAGACGTTCTCGTTTGTGGCGGCGCGCGAACCCTTCGACGATGTTCGCTGCGACCGAGTACGCGGCCTTTCTTGACTGCGAGCTGAGCTCAAAGCGCTCGAGCGGTGGAAACGATCGAAGCGTGAGTTTGTGAACGCTGATGAACAGATCGTCCGCGCGTTGCCACGCAACGAGCGAGTGATGCCGCAGCTTCTGCATAACCGAAAAGACGATTCAACGATTCTGCCAGGGGCGTTGAGGTAGGTTCCTCGAATTTCCAGTAGGACGGTTTGGAGGAGGTGTGACTTCCTACCCATCCGGGAACTACCTACCCGATCTTCTTGTGGCCGATCCCGCCTGTCCCGCCTGTCCCGCCCGTCCCGCCTGTCCCGCCCGTCCTGCCCCTCCCGCCTGCCCGCCCGTCCTGCCCCTCCCGCCTGCCCGCCCGTCCGCCCGTCCCGCTATCCCGCCCTTTCCGTCCCTGCGATCCAACGCAGGGCATCTGTCGCGATTTCCGCCGGCACGGTGTGACCGCCCTGGAATTCCCGAAACGTGACGTCGTAGCCCCGTCTGCGCAAGAGAGGAACGATTGTGCGACTGCACTGATCGATCGGCAGGATGGGGTCGGCGGTGCCGTGTGAGATGAAGAACTGCGGCTTGCCGTGGGGCGGACCGTCGACGATGAATCCGGGCGAGAAGGCGGCCACGCGGCGGAAGAGATCGCCGTTGATCAATCCGAGCGAGAGCGCGTAGGTCGCGCCGTCGGAGAAGCCGCCGACCGCGATGCGCGTCGGATCGACCGACACGGTGTCGAATACGCGCGCCAGCGCGCGATCGAGGAAGACGACGTCGCGTCCGAAGCCGTCTCTCACGCCGTCCCACGTCGACTCGCGCGAGTCGGGCGCGAGCACGGCGACACCGGCCGCACTGGCCGCCGATCCGATTCGGCGCAGCATCCCTTCGCCGCTGCCGTTGGCGCCGTGCAGCACGATCAGCAGCGGCAGTTGAGCGCTCGCAGCGTTGCCGGGCAGCTGAAGGAGCCCGTCGCGTCCGCGCTCGATCCCGAGCGGGCGTGTTCCTTCGACCGATGTCGCGACGCCGGCGCGCAGGACGACGGTCAGCCTCCCGTCGTTCGGCTGCGTCGGCCGGCTTTCCAGCCGGCACGCGGCGCCGAACGCGCACGATGCAGCGGCGCTGCCGAGAATTCCGCTGAAGCGGCGTCTGGTGATCTGCACGCGTCGATCCTGTTCAATCTGCCGCTGTTCGGGCGACTATAACACCTGCGATGGCGGACCCCTTTCCCGACTGGATCGAGCCGATGGCGGCGACGCTCACGCAGGACCGCTTCACCGGACCTGACTGGATTTTCGAACGGAAGCTCGACGGCATTCGGCTGCTCGCCTTCAAGCGCGGACGCGATGTTCGCCTGCTGTCGCGCAACCGGCTGCCTCAGAACCTGCCGTCCATCGCCGAGGCGATTGCGGGTCTTCCGGTCGGCGATGCAATCTTCGACGGTGAAGTCACGTGGGGATCGGGAACTGTCGCCTACCACGTGTTCGACGTCGTGTGGATCGACGGCCGCGACGTCATGGCGCTGCCGCTCCACGCCCGCCGCGCGATGCTGGGCGAGCTGCCGCTTCGATCGCCGCTGCAGCGCGTGGCGTCGATAGACGACGAGAAGCCGTGGGACCGCGCGTGTCGCGAGGGATGGGAGGGCGTCGTCGCCAAGCGGCGCGATTCGCCGTACGAGCACCGCCGCTCGCCGCACTGGCTGAAGATGAAGTGCGAGGCGTCGCAGGAGCTCGTCGTCGGCGGCTTCACCGATCCCCGAGGCAAGCGGGTCGGCCTCGGCGCGCTGCTCGTCGGATATTTCGAGAACGGCAATTTCGTGTTCGCGGGAAAGATTGGCACCGGATTCGACACGAAGCTGCTGCTGCAGCTGCGCGCGCGGCTCGACGCGATCGAGATCGCCAGGCCGCCCTTCACGAGAGGGTCCGGGCTGCCGCGGCTGCGCGCGCATTGGGTGCAGCCCGAGGTCGTCGTGCAGGTCGCCTTCATCGAATGGACGGTTCACGGCAAGCTTCGTCATCCGCGGCTCCTCGGCGTGCGCACCGACAAGGCGGCGCGCGACGTCGTCAGGGAGATCGGGTGATCACGCATCCGGAAAAGATTCTGTTTCCCGACGACGGGATCACCAAGGGCGAGCTCGCGTCGTATTACGAGTCGATCGCGCCGATCATGCTGCCGCACATCAGCCGGCGGCCGATCACGATGGAGCGATATCCCTCCGGCATCGGCAGGAAAGGGTTCTGGCAGAAGGACGTATCGCGCGGATTTCCGTCGTGGCTCGAACGGATCGAGGTTCCGAAGAAGGATGGGATCGTCCACCATCCGCTCGTCACCGACACGCGGTCGCTGCTCTGGGTGACGAACCAGAACACGATCACCCAGCACGTGTGGACGTCGCGCGCGCCGAAGTTGCATTACCCGGACGTCTGTGTGTTCGATCTCGATCCGGCGAACGAAGACGAGCCGGAGGTGCTCCGGTCGGCCGCGCTCGCCCTGCGCGACCTCCTCGGCGAGCTCCATCTGCCATGCTGGGTGAAGACCTCGGGCTCGAAAGGATTCCACATCGTCGTCGGGCTCGACGGCAAGTCGCGCATGGACGACGTCGCAGGGTTCGCGCACGCCGTGGGGACCCTGCTGGTGAAGCGCGATCCGGATCACCTGACGCAGGAGTTCAGCAAGGCCGATCGCGGCGGCCGCATTTTCGTCGACACCGGAAGAAACGGCTACAGCGCCACGTTCGCCGCCGCCTACACGGTCCGCGCGAAGCGGAGCGCGCCTGTCTCGGCGCCGTGCACGTGGGAGGAGATCGAGGGCGGCGACGTCGGCCCGCGCACGTTCACGCTGCGAACGATGGCGGAGCGCGTCGCGCAGGCCGGCGACGTGTGGGAGGAGATGCCGACGCGTCCAGAGTCGCTGCGGCGCTCAATCGACAGTCTTGTTGGGCAGGAAGGGCGGGACAAGTAATGCTTAGCCCGCCCTTCCTGCCAGTACCAGCGTTGACGATCGATCTACTGCAGCGGTCCAGCGTCGACGGTGGTGCGCACGGCAAACCAGAAGGGCGCCTTCAACGTGCCGCCCTTTGACGTCACGGTGAGATCGCCCCAGTACTGCCCGCTCGGCGAGGCATGACTCGTCTCCACTGTTACCGAGAAGACTGCCGATTGACCCGGCGCCAGCGTGACCGATGACGGCGTGACGTGCGCCGTCGCGTCGCCCGGCGCCACCGGAGTGCGGGTCAGTGCCGCCGCCGCCGCGTATGTTTGTGTCGTGCCGAAGACGTTGGTGATCGTCACATCGATCGTTTTCGATCGGCCCGACTCAGGCTCGATCTTGCGGAACGAGAGCACCGACGGGCTGAGCGACGCGGTCACGGTCGTGGCCGCCGCCAGGTTCACGATTCCGCCGCCACGATTCTGCGGATTCGATGTGCCGAGCGCTGCGGGGCGCGCGGCCGACGTGACGAGCGCGCTCTTCACCATGGCCGGCGTCCAGTCCGGATGCAGCTGCAGCAGCAGCGCGGCGGAGCCGGCGACGTGGGGCGTCGCCATGCTCGTTCCCGAGAACAGCGCGAACTTCCCTCCGAGAATCGACGAGAACACGTTCACGCCGGGCGCCGTCACGTCCGGCTTGATGTCGAGCAGGTTCGCCGGTCCGCGGCTCGAGAAGCCCGCGAGGATGTTGCCGTTCGTCGTGACGATTTCGCTGAGCACGCTGCCGTCGGCGCTTGCCGTGGTCGCGGCCGCAGCGGCCGCGCGGATTGCGCCGCGGTCTGAAATCGCCAGCATGACGGCAGGAATCGTCGGCTGGTCCGCGGTGCCGTCGCTTCCCATCGCAATCGGATCGCCGGCGACGTTGTTCACCACCAGCGCTCCCGCCGCGCCCGCGTTCTGCGCGTTGCGGATCTTCGTCGAGAACGTGCACGTGCCGCGATCGATCACGACGATCTGGCCCGCGTGAGTGCCCGCCGCGACCGCCGTGCATGCCTGCGTCGCTGCGCCGTTAGGGGTGCCGCCGGCGCTGTTGCTCCAATTGGCAAGCGTGGCCGTCACCGCGGGAACGTACGCGTTGAAGTCCCCCGCCGCTGCGCCGAACGACGCAGCGCCCACGTGCACCAGGACTCCGAAAAAGTGCTTGTTGGTCGACGCTGCAGCCGTGATCGCATTTTCCGCCTGCCCGGGGCTTGCGACCGTGTTCGCTCCCGGACCTGCGTTCCCGGCCGCGACTGCGGCGACGACGCCGGCGTCCACCGCGCGGTTGACGGCAACCGTCAACTGATCTTGAAAGCCTGCGATCCCGCCCCCAAGGCTCATGTTGATGACGTCCATGCCGTCCTTCACTGCGTCCTCGACCGCCTGAGCGATGTCGTGCGACGTAGCGCTCCCTGTCTGACCCGGGAACACGTTGTAGTTGCCGAGAAACGCTTTGGGTGCGACGCCGGACAAGCCGCTGATGGCCGGCCGCGCGCCGTCTGGCGGCGCCGTCGTCGCGTTCACGCCGGCGATCGTCCCCGAGACGTGCGTCCCGTGATCCTGAAGCGCCTGCGCAGTGAAGAGTCCAGGCGCGCCAGTGAAATACACACGCGCCACGATCACTTTCTTGCTGGTGAACGCCTGGTTGCCGCGATCGAATTTGGGGAAGCCGGCTGGTGGATTCAGCGAGGTGTCGGTGAGAAACGGGTGCGTCTGATCGATGCCCGTGTCAATGACTCCGACCTTGATGCCGGCGCCGGCGTTCGCGACGCCGCCGACGGCCGCCCAGGCGGCAGACGCGTTGATGAGATCGAGCGAGCGGTTCATCACCGGGGAGTAGAGAAGGCTCGGCTCGACGATGGTCACGCCAGGACCGGCGCGCAGCGAGTCGAGTGTGGCGCCGTCGAGGCGCACCGCCAGGCCGTGCAGCACGGTGTCGTACTCGCGCAGCACTTGTGCGGGTGAGCGGGTTGATCGCAGCCATTGCTTGAAGGCGTTGCGCGCCTGCGCCAGCGCCGCCTGGTAACGGGCATTCGCGCCGCTCGCGAAATCGATCTTGCCGTTTGCGGTTCGTGCGGTGCCCGGCCAGGCGGCCAGCGGCGGGTCGGCCAGAATGACGATCGCGTAACCGTCGGCAGCGGCGCCTATCGCCGTCGTCACGGCATTTTGCGCGTGAAGGGTGTACGGAGTCGACGTGGCGACGGCGAGTACGAACAGCGAGACGAGTGTCAGAAACCGTCGACGGAGCATCGGTGACCTCCCTGGGTGGTGGGTTTCGGAGCCGGACTATAGGCCGATCGCCCCGTTCGTCACAAGAGCGCCTCGGTAAGCACGCGCTGGCCGCGTACAAGGAAATGTCGGGGCGCGTTTCCAGCGCGAAACGCGGCGTCGGTCGGCTCCACAGGCGGCCCGAAGGGCCAGGGCTCTAGAAACCCCCCGCCTTGGCGACCTTGTTCAACCAAGTCGCGTTCGGCGCGGCGTGTCGAATCGACCGTGCTGGGCGCGTCGCCCGGGCGTGGCCCCGACGCCTGTGGACCTAGCAATCGGCGCGCCACGACTCAGCTGTGATGTTGAAACGGATCGACGCACGCGCAAGCCTCAGAAAGCAGGGCGCGTGTGCTACTGTCTGCGCCGCCATGAAGAACATCGCGTCCGTTTTCGCGGCACTCATTGCCCTGACCGTCGCATTTCACGCAGAACCGCAGAATCCGGCCGGCGGCGCCGGACAGGGCGATGTGTCGACGCTGACACGCCGTGTCGTTCTCGTCACCATCGACGGGATGCGCGGCGACTATCTCGGAAACGCGGACGCGTATCAGCTCCGAATCCCGAATCTGCGCCGGCTGATGCACGAAGGTTCGTACAGTCCCAGGACGCTGAGCGTGTTTCCCACGCTCACTGGAACCGCGCACACGGCGCTCGTCACCGGCACCGGTGCGATGAAGCACGGGATTCTCGGAAACAACAAGTTCGATCCGACGACCTGGGTGTACCGGGACGACAACCCGGACAACTACGATCTGCAGCCGACGTTTCGCGATTACGCCGAGATCAAAGTCGCCACGCTCTGGAGCGCCGCGCGGGCGAAAGGGCTGAAGACCGCGGCGATCGGCTGGCCGCAGACGGCCGGCGGTCCAATCGATTACCGCATCGACATCGGCGCCGCAGCAACCGGCGCCGAGTCGCATCAGCGCACGTCACAAAGCGCGTCGCCCGGCTGGCTGGAGAAGGTCGAGCAGAAGCTGGGTCCGCTGCAGGCGACCGACGGCCGCATGGCCGATCACCTCAAAGCGCTCGTGGCCGTCGAAATCCTGAAACAGTTTCAACCGTCGCTGATGGCGATTCATTTCTCGCTGACCGATACGGTGCAGCATGCCAACGGACCGCTGACGCCGGCGGCGTTTGCGGCCATGGAGGAATCCGATCAGAATGTCGGCGACGTCGTCGCGGGAATCCAGGCGGCCGGGCTCGCGGCGAATACGGGGACGACGCTGATCGTGACCGGCGATCACGGGTTCATCCCGATGCACACCGAGCTCGCGATCAACCTGCCGCTCATCGAGGCTGGGCTGATCGCGAAAGGCGCCGACGGCCATCCGTCGTGGACGGCGATCGTCGCCGCCAACCGCGGTCTTGGCTCGCTCTATATAAAGGATCGGTCGCCAGAGACGACGGCGAAGGCGCGGCAGGCGCTCGAGAAGTACGCCGCGCTGTACCCGCGGCGCTTCCGGATCATCGAGCGCGCCGAGCTCGATCAGTGGAGCGCGGATCGCGACGCGGTGCTCGGCATCGAGCCGACGGTCGGATACGTGCTCGACGCGCGCCTCGCGCCGCCGTTCGCGCAGCCGCACGCGCGCGCGGCGGGTCATGGCTATCGCCCCGACACGCCGGGCATGGAAACGGGCTTCATCGCGTACGGCGCAGGCATCCGCGCCGGGTGGGTGCTGCCCGTGACGAACACGATCGACGTCGGTCCGACGATCGCGATGCTGCTGGGACTGCAGTTGCCCGACGCCGACGGCAAGCCAATCGTCGGAGTGTTCATCGGGAAGGGGAGCTCGAAGTCCGAGTCGCACCACTGACGGCGCCGCCGAGCGCCCCGCTGATCGCGCGACCAAACGCTCCGAGCCCAAGAACGATCGGCGTCATCCTCATGTACTCGTAGGTCGCGTACGTGCGGAGGCTATGGAAACCGCTCGCGTCGAAGCGCGCGAGCAGGTTCCGCCAGTCGTCGCGATAGCGGATCGTGTCGAGAAAGAAGTTGATTCGCGCGATCGACGCGACGTGGAAGACGGCGATCGTGATCACGCCGACGATGGCGCCAGCCTTCATCGCGTCGGCGAGCCGCCGCGTCCGCCCCGCAGCGCCGAAGCCGGCGATGCTCCACAGCAGCAGCAGGCCGCCGACATAAACGAGCATCAGCGCTGCGTCGTCGTCAGCAAAGGGATGCATCGCCGTGTCGAGTAGATTCATGCCGCCGATCAGCGTGCCGATCGATATCCCGAACATCGCGGGCGAATGCCGATTGCCGCGGCGGAGAAGCCGGCCGACGAACCCGCCGATCGTGCCGGCCGCGGCGCTGACCGCCACGAGGATCACCGGAACGCCGAGCACTTCGTCGAGTCCCGCGCGTGTGGACCATGCATCGACCGGAGCGATCAGGACGACTGCCGCATATATGAACGAGGCGAACGATCCGATCAGGCTGGCGATGATCGCGACGAGAACGCCGGCCCCGATGCGGCACGTCCACCACGAGGTGACGGCGGCGGCGAGGAAGTAGGTCGTGATCAGCGCCTGCGACATCGCGCTCGCGCGAAGGGGATCGAAAATGCGCGGCAAGACGAAGTCGTCCAGAAAATAGCGCCCGACGAGAATGGCGCCTGCAATCGCGCCCCACCTCCAGGCGGCGCGCCAGACAAACCCGCCCACCTGTCGCCGGTACCACCACCGAGCGCCGGCCGCTCCACGCATGGGCACGGCGACCTCCCGGTACTCCTCGAGTAAATCCCCGTTGATCGTGTCGCGATCGCGATCGCGCAGTATGAGGCGCAGAAGCGCTTCCTACCGGCGTGGCGCATTCATGGTGTTCCTTTTACCGGCAGCCGTACGCCCGTCCAGAGACGCCGGACCGCCGCCTTCGCGCTCCGCAGTTCGTGCACCCCGTTGCAGGTGATCGTGTAATGACGCCGCGGCCGTCCGGCGCGCACGGCCGTGCCCGGTGCCAGCTTGGAGGAAACCAGCCCCTTCGCCTCCAGTCGATCCAGCGTCGCGTACACGGCGCCCGCGGAAACCCCGCGTTCGAGGCGATGTTCCACTTCTTTGATGATCGCGCGGCCGTACCCTTCGCGCCCGAGCTCCGTGCGCGGGTGCGCCAGCGAGAGGAGCACCGCCTGTTCGAATGTGCCGAGGTGCTCGGACATGGCGTCGGCCTGCTATTCCACCCAGATGATGATGTGCGATCCAGTGTCGTGATGATGGCTCAGCACCAGGCCGGCATGATGACGGATGTCGTCGAGCGTCAGATCGACGCGATCTCGTTCGAACTCCGTATCGCCGCGCAGCGGCGTCAACTCACCGAGGTACTTGAAGCCGGCGCCTTTGAACACGCGAAGCACGGCAATAGGAAGATCGTCTCGGACGATTCTGGCGGTCGCGGCATCGTAAATGACCGCTCGAAGCGTTGTCGCGTCGCGCGTGGTGGCAGGCTTTGTCCGTTGGACGACGGGCTCATGACCGTCGCGAACGTCGATGAGCGGCATCTCGCCAGCGAACCGCGCTTCGATGGCGGTCAATTCCGAGCGGGCTGCTTGCGCTGTGACGGGCTGCTCCTGCACGTGCTGGTACAAGAAGACGACTGCGCGGATGCTGGCGGCCGCGATCAATCCGCCGCCGATGATTGCAGCAGACGCCGCGATGGATCTCCACCAAGGGCCTCGCAAGATATCTACATTGTAGACAACACGCGGTGGCCGTCAAGGTGACGATCGCGAGAGCAGGTGCAGCCTGATGGCTGCCGCCAGCCCGCCTTCGTCGTTGGTGCCCGTCAGCTGATAGCCGCGGCGCTTGACCGCCTGGCTCGCGTTGCCCATCACGACGGCCGTTCCGGCGAAGTCGAGCATCTCCACGTCGTTCAGGTTGTCGCCGACCGCCATCACCTCGTCCCGCGTCCAGCCGCGCGACTGCGTCCACCGCGCGAGCGTCGTCCCCTTCGAGCAGTTCGGGCCGTTCACGTCGACGAGCGAGAAGTCGCGCGGCTCGTACTCCGTGATCGCCACGGTGTAGCGCTCGGCGCCAGGCAGCGACCGCAGCGCGTCGACCAGCATCCGCATCGAGGCGACGCCGCCGTTGAACATCACCTGGACTGGATCCTCGGTGAGCATTTCGGCGAGCGGCGCCGGCGCTTCGGCGATGAACGCCTTGTTCTTCTCGTAGTAGCCGCGGCGGTGCGGGTGCGTCCAGTCCATGCGTTCGAAGACGATCTGGCGCTCGTTTGGCCGATCGAACACGATCGCCACGCTGTCCTCGTAGGCGCGCGTCGCCTCGAGGAGCTCGCGCGCCACACCGCGGCGCAGGAGATTCCTCATCTCGGTGGCGCCGTCCGTCTTCTTCACGAGCGCTCCGTTGTTGACGACGAGCGTCAGCGGAACCGGCAGCAGATCCGCGATCGGACGCGTGAAATGAAAGCTGCGGCCGGTGACGAGCGCGATCTCGACGCCGCCCGCAACGGCGGCGACGACGGCGTCGCGGTGCGTCTCAGGAAGGCGTCCGCGGCTGTCGAGCAGCGTGCCATCGATGTCGATGGCGAGGAGACGGATCACGGGAAGCGAAGCACGACGGCGATCGCCAGGATGCCGATCGCCGCCAGGAGAAGGACGCCGCCGATGGTGAAGCGGACCCATCGCTGGTACGGAACGCCTGCTGCGAGAAGAATGGCCATCAGCGCGCCGTTGGTCGGCGTCAGCAGCTCCATGAGTCCCGCGCCCGTTTGATACGCGAGCACCGGAACCTGCCGCGACATGCCGAGCAGATCGCCGAGGGCGACGAACACCGGCACCGTCAACATCGCATGACCGCTGACGCTCGGCACTGGAATGTGGATGAGCGCCTGGCTCGGAACCATCAGGAGCGCCGCGACCGTCTTCGGCGCCGCGGTCAGGGCCGACGCGAGCGCGTACAGGATCGTATCGATCACGTGTCCGTCTTCGAGAACGAGCGAGATGCTGCGCGCGATGCCGATCATCAGCGCGGCCGACACGACTTCTCGCATCCCCTCGATGTAGGTGACGACGGTCGCCGTCAACGACAGTCCGCCGGCGAGTCCCGCCGCAATCGCCGCGATCAGGAACGCGCCTGAGAGCTCGTTGAACCCCCAGTCGAGCCTCAGCGCGCCGTACACATACGCGCCGATTGGCGCGACGACAATCGCGAGGATCAGGGCGTGGCGCGGATGCCACGTCGCGTCTGCGGCCGGCGGCTCGCTCGGCTGAAAGCCTCGCGCTACCGTGTTCGTACCGGGCGACGGTACTGTGAGCGTACTCTGTAGCGCGAGGCTTTGAGCCGGGCGACCCGCACGATTTCGCGACGCGTAGCGCATCGTCCAGGCGATCCACACGATCATTCCGACGACAAACATCGCCAGCCGCAGCCGGCCGGCGGCGAACAGCGGCAGCTGCGCCAGCTTCATCGCGATGCCGGCTTGAAACGGGTTCGTCGGCCCGAAGGCACTGCCGACCATCGCGGCGCCCATGCTCATCGAGACCACGACGACAGCGTCGACGCCGAGCCCTCGGCCGAGGACCAGCAGCACCGGAATCAGCGGAATGATCTCTTCCTGCATGTTCTCGACGGCGCCCATGACGCCGAAGAACGCCGACACGACCGGAATGATGTACAGCCCGCGATCGCCGAACGTCCGCACCAGCCCGCCGACGACAGCCGGCAGCGTGCCCAGCCGATCGACGATGAACCACGCGCCGCCGACGAAGAAGATCACGGCGATGACGTCGGCCGCTGCGACGAACCCGCGCGGCACGGCAACCGCCGCCGCGAGGAGACCGACCGGCGCGCGCGGCACCGAGTGATAGGTTCCGGGCACCGCCACGCGACGCCCTGTGGCCGCATCGTCGCGCCGATCGTATTGGCCGGCCGGCAGCACCCAGGTGAGCGCGGCCGCGACCAGGACGCCGCTGAGGAGCAGGACTGAGGGATTCGGAAGGCGGAAGGCGATCACCTGAGGGGCATCGACGTGTAGGCGACGATCGCGATCTTCCACGCGCCGCCTTCGCGCACGAGCGTGAATTGATCGACGCCGTGCGACTGCGCGGCGCCGTCGCGCATCACCTGAAAGTCGGCGCGCAGGTACGCGAGGTGATCGCTGTCGACGGTCACCTGGACGTTCGTGATCGGCTCGCGAAACGTCGTCGGGTTCGGATTGCGGCGCAGCGACGCGAGCCATTCGTCGCGCGTCTGGTAGGAGTTCGTCCAGTCGGTCTCTCCCGGTCGCTGGCGCGTGACGACGATCATCGCGTTCGGCGCGAGATCCGCCGCCACCTTGTCCCATTCGTGATCGCCGAGGTGCAGCAGGAACGCTTCGACGACGCTCTGAACCTCCCGATCCAACCCACCCAACCTGCCTGCCCCACCCGACCCACTCGACCGACCTGACCCACCCGACCGCCCGTCGACAACCACCTGCCCGTCTTTCATCACCCAGCGGACACCGTTGATCAGCGCGTTCACGTCGGCGAGCGGGTCGCCGTCGACGGCGACGATGTCGGCGAGGTAGCCGGGCGCGATCGCACCCAGATCCTTCTCGTGACCCAGCAGCGCCGCGGGGATCGTCGTCGCCGAGGCGAGCGCCTGCGCCGGCGTCATCCCGGCCCTCACGAACCATCCGAGCTCACGCGTGTTCTGGCCGAACATCGTGTAAACCGCATCCGATCCCATCGCGATCTTCACGCCGGCCCTCACCGCACGCTTCGCCGACTCGAGGTTCTTCTCGATGTACTCCTGCAGCGGCGGAATCGTGTCGGGCGCGAAACCGTACTCGTCCTTCGCGTCGACGTAGTAGCGGTTGTGATCGATCGTCGGAACCCACACCGTTCCGCGCTTCACCATCTCGGCGATCGTTTCGTCGTCGAGGTCGATGCCGTGCTCGACCGAGTCGGCGCCGGCGCGGACAGCGTCCTTCACGCCCGATGGACCGTACGAATGAATCGCCACGCGACGTCCCTTCGCATGCGCCGCGTCGACGACGGCCTTCATCGCCTCGAAGGGCACGGTCTGCGTCGTCTCGACGCTTTGGAAGCTGCCGCGCGAACCGAAGATTTTCACCCAGTCCGATCCGGCGGCGAGACGCGCTTCGGCCTGCTCTCGAAACGCGCCCGGATCGGGTGGACCGCCGCGTCCGGCGGACAGTCCCTGGCCGGCGACGAACATCCGCGGTCCAACCATCTTCCCCATGTTGATCAGGTCGCGCATGGCGTAATCGACTTCGTTGCTGGCGCCGAGATCGCGAATCGTCGTCACGCCGGTCTCGAGCGTGCGCCGTGCGTTCTCCGCCGCGAGCACCGTCGTGACGCCGGCGGGACGCCGCGGCTGTCCGAGCGGACGCGTGCCAGGCGCGCCGTCCCAGTAATAGGTCATGTGCGTGTGGACATCGATGAGCCCCGGCACCAGAGTGAAGCGGCTCAAATCGATCACCTCGGCGCCGGCTGGCGGAGCGCTCGCGCCGACAGACGTGATTCGATCGCGATCGATCAGGATCACGGCGTTCGCGACGACTTTACCCGACCCGTCGACGAGGCGCCCGGCGCGGATCGCTTTCATCTGAGCGGACAGGGGAGCGCTCATCATCAACAACAAGATCGCAATAGGGGCGGACCAGCGCGTCCGCCGCGGTTCGCGTGCCTCTCCGCGCCGACATGCGCGACCGGGCCGACCCACTGGTCGGCGCCTACCAACGATAGCGCTCATCATGCGTACCTCGCTCGTGCTTCTTCGAATCGTCCGGCGATTTCGCGGGCAAGACTATCCGGTGCGATGACGCGTGCGAACGGGCCGAAGCTGAGGATCCAGCTCTCGAGCGCGCGGTCGAGGCAGACGTCCAGCGTCATGTGCAGGCCGCCCGATTCGGTGTCGCGCATCGCTTGCGATGGGTGCCATTCGCGCGCACGCACGTAGTCGGCGACCGCGGGCTCGAACTCGAGCTCCACGCGTTCCGGCGGTCCGGTGTGCACGCCGAGCGAGTGCGGAAACGCCGTGTCGGGCAATTCCTCGATCGGAGTAAATCGCTCTTCCAGCAGCGACAGTTCCTGAACGCGCTCGACGGCGAACGTGCGGACTTCGCCGTACTCGGGCACGTACGCGAGGAGGTAGAGCCCGCCTTGCGCGTACGCGAGGCGGCAGGGATGAACCAGATAGGTTTTGGTCCGATCGCTCGACGCCGAATGATAGACGATCGTCGCCTGGCGATGATGCAGCGTCGCGTCGATCGCGCGCGCGATGATCCGCTGCTGGCGCGGGTCGTCTTTGCGGCGCATCGGATCCGGCTTGGTTGCGATGATGCGCGGCAGTTGATCGAGGAATTGCCGCATATGCGGCGTCAGGACGGAAGCCAGCTTTTCGAACGCGCTCTCGACATCGTCACGGAACGGCGTGCCGGACAGCGATTCGAGCAGCGAGCGGCTGAAATACAGCGCGCACAGCTCGGAGACGGTCAGGCCGGCGGCGAGGCCCTTGAAGGCCTGGCCGCTCACCTGCCACCGCGTGCGGCCGTCGTCATGCGATCGATCGTCGTAGAGAGGAAACCCCGCTTCTTCGAGCGCCTGGAGGTCGCGCCGAATCGTGCGGGTCGTGACATCGCAGAGCGACGCCAGGTCGTCGATGGTGACGCCCGCGCCGCGCGCCCGCTCGATCTCGCGCAGGATCGTCCATTGGCGGATGACTTCGGCGTTCCGGGGCACCGAGCGATCTTACGCTCGGCTGAAAGCCTCGCGCTACAGTGCAACGTGCAGCGCGAGCCCTTCGTGTCCCCGCGCGGAAGGCACGGTCTGGACACCGTGCCCTGCCGTCTGGGTTGTAGCGCGAGCCTTTCGGGCGAGCGGCGGTCTAATCGAGAGAGATGCGGCGCAGGAGATTGAAGTCCGACAGCATCTTGCCCGCGCCCAGCACGACCGACGACAGCGGATCTTCCGCGAGCTGCACCGGCAGACCCGTTTCCTCGCGCAGCCGCTTGTCGAAATTCTTGAGCAGCGCTCCGCCGCCGGTGAGAATGATGCCGCGATCGAAGATGTCCGCCGACAGCTCCGGCGGAATGCGCTCGAGCGCGTCGTGCACGGCCTGGACGATCGCCTTCACCGGCTCGGCCAGCGCGATACGGATTTCGCCGTCGGTCATCGTCACCGTCTTCGGACGCCCTTCGGTGAGATGCCGTCCCTTGACCTCCATCGTCATCGACGCTTCGAGCGGGAACGCGGAGCCGATCTCGATCTTGATCTGCTCGGCCGTCCGCTCGCCGATGAGCAGGTTGTGCGTCTTGCGGGCGTGCAGCATGATCGATTCGTCGAGCTCGTTGCCGGCGATGCGAACGGACTTGCCGTAGACGACGCCCGCCAGCGAGATGACCGCGATGTCGGTGGTGCCTCCGCCGATGTCGACCACCATGTTGCCCGACGCTTCCGTGATCGGCATCCCGGCGCCGATCGCCGCCGCCATCGCTTCCTCGACCAGGTGCACTTCGCTCGCCTTGGCCCGCATCGCGCTGTCCTTGACGGCGCGGCGCTCGACCTGCGTGATCTCGGACGGCACGCCGATGACGACGCGCGGGCGGAGCCAGCCGCTGCGCTTGTGCGCTTTGCGGATGAAGTGGGTCAGCATCTTTTCCGCGGCCTCGAAGTCGGCGATGACGCCGTCCTTCATCGGCTTGATGGCGGTGATGTTGCCGGGCGTGCGCCCGAGCATTTCCTTCGCCTCGGTGCCGACCGCCTCGATGCGGCCGTTCACTTTGTTGAGCGCCACGATCGACGGCTCGCTGACAACGATGCCCCTCCCGCGCGCGTAGACGCACGTGTTGGCGGTGCCGAGATCGATGGCCAGGTCGTGGCAGAAGCGGGAGAGCAGGGAATCAAACACGGAGGAAAACTCCTTTACCGCAGGTGATGCAGGAACTGTTCAGCCGCGGATCGCCACCGCCCCCGATGGCAACTCTGATGCCGGTTTTGTGATCGTGTCGACGCGCGGAAACTGGTTCAAAAAGTTGAGGTTACTCAAAACGGACACGGCGGCGGATTACGACCTCGTGGATGAATTACAGCTTTGTCGTTCGCCGTTTTGCGAAAGAACGTGGAAATGAAATGATCGGTGGAATCCGGGGCGCAAACCTATGCAGCAGGCTGCACAGAGTGTCCGGAAGCGATAGTGCGACTGAATCGTAGACGAGTGCGGCGATCTGTGACGCAGAAAGTGCTGAAGGATGATCGTGGGGCGGCCCTTTCAGGGCTGGCTTATTCTGCTCTGAGAGCAATCAACGGATCGACGCGTGTCGCGCGCCATGCAGGCACGAGGCTCGCCGCGACGGCCAGGATCGCCAGCACGAGCACAGAGGTCGCGAACGTCGTGGCGTCGGTCGGCCGCACTTCGTACAGGAGACCGCTCATCACACGGGTGATCGCGAGCGCGCCGGCGCCGCCGATCACGACGCCAACCGCCATCAGCGACAGCGACCGCCGCAGCACCGACCAGACGACCGTCGTCGGTTGCGCGCCGAGCGCCATGCGGACGCCGATCTCGTGCGTCTCCTGGCTCACGGTGTTCGCGAGGACGCCATAGATGCCGATGGCGGCGAGGCCAAGCGCGATCAGCGCGAACGCCGCCACGACGGTCATGCTGAATCGCTGCGGCTTGACCGACTCGCCCACGACGTCGGCGAGCGCCTGCGCGTTCGTGACCGGCAGCGCAGGATCGAGCCGCTGAATCGTCGCGCGCAGATCGGCGAGCACGCTCGCCGGCTCGCGGTTCGACCGGACGACGAGATTGACGGTTCGATAGAAGAAGGCAGCGCGCGCCCCATCTGGCAACTGGAACAGCGGTTCGTACGTCTGCGGAATCGTCTCGGTTCCGAGCGCCGACTGATTCACGTTGCCGGCCACGCCGACGATCGTCATCCACGGCGCAGTGGACGCCGGAATACCCCATTTGATCTGATGGCCAATCGGATCCTGGTTCGGCCAGAGGCGGTTCGCCATCAGCTCGTTGATGATGACGACCGGCTGTCCGCCGCGTCCGTCGGCGTCGGTGAAAAAGCGGCCGCGTTTCAGCGGGATGCCGAGCGCGTCGAAGTAGTTGCCGATGGTCCATGTCGCGGCGATTACACGGCCGAGCTCCGGAATCTCGCGCGCTGATGAATCGGGCGTGAAGGTACGGCGTTCCTGCACGTTCAGCGGCCGATCGGTGCTCGCGCCATTAGCCGTGACGCCGGGAATGGCGTGCGTCGCCTCGGCAGCACGCAGATAGAACTGTTTGACCTGCGGCCCCGATGCGTATCGCCCGACAGGCACCGTGGTCGTCGCGGTGACGACGTGCTCGGTTCTGAAGCCGGGATTCGAGGCGAGAAGCCGGATGAAGCTGCGGACCAGCAATCCGGCGCCGACCGACAACATCAGCGCCAGCGCGAACTGCGCGACCACCAGCGACGCGAGCAGACGATGGCGCCCGCGGCCGGAAGTCACGGCGCGCGCGCCTTCCTTCAACGCCTCGAACGTCGACTGCATCGCCGCGCGAATCGCTGGGACGACGCCGAAAACGAGCGGCGTGGCGAGCGCCAGGGCGACGGTAAAGACGATCACGCGTCCGTCGAAGCGGATCGATTCGACGCGCGGAAGAGAAGTGCCCGCGAGCGACAGGAGCAAATGCATGGTCCAGTACGCAAGAAGGCCGCCGGCGACTGCGCCCAGGGACGCGAGGACGAACCCTTCCGTCAGGAGCTGACGAACCATGCGGGGACCGCTGGCGCCGAGCGCCGAGCGAACGGCGAGCTCGCGTTGACGCGAGCCGGCGCGCGTCAGCATCAGGTTGGCGACGTCGACGCAGCCGATCAGCAGCACCATGGCCACCGCGCCCATCAACACCAGAATCATGCGACGGCTGCCGCCCACCACTTCGTCCGCGAAGTCGAACATCGGGATCGTCATCCGCGAGACGAACTGCCGCAACATCGGCGGATACTTCTCGATCACTGTCGGAACGAGCGACGATATTTCGGCGCGCGCCAGCGCGAGCGTCACGCCTGGCGCGAGGCGCGCGACGACGGTGTTGTTGTACATCATGCCGAACGCACCGCGTTCGAACGGCGTGAACGACATCGGCAGGTACAGATCCGTCGGCTCGGAGTTCCTGCCGCCACCGCGCGGCGGAAACACGAGCTGTTCCGGCATGACGCCGATGACGGCGTAGGATTGGCCGTCGATCTGAATCGTCCGACCGACGATTCCCGGGTCGCGGCCGAACGCGCGCGTCCACAGCCCGTGGCCGAGGACGACGACTTTCGACGACGTGCGGTCGTCGTCCGCGGTGATGGCCCGGCCGAATGCCGGCGCGACGCCGAGCACGTCGAAGAGCTCCGGCGAAATCTTCGTACCGATAATCCGCTGCGGCGCCATCGTGCCCGAGAGCTCGTACGTGGTGCTGCGGTACGCGGCCATCCCCGAGAACGACCGCGCACGGCCGCGGACGATCTCGAAGTCGGGCGCGGAGAACTCCCACTTGTCGACCGGCCCGGTCGGCCACTTCTCGAACATCAATACGAGCGCGCCGGGATCCTTGTAGGGCAGCGACTGCAGGAGCACGCCGTTGACGATGCTGAAGACGGCGGTGTTGGCGCCGATGCCGACCGCGAGCGCCAGCACGGCGACCGCGGTGAATCCGGGATTGCGGCGGAGATTCCGGAGGGCGTAGCGGACGTCATTGCGCAGGACGTCGAGGTGTTCGCGCGGCGCGGTCGTGAGGATGCCGGCAATCGTGCCGCGCCACAGCCTGAGGGCCGCCATGCGATCTCCCTGCGCGAGCGCGTCGCGCGCCTGGTCGTTGAACGTCGCCGCCATGTCGTCGCCGAAGTCGCCGCGGAACTCGGCCGGGAACAGCCGCAGCAGCGCACGAAAGAAGCGTTGCGATCGGGACATGGATTCACCGTACGCTCGCGGTAGCGCGCGCCTTTCAGGCGAGCGTCGCCTCGCTCGGCTGAAAGCCTCGCGCTACGCCCGGCGGAACAGCGGCTTGCGCCTGGCGATCGCGAGCGTGTGCTCGAGGCGCGCCGCCTCGGCGCGCGCGACGTCGCGGCCGAATGCGGTGAGGGAATACGCGCGCCGCCTGTCATCGCCGCGCTGCGCGCCATGTCCGTACGACTCGCGAATCAGTCCGTCGGCGAGCAGCCGCTTGATGATCCCGTAGAGCGTGCCGGTGCTGAGACGGACGCCGCCGCCCGTGAGCTCCTCGACTTCTTTCATGATCGCGTAGCCGTGCGTTTCGCCGTCGGCAAGCGCGACGAGCACGTGGAACATCGCCGGGGTCAGCGGCAGCAGATCGTCGGCGTCGCGCCTGATCATATGGCGTACGACGATATGTCGCGCCACGACACATTGTCAAGCGTAGTACAAGAGGTGGATATAGCCGGGATGGTGTTCCGCAGCCGTCAATCCGTCGTCGTGCTGGCCGCAGCGCTGGCCGCGGCCTGCAACAGGGCTCAGTCGACCGCCGCGCCGCCGGCCTTTCCGCCCGTCGTGGTGACGATTGCGCCGGCCCGGCCGGCGCCGATCGAGGACGCGACCGAATACGTCGCCACGCTCAAGTCGCTGCATTCGACGGCCATCCAGCCGCAGATCGACGGGCAGATCACGCAAATCTTCGTGAAATCGGGCGACCGCGTCGCGGCCGGCGCGCCGCTGATGCAGATCGATCCGCGCCGGCAGCAGGCCGCCGTCTCGAGCCAGCAGGCCGAGCGTGCCGCGCGCGAGGCGGCGGTGGCCTATGCGCGCCAGCGGGCGCAGCGGGCGCGCGAGCTCTATGCCGCCGGCGCCGTCAGCAAACAGGAACAGGAACAATCGGAGACCGCGTTGCGGACGGCGGAGGCCGATCTCGCGTCGCTCGACGCGCAGGTGCGGCAGCAGGAAGTGCAGCTGCGCTATTTCACGATCAGCGCGCCGACAGAGGGGACGATCGGCGATATCCCCGTTCGCGTCGGCAGCCAGGTGACGACCCAGACGCTGCTGACGACGCTCGATCAGAACGAGACGCTAGAAGTGTACGTGTCGGTGCCGATCGAGCGCGCGCGCGAGCTGCGGGTCGGCCTGCCGGTTCAGGTTCGAAGCAGCGATGGATCGCAGCTGCTGGCCGTCACCACCGCCTATTTCATCTCGCCGCACGTCGACGATCAGACGCAGTCGGTCCTCGTGAAGGGCCTGGTCCGCAATCCCGGTCTCGCGCTGCGCGCGTCCCAGTACGTTCGCGCGCGCATCATCTGGAAGACGACGCAAGGCATCGTCATTCCAGTGACGGCGGTGCTGCGCGTCAGCGGTCAGTTCTTCGCCTTCGTCGCCGAAGATGCCGGAGGACGGCTCGTCGCGAAGCAGCGCGCGATCAAAGTCGGTCCCATCGCCGGCGACAGCTATCCCGTCGTCGAGGGTCTGAAGCCGGGCGACCGCGTCGTCGTCTCCGGAACGCAAAAGCTGGCCGACGGCGCGCCGATACAGGCCGATCGCTAATTCCGTGTTCGTCGATACCTTCATCCGCCGTCCGATCCTCGCGAGCGTTTGCTCGCTCGTGCTGATTCTTGCCGGCGCGATCGCCATTCCCACGCTGCCAATCGCGCAGTTCCCCGAGCTGTCGCCGCCGCAGGTGCAGGTGATTGCGTTCTACAACGGCGCGAACGCGCAGACGGTCGAGACCGGGGTGACGATTCCGCTCGAGCAGGCGATCAACGGCGTCGAGGGCATGCAGTACATGACCTCGACGAGCGGCAACGACGGCACGTGCGCGATCACCATCACGTTCGAGGTCTCGCGAAATCTCGACGTCGCCGCCGTCGACGTCCAGAACCGCATCTCGCAGGCCGAAGGGCGGCTGCCGAACGAGGTCAAGCAGGTCGGCATCTCGGTCGCGAAGGTGTCGACGAACTTCGTGCTCGCCGCCGCTGCATATGCCGAGCACGGCGAGTACGATCCGCTCTTCATCAGCAACTACGTCGATCGCTTCGTCATCGACGAGCTCAAGCGCGTGCCCGGCGTCGGGAACGTGATCGTCTTCGGCGTCGGCCGCTACGCCATGCGCCTGTGGCTCGATCCCGATCGCCTCGCCGGCCGCAACATCACGGCCGGCGAAGTCGTGCAGGCGCTGCGCGAGCAGAACGTCCAGGTGGCGGCGGGTGCCGTCGGACAGCAGCCGGCGCGCCCGGGACAGACCTTTCAGATCAGCGTCCGCGCCGCCGGACGGCTGACCGATCCGGTGGAATTCGACAACGTCATCCTGAAGCGCGCGACCGACGGCGCGCTCGTGCGCGTGAAGGACGTCGCGCGCACCGAGCTCGGCGCCGAGAGCTACGGCACCGCGTCGCGCTACCAGGCGCGCGATGCCGTCGGCATCGGCGTCCTGCAGCTCCCGACCGCGAACTCGCTGCAGGTGTTTCGCGACGTGAGCGCGGAAATCGATCGTCTGTCCAGGCGCTTTCCGCCGGGCATGAAGGTGGACGTCGCGTTCGAGACAACGAGCGTCGTCTCCGAATCGATTCGCGAGGTCGTGACGACGCTCGCGCAGGCCATCGCGCTCGTCGTGCTCGTCATGTTCCTGTTCCTTCAGAACTGGCGCACGACGCTGATTCCGGCGATCACCATTCCGGTTGCGCTGATCGGGACCTTCGCGTTCGTGAAGCTCTTCGGCTTTTCGATCAACACGCTCACGCTGTTCGGAATCACCCTCGCCACCGGCCTCGTCGTCGACGATGCGATTGTCGTCATCGAGAACATCGAGCGGCACATCCACGACTACCACCGTCCCGCATCGGAGGCGGCGTCGACGGCCATGAGCGAAGTGACCGGCGCCGTGATCGCCACCGCGCTCGTGCTCGCGGCCGTGTTCGTGCCGGTCGCGTTCTTCCCGGGAACGACGGGACGCCTGTATCAGCAGTTCGCGCTGACGATCGCGGTGTCGATGGCCATTTCGGCGTTCTGCGCGCTCACGCTGACGCCCGCGCTCGCCGCGCTCCTGCTGGCGAAGGCGGAGAAGCCGAAAGGCGCGTTCTTCCGCGGCGTGAACCGCGTGATCGACGGCGGGACGGCGTCGCTCGTCAGAGCCCTGCGGCGTCTCGTGCGCGCGCGCGCCATCGTCACGCTGCTGTTCCTCCTCCTGCTCGCGGCAACTTACTGGGTGTACACCCGCGTGCCGACCGGCTTCGTGCCCGACGAAGATCAGGGCTACGTGATGATCCTCATCCAGGCGCCGCAGGGCGCGTCGCTCGAGTACACGATGAACGTGGTGCGGCAGACCGAACGAATCATGCAGCGGCTGCCCGAGTCGGAGCGCATGTTCGCCGCCGGCGGATTCAGCTTCGCCGGCTCGGCGCCGAATCAGGGCATCGTGTTCGTGCAGCTCAAGGATTTCCCCGAGCGGCGGCGGCCGGAGCAGTCGGCAAGGGCCATCGTCGGCCGGTTGTACGGCGAGTTCAGCGCCATCACCGGCGCGATGGTGCTGCCGTTCCTGCCGCCGTCGATTCCGAGCCTTGCCGTCTTCGGCGGTTTCACGTACGAGCTGCTCGATCAGAGCGGCGGTCCGATCGAGAACCTTGCCGCCGCCGCGCAGCAGATCATCGGACAGGGCAACGCGACGCCGGGCCTGACCGCGCTCTTCACGCAGTTCACCGCCAACGATCCGCAGCTCGTCGTCGACATCGATCGCGAACAGGCGAAGAGCGTCGGGATGTCGCTCGGCGACATCACTGAAACGATGCAGGTGCTGCTCGGTTCGAGCTACGTGAACGACTTCGACTTCAACAACCGATCGTATCGGGTGTACGTGCAGGCCGATCAGCAATTCCGATCGACGCCGTCGGACATCGAGCGCTACTACGTCCGGACGTCGGCGGGCTCGATGATGCCGCTGAGCAACGTCGTCTCCGTGCGCGAGTCGACCGCGCCGCAGAGCATCAATCACTTCAACCTGTTCCGCTCGGCCGAAATCAACGGATCGGCCGCGCCGGGATTCAGCTCCGGTCAGGCGCTCGCGGTCATGCAGCAGCTGTCCGATCGCGCGCTGCCGCAGGGCTTTTCGTACGCGTGGTCGGGCCTGTCGCTCGAGGAGGTCAAGGCCGGCGGCCAATCGGCGATCATCTTCGGCCTGGGGCTGCTGCTCGTGTATCTGACGCTCGCCGCGCAGTACGAGAGCGTCACGCTGCCGTTCATCATCCTGCTCTCGGTGCCGCTTGCGATACTTGGGGCGCTCGGCGCGCAGTGGGCGCGCGGTCTCATCGACGACGTGTACTGCCAGATCGGGCTCGTCATGCTGATCGGTCTGTCGGCGAAGAACGGCATCCTCGTCGTCGAATTCGCCGAGCAGCTTCGCGCGCGCGGCCTGACGATCGCCGAGGCGGCGGTCGAGGCGGCGCGCATCCGTCTGCGGCCCATCCTCATGACGTCGCTCGCCTTCATCCTCGGCGTCATGCCGCTCGTCGTCGCCAGCGGCGCGGGACGCGAAGCGCGGCATTCGGTCGGCACCGCCGTGGCCGGCGGCATGATCGCGTCGACGTTCCTCAACCTCGCGTTCATTCCCGTGTTGTATGTCGTCGTCAAAAGTCTTGGACGCCGTCGATCGTAGTGGCTCGGATGCCGTCAAAGGTAGGGGCGGACCAACATGTCCGCCCCACGGCGTCGTGGCGATCCGTCGGTCGGGGCCGACACGTTGGTCGGCCCCTACCGTGCTCGTAATGGTGGTGGCGTGCGTCGTCGGTCGTGCTCAGGCGCCCGCACCCGTGCTGCGCATCACGTTCGACGAGGCGATCAGGCGGGCGATCGAGAAGAACCCGACGGTGCAGGCGGCGGCCGCGGGCATCCTTCGCGCCGAGGGACTTCTGCGTCAGGCGCGCGCCGCGACGCGGCTCCAGGTCTTCGGCAACATCACGACGACGACGCTCAATACCGGTGTCGACTTTCAGGGCACGACGGTGACGCCGCGCAATTCGCTGGCGGCGACGCTCACTGCCGACATGCCGATCGTGGCCGCCGCCGCGTGGGCGCGGCGCGCACAGGCCGAGGACGCGCGCAACGTCGCCGAGTTCGCCGTCGCCGATACGCGGCGGCAGGTCGCGCTCGCAGCCGCCGACGCGTACTTGACGATCCTGGCTGCGCGGCGCGTCGTCGAGGCGAATGCGCGCGCGCGCGACACTGCGAAAGCGCACTTCGACCTGGCGACCGAGCTCGAGCAACGCGGCGCCGGCAGCCGCCTCAACGCCCTGCGCGCGCAGCAGCAGTTTTCGACCGACGAAGCGCTCGTCGAGACAGCGCGCCTCGCGCTCTATGGCGCGCAGGAAGCGCTCGGCGTCCTGATCGCCGCCGACGAGCCGGCCGATGCGTCCGACGAGCCCGCATTCGATCTGCCGGCAGACGCGCCGTCGTCGCAGACAGCATCGTTGACGTCGTTCCGCTCCGATTTGAAACTCTTCGCCGCCGAACAGCTGGCAGCCGAGCGGATCGTTCGCGACAGCTCGAAGGACTGGTGGCCGTCGATCGACGCGCTGTTCCAGCCGTCGAGCACCTATCCGTCGCCGTTCTTCCTGCCGGGGAACAGCTGGCGATTCCTGCTGCAGGCGAACGTCCCGGTGTTCGACAGCGGGCAGCGTGCGTCGTCGAAGATTCAGCGTCAGGCCGCGCTGGAGCAGACGCGATCGCTGTTCGCCGGCGCGACGATGCAGGCGACCTCGCAGGTGCGCGCGGCGCGCGAGGCCGTGTCGAGCGGCGAGCGCGTCCTGGCGAGGGCGCGCGGCGCCGCCGGACAGGCTCGGGACGTCGTCGACATCACGAACATCGCGTTCAGGGCCGGAGCGGCGACCAACATCGAAGTCATCGACGCCGAGCGCAGTGCTCGCGACGCCGAAACGGCGGTTGCGGTCGCCGAAGACACGCTCCGCCGCGCACGGCTGGAACTGCTCACCGCACTGGGACGGTTTCCGTAGACGCTTCTTCTTCTTCGTGAAACGGGAGACCGTCGGTGAGCTCCGGCGCCTGGAGCATCCGCGGCACCCGGTCGATCGGCTCGAGCGTCTTCACCTCGTCGCCGCCGTTGGCGGCCTGCAGTTCCTTGAACCTGCGCGCCTTGACCAGCACGTTGCCCTCGAGCGAGCCGACGGCGTCGTTGTAGGCTTCGAGCGTCGATTTGAGCCTGCCGCCGAGAGCGGCGAAGCGGTCGCCGAGGGTTCGTACCGCCTCGTAGAGATTCTTGCCGAGATCGCTGATCTTGCGCGCGTTCTCTTCCATCGCCTCCTGTTGCCAGCCGTACGCCACCGCGCGCAGGAGCGCAATCAGCGTCGTCGGGCTGGCCGGGATGACGCGCTTCTCGACTCCGAATTCGATGAGCGCCGGATCCTGCTCGAGAGCGGCGCTGAAAAACATCTCGCCCGGAAGGAACATGACGACGAAGTCGGGCGTAACCGGCACCTTGTCGAAATAGCTCTTGGCCGAGAGCTGCGACATGTGCGTGCGCACCTGACGCGCGTGCTCGGCGAGCATTCGCTGCCGCGCCTCGTCGTCAGGAGCTTCGAGGGCGCGAAGGTAGGCGTCCAGCGGGACCTTCGCATCGACGACGACGTGCTTGCCGCCGGGAAGATTCACGATGACGTCCGGCCTGACGCGCCCGTTTTCGGACGCGATCGTCTCCTGTTCGGTGAAGTGACAATGCTCGAGCATCCCGGCGAGCTCGACCACGCGCTTCAACTGCAGCTCGCCCCAGCGTCCGCGCACGCCGGGCCGCTTCAAGGCGTCGGTGAGCCGGCGCGTTTCGTCGCGCAGGTTCTGGCCCGTCGAATCGAGCGACGCGATTTTCTCGAGCAGCGTCGCGCCCGATTCGACGCGGCGGCGCTCCGCGTCCTTGATTTCGCGGTCCACCTGCTCGAGCGTCTTCTGCATCGGCGCCAGCAGCTCTTCGATCGCTTTCCTGCGCGCGTCGATGTCGGCGGCGGTCTCGGTCCGTGTCTGCTGCAACCGGGTTTGCGCGAGCGAGAGGAACTGTTCGTTGTTACTTCTGAGCGCGTCGGCGCTGAGCGCCTGGAACGTCTCGCGCAGCTTCGCGCCGGCCTCCTCGTACGCTTTCAGTCGCTCGGCGTGAATCGCGCGTTCCTTCTCGAGCTCCGTCCGGAGGCGGTTCTGCGACGGCGCCGCGACGAGCCATCCGATGACGACACCAATGACGATCCCGATTGCAAGAAGCGTGATGAGGCTGAGGAGTTCGATGGCCATTAGTATCGCATGCGTTTATCGCGACATGACGAACGGAATCCACGAATCGGGCAGCTGCAGCTCCGCGGCGTGGAATGCGGACGCGATCGCGCGATCGCAATCGGCGTTGGCGACGCGGCGTGCGTGGAGCTCGGCGACGATCTGCTGCAGCGCATCGCGCGCGGCGATCTGTCCCTGCCGCCGCTTGTCGACGCGCGCACCGGCTGGCGTCGCGAGCGCGGCCCTGCACGCGGCGGCGCGGTCGGCCTTCAACATTTCCAGGCGCGGACGATTGAGCGGCTCGAACGGCAGCTGGAACTGGAACCGCGCCTCGGACGCGGTGTCGAGCGCGCCGGCAGCGGCGATTGCTTTCTGCCGGTCGAATTCAGCGCGGTAGCAACCGAAGCACAGCGTGCGGGCGCGCCGCTGGTCGCGCGGCGCCGCGCTTCCGCGCAGTGACGCCCGCCTGAGCGCCTCGCGGCAAGCGGCACAGAGCGCCCTAGGGCGTCTGCCTTCCAGCTCTCCGCCTGGGAAGCTAACCCATTCGTCGGCCGCAACTTCGTCGGGTTCGTGCGCCATGACCGCCAGCATACGGCGCATGCGTGACAGGGTAGGTCACTTCTCTTAAACGCGTGGAGCCCCACTTATTCACTGCGGCGGGGAATCCACCCCCGCCGCTGTTGCCCGGCGCATGCGCGCCTCGCAACGGCTCAAGGCTGTCACGCGCTGACGCGCGCGGCCGTAGCCCGCGCGCGTATCTAGAACAGAACGTCGCAGATGTAGGTGTCCAACTCGGATTGCAGGCGGCAAAAACGAACGACGCGCTGTCGCGTCCGACGCGGGTCTGACACCGGTTCGACCCTTGTCAGACCCGGGGATCGGACGTCGACCGATTCTGATGCCTGGTCAAACCGTGACGTGCTGGACGGTGTTGCCGCAGGCGTGGAGGAAACGTTGGAAGTCGGCGGCCGCAATGGTGAACGTGACCGTATTGATGTTGGGGTGGAACGACAGCCGCGACGCCGACTTCAGATCGCGGTCGAGCACCACACGCACGGAGTGGTCACGATCGTTGATCAATCCGAACGGCGACACCGATCCCGGCGTCAACCCGAGGCGCGTCATCAGCCGCTCGGGCGAGGCGAAGCTCAGCTTGCCGTCGCCGATCTGATCCGCGACCTTCCGCAGATCCGCCTTTTTCAAATGCATCAGCACGACGAGGTAATGGCGGTTCCCCTTCTGATTCCGCAAAAAGAGATTCTTGCAGTGCGTCGCGTCGATGCCCGTCCAGTGCTGCTCCGCCTCTTCGACCGTCGCGACCGGCGGATGTTCGTGCCGCGTGTAGGGGATGCCGAGCTCGGTCAGCCGCGCGACGACCTGCCGTTCTTCCTCCGTCATACCGTCAGCACGGCGGCGCCGGTCACGCGGCCGCCGCGCAGATCGTCGAGCGCCCGGTTCGCCTCGCCGATCGCGTAAGACTGGACGTGCGTCTTGATCGGCACCTTCGGCGCGATCGTCAGGAACTCGAGCGCGTCCTGCCGCGTGAGGTTGGCGACGGACCGGATGACGCGCTCCTGCCACAGCAGCGAGTATGGAAACGACGGGATATCGCTCATGTGGATGCCGGCGCACACGACGACGCCGCCCGGCATCAGATGCGCGAGCGCCGTGGGCACAAGCGCGCCTACCGGCGCGAACACGATGACGGCGTCCATTGGCGAGGGCGGCGTCTCGGTCGAGGCGCCCGCCCAGGCGCAGCCGAGCGATCGCGCGAAGGTTTGCGCCGCGTCGTCTCCGGGCGACGTGAAGGCGAACACCTCTTTGCCCTGATAGACGGCGAGCTGCGCGATCAAGTGCGCGGCGGCGCCGAATCCGTAGAGGCCCACACACCTGCCGGCGCCCGCCATTCGATAGGCGCGGTACCCGATGAGGCCGGCGCACAGGAGCGGCGCGGCGTCGGCGTCGGCGTAACCGTCGGGGATCTTGAACGTGTAGCGCGCGTCGGCGACGGTGAAGTCGGCGTAGCCGCCGTCGATGTGATAGCCGGTGAAGCGCGCGTCGGGACACAGGTTCTCGCGTCCGCTCGTGCAGAACCCGCACTCGCCGCAGGAGTAGCCGAGCCATGGAATCCCCACGCGATCGCCGACCGCGAACTCCGTCACTCCGTCGCCGAGCTGATCGACGACGCCGACAATCTCATGTCCGGGAATGATCGGAAACTCGCCGTCGCGCAGGTCGCCGTCGACGAGGTGGAGGTCGGTCCGGCATACGCCGCACGCGCGGACGCGGACGCGGATTTCGCCGGGCAGCGCGATTGGAATTTCACGATCCGCGGACGTCAGGCGCTTCGGGCCCGGGCCTTCGAGCACCATCGCTCGCATGGTGTCCCGGTAGTCTAACGTGACTCGGGGAACTGACGCGCTCGCCCTGACGGCTCGTGCCGCGGCATCGCTCACCTGAAAGGCTCGCGCTCTTCTGAAAGGCTCGCGCTCGCCTGAAAGGCTCGCGCTACCGTGTGGAGATCGCCGGCAGCATCGACACGTTCCAGCCGCCGCCCAGCCCTTTCAGCAGCAGCACCGTGGCGTTCATGCGGCGGATCAGGATGTTGACGGCTGCACGCTCGTTCGCGAGCGCCGCCTGCTGCGCGGTGATCACCTCGAGATAGCTGGTCACGCCGCCGCGATAGCGATTGTTGGCGAGCGTCAGCGATCGCTCCGACGCGGCGACGGCGTTCGCCTGAATCGCGGCCTCCTCGTCGAGAACGTGCAGCGTCGACAGCTGATCTTCCACTTCGCGGAACGCCGCCAGCACCGATTCCCGGTACGACGCGGCGGCCTGGTCGTACGACGCGAGCGCCTGCTCTTTGACCGCGCGGCGCCGTCCCGCGTCGAAGACGTTGACGAGCGCAAGGGGACCCGCCGTCCAGAAATTGCTGGCCGCCGTACTTGGAACATCGCGACGATGACCGCGATGTCGATGCCCAGTTGCAACGAGTTGTCAGCGATCGACGACATTTACCACAGCTATAATGAACGGCGTCGCTCGTCGAGAAACGTGGCCGGCATCCGCAAAGACAGCGATCACCACAACGTCTACGTCGTCTATCTTCGAAACCCGAAGAAGGATGGCAGGGCCGGCTACTACGTCGGGATGACGGGCCTCTCGCCCGAGCGGCGATTCGAGAATCACAAGAACGGCGTCAAGGCCGCGCGCGTCGTGAAGCGCTGCGGCGAGCGGCTCGTGCCGAAGCTGTACGCGCACCTCAATCCGATGCCGTACGCGAAGGCGAAGGAGATGGAAGTCTTTCTGGCCGACAGCCTCCGCAAGCGCGGCTACGTCGTCTACGGAGGCCATTGATTCAAATCGACCTGCCATTCGACGCCCCAGAAATCCTCTTCGTCCGCCATCCGCGCGCGCGACGCTATGTGATCCGCGTCGCAGACGATGGGATGGTGCGCGTGACGATTCCGCGATGGGGGTCCAGGAAGGAAGCGGCCGCGTTCGCCGCGCGCGAGCGCGCATGGATCGAGAACGAGCGGCGTCGCGCGGAGCGCGAACGCGTGGAGCGCGCGCGGTCGGTGGACGTTCCCGCCGACGTTCTGCGGGATCTGCGCGCGCGCGCGCGACGCGAGCTGCCGGCGCGGCTCCTGGAGCTCGCGTCTCGGCACGGCGTCACGGTCACGCGCGTCAGCGTGCGCAATCAGAAATGGCGCTGGGGATCGTGCTCGCGCGGCGGACACATCTGTCTGAACTGGCGCCTCATCCGAATGCCCGACTGGGTGCGCGACTACGTCCTGATCCACGAGTTGATGCATTTGAAGCGAATGGATCATTCGCCGCGGTTCTGGCGGCTGGTGGCGGCGGCGTGCCCGGCCTCCAGCGAGGCGCGAGCCTGGCTCAGGGCGTATTCCCGCGCTTGAAGACGCGGTGGTAATCGAGCGCGAAGGACGGGTCCTTGCGCGTCCCCGTGATCGTGAACGGTATCGCGCTGCCGCCGCCGTTCCGGTTGAACAGCGGGTCGACCGCCTTGAGCAGCAGCGACTTGAACCCCGTGGTCATCTCCGAGATCTTCGCATCCATCAGCATCGTGCCGTGGAAGTCGAGCGTTCCCGGCTTCAGCGCATAACCGCCCGCGAGTCGAATCGTCGCGCCTGGAACGCCGAACGTCAGATCCGGCAGCGACAAGCGTCCGTCAGCCAGCGTGAATCGGCCCGAGAAATTCGAGAGCACGCGATCCTTCTGCTCCGGCTCCCCGCGGCTCCTGCGACTGAGCTCGTCGATCTTCCCCTGCACATCGATGTTGGTGAAGCGCGCCCCGGCGAGCGCGAACCGGCCGTCGAGTCGCAGGCGCTCCGCGACGTCCCTGTCTTCGGCCGGCAGGAAGAATTTCGTCGTCAGCGTCAGCCCGCCGACCATCGGCGGCTGCGACGTGTTGACGGCCATGCGCATCACGTCTTCGATGCGCGCGTGGTCCATTCGTACGTCGAGCGAGACGGGCCGCCCGTGCTCGTGTCCGGGCGGATCGAGCACGCTGCCCGACGCGACGAGCGACGAGTTCAGGAAGCTGGCGTCGATTCGCTCCAGCCTGGTGTCGCCGTTCGTGCCGTCGACGATCGTGTGGTACTTCGCGTGGAGATCGAAGGGGTGACCGCCGACGTTCACGACGAAATCAGGCGTGTCCGTCTCGCCGTGGATGTCGATCCGGTTCAACGCGCCGCCGAACGTCCCGCGCGCCGCAAGCGTTCCGGCGATGCCTTTGAAGACGCTGAGGTCGGCGCGATCGAACGTGAACTTGCCCTCGAGCGGCGTGGTGCCCGGCGCGTCGGGCTGCCACGGTCCGAATCGACCCGACGTGAAGATCTCTCCGGGCGGCACGCCGTTGGTCAGCGTCGCCTCGTACGGCATCGCCTGCGCGCCGCCGACGCTCCGCATTCGCAGGGTGTGGATGTCCCAGACCTTTGGTTTCTTGCCGGTCTTGCGCGGGATGATCACGAGCCGCGCGCCATCCGCGTCGAGCACGTCGACGACGACGCCGTCCTCGATGTGCGACGGATCGACGTCAGGCTTGCGCGGCGCAGCGCGCGCGTCCTGCTTCACCTTCCCGCGATCGTCGTCGGGCGGAATATTGATCTCGAGGCCATCGATCCGCACGTGGGCGACGCGCTTGCGCAGCAGGCCGAGCAGATCCGCCTCGACGGTGAAATTCCTCACGCCAATCAGCGGCGGGACGTCGGTCCGACCATGTTCCCGAATCCGAAGAGCCACTCCGTCTGCATGAAGACGCGGGAACACGCGCAGGTGCAAATCGCCGAGCTCGACGTCGCTGTTCAGCCGTTCCGAGAGGGTGCGGACGATGCGGTGACGGAGTGTGTTCGAGGTGAGCGGAACGGCGGCGACGAACAGAACCGCGAGGACGACGAGCGCGGAGCTCAGCGCGACCGTAATCCAAATCGCCCGCCGGACGTGCGTCACACCCCATAGTCGAGCAGCAATCGTGCCAACCATAAGGAAGTTGAAGCGCGACAAGCAGGTTGGAGCGCGAGGCTTTAGCCACGCGTCAACGTATGACGATTACCGATCGTTATCGCGCACGAGTCAGCGGCATTCGGGGTGCCGGCATTCGCATCGCAGCTCGATCGAATCGCGTTTCTCCTTGCAGTGTTCGCTGCAGTACTTGCCGTACTGCCCGCCCTTTTCCACCATGCAGCTGCAGGCCGGATGCGCGCATTTGACCTTGTCTGCCATCGCCGACCTCTCTTAATCGCGTGGGGCCCCACCCCCACGCGCACACGCGCTCGGGCCGTAGCCCTCGCGCGTATCTAGAACAGAACGTCGCCACGGGCCCATACCGTCACGTGCTAACGCGTTCGCGCTGTTGCGCTCGGGCGTATCGAGAACAGAACGTCGCCACGGGCCCATACCGTCACGTGCTAACGCGTTCGCGCTGTTGCGCTCGGGCGTATCGAGAACAGAACGTCGCCACGGGCCCATAGCGATCGAGAAACAGAACGTCGCCACCGGGCCGCGACTTGCGTTTGTCGCGCGGGCACCCACCCGGCCGCTGTCGCCCGGCGCCTGCGCGCCGCGCAAACAATACCACCGCTGCCCGACCGGAGCCGCGCTCAACGACATCGTTCTCCGGCGCGCGCCGATGCCGGCCACGTTTCGTCCGCGATCGAAATCGGCAAAGATGATCTCCGGTTTCGAATAGTACATTTCCGTATCATGTCTCGCCGCGCCGGATCTTCTCGATCTTCGCGTCGCGCTCGCTCGTCAGTCGCTCGCGGTCGACGCGAAATTCCGTCTCGATCCGCTGGCGCTCTTCCGGACTGAACGTGGCGCGCACGTTCGACCGGTACAGCACGTCCGCCTGCGCCATCTTCGCGTGGTAGAAGTTGCGCACCTCGGCGATCGACGCCTTCTGGGCGTCGGTGAGCGGACGCGATTCGATGCCCGCGTCCGCGTCCTGCCTGCGCAGACGTTCCATCGCGAGCTCGACTGCCGACTTGAGCGGTTTTTCCATGTGTGATCACTCGCCTGAAGGCCGCCGCCTCCGCTCGACTCTTTCAACCGAGCTTGGACGGGCCGCGCCGAAGCGCCTTCGGTGCGAAGGCGGACGCGCTCCGTGCAATATTACATGCGTCCGCCGCGAACCCACGTCGTGCCGCCGACCATCACGGTCAGGTCAGTGAAGAAATTCCAGCGGACGTACCCGCCCGCAACGTTCCCGCCGAGCTCCGTGTTGTCGCCGAGCGACAGGCGCACGACGCCGGATCCGTATCCGTAGTACGGGATCCACGGTTGGCGTTCGGGCACGGCGAGCAGCGGGTTCATCCCCAGCGCGAACTCGCGGAACGCGCGACCCGAAGCGCCTGCCTTCTGCATCTCCGCCTCGACGGCATCCGCTCCCGACCGCGCGGTGATTTCGATCACCCGGCCCTTCGAGAAGCGCAGCCTCAGGCCGTCGACCGGACGGCCGTCCCACTGCGACGGCGGAAATGCGATGACGCCCTCGACCGATTCCTCGATCGGCGCGACGCGTATCGCGCCCGCGGGCAATTCAATCTCGTGATCGACGAGCACTTTCCCCCGCGCTGCCCGCGACTGCGAGGCGTCGCCGTCCTGGAGGTTCACGGGCCGATCGCCGGCCCGGAAGCGAAGGTCGGTGCCGAGCGGCGAGGAGATGTGCACCTCGCCGCTCCGCAGCGCGTCGGCGAATTTGCGCTGCGCCGCCGCGAGCGCCTGATAGTCGGTCTGCAGCAGCGCGCGCTGGTAGAACGCATCGAGCGCGAAGCGCGGCGGGAGCGGCTGGCCGGCAATCGGGTACGCGCTGCCGGCCTCGAGCCAGTGAAAATGAATCGTCCGGCGGCCGCGATGCTCCGTCAAATCGTCCTTCAACCAGTCCTGCATGGCGAGATACGCCGGATGCGTCGTGTTCGCGCCCGGCATCATGATCGCGGCATCGACATCGCGGAACATCGCCTTGTAGAGCGACCGCGATTCGCGTGCGCTCTTGATCAGCACCGGCGTCTCGAACGACTCCGGCCACGGCTCCGCCAGCACTTCGACGACGCCGAGGTCGACGCCGCCGGCGCGCAGCACCTCGTAGCGAATATGCGGCAGCAGTTCGACGAACAGGCCCGGATGCGCGATCGACATCACGCGCTCGCCGGGCTTCAGCGCGAGCTGCTGGACGATGCGCTTCGCCATTGCCGGGTAATCGAAGGTGAGCCGCGGCTGCGCGAGCGAGTGCGCCCCGGCGAGAACGACCAGAACGACGAGAGCGAAGACGCGCGTCATGCGGGACATTATCGCCTCACTGTGGCGCGGTCCTTTCAGGGCAGCGGCCAGCGCGGCCATCGCGATACGATTACGACGTGGCGGTCGTGTCGCTGGATCGTGTCTCAATCGCGTTCGGTCATCTGCCGCTCCTCGACGAGGTATCTTTGCAGCTCGATCCGCGCGAGCGCGTCGCGGTGATCGGCCGCAACGGATCGGGCAAGTCGACGCTTCTGAAAATGATGTCCGGCGAAGTCGTGCCCGACGCCGGCACAGTCTGGCGGCAGCCGGCGCTCCGCGTCGCGCGGCTCGAACAGGACATCCCGCTCTCCGAGCACCGCACGGTGTTCGACATCGTCGCCGAGGGGCACACGCATCATCTCGTAGAAGACCAAGCGTGGCTGCGCGAACACCATGTCGATCTCGTGCTGTCCCGACTGCAGCTGCCCGCTGACGCCATCGTCGACACATTGTCGGGCGGCTGGCGGCGGCGCGTCCTGCTGGCGCGCGCGCTCGTCGGCCAGCCCGACCTGCTGCTGCTCGACGAGCCGACGAACCATCTCGACATCGACGCGATTACATGGCTCGAGACGTTTCTCGTCGATTTTGCCGGCGCGGTCGTGTTCGTCACGCACGATCGCGCGTTCCTGCAGCGGCTCGCGACGCGCATCGTGGAGCTTGATCGCGGTCTGCTGACGTCGTGGCCCGGCGACTACGCAACCTACCTGAAGAGAAAGGAGGAAGCGCTCGCCAGCGAGGCTGCCGGGCAGGAGCGATTCGACAAGAAGCTCGCCGGGGAGGAAGCCTGGCTGCGGCAGGGCGTCAAAGCGCGGCGCACGCGCAACGAAGGACGCGTCCGCGCGCTGGTGGCGATGCGCGAGGAACGCGCGGCTCGCCGGGAGCAGATCGGCAGCGTGCGGCTCCAGGTCGAGCAGGCGGATCCGTCGGGGAAGATGGTCTTCGAGCTCGATCGCGTATCAAAGGCTTATGCGGCCCGCACGATGTCGGATGCGCCCGAGCCGATTGCCGTCGTCCGCGATTTCTCGGCGCGCATCATGCGCGGCGATCGCATCGGCCTCATCGGTCCGAACGGATCGGGCAAAACGACGCTGCTGCGGATGATCATCGGCGAGCTGCCGCCGGATGAGGGCGAAGTGCGGCGCGGCGCGAACGTGCAGATCGCCTACTACGATCAGCAGCGCGAGCAGCTCGATCCCGAGCGGACGGTGTACGACACGGTCGGCGAGGGGAACGATACCGTGACGGCGAACGGCCGCACGCGTCACGTGAATGCGTATCTGCGCGATTTCCTTTTTTCGAACGAGCGCGCGCGATCGCCGGTTCGATCGCTGTCGGGCGGCGAGCGGAACCGCCTGCTGCTCGCGCGGCTGTTCACGCGGCCCGCGAACGTCCTCGTGCTCGACGAGCCGACCAACGATCTCGATCTCGAGACGCTGGAGCTCGTCGAAGAACAGCTCGTCGAATGGCCCGGCACGCTGCTGCTCGTCTCGCACGATCGCGCGTTCCTCGATAACGTCGTCACCAGCACGTTCGTGTTCGAAGGCGGCGGCCGGGTGCAGGAGTACGTCGGCGGCTACGAAGATTGGCTGCGGCAGCGCGACCTGGCGACCGACGATCGCGAAAAGCAACGCTCGGCTGAAGCCCCGCGCTCCACGAGAGCCTCGCGCTCCACGAACGCCTCGCCGTCCGCGCGTGCGCGACGTGACGGCGACGCGGCCATTGTGGCGACCGACGATGGAGCGCGAGATGGGGCGGGACGCTTTAGCCGAGCGGCCGAGCGCAAGAAACTCACCTACAGGGAACAGCACGAGCTGGAGGCGCTGCCGGCGCGGATCGATGCGCTCGAGGAGGAGCAGCGCGTGCTGGCCGAACGGATCGCGGATCCAACCTTTTATAAGGAGCCACCGGACGCGATCCGCGCCGCCCTCGCGCGCGCCGAGGATATTCAACACGAAATCTCCGCCGCGTACGCCCGCTGGCACGACCTCGACGATCGCGCCTGAGATGAATTGCCGTCGCGTGCGTTTCATGTCGCGCAGGACCGGTGGGGCGTTAATAAGATCAGCGTTTACCCTCCGGGCTCCGGCTGCGAAGCCGCCATGTGGTGATCTGTGCCTTGTCTGGGATGGGACCGCGGCCTCCCTCAAATCGATGTTGGATCGCGCCGGAGCGAAGATCGAAGTTGGTCCAGTAGATCGACCCGGTGGTCGTCGGAAGACTGGGTCGAGTGTTTATGTTCGGGATCCTGACGGCAATCTTCTCGAATTCATGATCTACGCCTGATTCGCGCTCGTTCGACACGACCAGCTGCCTGAAGAGTCCGCCTGCCCGATCGCGCGGCTACATCTTGACACGCCGATCATTTCGGCGTTGCGCGTGTTGACGTGATGATCGTCTGGGATGGGCCTGACGACGACGACGCGCGCGTGGAGGCTTCGTGTCAGGTCGGGACGGTGATGAGCCGGTTGGTCGCGGCGTTTCGCATTCGGGTATGGAGACGTCATGGACCATACCCGCGAAAACCGCAGCTTCCTCGCCGAGCCGGAAAGACGACTGCTGACGGCCATCGCGCGCCGGATGCCCGCCGCCATCAACTCTGACCACCTGACGCTGCTCGGCCTCGTCTCGATGCCGATCGCGGGAGCCGCGTTCGCGCTCATCCCGCGGACGCCCTGGGCCGCCACGACCTTCGTCGCCGCGCTCGCCGCCAACTGGTTCGGCGACAGCCTCGACGGCACGCTGGCGCGCGTCCGCAACCGGCAGCGCCCGCGCTACGGCTACTACGTCGATCACGTCATCGATCTCGTCGGGACGGCATCGCTCGTCGCGGGCATCGCGGCGTCCGGCGCGATGCGCCCTTCGCTGGCCATCCTGTTGTTCTCGGCGTACGTGCTCGTCGCGGCCGAAAGCTTTCTCGCCACGCACGCGCTCGGCGTGTTCCGGATTTCGTTCGGCGGCTTCGGACCGACCGAGCTGCGCATCGTCCTCGCCATCGGCGCCGTCGCGATCGCCGACAGCCCGTGGGTCGACGTCGTCGGCAGGCGCCTGCTGCTGTTCGACGTCGGAGGGATCGCCGCCATCATCGGCCTCGTCGGCGCGTTCGTGCTGTCCGCGCTGCGCAACAGCCGCGCGCTGTACTTCGCGGAGACGCGCTGACATGCGGCTCGTACGATTCTTCACCGTCGGCTGGATGGGGTTTGTCGTCCAGATGGCGGCGTCCGTTGCGTTGACGAGTGTCGTTCACGTGTCGTGGCTGCCGGCGACCGGCGCCGCGGCCGAACTGTCCATCATCCGCAACTTCTTCTGGCACGGCCTCGTTTTCATGCCTGGAATCACGATTGAGCGCACGCCGGATTCGCTGCGGACGTACCTGAGGCTCGTACGGAAGACGATCGTCACGATGACCTACGACACCGAGCACCAGATGACGTTCCGCCGCGGACGCCCGGACTGCTCACGGCGAGCAGCGTCGCGACGAGTATTCGCGAAGCCGACGGCGGCGACCGCGGATTCCTGTGGCGGATGAACTCGTACTGGCGGTACCGGCGCGTCGATGGAGGCGTGGTCGTCGAAGTCGAGTCGCTGACGCTCAGCCGCCGCGTCCCGAGCCTGGCGCGTCCTCTTGCAGCGCCGCTCATCGACCGCGTCGCGCGCGAGTCGATGCTCAGAACCCTCGACACGATGCGCGCCAGGCTCACGAGGGTTCGGGGTTCGGCGTCGCTACACTTTGAAGCTGGCCGCCAGCTCCTGACTGGGCCGTGATGCGTGAATCGGCGTGCCCTGCGAGCGCACCAGATCGTGATACGCCGTCACGATTCGGCCGGTCACGGCACCTACTGCACCCGATCCGATGACGCGATCGTCAATCGAGATCACCGGCACGACTTCGGCGGCCGTGCCGCAGATGAACGCCTCGCGGGTGGTCCACGCATCGAACAACGCGATCGGCTTCTCCTCGGTCCTGATTCCCAGGCTCGCCGCGACCGCGAGGATCGTCTCGCGCGTCACTCCCTTCAGGTTCGTCGCGGTCGGCGGCGTCACCAGCGCGTGGTCGGTGACGATGAAGAAATTGTCGACCGTCGCTTCGGCGACGAAGCCGTTCATGTCGAGCATCAGCGCCTCGTCGGCGCCGCGATCGTTGGCCTCGATGCGCGCGAGCACGTTGTTCAGATAATTCAGCGACTTGATCGCGGGGCTGAGGCATTCGATGGAATTCCGCCGGAACGTCGACGTGACGAGGCGGATGCCGGTCGACGGCGCGGCGTAGATCGACAACGTCGGCTTGACGATGACGATGAGCTCGGCGCGCGGACATTTGCGCGGATCGACGCCGAGATCGCCAGGCCCGCGCGTGACGACGACGCGCAGGTACCCGTCGACGATGGCGTTGCGGCGGCACGATTCGAGAACGATGTCGCAGAGCTCTGACGGGGTGTGCGGGATCGCCAGCCGGATCGCCTTGGCGGAATCGAACAGCCGCTCCACGTGGCGTTCGAGCTTGAAGACACGGCCGTTGTAGGCGCGGATGCCTTCGAAGACGCCGTCTCCATACAGCAACCCGTGGTCGAAGACGCTCACCGTCGCGTCGGCGGCGGACCGGAAGGCGCCGCTCACGTACACGAGGCCGTCGGGCAGGGAGGCTCGCACGGCGTCGGCACCGGCGTTAGAATTGGACTGGTTCGTCGAGGTGCTCATGCGTCGGATGATGCCGAAAAACGGGAACCAGCAAACCGTCCAATGGATGAATGGACTGTCTGCCGCGCTGCCGCGCACGCGGCCGATCTACCGCCAGCTCGTGGCGCTCGTCGAAGGCGGCATCGCGCGCGGCGAGGTGCCGCCAGGATTCCGGCTGCCGCCCGAGCGCGATCTCGCCAGGCGGCTGCGCGTCAGCCGCGCCACCGTCGTCAGCGCGTACCGCGAGCTCGAGGCGCGCGGGTTGCTGCGCGGCTACGTCGGACGCGGCACGTTCGTGTCGGCGAAGCCCGATGCCGGCAGCGCGCCGTTCGCGTGGCGCGGCAAGATGTCGGCGGCCGCGCTCAATTCGAACGACACGACGGTGCGCGATCTCGTGAGCGCCGCCGCCGACCCGGCGCTCGTGTCGCTGGCCGCCGGCGTTCCCGCGCTCGACTGCTTTCCGACCGCGGCGTTCCAGCACGCGATGAACGACGTGCTCGGCAAGGACGCGGCGGTCGCGTGGCGCCACGGGCCGACCGAAGGGCTGCGGGCCTTCCGTGCGGCGCTGGCGGAGCGGTTCGGCGGCGATCCCGAGCACATCCTCGTCATCGCGGGCGCGCAGCAGGGCCTCGATCTGCTCGCGCGCTGCCTGATCGATCCGGGCGACGCCGTCATCGTCGATCGCCCCGGATATCTCGGCGCCATCCAGTCGTTCCGCACGGCCGGCGCGCGGCTCGTCGGCTGGGACATCGCGGGCGCCGATCTCGACGAGCTCGAAGAGCTGATGCTGCGCTATCGGCCGAAGCTGCTCTACACCAACCCGACGCATCACAACCCCACGGGCTACACGATGCCGATCCGCGCGCGGCGCGAGCTGCTCGAGCTGGCGGCGCGCTACCGCGTCCCGATCGTCGAGGACGATACCTATCGCGAGCTCGCGCTCGGCGCGCCGTCGCCGCCGCCGCTCTTCAAGCTCGATGACGCGCACCGCGTGGTCATCCGGGTGAACAGCTTTTCGAAGATGCTCGCGCCGGGGCTGCGGCTCGGATGGATCAGCGCGGTGCGCCCGATCGTCGAGCAGCTGTCGCTCATCAAGCAGCAGGTCGATCCGCACACGCAGAACCTCTCGCAGCTCGTCGTCTGCGAGCTGATCGCGCGCGGCGTGTTCGATCGCCACGTCGCGACGATCAAGACCGAGCATCGGCGGCGGCGCGACGCGATGGTGGGCGCGCTGCGACAGCATGTGCCGGCGGGCGCGCTGCGGTTCGACGTGCCCGACGGCGGCATGTATCTGTGGTGTCAACTGCAGCCGGGCGTTCGCGCGCGCGCGGTGCAGGACCACGCGCGGCGCGAGTCGGTGATGGTGGTCACGGGCGAGCCGTTCTACGTCGATCAGGGTGGCGCCGATCGGCTGCGAATCTGCTACACGTCGCAGCCGCCGGAACGCGCGGACAGGGCCGCGCGAACGCTCGCGCGAGCCGTCGCGGCGGCTGCGCGCGAGGATCCAGCGGCCCCGACGCGGCTCGTCTAACGGCTAGAATTGCCGGATGCGCCTGCTGAATCGCACCGCCGTGACGATCACCGGTGCGCAGCCCTACCTCGACTGGATGCTGCACCACGACGCCGACGCCGACCGCGGCCAGATCACCGTCGGGCGCGCGAAACCGTACGGCGCGGCGTTCCTGCTGCCTGAGTTCGAGCTCGAAGAGGACGTGCAGGAATGGGTGGAGGAGAACGCCTCCTGGCTGTTCGAGTTTCAGCTCTCGGCGTGGACCGAGGACGAATCGACGTGGCCGCCGACGCGCGATCTGAAGACCTTCCGCGCCTGGTTCCGCATCGACATCCACAACATCGTCGTCGACATGGCCGAGGACGAGATCAAAGGAGAAGAACTGTGATTCTTCACCTGGTGAGCTTCAAGTACAAGAAGGACACCGGCGTCTCGGCGCGCGACGACCACCGCGCCCGCCTGCGGGCGTTGAAGGATTTAGACGGTGTGATCGACCTGAAGGTTGGCGAGGACATCGTCCGCTCGGCGCGATCGTACGACACGGGGTTGATGATCGTGTTCCGCGACCGCGCGGCGCTCGACGCGTATCAGAAAAACGATCGCCACGTTCCGATTGCGCAACTCGGAGTGGCCGTCAGCGAACACATCGTCGCGGTCGATTTCGAGACGTAACAGCGCCCGATCTTCGCGATTTCGAACATCAAACTTTCGGCGATTGCATCCGTCTCAAGGCGCAAGATGCTGATCGCCACGAGCCTCGCCGCCATCGTCGTCACCATCTCCGCCCCTGCCGACGTCAAATCGTCGCTCGTCGACCGCGTCACCGCTGAAGCCGACGCGATCTGGCGGTCGGCCGGGCTCGCCATCACCTGGGAGCGTCAGCCGGCGCGCGCCTCGTCGAGGACGCTCCACGTCATCTTCGGAAACGAGCGCGGCAACGCGACCTCGTCTCTGCAACCGCTCGGCTGGATTCGATTCGACGATGACCGGCCGACGCCGGACATGTATCTGTCCTACGCCAATGCCGTGTCGCTGCTCGAAACGTCGCGCGACAGCATCGGCCTGTCGCACAACATGACCATCCTCGAGCGCGATATCTACTTGAGCCGCGCGTTGGGGCGGGCGCTCGCGCACGAGCTCGGCCATTATCTGCTGGCGTCGAAGGCGCACACGGCGGACGGCCTGATGAAGGCGAACCGGACGGCGTCAGAGTTCTTCTCCGCGGATCGCAGGCGATTCGCCGTCGCGGCGCGGGAGTGGCTCCAGATCGCGGCGCGGCTGGACGACGCCGTGCGGGTGGCGTCGGACTGATTGACGCTCGTCGCCGTGTCGCGCCGGCGACTGAAGCGCGGCATGGTGTACGTCACGCTCGGCCGAATGGAAGACAAGCGATACGTCGCGTCGCGGCTCGAGGATGCGCCGCCGTCCGCTGGCGGATTGCCGCGGCGAGTCTACGAAGCAACGGCGCTCGGCCGCCGGCTTCTCGAGGCGCATGCGCAGCTGGCGCGCCTGCTGCCGGAGTTCGCGCGATGAGGCGACCGCTAGCCCCCAGCCCCCTCGTGAGCTACCATCCGCGCATGTTCAAAAAACTCATCGCGCTCATCGCGTTCGCCGTCGCGGTCGCGGTTGTTGCTCCGCAGGCGCAAACCAAAACGCCCAAGCTGACGACCCCGAAGGAACAGTTCGGACACGACATCGGCGACGACTACTTCCTGGTCAACTACACGCAGTACGTCGAGTACCTCCAGAAGCTGGACAAGGAATCCGACCGGATGACGGTCGTCGAGATCGGGAAGACCGAAGAAGGACGTCCTGAGCTGACGGCCATCATCACCTCTCCCGAGAATCACCGGAAGCTGGCGCAGTACAAGGAGATGAACCGCAAGCTCGCGCTGGCCGACGGGATCACCGACGACCAGGCGCGCCAGCTCGCGAAGGACAGCAAGGCTGTCGTGTGGATTGACGGCGGGCTGCACGCGACGGAAGTGCTCGGCGCGCAGCAGTTGATCGAGACGATCTATCGGCTGAATGCGAAAACCGATTCCGAGACGCAGCGGATTCTGAACGACGACATCATTCTCTGTACGCTCGTCAATCCGGACGGCATGGAGCTCGTCTCCAACTGGTACATGCGCGAGGGCGACGAGAAGAAGCGATCGACGAACGGCATCCCGCGCCTGTACCAGAAATACATCGGCCACGACGACAACCGCGATTTCTACATGATGAACATGTCGGAGAGCACCAACGCGAACCGGGTGATGTATCGCGAGTGGTATCCCGCGATCATGTACAACCATCATCAGACGGGACCGGCGGGCGCGGTGCTCTTCGCGCCGCCGTTCCGCGATCCGTTCAACTACAACTTCGATCCGCTCGTGGTGCTCGGGATCGACACGGTCGGCTCGGCGATCCATACCCGCCTCGCCGCGGAAGGGAAGCCGGGCGCGGTCATGCGATCGGGTGCGCCCTATTCGACGTGGTTCAACGGCGGCATCAGGACGACCTCGTACTTCCACAACCAGATCGGGATTCTCACCGAAACGATCGGCAATCCGACGCCGGTCGAGATTCCGTTCGTCCTCGACATGCAGCTGCCGCGCGCCGACGTGCCCAACCCGGTCGCGCCGCAGACGTGGCACTTCCGGCAGTCGATCGAGTACTCGGTGACGAACAACTACGCGATTCTCGACATCGCCTCGAAGCGGAAGGAAGACTTCCTGTTCAACATGTACAAGATGGCAAAGAACGCCATCGAGAAGGGAAGCCGCGACAACTGGACGATTCATCCGCAGCGGATCGAAGCGGCGCGCGAGGCAATCGAGGCGCGGGAGGCTGGCACCGGTCGCGGCGGCGAGAACGTCGGGCCGCGCGCGGCGCTCGGAGGCCGCGGTGGCGCGGCGACAGGCTCAGGCCAGGGCGGCGGACGAGGCGCGGGCGCACCGATCGCCGTCTACAACAGCGTGCTCCACGATCCGAAATTGCGCGACCCGCGCGGCTTCATCCTGCCGGCCGATCAGCCCGACTTCCTCACCGCGACGAAGTTCATGAACATCCTGATCAAGGCGGGCGCCACGGTGCATCGCGCGACGGCGCCGTTCACCGTTAACGGCAAACAGTACCCCGCCGGTTCGTACGTGGTGAAAGCGGCGCAGCCGTTCCGCGCGCACGTGATGGACATGTTCGAGCCGCAGGATCACCCGAACGACATCCCGTACCCGGGCGGACCGCCGCGTCCGCCCTACGACGTCACCGGCTACAACCTGTCGTACTCGATGGGCGTGAAGTTCGACCGCATCCTCGACGCGTTCGACGGACCGTTCGAGAAGATTTCCGATCTCGCACCGGTTCCGACCGGAAAGGTCACCGCGGCGCCGCCCGGCGGCGCGTACATCATCGACGCGCGCGTCAACGACGCGTTCGTGGCCGTGAATCGGCTGCTCAAAGCAAAGCAGTCGGTGTCGCGTGCGGCGGCGCCGTTCAGCGCGAACGGCAAGTCGTATCCGGCCGGCAGCTTCCTCGTGCCCGCAACCGCGGAATCGACGCCGATTCTCCAGCGAGTGGTCGCCGACAAAGGCCTCGTCGCCGATGGCGTGCAGAGCGTACCAACCGGCGAGCATCCGCCGTTCGCCGTCAAGCCGGTACGCATAGGCCTGTGGGATCAGTACGGCGGTTCGATGCCGTCGGGATGGACGCGCTGGCTGTTCGAGCAGTACGAGTTCCCGTTCGAAGTCGTCTACCCGCAGGCGCTCGACGCGGGGAATCTGAGCTCGAAGTTCGACGTGCTGGTGTTCGTCGATGGCGCCATTCCGGCGCGTGATCCGTCGACGGCGGCGCAGGGCGCCGGATTCGGCAGCCAGCCGGCAGCTGACACGATTCCGGCGGAGTTCCGCGCATGGCTCGGCCGCGTATCGGTCGCGAAGACGGTGCCGGAGCTGAAGAAGTTCGTGGAGAGCGGCGGGACGATCCTCACGATCGGATCGTCGACCGTGCTCGGCTATCACCTTGGTCTGCCGCTCCGCGACGCGCTCGTCGAGACGGTTAACGGTGCGACGCATTCGCTGCCGCGCGAGAAGTACTACATTCCCGGATCGATTCTTGAAACGCGCGTCGACACGACGAACCCGCTCGCCTACGGCATGGAACAGCGGGCGATGGTGATGTACGACGAGAGCCCCGCGTTCCGGCTCGAGCCGGAAGCGTCGCTGAAAGGCGTGAAGCCGGTGGCGTGGTACGACTCGCCGTCGCCGCTGCGGAGCGGTTGGGCGTGGGGCCAGCAGTACCTCGATCAGGCGGTCGCCATCGTCGACGCGCCCGTCGGCAAAGGACACGTCGTTCTCTTCGGCCCCGAGGTGCTGTGGCGCGCGCAGCCGCACGGCACGTTCAAGATGTTCTTCAACGGCATTTACTACGGGAGCGCATCCGCGTCGTCGACCGGCGCGAGGACCACTGAGACGCCGCGGTGAACGAAACGACCGCAGAGAACGCAGAGCATGACAGGCGCTCCGCGTTCCCTGTGGTTGCTTTCTCGCTCTACTTCTGCAGCGATTTCAAATACATCGACAGCGCCTCGATATCGGCGGCGGACAACTGCGACGTCTTGCCGTGCGTGTCTTTGATCACGCCGATGTGATTCGACGCCAGCGCGGGGTTGATCTGCCGCACGCCGTTGTTGACGACGACGAGCGGCGCCAGCTTGCTGGTTCCAAGCTGATCGATCACCAGACGTCCCTCGGGGTAGGCCGACGTCTGCTGCGGCTTACCGTCCGGCGATGGGAGCGGTTCCGGCGGATCGAGGCTCACGCACAGCGGACCCATCGCAGAACCGTCCGCTGGTGCGTATCGACCACGGCGACGCGCCAGTCGGGATAGCCCTCGCGCCCAGGGAGCGTCACATACAGCTTCGCGCCGTCGGCTGTGACCGCAAGCGCATTCGGCCAGCTGCGGAACGGCTGCGGCACATGAGGCCAGTGCTGACCCCCGCTCTTCACAATCGGATTGTTGGGATCGATGCGATCGCCCGGGCTCGGAACGCCGGTATCGTACTGATTCGCGAAGAGAATCTTCGTGAACCGCGGCAATCCGGCGCGCGCGCCCGCGGCTTCCGCGCCGACGAGGCGGTGAGGCGGGGGCGCGTTGACGTCGGTGATGATGTTTCCGTTCGCGTCCGTCTTCACGGCGGTGCTGTAGAAGCGGAGATCGAACGGCGATTCAGGCAGGGCCGCGGCGAGGATGCGGCGTTCGAACGATGCACCGAGCGTTGTACTTTGCGCCAGCAATCTGACGCGCGCCGCGGCGGCCGCGACGACGACAAGCGCAGCGATTACGACACAGATCCCCTTCGGGGACAGACACGGACAGCGTTTCATCACGCCTTCCTTTCCATCCCCTGTGAGCCAGCGTCGACCGCAACGCAGGTGCCGGCGTTCATGCGCGAGCGCGACGGGAGAGGGCGAATCAACCGCGATGGGACTTACGGGTACGCGAGACGTATCTTCTGGATCTCGTCTGCGACAGAAGACCGCACGTGCGACATCGCCACCACTTCACGGCTGTTCCGTAGTCGATCGTCATTTCTACACGAGGTGTAACTGCTGCTTCCCGGCTATCGCGAATGAGTACTCGACACTTTCTTTTTCCAGCTGGCCGGTGTCGGTGTGCCTGATAATCCGTCGACGCGATTCTTGCGTGACAGGTGATGACGATGAAGAGCAGCAAAGCGTTTCTTGCAGCAACTCTTGCTTCAACGATCGTTGTCGGCATCTCCGCTCAGCGCGGGCGCGGCGGCGCGCCCTCGATGCCGACGGCGCCGACGCCGCCCGGCCCGCCGCGCGTCGAAGAGCTGAAGCGCGAGGCGGCGGCCGACGTCGAGAGCATGCGCGTCATGACGCAGCAGATGGTCGATCAGGTCTTCAGCTTCGCGGAGCTCGGGTTCCAGGAATTCGACACGTCGAACTATCTGACCGGCATCCTGGAGAAGAACGGCTTCAAGCTGGAACGCGGCTACGCCGGCATTCCGACCGCGTGGACGGCGACGTGGGGATCGGGCAAGCCGGTCATCGCGATCGGATCGGACATCGACGACATCCCGCAGGCATCGCAGAAGCCGGGCGTCGCGTACAAGGATCCGATCATCGAAGGCGCGCCGGGTCACGGCGAAGGGCACAACTCCGGCGTTCCGCTGAACATCACCGCCGCGCTCGCGGTGAAGAAGATCATGGAGCGCGAGCATCTGGCCGGCACGCTGAAGCTGTGGCCGGGCGTCGCCGAGGAGCTGGTCGGCGCGAAGATGTATTTCATCCGCGCCGGCATGTTCCGCGACGTCGATGTCAATCTTTTCGCGCACGTCGGCAGCAGCCTCGGCGTCAGCTGGGGCGCCGGCTTCGGCACCGGCCTTCAGTCGATCGAGTACACGTTCAAAGGCGAGAGCGCGCACGCCGCCGCGCAACCGTGGCGCGGCCGCTCGGCGCTCGACGCGGTGGAGCTGATGGACGTCGCCTGGAATTTCCGCCGCGAGCATCTCCGCCTGCAGCAGCGATCGCACTACGTCATTCCCAACGGCGGCGATCAGCCCAACGTGGTGCCGCAGAACGCCAGCGTCTGGTACTACTTCCGCGAGATCGACTATCCGCACATCAAGGAGCTGCGCGAGATCGGCGACAAGATCGCGCGGGCCGCCGCGATGATGACCGATACGGACGTGACGTCGCAGATTCTCGGCGCCGCGTGGCCGCAGCACATGAACAAGACCGTCGCCGAGACGATGTACGCGAACATCGTGACGGTCGGCCTGCCGGAGTGGGACGAAGCGGACGTCACGCTCGCCAAAGGGATCCAGCGGGAGCTGAAGCAGCCACAGATCGGTCTGGCCACCGAGATCGGCCAGCTGCGCGGCGGACTCGATCCGGAGCAGAACATGGGCGGTCCGTCGGACGACATCGGCGATGTGTCGTGGAACGTGCCAACGGTCACGCTCAGCTACCCGGCGAACATTCCGAATCTGCCGGGCCACAACTGGGCCAACGCCATCGCGATGGCGACGCCGATTGCCCACAAGGGCGTCACCGCCGGCGCGAAGGTGCAGGCGATGACGATCATCGATCTGCTGATGCGGCCCGAGCTCGTCCAGCAGGCGTGGGAGTACTTCCGGAACGTGCAGACGAAGGATCAGAAGTACGTGCCGTTCATCACCGACAAGGATCAGCCGGCGCTGTGGCTCAATCAGAAGATCGTCGATCAGTATCGGAGCGAGATGAAGAAGTACTACTTCGATCCGACGAAGTACAAAACGTATCTCGAGCAGCTGGGGATCAAGTATCCGACGGTCAGATAGGGACTGCGCGGCCGAGAGAGATGCCGCACGCGTCCTGAGCACGTAAGAAGAACCACGGAGACGCAGAGACACGGAGCGCCTCGATTCGGCGGCGTCGCTACGCGACGCATGCCGGCGGCTGCGCCGGCCGGCCGCCGAATCGATCGGCGTTCACTTTGCGTGCTCAGCACGATTCCGCACTTGATTTTCTCTGCGTCTCTGTGTCTCTGTGGTTGACAGACCGGTCGACGCGATCGCAAGCAGGGTGGCAGTCCAGCAGGGAGGACGGTTAACGCGGCGGTACGAGCTCCGGCGACGGAATGAACCCGTAGAGATGGCGGCCGACGATCTCCTGAATGACGACGTCCGGCTTCTCCCGCGAGACGAGGTCGGCGTCGAAATCGTTCTGCCACACGTAGACCGCGCGGCTGAAGTGCTCGGATAGAAACGGCACCATCTGCGACACGAACGAGTCGCGGAAGATCACCGCGCGCGGCAGCGTCGATCCGGGAATCTCGGTGACGAGATAGCCTTCCTCGGCCGTGGGCGCCGCGCCCGGCGGCTCGACGACGACGGCGCGGCGCCGCCGCCGCGGCGCGAGCGGCAGATCCTCTTCGCGCAGGACGCGCTTCAGTCCCATCATCCCGGCGAGATCGCCTCCGTCGACCTCGCGCGAGGCCGGCTCGAAATCGTCGCGTGTCCATTCCGGCGGCACCGCCGGCACGCGCGCGCGCACCGCCCGGATGATCTGTCGATATGCGGCGAAGGCGCCGCGATCGTTCCAGTGCGTGTCCGTGCGCTGGTAGATCCGTTCTTTCGCCTTCGCACCGACGAGCGCCGGTCGCAGGTCGACCGCGAACCCGGCGTCCTGCAGCGCCGTCAGGAGCTGATCGGTCCGCGAGAGATCGCTGACGCGCGATACCGACGAAGGCATCTCCTCCGGATACAGCACGTGCTTGTCGGGCGCGATCGTGAAGACGTACGCGACATGTTGCGCCTGAAGCCAGCCGTTCGCGCGTAGAAGCGCGGTGCGCCAATTCGCCACCGCCTCGGGCGTGAGCGGCGTCACGCGCGCGAAGTCCTCGATTGCGTCATCGTCTGCGTCGCGCGGCCGCGGCGAAGGCGTCGACCCGCGAGCGCGGTCGACCGCGATCGCCACGAAGTAGTTGAAGACGATCGATCCGAGAATCAGCCGCGTGAACGACCCGCCGCCCTTGGCGTAGAAGATGATGCTGAAGATCAGCAGGAGCCAGTTGCCATACGACGAATGCACGCGTCGAAACGTGCTGAAGTAGAGCGCCAGCAGAATCGGAAGGAACAGGAAAAGGAACGTCGGCTCGGTGAACAGCACATTACCGTTGGAAGATCAAAATGTGCTGGCGGGGAAGCGATTCGTCGACCTTCGCCAGCGTGAAGCCCTCGGCCTCCACTTCGAGCTTCGCTTCGGCGACGGTCATCTTGTGCTCGAAACGAATCGGAATCGACGGATCCTCCTTGCGGTACTCGAGCAGCACCAGCCGGCCGGCCGGCTTCAGCGCTTCGCGCAGCCGCCGCAGCATCGCCTGCGGCTGCGAGAACTCGTGGTAGACGTCGACGAGCAGCTCGAGGTCGACCGACTCCCTCGGCAGCCGCGGATCGTCGATGGCGCCCTGCACGAGCTCGACGTTGGTGATCTTCCTTCGCTCGAGCCGACGCTTCAACATCTCGAGCATCTGCGGCTGAACGTCGTTCGCGTACACCTTGCCGGTCGGTCCGACGCGCCTCGCCAGACGCTCGGTGATGAATCCCGATCCGGCGCCGACGTCGGCGACGGCCGCCCCTTTCGAAATCTTCAGGACGTCGAGCGCGACGTCCGGCTCTTCCTCATCATCGCGCTCGCTGCGCTCGAGCCAATCGGCGCCCTGCCACCCCATGACCGGCGCGAACCGTCGTCCGCTGACCGGATGGGCGTTCGGCGCCTGCGCGGCGAGCGTCCACGCCACGGCGCACGCGACAATCGACGCGGAGACCGCAGAGAGCCGCAAAAGCCATGGAAAACTCTGCGAGCTCTGCGTTGAACGTCGCGGCGGATGATTCACGAGACCCCTAGGATAGCCGATCGTCGTTCCCGTAGAATGATCGGCCGGGTGGCCGAGACGACGCCTTCGCGCGTGTGGAAATCGATGACCGTCGATCAGCGGCAGCGCGCGGCGCGTGCGTTCTGGACGGACGAAGAGGCGGAAGCCGATCAGGTGCAGGCGGCGATGCTCATCGCGCGGCAGAAGAAATTTCGACCGAAGACGGTCGTCGGCCTCGACCTCGATCGCAAAGCGCGGCACCTCGCGAGCCTCGCGTCGCTTCCCGACGCGCTCGCCGCGCGCGCGCTCATCGCCTATCACCTGGCGGAGCAGCGGCCGATGATGGCGGCGTTCCTCGACGCGCTCGGCATCGCGCACGACAACGGTCTGATTCAGGAGGATGACGCGCACCCCGACGCCTCGAAGCTCGCATCGGCTGCCGAGACGATTCGCGGTCGGTTCCCATCCGAAGACGTGCAGCTCTATCTGAACACGCTGCTTTGTCAGGATCCCGATACGTGGGGCGGCCTCACGGGCGTTCTATCAACGGCAGGATGACCTCGAACACGGTGCCGCGTCCCTGCTCGCTCGTGAACGCCACCGTCCCGCCGGCGTCCTTCGCGATGCCGTAGACGATCGACAGACCGAGGCCGATTCCTTTCGACGGATCTTTTGGCGTGAAGAACGGTTCGAAGAGCTCCGCCTGCGTCTCGGCATCCATCCCGACGCCGGTGTCGCGCACGAGAATGCACGCGTACTCGCCGTCGGGCAGACCGGGATAGCGCGATAGCTGCCCGGCGTCGACCGTGACGCGGCCGACTTCGATGTCGATCGCGCCGCCGTTCGGCATCGCCTCACGGGCGTTCACCGCGAGATTGAGCAGGACCTGCTCGAGCTGTCCCGGCTCTACCTTCACGAGCGTCGGTGTCTTCGCGGTCTGGATGCGGATGGCGATGTCGTTGCCCGCGAGCCTCTGCAGCATCGTCAACGTGCGCGGCACGGCGGCGTCGAGATCGATCACCTGCGGCGTGAGCGCCTGGCTGCGCGCGAAGGCGAGCAGCTGGTGCGTCAGCGCCGCGCCGCGCTCGGCGGCCTTGCGAATCTCGGTCGCCTCGGCGCGCGCCGGATCGTCTTCGTGCAGCTCGAGCTCCATCAGATCGCCCGAGCCGATGATGGCCGCGAGCACGTTGTTGAAGTCGTGCGCGATGCCGCGCGCGAGCCGCGCGATGGCCTCCATCCGCTGCGCCCGTCTCAGCTGATCCTCGAGCGCGCGCCGCTCGGTAATGTCCTCGGCAATCCCTTCGAAGCCGGTTCCGCCGTCCTCGAGCTCGATCGCGCGCGCCGACACGTGGACGAGGATCGGCGATCCGTCCTTGCGTTTCCACCGGAGATCGGCAGAGGCATGCTCGCCGAAGCGGCCGAAGCGCGCGATCACCGCGTCGCGGTCCTCGGGCCGCTGATACAGGTCGGTCATCCGGCGCGACATCAAGTCCGCCGCGGAGTCGTAGCCGAGCATCCGCGCGAGCGCGGGGTTGGCGTCGAGAATCGTCCCCGCGAGCGTCGCGCGGTAAATGCCGTACGCCGCGCCGTGGATGAGCGACCGGTAGCTCGCTTCGGAGCGGCGGAGCTTCTCCTCGATCGATTTCTGATGGGTAATGTCGCGGGCGATCCCGTGCACGCCGGACAGACGGCCGTCCTCGTACACGAGCTGCACGTGCTGCCCGATCCAGATGAGCGTTCCGTCTTTCTTCGCCGCGACGAATTCGAGGTACGTGCTCGGCGTGCCCTGCTCGATCTGCTGTCTGTAGAACTCGACTGCGACGGCGCGATAGTCGGGGTGAACGAAGTTGACGAAATGACGTCCGACGAGCTCCCGCTCGTCGTACCCCATCACGCGTGCGCCGGCCGGATTGACGTACGTGAAGTACCCTTCGAGGTCGCAGTAGTAAATCAGATCCTGCGCGTACTCGACGATGTGGCGCAGACCGCTCGTGGTGTCCAAGGTTACTGTGCAGTCGGGGGCGCGCTGCTCCTCAGATATTTGTCGAACCACGCGACGATCCGGTTGAGACGATCGAGCAGATGCTTTTCCTCGCGCAGGCCGTGAGGCTCGCGCGGGTACACGACCAGATCCGTCTCCACGCCGTACCGCTTCAGCCCGCGGTAGAACTGCTGGCTCTGTCCGATCGGATCGGTCGTGTCGTTCTCGCCCTGCAGCAGCAGGGTCGGCGTTTTCACCTTGGCGACGTACGTCATCGGTGAGCTTTTGATGAAGCCGTCGAGCTTTTCGTACGGCGTGCCATAGAACCATTCGTCGTACGCGGATCCATTCTCCGTTCCGAACTCGCTCGCCATATCGATGACCGGCGCGCCGGATACCGCGGCCTTGAACCGGCTCGTCTGCGTGACCGCCCAAGCGGCCATGTAGCCGCCGTACGACCAGCCGCCGATGCCGAGCCGAACGGGATCGGCGACGCCGCGCGCGATCGCCCAGTCGACGCCGGCCATCACGTCCTTGAAGTCGCCGCCGCCCCAGTCGGCGCGGTTCGCCTCGACGAATGCCTGACCATAGCCGGTCGATCCACGGACGTTCGGATACAGCACGGCATAACCGCGCTGCGCGAGCAGCTGACCCCACGGCTCGAAGCTGTCCGACCACCGGCCTGTAGGCCCGCCGTGGACCAAGACGATCAACGGACGAGGCGCGGAACCGGGCCGCAGCAGCGCCGCTTCGATTTCCGTTCCGTCGAAGCTCCTGTACTTCACGAACTCAGGCGCCACCACGGGAATCGACGACCATGTCGCGTTGAGCGCCGTCACCGTGTGCGCCGCCGCCTCGTCGCGCGGTTTCAGCCACAGCTCGGGCGCGCGAGCGGCGGTTTCGCCGGCGAAGGCGATTGCGCCGCTCTTCGCGCGCGCGTACGCCGTCGGGTTCACGTCCGCGTCGACGAACCGGGCGCGGCCGTCGCGGTCGATGGTCGCGATCGCAGATTTGAAGCCGCGCGCGAGCGTCGCCGTCAGCGTCGCGTTGTCGATCCAGCGCAGCTGTCCGACCGGCCGGTCGAACGCCGCTGCCGAAACGTTCTGTGCCGCGCCGCCGCCGACCGGCTGCAGGTACAAGTCGTGCGGTTCGGGCCCATCGAGGCGTGCGCCGACGAACGCAAGGGTGCGCCCATCGGGCGATACCGACAATCCGTTGAAAGGCCCGCGCGGCGCCGCAATCTCGGCGAAGACGCCGTCCGTCACGTTCGTGAGATCGATCGCGTAGATCCGATCCGTCCACCGATCGACGGCAGGCGTCGGCGTCGCCGACGCGATCAGCCGATCGCCGGCCGGCAGCCATTCGATCTGCGCGATCTGCCACGATCCCGAGGTCACCTGTACGAGCTTGCGCGACGCGACCTCGAGCATCCAGACGCGAGGGCGCCGATCGTCCTTGTCGATGACGCGGCCATCGTCCTTGTCGCGCTCTTTCTGCTGCTGCGACTCCGCTTTCGCCTCAGGCATCAGCAGCGCGATTCGCCGGCCGTCGGGCGACCACCGGAACATCGAGACGGCTTCTTTGCGATCGGTGAGCTTCTCCGCTTCGCCGCCGCGTGTCGAGAGCAGGTACAGCTGTGCGGCGCCGTCGCGGTCCGAGAGAAACGCGATCGCGTCGCCGTCGGGCGCCCATCTCGGGCTGCTGTCGTTCCTGCCGGAAAACGTGAGCTGTCGCACGCGGCCGCTCTCGACGTCGAGCATCCAGATCGAACGCGGCCGCGCGGCGCCCTTGACCGGCTCGGTTACGGTGAAAACGAGCCGCGCGCCATCGGGCGAGAACTCGAGATCGCCGATCGACCGCCGATCGAGCGTCTGCTCCGCCGTGAGCGCGGGCTGCGCGGCGGTCCGTCGAGGGACGCACAATGCGGCGGCGACGGCCGTCATGACGGTCAGCAAAAGCACGGCATTTTTCATAGGCGACGCGACTTACCTTAGCATAGGCATCGCGTGGGCTTTCTCGACATCGCGCAGACGCCGCTCGCGCCCGGCGTCTCGCCGGCGCGCATCCACTATCGGGAGGCGGGGCGCGGATCGCCGATCGTGATCCTGCACGGCGGTTGGGGCTACGACATGTATCCCTTCGATCGGCAGATCGGCGCGCTGGCGTCGCGCCGTCGCCTCGTCATTCCCGATCGAAGCGGATACGGCCGGTCGCCGTCGATCGACGCGCTGCCGGCCGACTTTCACCGCCGCGCCGCCGACGAGACGCGCGCCGTCATCGAGGCCCTCGGTCTCGAGCGTCCCACGCTGTGGGGACATAGTGACGGCGCGATCATCGCCCTGCGTCTCGCGCTCGCCATGCCCGATCGGGTGTCGGCCGTCATCGCCGAAGCGTCGCACTACTTCCGGCGCAAACCGCGCTCGCGCGGCTTTTTCGAATCGGTCATCGCCAATCCCGCGTCGACCGACATCATGCGGCTGCACGCGCGAGCGTGGCTGCAGATCGGCGAGGACGCGGCGTCCGACGCCGATGACTTCTATGATGGCCGTCTGTCGGAGATCTTCGTGCCGGTGCTGATCATCCACGGCGCGCGCGATCCGAGAACGGAGCCCGGCGAAATCGAGGCTCTGAGATCGGCCGCGACCGCGGGCGGAGCAAGCTCCGCCCGTACGCGTGCGGGAGTACGTGTCGAAGTACTCTCTGCCGCCGGCCATAGCCCGCACAGCGAGAGCGCGACGGCCGATGACGTCACCCGCCTTGCAGAGCAGTTGATCGATGCTCGAACTTGATCGCGTCACGCGCGCGTTCGCCACGCCTGACGGCGGCACGTACTGCACGCTGCGCGACATTTCGCTGAAGGTCGGCTCCGGCGCGTTCGTCGCGCTCGTCGGACCGAGCGGGTGCGGCAAATCGACGCTGCTGAACATCGTCGCGGGCCTGTTGCGCCCGACATCCGGCCGCGTCCGCGTGGGCGACGAAGAGCTCGCCGGACTGAATCGACGCGCGACCTACATGTTTCAGCAGGATGCGCTGCTGCCGTGGAAAGACGTCCGCGATAACGTCGCGCTCGGGCTCGTGCTGGCCGGCCGTACGCGCGCGGACGCCAACCGCAGCGCCGACGAATGGCTCGCGCGCGTCGGGCTGACCGCGTTCGCATCCCACTACCCGTCGCAGTTGAGCGGCGGCATGCGGAAACGCGTCGCGATGGCGCAGAACTGGATCATCGATCGCGACATCCTGCTGATGGACGAGCCGTTCAGCGCCCTCGACGTCCACACGCGTCAGCGGATGGAGACCGAACTGCTTGCACTATGGGAAGCGCCACGCTCGGCTGAAAGCTTCATGGTAGGGCGAGCCTTTCAGGCGATCCGCAAGACGATTCTCTTCGTGACCCACGACCTCGAGGAAGCCATCGCGCTCGCCGACGACGTCGTCGTGCTCTCGGCCGGTCCCGCCAGCCACATCGTCGCACGGCACCCCGTCGCGCTCGAGCGGCCGCGCGATCTTCTGGAGCTGCGCACGTCGGCCGCCTTCATCGATCTGTACCGCACGTTGTGGGCCGTGCTGCGCGAAGAGGTGATCAAGAGCCAGCGGGAGCGAAGTCGTGCGTGATCGTTCCTCTCGGCTGAAGCCTCACGCTCCATCGCCGGCTGGAGCGCGAGGCTTCAGCCGAGCGTACATCGTGTTCTGGCAATTTCTCGTCGCAGTCATCGTCGTCGCGTCGTGGCAGTCGCTCGTCGCGATGAAGCTGCTCGACCCGTTCTTCGTCAGCCGACCGAGCGCGATTGCCGCGCGCATCGCGACGTGGACGATCGACGGCACCCTCTGGCGGCATCTGATCGTGACAATCGAGGAGTCGCTGCTCGGATTGATCGTCGGCGCGGCGCTGGGCATCTCGCTCGGCTTCGGCTTCGCACGCGCGCCGGCCGTCGCGCGCGTGTTCGATCCGTATATCAAGATGCTCAACGCGGTGCCGCGCGTCGTGCTGGCGCCGTTGTTCCTCCTCTGGTTCGGCCTCGGGATCTGGTCGAAGGTCGCGCTCGCAGTCACCCTCGTGTTCTTCGTGATGTTCTTCAATACGTATCAGGGCGTCCGCGACGCCGACCGCGTGCTCATCGACAACGTGCGCATGCTCGGCGCGAGCGAACGGCAGCTCGTCCGCCATGTGCTGATTCCGAGCGCGCTCACCTGGATCTTCTCGAGCCTGCAGACGAGCCTCGGGTTCGCGATGGTGGGCGCGGTTGTGGGAGAGTATCTGGGCGCCACGCGCGGGCTCGGCTACGTCATCTCGCAGGCCGAGGGGACGTTCGACACGACCGGCGTGTTCGCCGGCATGACCGTGCTCGCCGTGGTCGTCGTGATCGTCAGCGTCGGCGTCTCGCGCCTGGAACGTTGGCTCCTCCGTTGGAAGAGTTAGACATGGCTCGTCTCTGTCTGTCCTTCGTGTCCCTTCTGTCCTTGGCGTTGTGCTGGGCCTGCGTCCGCCCGGCGGGCGACGCGGCCCATGTTCGCCTGGCGGTCGGCGGTCAGAACCAGATGGTCTATCTGCCGACGACGCTCGCCCAGGAGCTCGGGTTCTATAAAGAGGAAGGGCTCGACGTCGAGCTGCAGGATCATGCCGGTGGATCGAAGGCGCTGCAGGCGCTCATTGGCGGCAGCGCGGACGTCGTGTCGGGATTCTACGATCACACGATCCAGATGGCGGCCGAAGGGCGATCGCTCGTCGCGTTCGTCAACATGATTCGCTTTCCCGGCCTCGTGCTCGTGACGGCGCCGCAAAGCCAGGTGACGAGGATCGAGGATCTGAAAGGGCGCGTCGCCGGCGTCACGGCGGCCGGCTCGTCTTCGCAGATGCTTCTGACGTACTTGCTGCAGCGACACGGCGTCCCGCCTGACGCGGTCAGCATCACCGCCATCGGATCGGCGGCGACAGCCATCGCCGCGGTCGAACACGGCAGGGTCGACGCCGGCATGCTCGCCGATCCGGCGTTGACGATTCTCGTGAGGCGCACGCCCGGGACCCGCATCCTCGCCGATTTGCGGACGTCGGCCGGCGTCAAGGAAGCGGTGGACGCCGACGCGTATCCTGCGTCGGTCCTGTACGCGCAGCACGAATGGCTTCGATCGCACGCCGAGACGACGCGGCGTCTGGCGAGCGCGATCGTGAGGACGCTCCAGTGGATGCACACGCACACGCCGCGGGAGATCGCCGACAGGACGCCGAAATCGTTCAGGGGTGAAGACGAGGCGCTGTACGTCGAAGCCGTGAAGAGCTCGATGGCGATGTTCTCGCCGGACGGCGTCATGGATGCCGCAGGCGCCGCCGCGGTGCACAAACTGCTGGCGCAATCGATGGACAAGGTGCGGGCCGCCCAGGTCGATTTATCGAAGACGTACACCAACGAGTGGGTGCGACCTCGCGAACAGTGAATATGGACGCCAAGGATTTTCTTTTCATCGGCCTCGGCGCGATGCTCATCGTCTACTTCACTGCTATCGTTCGCGGCGGCCTCGTGAGGCCGACCGTCGTTCAGACGGCGATCGGATTCGTCACCGCGTTCTTCGACACGCTGGGCATCGGATCGTTCGCCACGACGACGAGCGTCTACAAGCTGCGCCGCATGGTGCCGGTCAAGCTGATTCCCGGAACGCTGAACGTCGGCCACACGCTGCCGACAATCGCGCAGGCATTCATCTACACGCGTATCGTTCCGGTCGAATCGGCGACGCTCGTCCCGATGATCGCCGCCGCCTGCGCCGGCTCGTGGCTGGGCGCCGGCATCGTCGTTCGCTGGCCGCGCCGGAAGATTCAAATCGGGATGGGGCTCGCGCTGCTCGGCGCCGCGGCGCTCATGCTGATGCAGGCGCTCCATCTGTTTCCGGGCGGCGGCAGCACGCTCGGCCTGAGCGGCGTTCGTTTGTGGATTGGTCTCGCCGGCAACTTCGCGCTCGGCGTCCTGATGATGCTCGGCATCGGCCTCTACGCGCCGTGCATGATCCTGGTCAGCCTGCTCGGCATGAATCCGACGGCGGCGTTCCCGATCATGATGGGGTCGTGCGCGTTCCTGATGCCGGTCAGCGCGGTCCGGTTCGTGCGCACGCGCATCTATCACGCGCGGGCGACGATGGGGCTCGCGCTCGGCGGGGTGCCGGCGGTGCTGCTCGCCGCCTTCGTCTTCTGGACGCTCTCGGTCGACGCGGTCCGCTGGCTCGTCGTCCTCGTCGTCGTGTACACGTCGCTCAACATGCTGTTGACGGCGCGCGAGCCGGAGCGCTCGTCCGAGATGGTGGGTGAGGTTGCGTAGGCCGGTCGTCCTCATCACCGGGGCCGGCGGCGAGATCGGCCACGGGCTCGTCACGCGGATCGCAGCGGCGGGATCGCCAATCATCACGCTCGACGTCAACGTCCTCGAACGTCCGCTCGCGCGGCTCGTCGCGCGCGAGTTCACCGGCTCGATCAACGACGTCGGCCTGCTCGATCGCATCCTCGCGGAGTTCGAAGTCGATCGCGTCTTTCATCTCGCGGCGCTGCTCTCGTCGCGATCGGAATTCACGCCGGTCGCGGCGCACCACGTCAACGTGGAGGGGACGCTCAACCTGCTCGAGTTCGCGCAGCGGCAGGGCGAATCGCACGGCCGTCCAGTCACGTTCGTGTATCCGTCGTCGATCGCCGCGTTCGGCCTGCCGGATCCCGCCACGAAGGCGCGCGCCGCCCGCGTGCGCGAGGACGAGTACGCGCACCCGCAGACGATGTACGGCTGCAACAAGCTGTACTGCGAACAGCTCGGCGACTACTACGCGAAGCATTACAAGCAGCTGTCGGCCGACGCGATCGCGCGCGTCGATTTTCGGGCGGTGCGGTTTCCGGGCCTGATTTCCGCGCTGACGCTGCCCGCCGGCGGCACGTCGGACTACGCGCCCGAGATGATCCATGGCGCCGCGAAAGGCGAGACCTACCACTGCTTCGTGCGGCCGGACACGACGATTCCGTTCATGGCGATGCCCGACGGAGTCGACGCGCTGCTCCAGGTCGCGTCGGCGCCGCGACAGCGACTGACGCGCACGACCTACAACCTGACCGCGTTCAGCCGCTCCGCATCGGACATCCGCGAAGTCGTCGTGCGCGCGTTCCCCTACGCGACGATCGAATATCGGATCGATCCGAAGCGGCAGGCGATTGTCGACTCGTGGCCGGCCGACGTCGACGATTCGGCCGCGCGAGGCGATTGGGGATTCGCGCCGCGCTACGATTTCGATCGCGCGTTCGAGGATTACCTCATCCCGACGATCCGCGAGCGATACCGGCGGTAACGTCCTCGATGACTGTGTGTTCTGTTTCCGCCACGCGAAGTCTGCGATTGCTCCGAAGTAAGATGTTGACCTCAATGGATTCGGTGACCGCCTTCGCGCCCGCGACGGTCTCCAACGTCGCGTGTGGATTCGACGTGCTCGGCTTCGCGCTCGAAACGCCGGGCGACGAGGTGACGGCGCGCCGCGCCGCCGGCGGCGTTCGCATCGCCGACATCACCGGCGACGCCGGACGGTTGCCGCGCGAGGCGTCGAGGAACAGCGCGGGCGTCGCCGCGCAGGCGCTGCTGCGCGCGGCAGGGGAGAACGGCGGCGTCGATCTGACGATCGCGAAAGGGCTGCCGCTGTCGAGCGGCCTCGGCGGCAGCGCCGCGAGCGCGGTCGCGGCGGTCGTGGCGGTGGACGCCTTGATCGGCGCGCGGCTTCCCATCGACACGCTGCTGGCGTGCGCGTTCGAAGGCGAGCGGCTGGGCGCGGGATCGGCACATGCCGACAACATCGCGCCATGTCTGTACGGCGGCTTCGTGCTCGTGCGCCGCGCGAACCCGCCCGATATCGTGCGCCTGCCCGTTCCGCACGGCCTGACCGCCGTCGTCGTGCATCCGGATCTCGAGATCGAGACCGCGAAAGCGCGCGCCCTGCTCGGCGATTCGGTGCCGCTCGCCGATGCGATCCGTCAGTGGGCCAACCTCGGCGCGTTCGTCGACGCGCTCCATCGCGGTGATTTCGCCCTGCTGTCGCGATCGCTCGAAGACGCGATCGCCGAGCCGCGCCGCGCGCCGCTCGTGCCGGGCCTCGCCGCGATCAAGCAGGCGGCGACCGACGCCGGCGCGCTCGGCTGCAGCCTGTCCGGATCGGGGCCGTCGCTCTTCGCGTTGTGCCGCGGGCTCGAGACGGCCGAGCGGGTCGCCGCGTCGATGGCGCACGCCGTGAAGCAGCACATCGGCGGCGCGCCGCAAACCTACATCTCGACGATCGCGCCGCACGGCGCGCAGGTGATCGCGCCGGCGGACCCGAAAGGTCCGGCCGTGCGGGTGTAGACAGCCGGCTCTCGAGCGGGCGAAATCCTGATGCGCTTCACGACCACACGCGCGCTGCAGCATTCCGGGGATGAACCGCCGCCCGTCTCGTTCACGACGGCGCTGTTCCACGGGCTCGCGCCGGATGGCGGCCTCTACGTGCCGGAAACGATCGAGGCGTGGCCCGATCGCGAGCTCGCGCGTCTGCCGCGGCGCACGCTGACGGAGATTGCCCTCCGCGTGCTGCGTCCGTTCACGCGCGGCGAGCTCGATCCCGCCGTCCTCGAGGCCGTCGTCGTCGAGGCGCTGAATTTCCCGATCCCGCTCGTCGAGGTCGCGCCGCGCGTGTACGCGCTCGAGCTGTTTCACGGTCCGACGCTGGCGTTCAAGGACGTCGGCGCGCGCGTGATGGCGCGCATGATGGCGGCGCTGCACGAGGCGCGCGATCCGCTGACCGTGCTCGCGGCGACCTCCGGCGACACGGGCAGCGCCGTCGCGCACGCGTTCTACCGCGTGCCGAACACCCGCGTCGTCATCCTGTATCCCGACGGCCGCATCAGCCCGACGCAGGAAGCGCAGCTGACGATGTTCAACGGCGAACGGGCCAACGTGCGGGCGTATGCGGTCGCCGGCAGTTTCGACGATTGCCATCGGCTGACGCGCGACGCGTTCGGCGATGCCGATCTCCGGCGGCGCATGCGCCTGACGTCGGCGAACTCCGTGAACGTCGGCCGCCTGCTGCCGCAGATGGTCTATTACTTTCATGCGGTTGCGCAGGTGACAGCGATAGGGGCGGAGCTTGCTCCGCCCGGTGCCAGCGCTGCGTCTGCGGCCATCGCTTCGTCCTCTGCGCTCATCTTCAGCACGCCCAGCGGAAACTTCGGCAACCTCACGGCGGGGCTGATGGCGAAGCGATCGGGATTGCCGATCGATCGCTTCATCGCGGCGACGAACATCAACGACGTCGTACCGCAGTACCTGTCGACCGGCCGGTTCGTGCCGCGATCGTCGGTGCAGACGCTCGCCAACGCGATGGACGTCGGCAACCCGAGCAACTTTCAGCGCATGTCGTGGCTGTACGGCGGCGACCTCGATCGGATGCGGCGCGACGTCGCCGGCGCCTGCGCCACCGACGACGATGTTCGCTCGACGATCCGTGACGTGTACGAGACTCGCGGATATCTGCTCGATCCACATAGCGCGATTGCGTATCGCGGGTTGGTGGGGCGGGTCAGGCAGGAGGGGCGGGACGGCCGGGTCGGGATTTTTCTCGCGACCGCGCATCCGGCCAAGTTCAGCGAGATCGTCGAGCCAATCATCGGACGCGCCGTCGAGACGCCGGAGCCGCTCGCGCACGCGCTCGCGCTGCCACGCCACATCATCCGCATCGATGCGGGCCTCGAAGCCGTGAAGCGCGTCCTGTGTGACTGAAGGCGCGTTCCGTTATCGGCCGGACGTGTTGAGCGCGCTGTGGCGCCACGGCGTGCAGCCGACGCCGCGCACCGATCCCGAGCTCGTGCGCGCGTACGTCCGCGATCTCTACAAGTACGAAATCCGCAAGCTGCGCGAGCGCTATCTGCAGAACGAGTTCCCGAAACAGGAGTACTGGGATCGCGTCGACGCGCTGCGGCGCGCGTATCCCGTTCTCGCGCTGCCCGCGCGGTTGTGGGTCGTGTGAGCGGGCGCGTGACGCATAATGCCGTCGTTTCAGCAGACCGATGAGCGACAGACCGACGGACACGCCGGATGCACACGCGCTCGCGCCGCTCGTCTACGACGAGCTGCGGCGGCTGGCCGGCGCCTACATGCGTCGCGAGCGGCCGGGCCAGACGCTGCAGGCGACGGCGCTCGTTCATGAGGCCTACCTGCGGCTCGCCGCCGCCGGCACGCCGTGGCACGACAAACGCCACTTCGTCGGCATCGCGGCAAGGTCGATGCGGCAGATTCTCGTCGAGCGCGCGCGGGCGCGCGGCGCGCAGAAGCGGTGGGCCGGCCTCGATCGCGTCTCGATTTCCGACTCCCTCGCCCTCGCCGCGCATCAGGACGCGATGCTGCCGGCGCTCGACGAAGCGCTCGAGCGGCTGGAACAGATCGATGCGGAGCAGGCGCGGATCGTCGAGCTGCGATTCTTTGCGGGGCTGAGCATCGAAGACACCGCCGAGGCGCTCGGCCTGTCGCCTGCGACGGTGAAACGCCGATGGGCGCTCGCGCGGGCGTGGCTCCATCGGGAGTTGAGCGGGAACGCCGCATGACGGCCGAGCAGCAGCGCCGCGTCCGCGATCTGTTCGAGCAGGCGCTCGACCGCGATCCCTCCCAGGCCGCGGCGTGGGTGTCGGGCGCGACAGACGATCCGATCGTGAGGCAGGAAGTGTTGTCGCTGCTCGAGCATCATTCGCGCGCCGGCGCGTTTCTGCAGGAGCCGATCGTCGAGCGGATGCCCGAGCTGCTCGGAGACGATGACGAGCCGCTCGCCCCGGGGGCCGTCGTCGGCGCCTACACGATCGTGCGCGAGCTGGGGCGCGGCGGCATGGGACGCGTCTATCTCGCGAAAGACGATCGTCTCGGCCGCACCGTGGCGCTGAAGGCGCTCGCGCCGCCTCTGGTACGCGACGCCTCGCAGCGCGAGCGGCTGCGGAGGGAAGCGCGAGCGGCCGCGTCGTTGACCCATCCCGGCATCTGTACGGTGTACGCGCTCGAGGAGATCGACGGCGAGCTCTACATCGCGACCGAGTTCGTCGACGGTCGCACGCTGCGCGACGAGATCGAGTCGGGTCGGCCGTCCGGCGAAATGCTGACGCGGACGGCGCGCGATCTCGCGGCGGCGCTGGCCAGCGCGCACGCCCGCGGCATCGTCCATCGCGATCTCAAGCCCGAGAACATCATGCGCACCGCCGACGGACGCCTGAAGATTCTCGACTTCGGCCTCGCCCGCATCGATTCGGTACAGGAGAACGTGCGCGTCACCCGCACCGGCGTGATGGTCGGCACGCTGGCCTACATGGCCCCCGAGCAGCGTCACCACGGTCATGTCGACGCGCGCGCCGACGTGTTCGCGTACGGCGTGGTCATGTACGAGTACGCGTGTGGCACGCATCCCGTGCGCGCGTCCGCGCCGCTGTCGGTGCCCGCGGGCCTCTCCGAGGTCTTCGCGCGGTGCCTTCGCGAAGTGCCGGCCGAGCGGTTCGCCAGCGGCGGCGAGATCGCCGGTGCGCTCGATCGAGCGGCGGACGCCGCGGTCAGTCCGCACGCGTCGTGGTGGCGGATTCATCAGCTCGTCATCGGGGCGCTCTACATCGCGGCGGCGACCCTTGCGTGGCAGATCAAGGAATGGTTCGAGACGCCGGTCACCGTCGCGCTGTTCCTCGCGCTCGGCACCGGGGCGACGATCGGCGGCGTGCTGCGCGGCCATCTCGTGTTCACCGAGCGCATGAACCGCAGCTGGCTGGCCTGGGAACGGCGGCGCACCGGCCGTGCGACGCTGCTCCTCGATCTGCTGATGTGCGCCATGCTGTTCGCCGACGGCGTCCTGATCGCGAGCCGACGCGCGCTGCCCGCGGTCGGCGCGCTGAGCCTCGCGCTCGGAATCGTGCTGGCGGCGCTGGTGCTCGAGCCGGCGACGACGACGGCGGCGTTCGGCGACGAGCGATAGAGCTGCCGACATGATCGCGATCGAAATTCGTGAGCCTGGTGAGCCCGATGTCCTCGTCCCGGCGGAGCGGCCGCGTCCGTCGCCGGGATCGGGAGAGGTACTGATAAAGGTCGGCGCGGCGGGCGTGAACAGGCCGGACGTCTTTCAGCGGCGCGGCCGCTATCCGCCGCCGCCCGGGGCCTCCGACATCCCCGGGCTCGAAATCGCTGGGACAATCGAAGCGCTCGGCGCCGACGTCCGCGACTGGCGCGTGGGCGATCCGGTGTGCGCGCTCGTCGCCGGCGGCGGGTATGCCGAGTACTGCACCGCGCCGGCGCCGCAGTGTCTGCCGGTGCCGCGCGGACTCGATGTCGCCGCCGCCGCCGCCATTCCCGAAACCTTCTTCACCGTCTGGACGAACGTCTTCGAGCGCGGGCGTCTGCAGGCCGGAGAGTCGATCCTCGTCCACGGCGGATCGAGCGGCATCGGGACGACGGCGATTCAGATCGCGCGGGCGCGCGGCGCGCGCGTCTTCGCCACGGCCCGCACGGCCGAGAAGTGCGCGGCGTGCGAACGCCTCGGCGCCGAGCGGTGCATCAACTACCGCGAAGCCGATTTCGTCGACGTGGTCAACAAGCTGACGGGTGGACGCGGCGTCGATGTCGTGCTCGACATGGTCGGCGCCGAATATTTTCCGCGCAACCTCGACGTGCTTGCCGTGGAAGGGCGGCTCGTCGAAATCGCCACGCTGCATGGCGTGAAGGCGGAGCTGAACATCCAGACGATCATGCACCGGCGCCTGACCGTGACCGGATCGACGCTCCGCGCGCGTCCGGTCGCCGAGAAAGGCGCGATCGCGCGCGCGGTACGCGAACACGTGTGGCCGCTCGTCGAATCGGGCGCGGTGAAGCCCGTCGTGTTCAAGACGTTTCCGCTGCGGGACGCGGCTTCTGCCCATCGCCTCATGGAATCTGGCGACCACATCGGCAAAATTGTTCTGACCATCGGGTAATCGGGTAATCGGGTAATCGGGTAATTGGATAATTGGATAATTGGATAATTGGATAATTGGATGATTGGATGATTGGATGATTGGATGATTGAAAAGACGTCTGTGGGTGCAACCCGTTACGCGGGTGCAAGCGCCGTCAGGGCTTACGTTTGCGTTTACGCTCATGTTCTTTACGTCGGGCTGTTGCGAATGAAGTCGACACGATCGCGCACAGTTCCGTCGATTCCTGGAGAAGGCGGGCAAGTTCGGCGGCGCTGACGATCAGACTCGCTGCGTCGATAAACTCCAGCCAACCCTGGCTTTCATCTGCCTCTTCGGCCACGAGCCCCATCTTGGCCGTGAATTCGGTGTGGGATCGTGCTCGGCAGCTTGCGCGATAGTTCATTGCAACTGAGGTTGCCGCCTTTGCCAACTGCCGTTTCGCCGTAGGTCCAGGTTCTTCTCGCGGCAATTCGCGAATCAGCCTGCAGACATCGAGGGCAAACGACATCGTGCGCGCTTTCAGGGCTTCGGCTTCTTCGCTCATGCCCGCGCCGCCCAACGCACGATGTCTGCCAACTTGGCCGCGCTCGTGATCGATCGCGCGCGCCGCCAATGAACAATTACCCAATTACCCAATTACCCAATTACAATTATCTGTTTATGGATAACATCACGAGCTTGCAGGTCAGCGATGCAAAAGTCGGCACGGGCGTCGCCGCTGCCACGGGGAAAGAGGTGACGGTCCACTATACCGGCTGGCTGTACGATCCCAAGGCCATGGACAAGCACGGCAAGAAGTTCGACAGCTCGCGCGATCACGGCGAGCCGTTCTCCTTCAAGCTTGGCGCGGGCCAGGTGATTCGCGGATGGGATCAGGGTGTCGCCGGCATGAAGGTCGGCGGCACGCGGACCTTGATCATCCCGTCCGATCTCGGATACGGCGCGCGCGGCGCCGGCGGCGTCATTCCTCCGAATGCGACGCTCGTGTTCGACGTCGAGCTCGTAGGGGTGAAGTAAGCGCTTTTTGCGATCGCTGCGTTCTCGTATGTCATGGACTACGTTCGCCTCGGTTACACCGGCCTGAAAGTCTCGCGTCTGTGCCTTGGTGCCATGACGTACGGCACCTCGAAATGGCGCGCGTGGGTGCTCGATGAGGCCGACAGCCGTCCGTTCATCGCGCGCGCGCTCGACCACGGCATCACGTTCTTCGACACGGCCGACATGTACTCCGAGGGCGAGAGCGAGCGCGTGCTCGGGCGCGCCCTCAAGGAACTGCGCCGGCGCCACCAGGTGGTCATCGCGACCAAGGCGTTCTATCCGCTCAGCGACGATCCGAACGCGAAAGGGCTGTCGCGCAAGCATCTGATGCACGCCATCGACGATTCGCTGCAGCGGCTCGGCACCGACTACGTCGACCTCTATCAGATTCACCGCTTCGACACGGCGACGCCGATCGAAGAAACGGTCGAAGCGCTGCACGATATCGTCAAGGCCGGCAAGGCGCGCTACGTCGGCGCGTCGAGCATGTACGCGTGGCAGTTCGCGAAGATGCTGCACGCCGCCGACCGCCACGGCTGGACGCGGTTCGTGACGATGCAGAATCATTACAACCTGATCTACCGCGAGGAAGAGCGCGAGATGCTGCCGTTCTGCCACGACCAGGGGATCGGCGTCATTCCGTGGAGTCCGCTGGCGCGCGGGTTTCTCGCCGGCAATCGCCGCCGGGCGGATCGCGGCGAGACGGTTCGCGCGAAGACCGACGAGTTCGCGCACGAGATGTACTACGACGACTCCGATTTCGCCGTCGCCGATCGCGCGGTGCAGATTGCCGGGCGGCGCGGCGTGCAGCCGGCCCAGATCGCGCTCGCGTGGCTGCTGTCCAAGCCGGGCGTCACGGCGCCGATCGTCGGCGCGTCCAAGCCCCACCATCTCGAGGAAGCGGTTGGCGCGCTCGGCATCCGCCTCGACGAGGAGGAGATGCGGTTTCTCGAGGACTGTTACCGGCCGCATCGGATTCTCGGCCATTGATCTCCCGCCAGTCCTTCGTCGCGCTGCGCCACCGCAACTTCCGGCTGATCTGGATCGGACTGCTCGTGTCGTTCACCGGCTCGATGATGCAGAACGCGGCGCTGCTGTGGCACGTGTCGCTGCTCGTCACGCCGGAGCGCAAAGGCCTCGCGCTCGGCATGGTCGGCCTCGTGCGCGTGGTGCCGGTCGTCGTGTTCTCGATGATCAGCGGCGTCGTGGCCGACGCCTGGGATCGCCGCAGGCTGATGCTGTTCACACAGACGGCCGCCACGCTCGTCGCGCTCGCGCTGGCGTCGATTGCGTTCTCTGGCGTCACCGGCCTCTGGCTGATCTACGTGCTCGCGGCGCTCGGGTCGGCCGTCGGCGCGTTCGACCTGCCGGCGCGCAACGCGCTCGTCCCGACGCTCGTGCCGCGCGAGCACCTGCCGAACGCGATCAGCCTGAACACGATCATGTTTCAAACGGCATCGGTCGTCGGCCCGTCGCTCGGCGGCCTGCTGATTGCGGCGACGCATGTCGGCTGGGCGTACGTCGCCAACGCGATTTCGTTCGCGTTCGTCATCGTCGCGCTGCTGCTGATGCGTGACATTCCGGAGCGCCAGCCGTCCGCACCGGGCGCACGCGACGACGTGTCGTGGCACGCCGCACTCGAGGGACTGCGGTTCGTCTTCCGCTCACCGCTGATCCGATCGACGATGCTGCTCGATTTCTTCGCGACGTTCTTCTCGTCGGCGATGGCGCTGCTGCCGATCTTCGCGCAGGACATCCTGAAGGTCGGCGCCGAAGGGTACGGCTGGCTCTACGCGGCGCCGGCTGCCGGCGCGGTCGTCATGAGCGCGATCATGGTGCCGATGACCGAGCGCATCCGGAAGCGCGGTCCCACGCTGCTCTGGTCGGTCGCCGGCTATGGCATCGCGACCGCCGTGTTCGGACTCTCGCGATCGTTCTGGCTGACGTTTTTCTGTCTGGCGATGACCGGCGCCACCGATACCGTGAGCATGATCATCCGCAACGTGATCCGTCAGCTCGAGACGCCCGATCGGCTGCGCGGCCGCATGACCGGCGTCAACATGGTGTTCTTCATGGGCGGCCCCCAGCTCGGCGAGCTCGAAGCCGGCGTCGTCGCGAACTGGTTCGGCGCGACCGTCTCCGTCGTCAGCGGCGGCATCGGATGCCTGATCGCAACCGGATGGGTCGCGGCGTCGACGCCGCGGCTGCGCCACTATCAGAAGGAAGACGCCGACGCCGTCCAGGCCGGGCTGCCGGAGCGGGCCGCCGCGACCGGCGATGCCTAGACAGGTCGTCGGCCTCATCTCCGATACGCACGGACTGGTGCGGCCGCAGATCGTCCGTGTGTTCGACGGAGTGTCGCGGATTCTTCACGCGGGCGACGTCGGCGGCGCAGCGGTGCTGCGCGCGCTCGAAGCGATTGCGCCGGTCGACGCCGTCTTCGGCAACGTCGACGACGCGGACGATCCCGCGCTGGCGCGGGAGCGCGTCGTGACGATTGAAGGTGTGACCATTCACGTCAGCCACGGCCACGAGCTCGGAGGGCCGACGCCCGAGCTCGTCCTCGCGCGCTACGCCGGCGACGTCGTCATGTTCGGCCACACGCATCGCGCCGTCCTCGCGCGCACGAACGACCGCATCGCGGTGAATCCGGGCGCCGCGGGGCCGCGCCGGTTCGACATCCAGCCGAGCGTGGCGCTGCTGACGATCGATGGCGGAACGCCCAGCGTCCGGATCATTTCCCTGACGTGATCGCGACTGGTTTGACCGGCACGATGTCCAGCCCCGGCCGGCCGCCGCGCATCTCGACCAGCCCGTTCATCTCTTTCCAAATCGCCTGAATCTCGCGCGGCGCGTTGTCGGGAACCGCCGCGTCGCGCCACGTGAAGATGTCGACGAAATAGGTCTTGTCCTGATCGTCGCTGGCCTGCAGCGTGAGGTGCGGCGTGTCTTCGCGCAGCAGATTCAGTTTTTGCGCGGTTTCGTAATGGCGCGCGATCGTCTGCGCGAGCGCGCGCTCGGCGCCCGGCTTCGGCCGCAGCGTGATCATCACGGTTTCCGGCTGCTCCGCGCCGACGACCTGCGACAGCGCGGCGGCGACCGCAGCGATCGAGACGGCCCGAACGACGTGGCGAGTCGACATCATTCCTCCATTCTCTGACGCGTGGCGCTCGCGGCGTAAACCGCTCGCGCGTATCCAGAACAGAACGTCACCATAGGCTCCTCAGCTCCAGAAACCGACCACTGACGAGATGCGGCCGTCCGATCCGAACACGAACACGTTCGTGCCGTGTCCGCGAGGCTGGCCGTCAGCGGCTGTCGCCGTCCATTCGGCGAGAACCGTGCCCTGGCAATGGCGGATGTCGCCGCTGCGCTCGAGGCGGATACCCGGCATGAAGCGGAGCGCCGCGGCGATGTGCGGGCTCAGTTCGGCGACGCCGTCGATCGCGCTGAACCGATCGCGGAACTGAACATCCGGCGCAGCGAGCGCAGCGAGCGCGGCGTCGCGCTGGCGATCGTCAGCCGTGGCCCACGCCGCGAACCAGCGATCGACCGCCGCGGCCGCCCCGGCGTTGACCTCGTTGGCGACGAGATTCGCGAAGAGCGACAGCTGATACCGCCATCCCTGCACGTGATGATCGCGGGTCGCGGCGTCGGCGAACTCATGTCTGAGATGGAGACGCGTGCCCTCCTCGTGAGGAGCCAGCTGAATGGTGACGCGCGATCCGCCAGGCGGGATCAGCTGACCGCTGACGTAGCCGTACGTGAACACCAGTCGATCGGGCGGCGCCACTTCTTCGACTTCGCCCACGGCCTCGGTGCCGTCGGGATACCGGATGAGGACGCGCCCGCCGCGCCTGGCGTCGATCGCCGAGCCGGCGCCCCACCACGCGGCCCACCGCGCCGTGTCGGTGAAAAAGCTGAAGACGATGTCTCGCGTCGCGCGGATCACGATCGTGCGATCGAGCGCATGTGCCAGGACGTTCATTTCTTCTGCCTCCGTTTCATCGCCTTGGGTGACGGCCGCCGCGACGACTGCGGACGCGGGCCGCGCCGCGTCTGTTCGAGCTCCGCCGCGACCTTCAGTCGCCAGAGGGCATCGCTCCACATTCGTTCGAGGAGCTCGCGGACCGGCGCGAGCGCTTCCATGTTCGCGCGGTAGAAGCGGTACCGGTGGTCGATGCGCGTTTCGACGAGCCCGGCGTCGGCCAGCGCGCGCAGCTGCAGCGAAACCGCGCCGAACGTGACGTCGGGCATCGCCTGCGCGATGTCGCCCGCCGACAGCTCGCGGTCCCACACGAGGCGCAGGATCTCCCGCCGGCGCGGCGACGCGATGGCGGCCAGGACGCCCGGCTCGATCGACATGCGCGTGAGTTTAGTTGAAACTAAAATGACAAGTCAAGCCGGGCGGAGGTGGGCCGGCCACGCTCTGTTCTAGATGCGCCCGAGCGCTGCGGCGCGAGGGCGTCAGCGCGTGACAGCCTTGAGCCGTTGCGAGGCGCGAATGCGCCAAGCAACAGCGGCGGGGGGCGGCTGGCCGGTGAATTCCACCGTGATTTCAGGATCGAGATTGATCTTCAGCCCGGGCGCGTCTTTGGTCACCGCGCGCACCTCGTCGAGCGTCTTCGCCGCGCGCAGCCGGTCGAGGAACGCCTCGTCGCCGAGCACGCGATCGAGATCCACTTCGAGGAGGGTGACGCGCTGGCCGTCGACGTACGGGCTGCTCGTGCGCACCAGCCGTCCCTGCGGCTCCATCGCAAGCAGCAGATGAGCGCCGGCGAGCATCGCCTTCAGACCCTGAAGCTGTTCGAACACGGCAGGGTTGATGCCGGCGGACTGGTCCGCACCGGCGAAGATTGCGGGCGGCGGAACGAGGATGTGAAGGACGGCGTTGCCGCCCGGCTCGTGCGTCAGCGAGAGCGTGATCGCCGGCGAGTCGGTGCTGAGTCCCTGCGTGCGCACGGTGACGCCGCCGGGCGCCTGCGGCTGCTCGCTGACGCGCAGCTGCGACACGTCGGTGAACGCGTAGTTGGCTTCGCGTCCCTGGCCGTCGGCGTTCGCGATCGGCGTCGATGACACGTAGGTGACGCCGGCGCCGAGCGACGTTGCCAGCTGCCGCGCCTGATCTTCCGACAGCGGATCGAGCGTCGCGCGCCCGCCGCCGAGCGCCGCGAACGTCCGGAGCTGTGCGAGCGCCGCCTGTTTGACGATCGTCCGCTGTTGAAGAGTGCCGCTTCCGTCGCTCCTGACGCGCAGGATGGTCGTCGACTCGAAACAGGCGCAGCACGAGACAGCCGCGAGGGCGAGCACGAGCTTTTCGACCGAGCCTCGATGTCGCATCGCCACAGGATGCCATAGAATCGCTGCCGGCGGGGCGGGCTCCCGGCGCATAAGAATGCATAAGAAGATGTAGGGCCGCGCGCGAAATACCAGAAATCATGAAACGAGCGCTCCTCATCGTCGCGATGGTTCTTGCGGCATGCGCGGCGGGCCCGAAAGGGACTACCGAGCGGCGGGCGCACATCGAAACGTTGATCGCGAGGAGCGGAGCCGACGTCGGTCTCGCATTTCGCACGCTGGACGGCCGGGACGAGCTGCTCATCCAGCCCGACGTTGAGTTTCACGCAGCAAGCACGATGAAGGTCCCGGTGATGATCGAGCTGTTCCGCAAAGCCCGCGCCGGCGCGCTGAAGCTCGACGATCGCATTCCCGTCGCCAACGAGTTCCACAGCATCGTCGACGGCAGCCCGTACAAGCTGGCCGTCGGCGACGACTCGGACGCCGACGTGTACAAGCACGTCGGCGGCGTGATGTCCTACCGCGACCTGTGCGAAGCGATGATCACGGTCAGCAGCAACTTCGCGACCAACCTGCTCATCGAGCGCCTTGGAGCGAAGAACGTCCAGCGCACGACGGAATCGCTCGGCGCGCCGGGGATGCACGTGTTGCGCGGAGTCGAGGACGACAAGGCGTTTCGCCAGGGGTTGAACAACACGACGACCGCGCGGGGGTTGATGACGTTGATGGAAAAGATCGCGAAAGGCGAGGCGGTCGACAAGCCGTCGAGCGACGAGATGATCGCAATCCTCGAACGTCAGCATTTCAACGATCGCATTCCCGCCGGGCTGCCGGAGGGAACGCGCGTGGCGCACAAGACCGGCGAGATCACGAAGATTCAGCACGATGCCGCCATCGTGTTCGCCGAGCGTCCCTACGTCCTCGTCATCCTCGTCCGAGGATTGCAGGATGCCAGGAAGGGCAGCGCGCTTGCTGCCGACATCTCACGGGTGATCTACGAGCGCAGGTAGGTCAGGCGCGTCGGCGACCCATCCGACCCGCCTGACTCAATTGGATCGCGCGCTATCGAAGCTGGGCATCGTGTCACGTTCGCAGGCGACCAACGCGATTCGCGCCGGCCGCGTGCGCGTCGACGGACGGCTCGTCGCCGATCCGGCGCAACTGGTGGTGCCGGAGCGGGTGCGGATCACCATCGACGGCGAGCCGCAGACGCGAGCGGCATGGCGCACCATCCTCTTTCACAAGCCTCGCGGCATCGTCACGACGCGGCGCGATCCCGAAGGTCGGCGCACGGTCTACGACGTGCTCGGTGATGCGGCGCACGGACTGAATGCGGTGGGGCGCCTCGATCTCGCGACGTCCGGTCTGCTGCTTCTGACGTCCGACACGCAGCTGGCGAACTGGGTGACCGATCCCGCCAACGCGGTACCGCGCGTGTATGTCGTCACGGCCCGGGGCGAAGTCACCCCCGACGAGGCGCAACGGCTTCCCGCCGCTCGCGCGGAGGTGCGCAAGGCGTCGACGCGCGAGTCCCACCTGATCGTCGAGCTGCGCAGCGGACGGAACCGCGAGGTGCGGCGGATGTTCGCGTCAATCGGACACGAGGTGACGCGGTTGAAGCGCGTGCAATTCGGCGGGCTCGAGATCGGCGACCTCGAGCCCGGAGCGTGGCGGGAGGTGACGCGCGGCGAAATCCGCCGCGCGTTTCCCAGGGCGCCGATCAGTCGCGGCGCTGCTTAGCGGCATCGCGCCGCCGCTCGTTCTCGTCCTCCGATGTGTCGCCCAGATGGGTGCGCTCGCCGCCTTCGTCGAGGCCAGTCACGTCGCCGGGCTGCGCGCGGCCGCCGGCATGCGGGCTCACCTCGCCGCCCTGGCCGAGGACGAGCTCGTGTTCGCGATCCTTGTCGCGATCGCGCTGCTCTCGGACCTCGTCGCGGGACGGATACGCAACGCCGCTCGTCATACCGGCCTCGGCACCGCGCGCCGGGTTGTAGTAGTCGGCCTCCCACCACGTCGGATAGGTGTAGTGCGACGAGCTCCCGAACAGCGATTCGCTGCTCGAAGGGTCGACCGTCTCGTTCGGACAGCACGCGCTGATCATCTGCTCATCCATTCGGAGCAGCTCCGCATCGGTGAGCTCGTCGAACTCATCGCGATCGAAGCCCGGATACCGGCTGACGCGCTCGCGCGCCACGTCAGCGGTCATCCTCCTCGAGTCGGCGCCGAGGCGCACGTGACCGACCGGCAGCAGGAAGTACTTCGATTTGAACCAGCCGCCGCCGTTCACGACGACGTAGTACGGTCGGCCGGAATTGACATCGATGACGAACCCGTCGACGTCGCCGAGCTTTTCGCCGGACGGATCGTCGACGTTCATGCCATCGAACGGAACCGTCGTCTTGTCGAGATCGCCGGCGTCAACATACCTCAGCCACGGACGTGGGTGATCCATGCGCATCCTCCTCGACGTGGACGATGAGCAAGATCAGGTCCGGTCCGCTATATGATTTCCAGATGACCTCCTTCCGGCCAGCCGAAGCGCCCGCAGCGCCTCAGCTACGCGAGCGAACCGACATCCCTGATCGTTTCAAGTGGAACCTCTCGCACATTTTTCATGACTGGCGCGGATGGCAGGCCGCGTACGACGAGCTCGACACGAAAATCGCCGCGTATGCCGCGTTGCAGGGATCGCTCGCGAAAGGATCGGAGCAGCTCCTCGCCGCGATGAAATTGTCCGACGACATCGGGCAGCTCACCTACAAGGTGTGGTACTTCGCGTCGCTCAAGTACGACGAAGATCAGCGCGACAACCAGGTGAATGCCAGGCGGCAGCAGGTACAGATTCTGTTCGCGAAGGCGAGCCAGGCGAGCGCGTGGTTCAATCCCGAACTGCTTCAGATTCCGCTGCCCACCGTCCAACGATGGATGCAGGAGAATCGCGAGCTCGCCGTTTATCGGTTCGCGATCGAAGACCTGTACCGGCAGCAGGAGCACGTCCTCGACGAGAAAGGGGAGCATCTCCTTTCGCTGTCGAGCCGCTTCTCGTCGGCGCCGTACGATGCCTACGCCGCGCTCTCGACCGCCGACCTCAAGCATCCGACGATCAAGCTGTCGTCGGGAGCGGAGACGACGCTCACTTACGGCCAGTACCGCGCGATCCTGGCGACCGATCGGAATCAGGCCGACCGCGCGGCAGCGTTCAGCCAGTATCACAAGCTGTACGAATCGAACGTCAACACCTATGCATCGCTGTATCACGCCGTCATGCAGCGCGACTGGTTTCACTCGCAGGCGCGCGGCTACCGGACGACGCTCGAGGCCGCGCTGCACGGCAACAACATTCCGCCGGCGGTCGTCGAGAACCTGATCGAAACGACCAAGGCGGGCACCGAGCCGCTGCGCCGGTATCACCGGCTGCGCAAACGCGTGCTCGGGCTCGCGACGTACCACACCTACGACACGACGATTCCGCTCGTCGACTTCGATCGCAAGTATCCGTACGAGGACGTGCTGGACTGGCTGCCGTCGTCGGTGTCGCCGCTCGGCGAGCAGTACCGCACGCAGCTGCGCGACGTGCTGTTCGGCGACTGGATTGATGTGTACGAGAATCCGGGAAAGCGCAGCGGCGCCTACTCGGCGCCGGTGTACGGCGTCCATCCGTACATGCTGCTGAACTACAACGATACGCTGGACGCGGTGTTCACCCTCGCCCATGAGATGGGGCATTCGATGCACACGCTGCTGTCGAACGCGCACCAGCCGTTCGTGTACTCGGCGTACACGATTTTCGTGGCCGAGGTCCCGTCGACGCTCAGCGAGATGCTGTTCCTCGAGTACATGCTCGGGCAGGCGACCGACGATCGCGAGCGCATCGTGCTGCTGCAGCACGCCATCGACGGCATCGTCGCCACGTTCTACACGCAGGTGCTCTTCGCCGACTACGAGCTGCAGGCGCATCGCCTCGTCGAGGAGGGACAGCCGGTCACGGCCGACACGCTCGCCGACATCTACTTCAACCTGCTGCAGGCGTATCACGGCGATGCGATGGACTACGACGCGCAGTCGCGCGTCACGTGGGCGCGCATCCCGCATTTCTACAGCACGCCGTACTACGTCTATCAGTACGCGACCTGCTTCGCGTCGAGCGCGCAGCTGATGAAACAGCTGACGACCGGATCCGACGGGGAGCGCGCCGCGGCTATCGATCGCTACCTGACGCTGCTGAAGTCGGGCGGCAGCGATCATCCGATGCCGCTGCTGCAGCGCGCCGGCGTCGATTTGAGCAAGCCGGAGACGGTCCGAGCCGTCGTCGATCAGCTCGACGGTCTGGTGACGAAGCTCGAAGGGGCGATCCAGTCGCTCGGCTGAACCTCCACGCTCTGCTGAAGCCGCGCGCTCCGGCATCGAGCACGAGCCGGCGTGGAGCGTGGTCCGGTGTGAGCGGCGTATGGCGCGAGGGGTGGTGTAGCGCGAGCCTTCAGGCGAGCGCTCCTCGCGAGTGGTCGAATTAATCCGATATCGGATAGTCCGCAACCGGAGATCATCTTTGCCGATTTTCCGGCCGGCTGTCCGGCGCGCCGATCTCGCCGCAGATTCGTTCGAGTCAGGCCTGTCTGGTTTTTGCCGGGATGCGCAGCCGCGAGTGCGTCGCGCCGATGCACGCGTCCATCACGACCGTCAGTCCGCCGTCCTTCGCGCGCGCAGCCGCTTCCTCGTTGGCGATGCCCGTCTGCAGCCACAGCGCCTTCGCGCCGATCGTCACCGCGTCGTCGGCGATACCCGGCGTGTCTTCCGGCCGCCGGAAGACGTCGACGATGTCGATACGTTCCGGAACGTCGATGAGCGACGCGAACGATCGTTCGCCGAGGATTTCGGTTTCGCGCGGGTTCACGGGGATGACGCGGTAGCCGGCCTTCTGCAGCTTCCGCATGATGCCGTGCGACGCTTTGTCGGGGTTCGACGACGCGCCGACCATCGCGATGGTCGTGGCGTCGGTGAGCAGCTGCCGCAGCTCCTGATCGGATGGGTTCTGATGGGCCATCCCATCGAGCATACCTCCAGGTCTGCCGCGGACGCGCTGCACGCGCGGATTGGCGTCGCCGAATTTTCGCTGAGCCACGACGACTCGGCGGTCCTCAAGCGAATCGGACGCGCCATGGCGCCGATCGCAGCGGCAAGGTGATCCATCAACGTCGGCCGTAGCGCGGGCACAACGCTTGCGTAACAAGAGCCAATCATGGCCATCGGATCGCTGCGCGATCTCTACATCGACGAGCTTGGCGACCTGTACGATGCCGAAACTCAGATGCTGCGCACGCTGCCGCAGCTGGTCGAACAGACGCGCGCGCCGGAGCTACGCGACGCCTTGACCAAACACTGCGACGAGTCGCGGCTGCATCTCGAGCGCCTCGACCTGATCTTCACCCACTGGGGCGAGCGCAGGAAGGCGCGGCCGTGCGCGGGCCTGGCCGGCATTGTTCAAGAAGCCGACGACCGCCTGAATGAAGTGACGACAGACGACGCGCGCGATGCAGCGATCATCGGCGTCGCGCAGCGGATCGAGCATTACGAGATTGCGGCGTATGGCTGCGCCCGCACCTACGCGCGCCGGCTCAACCGTCTCGACGAGGCGCGGCTGCTTCAGGAAACGCTCGACGACGAGGGGCGCGCCGACCGCCGCCTGTCAGAGATTGCTGAAGCGCACATCAACGACGACGCACGCGCCGAGGTCGACATGCTCGCGCCGCCCTGGACCGGCCGCCTGCGCTACGTCGCGGCGACCACGGGCTTCGCCGGTCAGGGGCGCGAACGCCTGCCGATTCGCAACGAGGACGATGAGAACCTCGGCACGTTCGACGGCTTGGTCGTCGAAGCCGGCACCGACAAGCCGCGGTACGTCGTCGTCAAGGGCGGCGGATTGTTCGGGCAGCGCGGATACCTGCTGCCGATCGACGCCGTGCGGTTCGATGAAGCGCCGCGCGTGCTCCGCGTCAATCTCTCCAAGGAGATCGCCGAGCGATATCCGCCCTTCGACGCCGACGAATTCCAGGCGATGAGCGACGCCGACATCCGCACGTACGAGGCGCACCTGCTCGACGTATTTCCGCGCGAGACGGGAGCGCCGCGTCACCAGTCGCGCCAGCCCGATAGCGGTCTCGAATGGTTCATGACCGGCACCTGGATCACCGTACCGCCGGATCGTGCGAAGACGCTGCCGAAGGAAGCGCGGACGTTCGCCAACGAGTTCACGCCTGTCTCGAGCGACGCCGAAAACACTGGCCGCGAGCAGGCCGTCGCACGCGACCGCGACCCTTCGACCCTTCGAGGCCCTCAGGGTCGTCCCGAGCCAAGTCGAGGGACGACGAGCTCAGGGTCGCCCCGAGCCACGTCGAAGGGCGACGCCGGCGCGCCAATCGCCGACGCCGAGACCCGCACGCCCCCGCCGAGCGAAGACAAGACCCGGGGATAGGGTTATCTCTCCTGTCCGTCGGGCGGCAATGAATCGTGGACGGCGACGATCTCGGCGGCCGCGCGCCGCCCGCTCTCGACCGCGCCGTTCATGTAGCCCTGCCATTTGATGCTCGTGTGCTCGCCGGCGAAGAACAGCCGATCGAATCGGCGTGACAGCCACGGCCGAAGCTGCGGGTCGAACGCGGGATCGAAGAACGCGTAGCCGCCGCGCGCCCACGGGTCCTGTTCCCAGATCACCTGCCGCGACGCGATCAACTCGGCGCGGTGCGCGCCAAGGAATTCGAGGTTGCGGACGAGTCCCTGCGGTCCTTCTTTCGCGACGATCGCCTGCGTGAGATCGCTGGCGCTGCCGCCGGCGAGCAGCGCGAGGATGCCAGTGCGGCCGCGCTGCTCCTCGTTGCCCTCCCAGAACGCGCCGAACGGAAGCGGCGATCCGAACGCGCGTGGACGTCCCGGAATCCGCCAGAAGCGCCGCGAAAACTGCAGGAGCGTTTTCGTTCCGCGTCCGTATTTCAGACGCGCGATTGCATCGTGCTGCTGCGCCGGAAGCGCCGGCGAAATCGGGATGCGGCGCACAATCGTCGCCGGCAGCGCCAGGACGAGGTAGTCGCACGCGATCTGCGCAGTCGATCGGGAATTCTTGACGGTCACCCGCACTGCGCGTCCGCGATGCGAAACGGCAACGAGCTCCGTTCTGAGATGAAGGCGCTCGCCGAGCGGTTTGGCGAGCGCCGTCGCCAGCGCATCGTTGCCGCCGTTGATGCGGTACATGTTCCATGGGCCGGCCGAGGTCTCGGACGCGAACTGGTCGACGAGCGCGATCAGCGACAGCTCCTCCGGATCGGCCAGAAAGAAGCCGCGCATGCCCATCGCGGTGGCTCGCAGATCGGCGTCTGCCTTCAGTTCGTCGAGCCAACCCGCGACCGAGCGGCGGGCGAGCGCGGTCGCGATCGGCGTGTCCCAGCGCTGCTCGGCCAGCCGATAGGGCCGGATCGCGGGATCGAGCGTGCGTTCGAGGTGGTCCCAGCCGCGCGCGACATCGCGCGAGACAATCCGCGGCTTGCCGGACGCGTCGAGTTGTACGTAGGCGAAGCCGCCGCGCAGGATGCGCGTGAGCGTCAGCCCGACCTCGCCGGCGAGCGCGCGGATTTCGTCCTGCGCCTCGTCGATCATGTCGCCGCCCGCCTCGGCGTGCTGTCCTTCGGCGAAACCGTCGCGCACGGTCCAAACCCGTCCGCCTACGCGATCGCGCGCTTCGAGAACCGTGACGTTCGCGCCCAACGCGATGAGATCGCGCGCAGCGCAGAGCCCGGCGAGCCCTGCGCCTGCGACGACGACCGACGCGCCGGAAAGGTTGGCGGGCATCGTTCTCACTGTACACCGGGTGCGAGTACACTCTGGGGCATGCTTCCACTGCTTGCGTTGCTCGCCATGTCTTACGCGCATCCGGAACAACTCGTCGACACCGACTGGGTTGCGGCGCACGCCGCCGATCCAACCATCCGCATCGTCGACATGAGGCAAAGCGGATTCGGCGAAGGTCACGTGCCCGGCTCGGTGTATCTCGCGCCCGTCGCCATTCGCGACGCGAAGGCGCCGCCGGCCTTTCTCCCAACGCCCGCGGCCTTTCAGGATCAGATGGCGAAGCTGGGCATCTCGGACACGACGCGCGTCGTCGTGTACGACGAGCGCGGCGGTATCTACGCGGCGCGGCTGTGGTGGATCCTCAACTACTTCGGCCACGGCAACGTGGCGCTGATGAACGGCGGATGGATCAAGTGGAAGGCCGAGCATCGTCCGGAATCGACCGATGCGACGTCGCCGCCGCCGGGACGATTCACGGCGCATCCGCAGCCGCACTGGCTCGCGACCGCCGACGACGTGGCGAAGGCGATCGACACGCCGGGAACGAAAATCATCGACGCACGGACCACGGCGGAGATCGAGGGGAAGGATCTCCGCAACATCCGGCGCGGCGGCTTCGTGCCGTCATCGGTGCCGATCTATTGGGAGGATCTGCTCGATCCTCAGGCGAAGACGTTCAAATCGGCCGACGAGATCAAGAAGCTGTACCAAGACCGCGGCATCCTGCCGTCGCACGAGGTGATCGCGTACTGCCAGGTCGGCATGCGCGCGTCGGTAGATCTGTTCGCGCTGCACCTGATCGGCTACGACAAGCTGCGGAACTATTATGGCGCGTGGGAAGAGTGGGGCAACCGCGACGATCTGCCGATCGCGACGAAGAGATAGCTCGTACGGCGAGCGCGACGACGCGAGCGTCAGCCGCGGAGAGTGGAGCTGCGACGTTCTGTTCTAGATACGCGCGAGGGCTACAGCCCGAGCGCGTCAGCGCATGGGGGTGGGGCCCCATGCGTTAAGAAAACGACCTCGCGAATCGTTTGAAGAATGCGCGGCGAAGTACCGCGACCGAGCTCGCCTTTCTCCTCGCAGTTGACTGCGACGAACAGCAGCGACCGCGACGGTCACTGCTATTGCTACGAACACGAACAGTGCGATGACACGGCGCATTAACTTGCCTCGCCGGTAGAATACTCGCGCCGGAGGTGCCGATGTTCGTTTCCCGTCTTTCTTTTGTCGTCCTGGCCGCCGCCCCCAGCTCATCTGCCGTTCTCGCGCAGACTCGATTGCAGAGCGGCGACCTGTTGAAGCTTCGCTCCGTGTCCAGCGTTGCGGTGTCGCCCGACGGATCGCGCGTCGCCTATACGGTCGATAACAACGATGGACCGGGACGGCCTTACGGTCAGCTGTGGGTGATGACGGTGGCCGACGGGAAGACGGTACGGGTTGGCGGCGAACGCGACTCGTCGGGCAATCCAGTGTGGTCCGCCGACGGCCGGTCGCTCGCGTATCGCGGCCGCGTGGGCGACAAGACAGGACTGGTCGTCTCGCGCCCCGACGGATCGGGCGCCCGCTTTCTCGCCGAGATGACGGGAACCAACGCGCCTCTTCCCGGCAGCGGCGCCACGATCGCGTGGTCGCCCGACGGCAAACGGATCGCGTTCGTGTCGTCGGTGGCGGGACCGGAAACGGCCAACGCAACGGGCGATCCGATCGTCATCACGCGATACCTCTACAAACCCGACGCCGCCGAAGGGCTGACGCATTTCAACGACAACCGCCGTCTGCACCTCTTCGTCGTCGACGTGGCGTCGGGCCGCATCGATCAGCTGACCGACGGCAGCCACTACGAGCACTCGATCGACTGGTCGCCGAACGGACAGGAGCTGCTGTTCCTGACGAACCGCGACGCGGACGAAGACGAGTTCTTCAACTACGACGTGTACGCGATGAAGCTGTCGGACAAATCGATCCGCCGCCTGACGGCGACGGAGAGCAACGAGTATCGTCCGCGGTGGTCGCCCGACGGCACGATGGTCGCGTTCGAGGCGACCAGGCGCGGCCTCACCGATCGCGAAACGACCATGGAGGATACGCACGCGTGGGTGATGAACGCCAACGGCACGAACCGCAGGGAGATTGGGGTGATCGACAACCGCCAGGGCGCGCCGGAATGGACGGATGATTCGACCGCACTGCTGTTCACGGTCCAGGAGCGGGGCGACGTGCGCCTCTATCGCGCCCCGATCGCCGGCGGCAAACCGGAACCGATCGTCAGCGAGCGCGGCGCGGTCGGATCGATCTCGATGCAGAAGAACACGCTGGCGTACGCGCTGGCGACGCCGTCCGATCAGGCGGAGCTGTACGTCCGCGTCGGATCGGCGGCGCCGCGCCGGATGACCGACCTGAACGCCGCCGTGCTGCGTTCCAGGCAACTCGCCGAGGTGGAATCGTTCACGTTCATGTCGAACGACAATCGGTTCGAAGTCGAAGCGTTTCTGACCAAACCGATCGACATGACGCCGGCGGGGCGATATCCGCTCATCGTCAACATCCACGGCGGACCTCACGGGCAGCAGGGGCCGGCGTTCAACTTCAGGAACCAGGTATATGCCGCGCGCGGCTGGGCGACGCTGATGGTCAACTATCGCGGCTCGACCGGCTACGGTCAGGCGTTCGCCGATGCTGTCTTCGCGGATCAGAACGGCAACGAAGGGCAGGACGTCCTCTACGGCGTGAGCGCCGCGCTGCGTCGCTATCCGTGGATCGATCGCGACCGGCTCGGCGTCGAGGGGACGAGCTACGGCGGGCAGCTGTCGACGTGGCTCATCACGCAGACGAACATCTTCAAGGCTGCGATCCCCACGGCCGCTATCACCAACATCATCAGCTACAACTACATGACCTACTACAACCAGTACGAGGCGATGGAGTGGGGCGTGTATCCGCACCAGGGGAACCTGATGGACACGCTGCTGCAGCGGTCGGCGCTGCGCCACGTGGCGAACGCGCACACGCCGACGCTGCTGATGCACGGCGAGAACGACAACGACGTGCCGATTGCGGAGGCCGAGCAGTTCTACATCGCGCTGAAGGACGTCGGCACCGAAGCGGTGATGGTGCGCTATCCGCGCGAAGGCCACGGCATCCGCGAATCGAAGCACGTCGTCGACAGCATCGATCGCAGCATCGCGTGGTACGAGAAGCACTTCCCGCGCGCGAACGGTCAATGACACGTGAATTGGATAATTGGATAATTGGACAATTGGGTAATTGAGTAATTGATTGTTGGATTGACAATTACCCGATTACCCGATTACCCGATTACCCAATTACCCAATTACCCGATTATTCGATTATTCGATTCCCGGTTCAGAGTTGTTCGAGCGTATATCCCTTCGCGCGAAGCATCGAGAGGAGCCCGTCGGGTCCCACGAGGTGGGCGGCGCCGACGACGATGAAGGCGCGGCCGTTGCGGCCGAACAGCGCTTCGATTTTCGGCATCCAGTTCCTGTTGCGGCCGACGAGGACGCGCTGATACAGCGCTGACTCGGTTTTCAGGTCGGCGAGGACGATCTGCTCGACGGTCGGCGCGTCGCCGTTGCGCCACGCGCCGATCAGCTTCGACATGTTCGCCTGCTCGGCGTCGATGTCCTTCAGCGTCGACGCGAGCAGCTGATCCTGCTCCTTCATCGGCATCTGATCGAACAGCGAGACCTGGAAGTCGGCGGTCTCGAAGCCCTCGACCGTCTTGCCGTCGGTCTTCGCGCGATCGTAGAAATGCTTGTCGAGGCCGAAGTTCGGATCGAAGCCGGCCTTTACCCATTCGAGCGATTCGATCGTCAGCGCCGCCATCCACGGCTTGAACCGCTTCAGCGGTTCGGCGAGCGCCCCGAGGTCGCCGAGCTTCCTGTTCAGCAGCGCGAGCGTCTGCGGCGTCAGCACCGTGTCGAGCGATTGCGACGAGGGGAGCATGCCGCGCGAGAGGAGCGAGAACTGCTGCTCCGGCGCGCTCATCTCGCCGAGATCGACTTCCTCCACGAGCAGCGCGCTGTCCTTGTACGCGGCCTCGAGCGCGGGGTTGAGCGGATAGAAATCCTGCGAGAGAAGGTGCACCGATCCGACGAGATACACCGTGCCGCCCTTGCCGCTGGCCTTCCACGCAAACGTCTTGGCCGCGGCGTGGAGCGGCGCGACGAGGAGAATGGCGGCGATGACGGCGATCGATCGCAGGGCTGTTTTCTGGACCATGACGCTATTATGATCGGAAACGATGAACCGCCGGGAATTCCTCAGGTCCGTCGCCGTCGCCTCGGTGGGCAGCGCCGTGTCGACGCGTGCACTGCTGGCGCAGCGACGCGCGTCGCAGACGCTCGCCGATCGCTTTCCCGATCTCGCGCGCCACTTCGTCTTCGAGTACTACCCGTGGTACCGCGCGAATCCGTACTTTCACTGGGACCAGTGGGACCGCAAGCCGCCAATCGATCTCGCCTCGAACTACATGCCGCGCCTCGGCGCGTACGATTCGCGATCCGTCGCGGTGATGGAGCAGCACGCGGCGTGGATCGCCGGAACCGGCGCGCGCGCGATCAACGTGAGCTGGTGGGGCCGCGACAGCGACGTCAACGAGATCGTTCCGACGCTGATGGACGTGATGCGGGCGCACGGCATCGCGGTCACGTTCCACGTCGAGCCGTATAACGATCGGCACGCGTACAACTACGCGGCCGACGTCGAGTACTTGATCAGGGAATACGGCGACCGCCGGCGATGGGATACTTTTCTCCTGCTGCAGCACGCCGACGGCGCGTCCGGACCCGTCTTCAAATCGTTTCGAACGATTCTGCCGGCGCAGTCGACCGACTGCCACGGCGTCACGAGCGGCATCCCCGATTACGTGCCCGACAGCGTCTGGCGCCAACAGACCGACAGGCTACGCCAGACCTTCGCGCGCGATTTCGATCGCCTCACACTGCTCGCCGACTCGCTGAGCGTCGGCCGCACGAAGGCGTGCGGCTTCGACGGGATCGCGATCTACGACAACTACGTGGAGCCGGCGTCGTGGGCGGGGCATGCGGAGAGCTTCTCGAACGAGAATCTCCTGTTCTCGTTCAACGTCAACCCGGGGTACGACGGCATGCTGCTGCGGACGGTCGATCCCAATTCGTGTTATTCGCCGCCCGACTTCATGCCGGGGCGCGCCGCGTACGACTGGTCGCGGCCGGCCGATCGCGAGCTTGCCACCCTGGCCAGCGCCGCGCGCATCCGTGAGTCGTTTCGAACGACCATCGGCCTGCAGACCGACCCCTCGCTCGTCAACATGAAGCACGGCTTCTTCCTCGTCTACCTCAACTCGTTCAACGAGTGGCACGAGGGCCATCAGTTCGAGCCGATGAAAGACAACGATCAGCTGGCGGCCGCGGAGCGCGCCGTCGGCTATCACAATCCGATCAACGGCCGGTACCGCCTCGACACGCTCACGCAGTTGCTGGAAACGGTGATCGATCAGTAGGGACGCTCGCCTGAAAGGCTCGCGCTACACGTCACCGCATCACTTGCGACGTTTGTAGCGCGAGCCTTTCAGGCGAGCGCTGACGTTACGATTCCGCCAGCTCTGCCTGGAAATCGGTGAACGGACGCTGGAAGCGGTGGAGGAACGCCGCGTCCAGACCGATGCCTTCGCCGAGATCGCGCAGCAGGTTGGCGACGGCGAAGCCGCCCGCCTCGTCGAGCAGGCGCCGGACCGCGCGGGCGCTCGCCGCGTACGCCAGCACCGCCTGATCTCCGTTGAACCGCGTGAAGCCGTTCTGCAGCGCGCGCAGCGGGACGCCGCGCGTCTTGTCCGCCAGCTTGTTCGCCCATTCCAGGTCGTTGCTCTCGAGCGCCGCGGCCAGCCCTTCGTTGAGCCACGTCGGCACGTTGCGCGCGGCCAGCGTGCGCACGACGGCGTGAATGAACTCGTGCGCGAGAACCCGATCGAGCTCCTCGGCTTTGTCGATCGCGCCGAGCATCGGGACGCGGATCGTACCGTCGTACGCGCCGGCGACCCACGTCGGCGACCGCGTGATGTCGCGGAACTGCTCGGTGGTGTAGAGCACGACGCGAACCGGATCGCTCGGGTAGGTGCCGAGCTCCTCGCCGATCCTCCAGTACGCGCGGTCGAGCGATTCGAGCGCCTGCTTCGCGAGCGCCGCTTCGGCGGGCCCTTCGAACGAGACGGTGAAATGCGATCCGATCGCGTTCTGCATGCGATCGTGGAGATCCTGCTCGCGGCGCCACCGGTCGAGCGTCGCCTGCGCGTCGGCGTCCGACGGGACGTCGGCGACGAGCGTCTCGTACGTTCGAATCGCGCCCGCCGTGTCGCCCATTCGATACCGGACGACGCCGAGCCGAGCCCGCGCTTCGGTCAGCTTCGGATCCAGCGCGAGCGCCGTCTCGAACGCGTCGCCGGCGTCCCGATCGCGCCGTTCGAGCATCGCGGCGATGCCCGAGCCGAGATGGAGACGCGCGTTCTTCGGATCGGCCGCAATCGCTTCCCGGAAGGCGGACGCGGCCTGGCGCGCCTGTCCCTTGCCGAGCGCCTCCCACGCCGCGCGCTCCACGAGCGCCGTCCGCGGATCGATTTGCGCCGCCACGGCGGCGATCGCGCATATTGCGACCGCCGCCACGAAAACCATTTTCCTGTAGGGCATCGTTCTCACCTATCCTATCGCGTCATGTCCCTCGCGCGAACGCCGGCCGAGCGGCCGCGGTCACCGGTTTTTCGCGATGACTTACGATTTTTAAAGGGGCCGCGGCCGTTGGTCTCGCGCCGGATCTAGGCTATTCTCAGCACCGGCGCCTGATCATTGCGATGTCGCAGCCCGCGTCTGCCCAAATCGAAGAGGGTGTCATCGACGTACTCAAGAACGTCAGCCGGCGGCCGATCGAACCGACGCTTGCTAGCGACCTCGTCGCCGACCTCGGATTCGATTCGCTGCAGGTGCTCGAAGTGATTGCCGAGCTCGAGGATCGCTTCGACATTTCCATTCCATTGAATGATGTGCCGGCGACGCGCACGGTCGCCCAGGTCGTGGCGCAGGTGGCGCAGCTCGTCGAAGAGCGCTCGAACAGCTGATGGCCCGATTGCGGACGTTGCCTGAGGCGCTTGCCGAGGCCGCGCGCGCTGACGCCGGCTATCTGTTCCTCTCGGCGGACGGGGGAGGCGCCGCGCCCGACGCCGCGAGCGGCACGTACCGCTCGTACGCCGACATGCAGCGCCTGTCGTGGCAGGTCGCGCGCGCGCTTCGCGACGCCCGCGTCCGCCGCGGCGACCTGGTCGCGATCGTCCTCGCCGACGCCGAGCAGTTCCTCACGACGCTCTTCGGCGCGTCGATGGCGGGCGTCGTGCCCGCATCGCTGTATCCGCCCTCGACGATGGGCGAGCTGCCGCGGTATCTGGAGCAGACCGCGGGGATCCTGCGCGCCTGCAGCGCGCGTGTCGTCGTCACCTCCAGAACGCTCGCGCCATCGTTCGAGGCCGCGCGCGCGAGCTGCCCCGATCTGGCGCTCGTGCTCTCTCGCGAAGACTTCGACGGCGACGCGCCCGAACCGGCGGCGCCGCCGTCGCTCGACGACATCGTCCTCGTCCAGTTCACGTCGGGATCGACGTCGCGCCCGAAAGGCGTCGCGCTCTCCCACCGCAACCTGGCGGCGAACGTCGACGCGATCAATGGACCGGCGGGGCTTGCGACGACCGACGCCGACATCGGCGTCAGCTGGCTGCCGCTCAATCACGACATGGGCCTGATCGGCATGGCGCTCGGCCCGTTGTTCTCGGCGCGCCGGGGCGTGCTGCTGCCGCCGCACGTGTTCGTCAAGCGCCCCGGCGAATGGCTGCGCGCCATCTCGCGTCACCGCGCGACGATCAGCTTCGCCCCCAACTTCGCGTACGACCTGTGCGTACGGCGCGTCAAGGACAAGGATCTCGAGGGACTCGATCTGTCGTGCTGGAGCGTCGCCGGCTGCGGCGCCGAGCCGATTCACCCGCCGACGCTCGCCGCCTTCGCCGAGAAATTCGCGCCGGCCGGATTCCGTGCGACCAGTTTTCTTCCGTGTTACGGCCTCGCCGAGCACGTGCTCGCGGCGACGTTCCCGCCGCGCCATCGGACGCCGCGCGTCGAGGACGCGTTCGTGAGCTGTGGATCGCCGCTGCCTGGCCACATGTTGCGAATCGTCGACGAGGAGGGGCGGCCGGCCGCCGACGGCCAGATTGGTGAAATCGCGCTCGCAGGGCCCTCGGTGATGCTGGGCTACTATAACGACGCCGAGCTCACGCGGCAGACGATCCGCGATGGTTGGCTGTACACGGGCGACCTCGGCTACCTGTCGAACGGCGAGCTGTTCGTCTGCGGGCGCGTCAAGGACATCATCATCGTCAACGGCCGGAAATTCCACCCGCAGGATCTCGAGTGGGCCGTCGACGATCTGGCCGGTGTCCGCCGCGGACGCGTGGTCGCGTTCGGCACGATGCAGCGCGGCGGGGCCGATCGCATCGTCGTCGTGGCAGAGCCGAGCGGGACCGTTCCGTCCGATGTGCTGATCGACGCGATTCGGCGGCGTATCGGCGACGACTTCGGTTTGTACGTCGACGAGGTGGCGCTCGTGCCGAGCGGGACAGTCGGCCGCACGACGAGCGGCAAGGTGCAGCGCGCGGCGACCAAAGCGCGGTACGAGCGCGGCGAGCTGATGGAAACGGCGTCATAAATGGATCTGCTCCACAAACTCCGTGCAATCGAATCGCGCCTCGCGATGTTCGAGGACGCGGCGGCGACGCCCGGGCTGACCGTTATCGAGGGCGTGCTCGGTCCATGCGAGGTCATCGTGCAGGGACGCCCGACCCTGATGTTCGGGTCGAACAACTATCTCGGACTGACCAAGCATCCCGACGTCGTCGACGCGGCGCGCCGCGCCCTCGACGACTACGGCACCGGCACTACCGGATCGCGCACGGCCAACGGCACCTTCGCGCTGCATGAAGCGCTCGAGCGCGACTTCGCCGAATGGTTCGGCAAGCGCCACGCCATCATCTTCAGTACCGGCTATCAGGCGAACCTGTCGCTGATCGGCGGCTTGTGCGGTGCGGGTGACGTCATCCTCATCGACAGCGACAGCCACGCCAGCATCTATGACGCGACGCGGCAGACGCCATCGCAGGTCATCGGGTTCCGCCACAATTCGGCCGACAGCCTGCGCAGGAAGCTGGAGCGGCTGCCGCGGGGCGAGCGCAACCGGCTCGTCGTCGTCGAAGGGTTGTATTCCATTCGCGGCGACGTGGCGCCGCTCCTCGACATCGCCAACATCTGCAGCGCGAACGGCGCCTACCTGCTCGTCGACGAAGCGCATTCGCTCGGCACGTATGGCGCGAGAGGCCTCGGGTGCGCCGAGGATCAGGGCGTCCTCGACCGCGTCGATTTCATCGTCGGCACCTTCTCGAAATCGCTCGCGGGCATCGGTGGCGTCTGCGTGTCGGACCATCCCGAATTGCGCGCGCTCCACTTCCTGGCGCGCGCGTACGTCTTCACCGCGTCAGGGTCGCCGTCCAACGTCGCGAGCGTGGCGGCCGCGGTCCGCGTCATCCGGCAGCATCCCGAGCTGCGCGAGCGGCTGTGGACGAACATCCGCGCGCTGCGCCGCGGGCTGCGCGACGTCGGCTACGCGATCGGCGAAAGCGAATCGCCAATCGTTCCGATTCTGATCGGAGACGAGGAGCGGACGATCGCGCTGTGGCAGGGTCTCCTCACGGCGGGTCTGTACGTGAACCTCATCGTGCCGCCGGGATGTCCGAAGGACGATTGCGTGCTGCGTGCGAGCTGCTCGGCGGCGCACACACCCGATCAAATCGACCGCGCGCTGGAAATTTTCGCGCGGGCACGCTCCCGCTCGGCTGAGAGCCTCGCGCTACAGCGCGGGCACACGGTAGCGCGAGCCTTTTAGGCGAGCGTCCCTCTACAACCAACCGTTCGACCGGTACCAGTTCGCTGTTTGCGCGAGGCCGTCGCGTAAGGCGATCTCGGCGACGATGCCGAGACGGTCGCGCAGCCGATCCACGCGGCAGACGAACCCTTCAGCATTCAGCTCGTCGTACCGCCGTCGATTGATCACGACCGGTTTGCCGCGCAGCGCCCCGATGGCGTCGCCCGCGCGCGCGGCGATCCACAGAAGGGCCCGCGGAACGCGGACGATCGTCGCCGCGCCGCCGGCCGCGTCGCGCACGCCTTCGACGAGCGCGCGCGCGCTCACCGGCTCGGGATGGCCGACGAACATCGTCTCGCCCGACGCGTCGCCGCGATCGACGGCGGCCTCGATCGCGCGGACGACGTCGGCCACGTGAATCATCGTGTACGCGGCGGTCTCGCGGCCGACCAGCGGCAGCATGCCGGCGCGCGCCATCCGGAACAGCGCCAGAACGGCGCGATCGCGCGGTCCATAGACGACGCCGGGCCGGAGGATCGTCCACTGCAAACCACGCACGCCCTCGATCGCCCGCTCGCCGGCGAGCTTGCTGCGGCCGTAGGCCGTCATCGGCGCGGGCGGGTCGTCCTCGACGCGCGGCGCAGCACGCGATGCGGGACCGGCGGCGGCGAGGCTCGAGATGTGGACGAGGCGCGCACCCGCCGCGCGCGTCGATTCGGCGACGACGCGCGTCGCCGTCACGTTCGCCGCGACGTACTCATCGTCGCGAGCGGCTGCCACCACGCCGGCGAGGTGAACCACGACCTCGCAGCCGCGAAGCGTCTCGATCAGGTCCGGCCGGTCGAACGGACGGCGGACGGCGCGAACGTCGTCTCCACGCGCCGACAGGTGCGCTGTGAGGTTGCTGCCGATGAACCCCGATGCGCCGGTGACCGCGACGGTTGGCACGCGACGATCGTAGCGCGAGCCTTTCAGGCGAGCGCCTTCTGATAAATCCGATAGGTCTTGTACCGCGTCGCGCCGGCTTCTTCGGCGGGCCGGTTGATGTTCTGGTTGTCCTCGAGCACCCACGAGAACTCGACGCGGCGGTACGCCGGCGCCATCTGCCGGTGCAGATCGAACAGCATCAACGGATAGAGGCCGTGCGACCGGTACTCCGCCGCGACGCCGAGCAGGAGGAGGCGCGCCTGATCGATGTGACGGCTGCGGCCGAGGAGTCGCCAGAGCGTGCGCGCGTTCAGATGGCCGTTCGTGCTCCTGAGCGCCTGGTTGATGTCGGGGATGGCGATGGCGCACGCCACCATGCGTCCGTCGATCTCCGCGCAGACCGCGCACCGCGAATCGAAGATCGGCTTCATCTCGCGCGCGATGCGTCCGAATTCCTCTTCGGTCGGCGGCACGAAGCCCCAGTTGCGATCCCAGGCTTCGCGATACAGAACCCGGAGCCGCGCGACTTCGCTCGTAAATTCCTTCAAGTTGAGCGGACGCAACGCGAGGTCGAGACGATCGCGCATCCGTCGGGCCAGCTTCGCCGCGACGGCCGGAAATTCCCGATCGAGCGCGTAGAGCCAGGCGAACAGATCCTTGGCCTTCCGGTATCCCGCCGACTCGATGAAGTCGGCATAGGCGGGCGGATTGTGCGGCATCAGCAGCATCGGATCGGTGTCGAAGCCCTCGATCAACAATCCCGCGCTCTCGTTGAGCGACGGGTTGAGCGGACCGCGCACGTGCGCGCGGCCGCGTGTGCGCGCCCACGCCTCGACGCGTTCGAGCAGCGTCCGCGCGGCTTCGCCGTCCTCCGCTTCGAAAAAGCCGAACATCGCGACGTTGTCGCCGTGCGTCTGGTTGTGCAGCCGATCGTCAATCGCCGCGATGCGGCCCACGATCTGGCGGCCGCGCCAGGCGAGCAGCAGCTCGACGTCCGCGTGCGCGAAAAACGGATTCTTCTTCGGCGTGAGCCGCTCGCGTTCCGACATCCGCAGCGGCGGAATCCAGTGAGGATCGCGTGCGTTGATCTCGTAGGCGTAATCGATGAACCTGTGAAACTCCGCGCGGCCGCGTACGGCGCGGACTTCGGTCGACGCCATCGCGTGAATTCTAGGATATCGTTCAGCGGTGCGGCCACCTGAGGCGATCGCGATCGCGTACTTTTTTTATCTCGCCGTTGCCGCCACGATGCAGCGGCTGCCGATGGCGCGGCGTGCCCGCGTCGCGGCGGCGTCGCTGTCGATGGTCGCGCTCGTGTGGAATGCCGCGGTGAATGTGACTTCGCCGCTCCGTGACTGGCTGCCCGCCGCGTACGTCCTCGTCGGCTACTACATCACCGGATGGCTCTTCGTCGCGCCTTCGCCGCGGCTCGAATCGTGGCTCGTTGCGTGGGACCGGCGCGTGCTCGGAGATCCGGCGACGCGGTTCGCGCGGTGGCCGCGCGCGTTCGTCGCGTACCTTGAGATCGTGTACATGCTGTGCTTTTTGATCGTGCCGGCGGGTTTCGCGGCGCTCGTGCTCGCCGGCCACTCCGCGCGGGCCGATCGGTACTGGACGATGGTGCTGACGGCCGAGCTCGGTGCATTCGCGCCGCTGACCGTGTTTCAAACGCGACCGCCCTGGGCGCTCGAGCCGAAGCCGATGCTCACCGATCCGGCCGTTCACCACGCGGCATCGCAAATGGTGCAGCACCTCACGACTCGTGCAAACACGTTCCCGAGCGGGCACGTCGCCGGATCGCTTGCGGTCGCGCTCGCCGTTGCCCCGGCCCTGCCCTTTGCCGGCGCGGTGTTCGGGCTTCTCGCCGTCAGCATCGGCGTCGCCTGTGTGGTCGGCCGATATCACTACGTCATGGATGTTGCAGGGGGAGCGCTCTTGGCTGTGGCTGCCTGGGTCGCGGTCGGCCTCAGCGGCGTCTGATACAATGACGGTTCCCCCGCCTGAAAGTGGCGCCGATTCGTTGACGAAGTCCTTTCTCGCTTTCCTGCTGTGTCTCGTTTCGCCGGTCTTCGCTGCCGCGCAGACGCCGAGTGTCGGTGTCGGCATTGTCCAGGGCCATGTCACGACACAGAATGAATCGGTCCGTTTGCCGGGCGCCGAGGTCGTGGTCAAGGACATCACGGATCGCGACGTCGCGCAGGCAATCACTGATGGCGACGGCCGCTACCGGTTCGACAATCTGCCTGCCGGAAAGTATCGCGTCGTCGCCACGCTGAGCGGATTCGATACGGCCGCGGTGAGTGTCGACGTCGTTTCCGAAAAACCGGCCGACGCGTCCATCGATCTTGCCATCACAGGAATTTCACAAACCGTCGACGTCGTCGCGGCCTCGACCACGGTCGTCAACGAAGGCACACTTGCGCCGAGCGACAGCATCGGCGGCAAGGAACTGGACCAGTACGCGCCGGGCGGAGGTTTTCAGGCGGCGCTTCGCCTCCTGGCGAGCATCATCGAAGTTCCCGGAGGCGTCAGCATCAAAGGCGGACGGCCGAGCCAGGCCAGCGTTCAGCTGGGACCGAGCACGCTTGTCAACCCGACGACCGGGCTGACGCAGGTGTCGCTGCCCGACGATGCGATCGATTCGATTGCGGTGTTGCCGAATCCGTACGCCGTCGAGTACGGCCGCTTTTCGTCCGGTCTCGTCGTGATTCAGACGCGCCGCGCCGGCGACCGGTGGCGTCTGCGGCTCAACAACGTCGATCCGACCTTCCGCACCAAACGCGGCGGCTCACCGTTCGACGTGCGAGGCATCGGCGTGTTCGCGCCGCGCATCGAGACCGGCGGCCCGCTCGTCAGGGATCGGCTGTTCGTCGAGCAGACCGCGCAGTACCGATATGCTGCGACCGACGTGGCGAGCCGTCCCGAAGACGAGGTGCGCACCTCGAAGTGGTTCAGCTCGTTCACGCGCGTCGACGCGAACCTCTCGACGCGGCAGTCGATGATCGCGACCGGCGGCATCTTCCCGAGCCGCTCAGCGTTCGACACGCTTGGAACGTTCACGCCGCCCGACGCGACGGTCGATATCAACGCGCACGCAAACCGCGCGAGCATGATGGAGCGCGCGCTCTGGACCGACTCTCTGTTCTCGGAGACGATGGTTCAGCTCCACGATTTTCAGACCGACGTGCGGCCGCAGGGTCTGCAGCCGATGGTGCTGAGGCCGGACACGACGCTCGGCAACTTCTTCAACCGCCAGCATCGCTATACCGGCACGTATCAGCTCGTGGAGAACGCGTCGGGCAGCCGCAGCGCGCTCGGTGGCCTGCATCTCTTCAAGGTCGGCGTCGATCTGCTGGGCGCGCACTACAGCGGATCGAGCATGAGCCGGCCGGTGCTGATCGAGCGCGCCGACGGATCGCTCGCGCGCCGGCTCGATTATCGGCCGCTGTCGGCGCAGCTGGTGCGCAGCACCGACGCGGCGTTCTTCGCGCAAGATCGATATCAGCCGGGCACGCGCTGGTATCTGGAGTTCGGCGGCCGGCTGGATCGCGACGGCGTCGCCGAACAGTTCAACGTGACGCCGCGCGTCGGCACGGCGGTGCTGCTCACGGAGTCGGGCAGCGCGACGCTGCGCGGCGGCTTCGGGTTGTTCTTCGAGCGCACGCCGTCCACGGCCGGCGCGTTCGATCAATTCGGGGACGCGATCGACACGCGGTTCGGCGCCGACGGTGTGGCGCTGGCACCGCCGGCGCTCATCGCGCACACGACCTCCGATCTGCAGACGCCGCGCAGCCGCACGTGGGACGTCGGCTACGACCATCGGTTCAACAAGATGTGGTCGGTGCACCTGAGCGCGATCGATCGGCAGGGCAGCCACGAGCTGATCGTCGATCCGATCACGTCGGCGGGGTTGCCGGCGCTGCTGCTCTCGAGCGGCGGGCGCTCGCGCTATCGCGAGCTCGAGGCGAACGTTCATTTCTCGCGCCTGCCGACCGCGGACTTCAACATCACCTATACGCGATCGGCGACGAGCGGCGACCTGAACGCGCTCAGCAACTACTTCGACGCCGTGCTGTGGCCCGTCGTCGGCGCGAACGCGTACGCGCGGTCGAATGCCGACGCGCCGAACCGGATGCTCGCGCGCGGCCGGCTCATGCCGACGCCGCGGTGGCTGTTCGTCGGCACGTTCGATTTGCGCAACGGGCTGCCCTACTCGGTGACGAACGAGATGCTCGAGTTCGTCGGCGCGCGCAACAGCCTGCGCTTCCCGACCTACGCGCGTCTCGAGCTGGCGATCGAGCGCCGATTCAGGATCTTCAAGTTCGAACCGTGGATTGGATTGCGCGCCTACAACGCGCTGAACGCGTTCCTGCCCACCGACGTCCAGGCGAACCTCGCGTCGCCGGCGTTCGGATCGTTCTACAACTCGGAGTACCGACAGTTCCGCCTTCAGGTGCGCTTCGAGCGGTAGCAATGCGGCTCGCGGCTGCAGCAGTTCTCGCTCTCCTCGCGTGCGCGGCCGTTCAGGGTTCCGAAACGCCGGTGGCGGCGCGCCTGACCGATCTGGAGCGGGCGATCGCAGCCGATCCGGAAAACCTGGCGCTCGCTGCCGATTACCGTCAGCTGACCATCGCCGCCGGGCAGTTCGACCGGTCGATTGATTTCCTGGACAAGCTGGCGAAGCGGAAAGGGAGCGGGCCGAACGTGCGCGTCAGCCTGGCGCTCGCGTACGTCGACAAGGTGCCGACCGCCGGCGACGTCCGGCGGCTGTATCTCGGGCGCGACGCGATGAACGCGTTGACGGCGTCGATCGCGCAGCGTCCGTGCGTGCTCGCGTACTACATGCGCGGGCTGATCAATCTCTATTACAACCGCTTCATCTTCCACCGCGCGGACAAAGGTGTCGCCGACCTGAGTCAGGCGCTCTCGATGGTCACGGCCGGCACGCCGCCGACGCTGGTCGCGCACGTCTACACGGCGCTTGGCGACGGCTACTTCCGGCTCGCTCAAGTGGCCAGGGCCCGCGAGACCTGGGCCGCCGGCGCGGCGAAATTCCCGGCCGACGCCGGCTTGAAGGAGCGCCTGCGAAAAGACGGCGAGCCGCTCGCCGACGTCGTCACCACGGCGCTCTCCGCAGGGCGCCGCGTCGATACGACGCTCGTCGATCTGTTGCCGATTCGGTAGTCTCGGTCCTGTCACGCTGCGATCTCGGTCACGGATATCAGCCACTCTGTGGTTCGATTTTCTCAACGTTCATTTGATCCGCTGCGGCGGCATCGACGACTGGATCGACGCAAGGAAGCGGTGGAACGCCGGGCTGCCGCGTTTTTCGGCGCTCAACCGGTCGAAAATCTCCTTGTTGATCCCGCTGCGTTTCCGCCGGTTCGCGCCCAGACCGAGCGGTGCGTGAATGGCCATCGGCACGTACAGCGGACGGCGGCCCTCCGCCTCGAACAGGCGCCGGTGATAGTCGTGATCGTCGTTGCCGAGGAAGAAGTGCCGCTCGTCGAGATAGCCCTGCCGCTCCAGATCGCGTTTCAGCACGAGCCACGGCCCGCGATTCACGGTCTCGCATCGATACAAGTTTCCGCGAATCGTCTCGATGATGTGAGGCGTTTCGATCGCGCGGCCGCACAGACCGACTGAATCGCCCGTTGAGCGCCTGAACAACCTCGACAACGGCGACGCCGGTTTGAGCGCCGCGAACGTGTGGCCGCACCGGGCGGAAATCGCCGACGGCTTCGGCGACGTCTCGAGCGCCTCAATCATGAGCGCGTCGAACCGCGGCTCGCGGACGTGAATGTCCGCCTGGATTTCGATGACGACGTCGGTCTCCGCGACTCTGAAGCCGATGTTGTCGCACGCCGTCTCGAACATCGGCCGCTGATTGCGGATGACCGTCGCTCGCGCGATGCGTGGCGACGGATGCGCCGCCAGCCAGGCTTCCACCCGATCCGCCGTGCCGTCGCGCGACCCGTCGTCGACGATGATCCAGTGAAAGGGAAGCGACGCCGATCGGAGCGTCGCATCGAGATAGTCGGCGATGCTCGACGCATGTTCGAACGTGGGCGTCACGATCGAGTATGCGGCGCCTAGAGCCATACCTTCAGCCACAGCAGCCAGTCGACGTGCGAGCGTTTTGCATCGAAATAGACGCGCGCGCCGTCGACGACGAGATGATGCAGGCCGTCGGGGTAGGGCCAGTCAGGATCGGGCTCGAGCCGCAGCGCGATCGACTCGCGGAACTCGGTCGGCGTCAGCGTCTCGATCTCCATCACGTGAACGGCGCCGCCGTACGTGACGCTGCAGTCCTGCGCGGGACGATACAGGCGCCGCGCGACCGTGAACGGCCGGCCGCCGGGCCGCGCCGACGACGGATCGCGCTTCACCGGATTCCTCGCGTGGGGAGTCCACGGACCCTCGAGCGCGTCCGCATAGTACGCATGCAGCGAGTCGTTGTGCGACGGCGGAGGCTCGGTGGCGAAGAGCCACCAGCGATCGTTCAGCCGAAAGAGCGTCGGATCGACCAGCCGCTGTCCACGCATCACGTGATGCGTGGCCGTCCAGCGGCCATCGGGTGCGAGCCGATAGATGACGCAGCCGTCCTCCTGGCTCATTTCGGGCGCGCAGTAGACGTCGGCGCCGTAGGCGAACGTGAACGGATACGACACGTGTCGATCGCGCTCGATGACGGTCTCGATCGCCGCCGGATGATCGGGATCGATGCGCGCGATGCGGCCGCGCACGCGTTTGCGATGACTGTATCGCTCCACGAGCAGCCACTCGCGCCCGTCGTGGCGGTACGGAAACGGATCGGCGAGCAGCGAGAGCGGCGGCTGCGGCGGGAGCCACCGAATGTTCCGCAGTGGAAGCAGCTCTTCAATCGTCTGCAGCGGACGATCGAGCGCAGCGACGCCGACGTTCCACTCGTCGTAGGTCAGCCAGCGTGGACACCCAGCCTTCCACCCCGCCTTCCACCCCGTCGCGCAAACACCGCGCGCCGGGGCCTCCCACGGCTTTGGCGCGGTCCACGGAAATGACCTAAGCTTCACGATGTGATCGTTGTGACGGCGGCGTCATCCAATCATGCCGGCGCGCTGGGGTATCTGCTCGGCTCGCTGCGCGCGCTCGACGCACGTGTGGACTGTTACGACCTCGGGTTGAGTGCGGCTGAAGTGCGGGCGCTGCCACGCTGGAGGGGGTTGTTCTACCACAAGTTCGACTACGCGGCGTACCCGCCGCACATGAATGTCGACCTGCGTGCGGGCGAGTACGCGTGGAAGCCGGCAATCGTCGCCGAGACGATCGAGGCCGTGCGCGCGAGCGGCGAGGCCGAGGATGTGTTGTGGGCTGACGCGGGGACGTACTTTCACGCGATCGCGCCAATCGCGGCGCGCGTCCGCGCGAGCGGCGGCCTCTGGGTTCGCGCGTCGAGCGGTACGATGCGCCGGTGGACGCATCCGCTGATGTTCGACTACCTGCAGGAGAATCCCGCGGACTACGGCGACCGGCCGAACGCCGACGCGACGCTCATCGGACTGGCGGCCGGCCATCCGTCGGCGGCGATCCGCGAACGCGTGTATCACGACGTCGTCGTTCCGTGGAAACGATGCGCGATGACGAAGGACTGCATCGCGCCCGCCGGATCGTCGCGCAGCAATCATCGCCAGGATCAAGCCGTCCTCTCCTATCTCGTGCACAAAGGCGGGTTCCCACTGGCCGCCGATTCGTGCCGCGATCTCGGCGTGCGGTGCAAGTGCGATCGCTGGTTCTATCAGTACATCGGCTTCCACGTGCCGGCGGCCGTGTACGCGCGGTGCTGCCTCTATTGATCAGCATTTCCCCAGCGACCCACTACGAGCTCTATCACGACTGGCGCAAGGCGCTGGATTTCTGCCGCGCGCTGCCGGACGTTCCGCCGCGCGCGCCGATCGCCTTCCACATGTATTGGCGCGAGCGCGGGGGCGGCCTGTGGCCGACGGTCCGCCGTTTCGGCCGCAAGCAGGCGCTGCCGGTCAAGGCGTTCCTCGCGACGCAGGATCGATCGTTGTGTTCGCTCGTGCTCTGGTCCGACGCGGATCTCTCGTCGAACGCGTGGCTGCAGCCGCTGCTGCCGTTCGTCACGCTGCGCATCTACGATGCCGCGGCCGAAGCGCGCGGAACGGCGCTCGAGGCGCATCCGAACATCTATCGCCAGCGCGATCGCCGCGCCTATCGCGACGGCGACCTGTTCCGCATTCTGGCGCTCCACAATTACGGCGGCGTCTATGCCGACATGGACACGGTGCTGCTGCGAAGCCTCGGCGTCTTTCTCGATCAGGAGTTCGTGTACCAGTGGGATCGGTTCGACGACGTCTACGCGCCCGCGTTGATGCGGCTGCGTCAAGGAAGCGCGTTCGCGGAGGAGCTGATCCGCGGCGTCATCGACATCCGGCCCGGCAAGTACAACTGGGGCCGCGAGAACGTGAAGCGCGCCATCGACCGGGGTCATCGGATCAGCGTGTTCCCATCGCCGTTCTTCAACACGGAGTGGCAGGCCGACCCGGAGTTCAAGCCGTTCAGGAAGACGCCCGCGAGCGCCAATTTCTACGACGGCGCGTTCGCCTGGCACTGGCACAATCAGTGGGATGCGCCAATCGAACGAGGCAGCAAATTCCAGCTGCTCGAAGCATGCATGGACGAGAAGCTGACGAAGATGGGACTGTGCACGGTGTGAGCGGCCAGCTTCGACGCATCGCGGCCGTCGTGTGGACCGAGCGCCGGCTGTATGGGCCCGGTGTGCTCTTCGTTCTGCTCAGCATCGGAACAGGGCTCGCGTACCCGCAGGTCATTCGGCTCATCATCGACGAGGGCATTCAGGGACGACGGCTCGATCGATTGAACGAGCTCGCGCTCCTGATGGTCGGGATCCTGCTCGTCGAAGCCGGCGCGACGTTCGCGCGCGACTACTGTTTCAATCTCGGCGCGGAACGCGTCGGCGCGCGCCTGCGCCGCGTCGTCTTCCAGACGCTGCTGCGACAGGACATCCAGTTCTTCGATCGCCGCGACACCGGCGAGATCACCACGCGGCTGTGGGCCGACGTGCCGGCGCTGCAGTTCGTCCTCGGCGAGGAGCTCGCCGACGCGCTGCGCTTCTCGGTCTTCGCCGTCTGCGGAACGGCGCTGCTGTTCTACACCTCCACCCGGCTCACGCTGCTGACGCTGCTCGCCGTGCCGCCGATCGTCGTCGCCACGTCGATTCTCGGCCGCCGCGTCCGCGTCCTCGCGAGCGACATGCAGCAGGCGCACGCCGAGGCCGGCGCGGCCGCGTCCGAGGTGGTCGGCGGCATTCGAACCGTCCGCGCCTTCTCGCAGGAGGCGGCCGAAGCGGCGCGCTACGAGCGGCAGAGCGATCGCGCAGTCGAATTCGCCCGCCGGAAGATCGTCGCGCACTCGGCGCTCGGCGGCGTGTCGTTCGTCGCCGGCGAATGCGCCGCGCTGCTCGCGATCTGGGTCGGCGGCAATCTGATCGTCGCGGGCCGGCTGACGACCGGGTCGCTCATTTCGTTCGTGCTGTACGCGATGCTCGTCGCCCGCGGGTTTCGCAACGCCTCGCGCTTCGCCGCCGAGTCGATGCGCGCGAGCGGCGCGACCGAATGGATCTTCGATCTGATCGGCCGCCAGCCGTCGATTCCCTCCGAGGGCGGCGATCGCTCGGACGCGCTCGACCGGTCGATCGCGTTCGAAGGCGTGCGGTTCCGCTACCCGACGCGGGCGGAAGTCGAGGCGCTGAAGGGTATCGATCTTCGAATCCGGCCGGGCGAGATCGTCGCTGTCGTCGGCAAGTCGGGCTCGGGGAAGTCGACGCTGGTCAATCTGCTGCTGCGCTTCTACGATCCCGACGAAGGCTCGGTGACGGTCGGCGGACGCGACATCCGCACGGTCGATCCGGCCTGGCTGCGATCGCAGATCGCGACGGTCCAGCAGGACCCGGTGCTGTTCTCCCGATCGATTGCCGAGAACATCGCGTACGGCGTCGACGCGGCGACCGTCGCGGACATCGAGGACGCGGCCGCCCTGGCGTGCGTCGACGAGTACATTCACCGGCTGCCGGCCGGGTACGAGACGCGCATCGGCGATCGCGGCGTTCAGCTGTCGGGCGGGCAGCGGCAGCGGCTGGCGATTGCGCGCGCCATCCTCCGGCGCCCGAAGATTCTGATTCTCGACGAAGCGACGAGCGCGCTCGACGCCGAGCTCGAATCGATCGTGCAGGAGGCGCTGCGATCGATCGACTATCGTCCGACGACGCTCATCATCGCGCATCGGCTGTCGACCGTCGCGACGGTCGATCGCGTTGTCGTGATCGATCACGGCCGCATCGTCGACAGCGGCACGCACGACGGGCTGATGCAGACGTCCGCGTTCTATCGCCAGTTGATCCAGAGCCAGCTCGTCGTGCAATGACCGATTGGTACCGGTCGCAGCAGAGTGCGTTTCGGCGGCGCGAAAAAGCGTCGCTCAGTCGGAGCATTCGCAACCGGCTGCGCGGCTGGCTGCCCGAACCCGACGTGCGCGGCAAAATGATGGTGCTGCATGCGCGCCAGGGTTTTCCGAAGCTGTCGGCGTGGGCCGGGATGTTCTCGGAGTTTCACTCGGTGCTCGGCGCGCTCGCGTACGCCGAGGCGCACGGCGCCGCCGGCGTCCGCGTCGATTTTCGGAGCCCGCTGTATCTCGATCCGCAGCGCGGTCCGAACTGGTGGACCTACTTCTTCGATTCCGACGAGATGCGCACGAGTCCGAGCGCCGGTGCGCGAGACGAGGTCCACCTGAAGAGGCGAATCGCGAAGTACGGCCGGCACGGCGGGTTCTGCGACGACGTCAACGGGACGACGCCGTATCTGTACCCGATGACGTACGGGATCGATCGTGAGCAGTTGTATCGCCTTCTCACGACGCACGTTCGGGTCCGATCGGAGATCCTCGACGAGGTCTCGCAATGGATCGCTTCGTCGCTCGAGCCCGACGCGTACGTCGTGGGCGTGCATTACCGCGGCACCGACTCGACGCACGGAGTGACGGGATGGCTCGCCGATTACCGGGTGTCACGCGTGCCGTACGAGACGTATGCGATGGAAGTGCGATCGGCGCTCGATGCTGCAGGGTCTCGAACGTACCAGCTGCTCGTCGCGACCGACGAATCGGAGTTCGTCGAGTTCATGCGCCGCGAGTTCCCCGATCGCGTCGTCTCGGTCGAGCGCGCGCCGCGCGCGCGCGCCGGCGGCCGCGCCGTTCATTTCGATCGGACCCTGGCCGCGTCGAACTACGAGAAAGGGAAGTCGGCGCTGGTGGACTGTCTGCTGCTGGCGGCGACGAATTATCTCGTGAAGGGACGGTCGAACCTCTCCGACGCGTCGCTCGCGTTCAACCCGCGGCTGCCGTATTCGTTCTGCGTGCGCTGAGCGCGTGCAGGAGGCCGCGGCCGCCAACGATGCCGAGCGCCGCCGCACCGGCCGCCGTGGTCACGCCGTAGGAGATGGCGCGTTCGACGACGGTAATCGCGACGGCCGTCTCGGCGGTGGCGCCGCACAACATGAGCCCGGCGACGAGGCTGCCGTCGATCGCGCCAATGCTGCCGACGGTCGGCACGAAGCCGCCCGCGATGCCCATGACGGTGACGGCGGCCGACTGCTGGATCGACAGCGGCAGCCCGAATGCGGCCGCGACGACGATCTGACGCGCGATCGTCTCGATCTGCGCCAGCGCGGCGTAAACGGTTGCCGCCGCGAGCGGACTCCATCCGATTCGCACGTGCCGCGTCCGACTCAGCAGCTCCGCACCGCGTGCGCGCAGCGCACGTCGTGCAACCCACAGGCACACGCCGCAAAGCGCCGACGCGAGGAGCGCGACGAAGGACCTCGCCGGCGATCGCGATGCGAGCGTCAGCGCGAACGGCGTCGACAGGACGAGAAGGGCCGCAAGCGGTGGAACTTCGGCAAGACGCACGTACGCGAACGACGCCGCGGCCTGCGGCAGCGGCACGCCTTCGGCGCGAATCAGCGCCACGCGGATCGCATCGCCGCCGAGGCCGGTGGTCGGCGTCGCGTTCCTCACGAAGATTCCCGCCAGGTTGATCAGGATCGTCCGCGCGAGCGTCACACGGCCGCCGAGCGCCGCGATCACGACGCGCCACCGTTCGCCGGTGATCGCCAGACCAACGGCGTGCAGGACCAACGCGAGGCCGACGAGGGGCAGCCTGGCGCCGGCGAGCGCGGCGACGAGGCCGCGGAGGAAATGGACCACGAAGGTCGATTCTATACGCGTTGATACAATGACGAGGTCTTGCGCCGCCATCCCCTCGTCGACGTCGGTCTGCTGCTGATCACGTTTCGGCTGGCGGGCCTCGCCGGGCGCTATCTCCTGCAGCCCGCCGGATCGCTTGCCGTCCGGCTCGCGCTGTTTCTTCCGGCTGCCGCCTCGCACGCCGCTGCGCTGCTGATCGTCGTCGCGGCGTGTCTCGCGGTCGCGGCCGCGATGCCGCGCTACGCCTACGCCGTCACGATTGCCGCCTGCGCCGGCTTCGCGATCCTGATGGTCGCGGGGCAGGCCGACCTCACCGTGTCGGCGATCACCGGCGCACCGCTGACGCCGACGGTCTTCCGGACGTATCGCGGCCTGCACGTCGTCAGGTCGAAGGAGTTCCTCGAGCCGCTGCGCGCGAACCTCGGCGTCACCCTCGGCGGCACCGGAGCATTCTTCGCCGCCATCGCGTGGATGGCGGTGCTGGTGAGGCGGGGCGACGGTTGGGCCCGACCAACGTGTCGGCCACTGCGGTTGATTGTCGTCGCCGTTTCGTTGATCGCCGCCGACGCCCTCGTCCCGTGGCCGGTGCCGCCGCCGCCGATCGAAGTCGCGTTCGCTCGCGAGTACCTGCACCTCGACGAGGTGCATTTGCGCGGATCGGAAGCCGGCGCGATTGCGGATCTGCGAAGACTGACGGGTTTGCCGCCTTCGGCTCAATGGGTCGGCGACCCGTATCCGCTCGTCTATCAACCTGCGCGCACGCGGGCGGCTGCCGCCCGCCGCGCCAATCCTCCCGACATCGTCGTCGTGATGGTGGAGAGCCTGCGCGCGCAAGAGCTCTCGTTCGTCACCGGTGCGGGCGAATCGGTGACGCCGAACCTTGATGCGCTCGCCATCCGCAGCGTCGTATTTCCGCGCTACATCTCCAACGCATTTCCGAGCGCGCCGTCCGTGCTGTCGTTTCATTGCTCGGTGTGGCCGCATCGGAGCAAGGAGATCATCACGGACTTCGCGGCGCGTTCGTTCGATTGTCTGCCGGCGCGGCTCGCGGACCTCGGCTACCAGACGATCTACGTCGGCGCCGATCCGCATTTCGACAACCAGGACCGTTGGCTGTCGCGGTGGTACGCGAAGGCCGTCGACCTCGTTGCGGAGGGGGCGCCGGGAACCGATCGCCAGATCGTGTCGCGCGCGATGGACGAGATTCGCCGTCACGACACGGCGGAACCGAACCGGCCGCTGTTCGCATTCGTGTCGACCTACAGCACGCACTATCCGTTCACGCTGCCCGACGATGCGGGCGAGCAACCGCTGAAAAGGGAAGGAAACCTGCGGGCGCAGTATCGCCAGACGCTTCGGTACACCGATCGTGAACTGGGCCGTCTCCTCGAATTCGTGCGTCAGCGTCGGCGGCGCACGTCCGTCATCGTCGCCGGTGATCACGGCTTCTACGTCGATCTGAAACACAGTTCCGGGCTGCCGGAGAACGACAACGTGTGGACGGCGGCGCTGATGGCCGGTCCCGAGGATCTCGTCGGAGCGCCGCGGCGCGTCGCCGCGGCCGCGAGCCACGTCGACATGATGCCGACCGTGCTCGCGATGGTCGGCGACGATCGGCCGACGGCGTCGCTCGGAAGCGATCTCCTCGGTCCGCCGCGCACCGGCGCGCGAACCGCGCTCGCGATCCGACCCGGCGGCGTCCGCCTCGATCACGACGGTCAATCGGCAATCGTCGACGCGCGCGCGCCGAACGTCCTGTCGACTCGCCTCGCGTTCCCGATACCGACTCCGACCGCGACTCCGACCCCGACTCTGACACCGACTCCGACCCTGACACCGAGGCAGTTGCTCGACTGGGTCGACGACTGGTCGTATCTGGTCGAACAGAACCGCGTCTGGAGCGATCGATTGCTCGGCGCGACGCCCGCGTCATCGACGAGACGATAGCTTCGACCGACCTTCACCTCACGGTGCGCAGCGGCGACCGTCGGTCCGCAGGATCGCCGCGTAGTTCTCGATCAGGTTCGCCGAGTGAACCCGCCATCGCCGCGTGAGCGGGACGAGCGCGGCCACCACGTCGGCGCGACGCTTCGATACATCGTTGCGCTCGTCGGGATCGGTGGCCAGATCGAACAGCTCGCTCGCGCCCGTATCGCTCCAGTGCACGAGCTTCCACGAGCCGGCGCGAATGCCGACCTGCGAGAGTGGCGGCCGCGTCGCCAGGATCACCGCGCGTCCGCCCGCATCGTGCGTCAAATCGCGGCCCTTCATCGTCATCGGACGGTCGACGCCGACCAGTCCGAGCAACGTCGGTGCGATGTCGATGTGGCCTGTCGGCAGCGTGACCGCACCGGAGACGAAGTCGAGCTGCGGGCCGATCAACACGAACGGCACGCGAACCGATCCTTCGTAGATCGACGCGTCGCGGATGCGTCCCATCGGCGGACGTCCGGATCCCGGACCGTGGTCCGACACAATCGCGACGAGCGTCGAGTCGAGCAGCCGCTGGCGCCGCAGGCCGTCGACCAGATCGCGCAGGCGATCGTCGACGAACCGCAGCGTCGCGAGCTCGGCGACGTGCTCCGTCTCGCTGTCGAGCCAGCGTCCGGACGGCGAGCCGGGAAATTCGAACGGATGATGCCCGGCCGCCATGTTGTAAACCGCGAAAAACGGATGGTCAGGACGTTCGCGGCGCTCGCGCACCGTCCAGTCGAGCACGGCCGACAATGTGACGCGTTCGTCGATGCCCCAGGCGTTGTGCCACGCCGTCTCGTGTCCCGGCAGATCGTTGCGGTCCAGCATCACATCGAGACGGCGGTGCTTCAGAAACCTGATCTGCCGATCGAACGCGAAGTCGGCGGACGTGAACAGCGCCGTGTCGTAGCCGGCCGCTTTCAAGGCTTCCGACACGCTCACGCAGGGAATCGCCGGATTCACCTCGGTGATGGGCGGATAGTCCGGATCAGGCAGCTCCGAGCACCAGATGTCGAACGCCGCCTTCATCGTCTGCGGCCAGTGGGCGTAGTGCGCGGCGAAGAGAACCGCCCCGCGCGAGCGCTCCAGCCCGTCGAGGAACGGCATCGGCGGCGGCGCCGATGCGAGCAGCCGCGCGCCGATTGATTCCAGAATCACGAGCACGACATTGGTGCGCTTCGCCGTGGCGGCGATCAGCGGATCGGTTCCTTCGACCGGAACCGGCGACGTCAGATCGAGGCAGAACGGATCGGCCGGCGCCGCTTCGCGCGCGTGCAGCACGCGCAGCGGACCTTTCAAGTACGAACCGAGGAGCATCGTCAGCGGGCTGCGCTCGAGCCCGAACGTGTGGACCGCGAGCACGCCGTTCGCGAGGCCCGGAACCGCGCCGAGGCTGAGAAGAACGAGCACGCCGAGCGACCATACGAAGGGCCGGCCAACGGCGCGAACGCGCGATCGCTGCCATGCGAGGAGAAGCGGCGGCGCCAGGAGCGCGACGGCCGCCTGGGCGAAAAATGACGGCGTGAAGTACGGCGCCACCGAATCGGCGAGCAGCCGTCGAGCGCCGCCGGGCGACGGATCGGCGTAGAAGAACCACAAATCGATCGCCGACTTGTCGAGGGGCGCGCCCACGGTGACGGCGATGTGATAGCTGACGATCAGAAAGAGACCGTACGCACTCTGCACGGCGAGCGACCACGCGAGCGCCGCCCGCGGACGCCGGCTCGCCAGCGGGCCCGCGATCGCGTACGCGACGCCGGCGACGATCGCCGATGACAGCACGTCCCAGCCGAGACAGAGCACGAGCCGCGGATACCAGGCGAGCGCCGACGTGATGCCTTCGGCGCCCGAGGCGGCATACGAGAACAGCGCCAGCTTGAACGCTAGCGTCGCAGCGAGCGCCGTCAGGTAATTGACGATGAACATGCGCTGCTCGTCAGATGGTAGTAGATCGCCTCGAGGCGGCGCGCGATGACGCTCCAGTCGAACTGCGCCGCGAACGCGACGCCGCTGGCGCCAAGCGTGTCGCGTCCGCGCGGGTCGGCCATGAGCGCGGTGATTTCTCGCGCGAGCGCCGCGGCGTCGGCCGGCGCCACGAAGCGCGCGACGCCCGCGTCTCCGGCCAGTTCGGCATATCCGTCGATGCGCGACGCCACGACCGCACGGCCGGCCGCCATCGCTTCGAGGAGCACGATGCCGAAGCTCTCGCCGCCCGTGGCCGGCGCACACACGACGTCGGCGGCGCGATAGTACGCGGCGAGATGATGATCGGCCACGCGACCGGTGAACTGCGCATCGACGTTCGCGCGCCGCGCGTGCGCGATGGACCTGACGCGATCGGGTCCGTCGCCGACGACGACGAGACGAACCTTGGGGAGGCGGTGCTGCACGATGGCCATCGCGTCGATCAGGTGGTCGAGTCCCTTTCGCGGTTCGATGCGTCCGACGTACAAGACGTGCCGCCGATCGTCGTCCATGTCGAGCGGACGCGCCGACGGCAGGCGGAAGCGCGCGAAGTCGATGCCGTTGGGAAGGATCGTGTAGTCGCCGGGAAAATAGCGCGCGATGGTGCGTCGCGCCGCGGGCGCGACGGCGAGGCGCGTCGCCAGGCGGCGCATCAGCGGCGCGAGGAGCGGACGGTACAACGGGTAGAAGCGATGGCCGCCCTCGCGGTGGGCGTGGAACGTCGCCACGATCGGCACGCGCGCCCGCAGCACGGCGCACCACGGCACGATTGGCATCAGCGGTTCGTGGACGTGCAGCACGTCGAACCGCTCGCGTTCGAGCAGCCGGCCGACGCGCCTCCACGCGCGCGGATCGAGGCCGACGCCGGTCTCGGTGCCGTCGATGACGAAGCCGACCGGCGCGGCGACCGCATGCTCGCCCTCGTCGGGAGTCGACGAAGCGGCGCCGAACACGCACACGCGGTGGCCAAGATGCCGCAGCGCGCGCGCCTGCGCGCGGATGTGCGAGTTGACACCTCCGGCGAGGCTGAGGTCGTACGGCGCGCAGATGCCGATGCGCAATCCACTTGATCGTACTATAGCGGCGTGGCCCGGCTGCGGACCTCCCGCCTGCCATTCCTGATCCTCGCGGCGCTCGGCGTTGTCTACGGCGACATCGGGACCAGCCCCCTCTATGCGCTGCGCGAGTGTTTCACCGGACCCCACGCGATCGACGTGTCGCGCGCGAACGTGCTCGGCGTGCTGTCGCTCATCGCGTGGTCGCTCGTCATCGTCGTATCGGTAAAGTACCTGCTGTTCGTCATGCGCGCCGACAACGCGGGCGAGGGCGGCATCCTCGCGCTCGTCGCGCTCGTGAGGACGCGCGCCGGACGCGCGGGGCGCGTCGGTCTCATCGCGTTCGGGTTGTTCGGCGCCGCGCTGCTGTACGGCGACGGCATGATCACGCCGGCCATCTCGGTGCTCAGCGCCGTCGAAGGGCTGAGCATCGCGACGCACACGTTCGAGCCCTATGTCGTCCCGATTACGGTCGTCATCCTGATCGTCCTCTTCGTCGTCCAGAGCCGCGGCACGAGCGGCATCGGGACGATCTTCGGGCCGATCATGATCGGCTGGTTCGTCATGCTCGCTCTGCTCGGCTTTCCGGCGATCGCTCGCAATCCGATCGTGCTGACGGCGCTGAGTCCGTCGTACGGCATGCGCTTCTTCGAGGCGCACGGCCCGGCTGCCGTGCTCACCCTCGGTGCGGTCGTCCTCGTCATCACCGGCGCCGAAGCGCTGTACGCCGACATGGGCCATTTCGGCCCCAGGCCGATCCGCATCGCGTGGTTCACGCTCGTGCTGCCGTCACTGCTCGTCAACTACTTCGGTCAGGGTGCGTTGCTCTTGACGGATGCCGAAGCGCGCGTGAACCCCTTCTACCATCTGGCGCCGTCGTGGGCGCTGTATCCGCTCGTCGTGGTGGCGACGATTGCGACCGTCATCGCCTCGCAGGCGATCATCTCCGGGGCGTTCTCGCTCACGCAGCAGGCGGTGCAGCTCGGATACGCGCCGCGATTCGACATCCGCCACACGTCGGCGCAGGAGAAGGGACAGGTGTACGTCCCGGAGATCAACTGGCTGCTGATGCTGGCGACGCTCGGCCTGGTGTTCGGGTTCAAGTCGTCGACGAACCTGGCGTCCGCGTACGGAATGGCCGTCACGGCGACGATGGTGATTACGACGGTTCTGGCCTACGTCGTGACGCGCGAGTTGTGGCGCTGGGGCTTCTGGCGCGCCGGCCTCATTACGGGCGCGTTCCTCGTCATCGATTTGGCGTTCTTCAGCGCTAACCTGCTGAAGATCGAGCACGGCGGATGGTTCCCGCTGCTCGTCGCCGGCGCCGTGTATCTGGTCATGTCGACGTGGAACAAGGGGCGGAAGCTCGTGCTGCGGCGGCTCGATGCCGAGGAGGTGCCGCTCAGCAGCTTCTTCGAGAATCTGGCGGCGCACCCGCCGATCCGCGTGCCGGGCACCGCTGTGTTCATGACGGCGCGTCCGGAAGGCGCGCCGCCCATTCTCGTGCACCACCTCAAACACAACAAGGCACTGCACGCGCAGGTCGTCCTGCTGACGGTGACGATGCTCGACACGCCGACGCGCGGAGACGCGGCCGCGATCGAAGTGCAGCCGCTGTCGCACGGCTTCTATCGGCTGATCGCGCGCTACGGGTTCATGGACACGCCCGACGTCCCCGCATCGCTGACCGAGGCGCGCCGCAACGGCCTCGAGTGGCGCGACGAGGACATGACCTACTACCTCGCCCACCTCACGCTGTTCGCGAACGATCGGATCGGGATGTCGGTGTGGCGCGACAAGCTCTTCATCTTCCTGTCGCGCAACGCGCGCCGCGCCACCAATTTCTTTCGCCTGCCGCCCGATCGCGTTGTCGAAATCGGGATTCAATTGGAGATTTGACCGGGATCTCACGCTCCAATGTGCTCGGGGTCCGACGCTGCAGGGTGCGCGGGTCTGACGCTGCAGGTCGAAAGAGTTATGGGTGCGGCATGCCGTCAACTTCGTCGGTGCGCATCGGCGATCGGAACTCGACGCGTGTCTCCGAGCCGTCCGCCGATCGGATGAGCAGACCGCGTTCGGCGCCGGCGTCGGTTTCGTCGATGGCAATCGAGACGGTGCTCGCGATCTCGTGCGTCAGGTGATCGTCGACGCGATTGCCCGCCATGATCGCGATGCGATCGCTCTGCGGCGCGTCGCAGCTGACGCCGATCAACGGCAGATCGCGCGCCTGCGTGTACGTCGTGCCGTCCGCGCCCGAGACGTCGACGCGCACGATCCACCCTTCGTGCTGCCGGCTGAACGTGTCGAGCTCGTCGCACCATCGATCCTTCGGGATGTCTCGTGTGCTCATCGTGATCTCCTGTCCGGCTTCGTGATCTGCCGGTCCGGCTGAAGCCGGACGCTACGTTCGCAGGTGGCGTTCGAACCAGCGGGCCGCGAGATCGGCGACGCGTTCGAGCGCGCCGGGCTCCTCGAACAAATGGGTGGCGCGCGGGACGATCTCCAGCCGCGTCTCGCTCCGCATCTGCCGCATCGCCTGCTCATTGAGCTCGATCACCGGTTGATCGGCGCCGCCGACGATGAGGAGCGTCGGCGCCGTGACGCGAGGCAACGCCGGCCCGGCCAGATCCGGCCGGCCGCCGCGCGAAACGATCGCGCTGAACGCTTCTGGCCGCTCGGCGGCGGCCACGAGCGCGGCGCCCCCGCCGGTGCTGGCGCCGAAGAGCCCGATCGCCAGCTCGCGCAGCGCAGGCGCGTCTGCCGTCCATTCCGCGATGGCGATCAGCCGCTCGGCGAGCAAACCGATGTCGAACCGCAGCCGCGCGGTACGGTCGTCGACGATTTCCTCCTCCGGCGTCAGCAGATCGATCAGCAGCGTCGCGAGGCTGTGCTGATCGAGCACGTCGGCGACGTACCGGTTGCGCGGACTCAGACGGCTGCTGCCGCTGCCGTGCGCGAAGATGACGAGTCCGATCGGCTTCGCGGGAACGGCGAGATCGCCATTGAGCGACCGGGGGCCGATGGCGATGCGGACCGGCTGCGGCGTGCGTCGGACGGCGGCAGTGGTCATGATTAGAGGCCTGTCGGGAATGTTTCCGCGGCTTCGCCGGCCTCCCAGCCGACGGTCCGTTCGAGCGGCTCGAGCGCCGTCGTCTCATCGAAGTGGATGACGAAATCGAACTGGCTTGCGATGTCGGCGGCGAAGTAATGGCTGATGCGCTCCGTGCGCGGCAGATAGATGACGCCGATCGCGCGTTCGAGGCGCTGGTCGGCGAGCGCGCCCGCCAGCGCGATGTCGTCGCGCAGCGGCAGCAGGAATCGATCGAGACCGCTGTCGTGGAACAGCCGCTCGTAGCTGCCGGACATCGAGGGGCGCACGGTCTTCCGCTCGGCTGCTTGATCCCAGTCCGACGCCGCCGTCACCGTACCGGCGTGCGTCGTCTGACCGATCAGCACGGCATCGGCGCCGAATCGTTCGCGTACGAGTTGGCCGACGTTCAGCTCGCCGCGCCGTCCCATCTCGGTCGCGCGAGCGTCGCCGAGATGTGAGTTGTGCGCCCAGACGACGATCCGCGCGGTCCCGTTCGACGACAGAAACCGCAGCAGTTCGTCGATCGTGTCGGTCATGTGGCGATCGCGCAGATTCCATGATTCTTCGCGTCCGCGGAACATCGACCGGTAGTACTGCTCGGCGTTCGTCACGAGGCGGGCGTTCTGCTCGGCGTAGAAGAAATCGTCGCGCGCGACGCGGCCATCGCGCGACGCGTAGGCCGCGCGCTGACGCTGCATCTCGACGAGCTGCGCGATCACTTCGCGCTCGCACGTCGGCGTCAGCCCGACGTGCGCCGCGTAACCGTACGACTGAAGCTCCTCGCTGAACTGGTCGAAGCAGGCATATCGCTGGCGCGCGCGCATCGCCGCATCGGGATCGACTTGACGCAGATAGTTCAGCACCGCTGCCATCGACGCGCGCAGGCTGTAGAGATCGATTCCGTAGAATCCGACGCGGCGCTCCACCGGCTGCGTGTCGTTGTGCGCCCGCAGCCAGCCGACGAAATCGACGACGTCGGTGTTGCGCCACATCCAGGTGGGGAAGCGTTCGAAGTCGGCGAGCGCGGCGACGGCATCGGCGTCACCCGACGCGCCACGAACGTATCGGTTCACGCGGTAGGCATCGGGCCAGTCGGCCTCGACCGCGACCGCCGCGAATCCTCTTTCCGAGATGAGGCGTTCGGTGATGAACGCGCGCTCGCGATAGAACTCGTGCGTGCCGTGCGATCCCTCGCCGATCAGCACGAGACGCGCATCCCCAACCGCGTTCAGCAGCGCGTCGTAATCGTGTGCATCGCCCGTCAGCGCCTGCGCGTGCGTCCGAACGATTTCTAACGGCGTCGGGGTAGGGGCGGACCGATGTGTCCGCCCCGCGGCGACATCGCCGTTGACGCCGACACGCCGGTCGGGGCCGACGCGCTGGTCGGGGCCGGCACGTTGGTCGGCCCCTACCTGTTGCGAGGCGCGATGGAGAAGGTCAATAACCTCCTCATCAGTTGTCTGATCGAATCGCTCGTACCACAGACCGACTGCCTGAAACTGATCCGGCGTGTCGAGGCAGATGACATCGTCGGCGAGCGCGTGAAGGCGATGACACGTTTCCGGCGCCCCGACAGGTGACGCGACCACGACGCGCGCCGGCTGATATTGCTTCACTGCCGCGATCGCCGCTTCCATCGTGGACCCGGTCGCCAGGCCATCGTCGATCAGGATGACGGTCCGATCGCGCAGCATGGGAAGACGCCGATCGCCGCGGTACAGACGCTCGCGACGCTCCAATTCGAGCCGTTCGCGCACGGCCACCTGCTCGACCGCCGCGCGCGGAATTCCTAACTCGTCGATGAGATCCTCGCTGAGGACGCGCACGCCGCCGCTGGCGATGGCGCCCATCGCAAGCTCCGGATGGCCCGGAACGCCGAGTTTACGGACGAGAAAGATATCGAGCGGGGCTTTCAGCGCGCGCGCGACTTCGAACGCCACCGGCACGCCGCCACGCGGCAGCGCAAGAACGACGACGTCATGGCGGTTGGCGAAAGACGTCAGCCGACTGGCGAGCTTCAGGCCCGCGTCGGCACGGTCATGAAAGCGCATGGGAGAACTCCGCTCTCAGTAGCGTCCGGCTCTAGCCGGACGAAAGCAACCAGTATGCCCGAATCAATTTCTTGCTGCGTGGGGCCCACCTTTATTTATCGCGGCGGGGACCCACGCCCGCCGCTGTCGCTCGGCGCATACGGCGCCTCGCAACGGCTCAAGGCTGTCACGCGCAGAAGCCCTCGCGCCGTGGCGCTCGGGCGTATCCAGAACATAACGTCGCCGAGCCGCGAGCAGAACGTCGCGGAGCCGCTATCCATATAGAATGGCGCAGCACGGGGGGTGCACGATGAGCTCATGGCGTCGTCTGTTGGTGTGTGTCTTTGCCGCGACGGTTCTGGTAGCGCCGATTGGAGGCCAGACTTCCGCGACCGAGCTTGGCACAATTCATTTTCCTTCGTCGGCGAAACCCGCCGCGCAGGCGCCGTTTCTCACGGGCGTCAAGGGACTCTTCAACTTCGAATTCGATATCGCGGCTGAAGCGTTTCAGCAGGCTCAGAAGGCGGATCCCGACTTCGCCCTCGCGTATTGGGGCGAGGCGATGAGCTTCAATCATCCGCTCTGGGCCGAGCAGGATCTCGCGGCGGCGCGCCGCGCGATGGAGAAGCTCGCGCCGACGGCTGCGGCCCGGTCGGCGAAAGCGCCGGCGGGCAAGGAACGCATGCTCGTCGAAGCGCTCGAGCCGCTGTACGGCGCCGGCGACAAGCTCACGCGCGACATCGCCTACGCCGAGGCGATGAAACGGATCCACGAGAAATATGCCGACGACGACGAGATCGCGACGTTCTACGCGCTGGCGCTGCTCGGCACCGCCCGCCCCGGCGAGAAGAGCACGCGGACGGCGATGCAGGCGGCGGCGATCGCGGAAGGCGTCTTCCAGCGAAACCCAAAGCATCCGGGCGCGGCGCACTTCATCATTCATTCGTTCGACGATCCGGATCACGCCATTCTCGCGCTGCCGGCAGCGCGCGCCTACTCGAAGATCGCCCCCTCGGCGGCGCATGCGCTGCACATGCCGTCGCACATCTTCGTCCAGCTCGGGATGTGGGACGACGTGATTGCGTCGAACATCGTGGCTTACAAGGCCGCCGTCGATCTCGCCGATCGGAAGAACCTGCCGCGCGGCCGCGAGGATTTCCACACGCTGTCGTGGCTGCAGTACGCGTATCTGCAGGAGGGCAAGCTGGCGGACGCCGCGAAGGCGCTCGACACCGCGAAGGCCGTGGCCGACAAGGACACGAACCCGCGCGTGCGCGACGGCTACGCGTCGATGAAGGCGCGCCAGGTGATCGAGTCGCAGCAATGGGAGAAGCTCGCGCTGCCAGGCGGAACGGTGCGCGACGGCGGTGCGCCGGGGTACGACGGTAGCGCGGCCTACGTGCTGGCGGCCGGTCTGAGCGCGGCGCATCTCGGCGACGAAGCGACGGTGCGCCTTGCGCTCGATCGGTTGAAGGCGATGCGGACGCAGGCCGAAGCGGGATCGAACGCGTACCGCGCGAAGCCGTTCGCGATCATGGAGAAGGATGTCGCGGCAGCGCTCGCGATCGTTCAGAAGAACGCGGCCGAAGCCGACAAGATGCTGAAGGACGCCACGGCGATCGAGGCGACGCTCGACGCGCCGTCGGGACCGACCGAGCCGATCAAGCCGTCGTTCGAGCTGTATGGTGAGTTCCTCCTCGATCAGGGTCGGACGAAGGAGGCCGCGGCGCAGTTCGAGCAGTCGCTCGCGCGAACGCCCAATCGCCGGTTGTCGGTCCAGGGGCTGCAGCGCGCGACGCCGAAGACGTCGACGAACGCGGGACAGTGACGCTCGCAGGGCAGGACGCGATGGTCTGTTCTAGATACGCGCGAGCGTGGCGCCCGCCGCTCGAGCGAGCGCGAAGGCGCGAGCGCTAGAGTGGCGCCCCAGAACCGGAAGAGTCGGCGACGTTCTGTTCTAGATATGCGCGAGCGCTACGGCGCGAGCGCGTCAGCGCGCGGGGGTGGGGCCCCGCGCGTGTAATGAGGTTGCGCATGAAAAACATCTGCTTCGCAGTCGCAATCGCGGTGATCGGCGCCGTCGCGCTTCACGGTCAGGAGACACCGTCGTCGACGCTGCTGACGACCGAGCACTACCTCGATTGGGAGCGCGTCAGCGACGCGCAGATCGCTCCGGACGCCTCACGTGTCGCCTACACCCGCCAGCACGTGAACAAGCTGGAAGACAAGTGGGAATCCGAGACTTGGCTGGTCCAAGCCGATGGTTCGCAGAACCGGTTCCTCGTGAAGGGATCGAACGCGAAGTGGTCGCCGGACGGCAAGCGGCTGATGTATCTCGCCGACGGCGAGCCGAAGGGTCAGCAGATATTCGTCCGGTGGGTCGACGCGAACGGGCCGGCGACGCAGATCACGCACGTCGCCGAAACGCCGCGCAATGCGAGCTGGTCGTCCGACGGCAAGGCGATCGCCTTCTCGATGTTCGTCGCCGAGAAGGAAAAGTGGAACATCTCGATGCCGGAGGAACCGAAGGGCGCCAAGTGGACGCCGGCGCCGCGCATCGTCGACACGCTGCACTTCCGGCAGGATCGCATCGGATTCCTCGAAGATGGCTTCACGCACCTGTTCGTGGTGCCGGCCGACGGCGGCACGCCCAGGGCGCTGACGAGCGGCAAATGGAACGTCGGCGCCGGCGAGCTGCGCGGCGGCGCGTCGATCGACTGGACGCCCGACAGCAGGTCGATCGTGTTCGACGCCGTTCGCGGCGCCGACAGCGATCTGAAGTATCAGGTGTCGTCGCTGTACGTCGTCGACGTCGCGAGCGCATCGATTCGCGATCTCGTGACGAAGGCGGGCAACTGGGGCGATCCCGCGGTGTCGCCCGACGGCAAGCTCGTGGCCTTCACCGGTTACGAGCCGACCGGCCGCACGCACACGGTGAGCGATCTGTTCGTCGTCAACATCGACGGCAGCGGCATGCGAAAGATCAGCGGCGACTACGACCGCAATCCGGTCAACCTGCAGTGGGCGCCCGACGGCAGCGGCGTCTATTTCGGCGCCGAGGATCGCGGGTCGCGCAACGAGCAGTTCGGATCGCTGAACGGAATGGTGAAGGCGGTCACGACCGGGAGGCACATGCTGCGCCTCGATTCGCTGTCGCGCGATCTGGTCGCCGCGGGAACGGTCGCCGACTTCGACCATCCCGAAGATATCGTTCGCGTCAATCTCCGTCAGCCCTCGCAGGTCGCGAAGCTGACCGACGTCAACGGCGACGTGCTGCAGGGAAAGCAGCTCGCGAAGATCGAAGAAGTCTGGTACACGTCGACCGGCAACACGAAGGTGCAGGGATGGATCGTCAAGCCGCCGTCGTTCGATCCCTCGAAGAAGTACCCGCTGATTCTCGAGATTCACGGCGGTCCGTTCTCGATGTACAACGTCGCGTTCAACTGGATGTTCCAGAACTTCGCCGCGAACAACTTCGTGGTGCTCTATACGAATCCCCGCGGCAGCACCGGATACGGCAGCGCGTTCGCGAACGGCATCGATCACGACTATCCCGGTCCCGACTACGACGACCTGATGGCAGGCGTCGATACCGTCGTCGCCAGGGGCTATACCGACACCGCGCGCATGTACGTGTCCGGCTGCAGCGGCGGCGGCGTGCTTTCGAGCTGGGTGATCGGCCACACCGATCGTTTCGCCGCGGCCGCGGTGCGTTGCCCGGTGATCGATTGGATCAGCATGGCCGGCCATACCGACATCCCGCTGTTCACCTACAGCTTTTTCAAGAAGCCGTTCTGGGAGGATCCGTCCGACTGGCTCGCGCATTCCTCGGTGATGACCGTCGGCAAAGTGACGACGCCGACGCTGCTGATGACGGGCGTGCTCGATCGCCGCACGCCGATGCCGCAGACCGAGGAGTACTACGCCGCGCTGAAGGTGAAAGGTGTGCCGGCGAGGCTGCTGCAGTTCAACGAGGAGTACCACGGCACCGGATCGAAGCCGTCGAACTACATCCGCACGCAGCTGTACATGATGAGCTGGTTCAAGCAGTGGACGCGGCAGGGCGGCCGTCCGACGACCGCGACGACATCGTCGCAGCCGTGATGAACGCTCGAGGAACGCTCGCCTGAGAGGCTCGCTCGGCTGAGAGCGGCGCTCGCCTGAAAGGCTCGCGCTACAGTGTCGCAACGACAGCGTAGCGCGAGGCTTTCAGCCGAGCGTGCCGTTCAGCCGAGCAAGGCCTGAGGCGACCCCACGACAAAATTCCATGCGAAAAACCCCGATCACAATAGCCGCGATGCTCGTCGCGGGCATCGCTCTGCGGGCGCAAGCTCCGCCTTCGGTCACCGTCATCCGCGCCGGACGGCTGCTCGATCCCGACGCCGGCCGCATCCTCACGAATCAGATCATCGTCGTCGAGGGAACGCGGATTCGCGACGTCGGACCGAACGCCGCGATTCCCGCCGGCGCGCAGGTCGTCGATCTGTCGAACCTGACGGTGATGCCGGGCCTCGTCGACGCGCACAACCATCTCGCGCTTACCTACAAGCCGGAGCCCGAGAGCAACATCTACTACTACACGTACGTCGCGGAGTCGACCGCGCTTCGCGCCATCCAGGCGGCGTCCAACGGCATCCAGATGCTCGCGTCGGGCTTCACGATCGTCCGCGACATGGGGAACAACGGCAACTACGCCGACACGGCGCTGCGTCAGGCGATCGAGCAGGGATGGATTCCGGGTCCGACCATCGTCAATTCAGGAATCATCATCGGCGGCATGGGCGGCCAGTTCTTCCCGACGCCGGAGATGGCGAAGGATCACAACATCGTCTATCCCGAGTACCTGGACGCGGACACGCCCGACGAGATCGTCAAGGCGGTGCGCCAGAACGTGCTCTTCGGCGCGCGCGTGATCAAGATCTGCGTCGACTGCAAACCGTACGGCTACACGGCCGACGAGATTCGACTGGTCATCCGCGAGGCCGCGAAGGTCGGCATGAGGGTCGAAGGTCACGTGCAGACCGTGAACGGGGCGAGGAACGCGATCGAAGCAGGTATCTGGTCGATTGCGCACTCGACGGGACTCAACGATGAGATGCACAAGCTGATGGCGCAGAGAAGCATCTGGCGCGCCGGGACCGATACACCCGACAATCTCGCCGGACATCCCGTATCGCCGCAGGCGTATCAGCGAACGGTTGCGAGTCTGAAGAACGCGTACGAGAACAAGGTGCCGCTGACGTTCTCGACCGACGCCGACTACTACGTCGCCGGGAAGACGCGCGGCGAAGTGTGCCTCGAGTTCCTGAAGACGTGGAAGGACGCGGGCATCCCGAACGCCGACATCCTTCGCGCGATCACGATCAACGGCTACAAGGTGTCGGAGACGGAGAAGACGCGCGGTCCGATCAAAGCGGGCTTCGCCGCCGACCTGATCGCCGTGCCCGGCAACCCGCTCGAGGACGTGGACGCGCTCCGGCGCGTTCAGTTCGTGATGAAGGACGGTGAAGTCTTCAAGCGGGACGGCGTCATGACGCCGGCGGCGTTCTTCCACGGCGGGCCCGTAAACGGATGGAGAATCCGTTAGCGGGAAGGCCACAAACGCGAAGCTTGGCGAGCGACCCTTTCCTGGAATTGAACGACGCGACGGTCGTCCTCGGAGACACCCGCGTGCTCGAATCGCTGCGGCTCACGGTGCGGGACGGCGAGCACACGGCGGTGCTGGGGCCGAATGGCGCCGGGAAGTCGACGCTGATGAAGCTGCTGGCGCTCGAAATCTACCCGGCGGCCCGTGACGACGGAACGCCGGTCCGCATTTTCGGGCGCGATCGCTGGGACGTCTTCGAGCTTCGGTCGCAGATGGGCATCGTCTCCGCAGACGTGCACGATCGGTTCGTGCACGGCAACTCGAACGGCGCGATCACGGGACGCGACGCGGTCGTGTCCGGATTCTTTGCGACCCAGGGCGTGTTCGGCCATCAGGCGGTGACTGACCGAATGCGCGGCGCGGCGGCCGACGCGCTCGATCGGATGGGCGTCGCGCACCTCGCGGAGACGCCGCTCGATCGCATGTCGACGGGCGAAGCCCGGCGCGTGCTGATCGCGCGCGCGCTCGTGCACAACCCGAAGGCGCTCGTCCTCGACGAGCCGACGCGGGGGCTCGACGTCGTGTCACGCTATCGGTTCATGGAGCGCGTGCGGCAGGTGGCGCGCGACGGTACGACGCTGCTGCTGGTCACGCATTACGCCGACGAGATCATTCCGGAGATTGGACGCGTGATCCTGCTCGATCGCGGCCGCATCGCGGCCGACGGCGCGAAGCCCGCGGTGTTGACCGCGCCGCTTCTGAGCCGCGTCTTCGGCGGGCCGCTGACCGTGAGCGAAGACGGCGGGTACTATCATTTTCTGGTTTCGCGTGGGGCCCCACCCCCGCGCGCTGACGCGCTCGCGCCGTAGCGCTCGCGCGTATCCAGAACAGAACGTCGCAGATCGCTTCCTCCGTCCGCATGCGCTGACGCGCTCGCGCCGCAGCGCCCGCGCGTGCTATCCTTTTGCGCATCACGACAGCGTGCGCTGTCGTCACTCGAGAACCCGGCACAGCGACCGGAGGCCCTATGCTTCGCATCGTCACGTCCTCATCTGCGGCGGCGCGGCTGAACGCCGCCCGCACCTTTCTCGCCGGACGCCCTGCCGCCTCTGAGCTCGTCATCGTCGGTGCATCGCGCGGCGCCGCGGACGATTTCGCACGCGCGATCGCGCGCCGCGCCGGCGCGACCTTCGGCCTCACCCGATTCAGCCTGACCGAGCTGGCCGCGAAGGCGGCGGCCAGCAGGGTTGAAGGCGCGCGTCGGGCCCGCGGCACCGACGCCGGCGCCGAAGCGATTGCCGCGCGCGCGATCTTCGAGGCGATCGGCGCGGGCGAGCTCGCGTACTTCGCGCCGGTCGCGACGCTGCCCGGATTTCCGAAGGCTCTCGCACGTACGTTGCACGAGCTGCGGCTCGCCGGCATCACTCCTTCGTCCCTGGTTCTTGATTCTCGGTCCGTCGACATCGCCACCCTCCTGACGCGCTTCGAAGCGCAGCTCGCGGCGGCCTCGGTCGCCGATCGCGCCGCTTTGCTCCAACTCGCGGCCGATGCCTGCCGGTCCGGTGACGTGCGCTGGGCGCGGCTGCCGATCCTGCTGCTCGACGTCCCGCTCGATTCGCGCGCCGAGCAGGAGTTCGTCGCCGCGCTGGTCCACCAGTCGTCTGATGCGCTCGCGACGGTGCCCGACGGCGATCGGTTCACGCTCGACGCGCTGGCCGCCCTCGGGGGAACGGTCGACACGCTCGAGGATGACGCGGAAGCCGGATCGGATTTGCTCAACCTGCGACGGTTCGTGTTCAAAGCCGAACGGCCGGCGGAACGCGAGCGCGCCGGCGACGTCGCGCTGTTTTCGGCGCCGGGCGAAGGACGCGAGTCGGTCGAAATCGTGCGGCGGATTCTCGACGAGGCGGCGCGGGGCGTGCCCTTCGACGAGATGGCGGTCTTTCTGCGAACGCCGAAACAGTACCTCGGGCTCCTCGAGCATGCGTGCGCGCGCGGCGATGTGCCGGCGTACTTCGATCGCGGTACCCGGCGCCCCGACCCGGCGGGCCGCGCCTTCATCGCGTTGCTGTCGTGCGCGGTCGACGGTCTGTCGGCGAAGCGATTCGACGAATATCTCTCTCTCGGACAGGTCCCACAGGTAGGGGAGGAGCTTGCTCGGCGCGACGACACACCAATCGGTCTGCCCGCCGACACGCAGATCGATTCCGACGATGACGCCGTCGTCGCCGGCACGCTGCGATCGCCGTGGAAGTGGGAAGAGCTGATCGTGGAGTCGGCGGTGGTCGGCGGCCAGGCGCGCTGGCGGCGGCGCCTGGATGGGTTGGCCGCCGACTACAGATTCCGCATCGAGGAACTTCAACGGGACGAGCCCGATTCGCCGCGCATCGCGCGATATCGGCGCGATCTGCGTAATCTCGTCCACCTGAGAGATTTCGCGTTGCCGATCGTCGACGAGCTGGCTGCATGGCCCGCGCGCGCGACGTGGGGCGAGTGGCTCGATCGATTCGCCGCGCTCGCCGCGCGCGCGCTCCGGCGGCCGGCTCGCGTGCTCCAGCTGCTCGCGGACGTGCGGCCGATGGCGGACGTCGGTCCCGTGACGCTCGAGGAGGCGCGCGACGTGCTGCACGATCGGCTCGCGACGCTCGATTGGGATCCGCCCGATCGGCGCTACGGCCGCGTGTTCATCGGCACGCCGCACCAGGCGCGAGGGCGGACGTTCCGCGTTGTGTTCGTTCCCGGCCTGGCCGAGCGCGTCGTCCCGCAGCGTCCGCGTGAAGACCCGCTGCTGCTCGACGATCGTCGCGCCGCGATTGATTCCGCGCTGGTCCGCCAGACCCAGCGGGGCGACAGCGAGCGGCTGCTCCTGAAGATCGCGATCGGCGCGGCGACCGAGCGCGCGTACTTGTCGTACCCGCGCCTCGACGTCGCCGAAACGCGCGCGCGCGTGCCGTCGTTCTACGCGCTCGACGTCGTGCGCGCCATCACGGGGCGCGTGCCCGACTACCGTGCGCTCGAAGCCGACGCCGCGGCGGCAGGGGGCGCGAGCCTCGCGTGGCCGGCGCCGAAACAGGCGGAGCGCGCGATCGACGACCTCGAGCACGACCTGGCGACGCTGCGGCGGCTGCTCGATACCGTCGACCGCGACGCGGTGAAAGGGCGCGCCCATTACATGCTCGGTCTGAACGCCGCGCTGCGGCGATCGGTCATCAGCCGCTGGGCGCGCGACAAGCGGGCCTGGTCGTCGAGCGACGGGCTGACGAGAGTTGCGCCCGGCATCCAGCCGGCGATCGACACCAACCGCCTGCGTCAGCGTCCCTACTCGCTGTCCGCGCTTCAACGCTTCTCCACGTGTCCGTATCAGTTCCTGCTGGCGACGATCTATCGCCTGGAGCCGTGGGACGAGCCCGAGCCGCTGATGCGCATGGATCCGCTGATACGCGGCAGCCTGTTCCACGCGGCGCAGGCGGAGTTCTATCGCGTGATGGACGCTGCCGGCGCGCTGCCGGTCACACGCGATCGGCTGGGCCAGGCGTTCACCACGCTCGACGCCATCGTGTGCCGCGTCGCCGCCGAGTACGCCGAACTGCTCGCGCCGGCGATCGATCGCGTGTGGAACGACGAGGTTGGCGAGATTCGGCGCGATCTGGGCATCTGGGTGCGGAAGCTCGCCGACGGCGGACCGTGGCGGCCGGAGTACTTCGAGTTCAGCTTCGGGTTGACTGATGAGGGCCGCGATCCACGCAGCCTCGAGCAGCCGGTGTTGATCGACGACCGGTTCGTCCTTCGCGGCTCGGTCGATCTCATCGAGCATGATGCCTCGCGCGACGTGCTCCGAGTCACCGATCACAAGACCGGCAGGAATCGATCGAAGCAGGATCTGATCGTCGACGGCGGGAAGGTGCTTCAACCGGTTCTCTACAGCATGGTGGTCGAGCGCGGGCTCGGCAAGAAAGTCGAATCGGCGCGCCTCTACTTTGCGACGACCGTCGGCGGCTTCGCCGAATGCGTCGTGCCGATCACCGATTACACGCGCGCGCAGGCTCTGACCGTACTGACGATCATCGACCGCGCGATCGAGCAGGGCTTCCTGCCCGCCGCGCCCGACGAGCGCGCGTGCACGTGGTGCGATTTCCGCCCGGTGTGCGGCCCGCGCGAAGAAGAGCGCGTGGCAAAGAAGCCAAAGGACAAGATCGCCGATCTGATCGCACTGCGGTCGATGCGATAGCGCCTGTGGCCTTGCGTCCTCCGCTGCGACGTTCCGTTCTGGATACGCCCGAGCGCCACGGCGCGAGGGCGTCTGCGCGCGGGGCCCCGCGCAGAGTAAAAAATGATGACACGCGTGATATGCGACGACGCCGACGCCCGGCAAGCGATCAAAGACGATCTCGACACGACGCTCGTCGTCGAGGCCGCCGCCGGCACCGGCAAGACGACGGAGCTGGTCAACCGGATCCTGCGCGTGCTCGCGACGGGGCGCGCGAAGATGATCGAAATCGTCGCCGTCACCTTCACCGAAAAAGCCGCCGGCGAGCTGAAGCTGCGCTTGCGCGAGGCGCTCGAGCACGCGCGCGCGACCGCGGACGGCGACGAACGTCCGCGCCTCGAGCTGGCGCTCGCCACGCTCGAAGAAGCGCGCGTCAATACGATTCACGGATTTTGCGCGGAACTGCTTCGCGAACGCCCGGTCGAGGCGTCGGTCGATCCGCTGTTCGTCGTGTTGACGGAGCCCGAGGCCGACCGCCTCTACACGCGCGCGTTTCGAGCGTGGCTCCAGGAGGCGCTCACCGATCCGCCGGAAGGGGTTCGGCGCGCCTTGCGACGGAGCAGCTTCGGCGGCGACGCCGACGGACCGATCGATCGGCTGCGCAACGCCGGCCGTATGCTCGCCGAATGGCGCGACTTCCCGCGGTCCTGGACCCGCCCGGCGTTCGATCGCGGGGCGACGATCGATCGGCTCGTGCAGGCGCTTCATCAACTCGCGGATCTCACGTCGCGCGCGTCGTCGGATCGCGACAACCTGTTCGTCGACACCGATGGCGTGCGGCGTCTGAGCCGGCAGATTCAGCTGGAGCAGTCGGTCGGGCCGCCTGCGCCGGGCTCTGGCGAGCCCCGCCACAGCTCGGCCGCTTCGCGGACGAGCCCGAATGGACGAACGGATCTCGACGGGTGGGAGGCACGTCTCATCGATCTGACGCGCGACCGCGGCTTCTCGCGGACGCGCAAGGGCAGCGGCTACAAGTTCGCAAAGGATGTCACGCGCACGGAGGTGCTCGCGGCGCGCGACGCGCTCTTCGCTGATCTGCAGCAGTTCCGCAAAGACGCCGACGCCGATCTGGCCGCTGCACTGCAGCAGGAGCTGCGCGGCGCCACCGAACGGTACCAGCAGCTGAAGCAGGCCGCGGGCGCCCTCGACTTCGCCGATCTGCTCGTGCGTGCGCGCGATTTGATCCGCGACGACGCCGACGTTCGCCGGCATCTGCGTCAGAAATTCGCGCGCATCTTCGTCGACGAGTTCCAGGATACCGATCCGATTCAGGCGGAAATCCTGGAGCTGCTCGCCGACGACGTGCCCGGAAAGCTGTTCATCGTCGGCGATCCGAAACAGGCCATCTACCGGTTCCGCGGCACCGACGTCGGCACGTATTGGGACGTACGCGATCGGCTCGAGGCGTGCGGCGGGCGTGTCCTGCATCTCACGACGAGCTATCGCAGCGTGCCGGAGATCCAGCATTTCGTGAACGCCGCGTTCGCGCACGAGATGACCGGAAACCGATCGACGCTGCAGGCCGACTACGTGCCGCTCGCCCAGTCGCGGCCCGCCACGGCCGGACAGCCTGCCGTCGTCGCGCTGCCGGTCCCGAAACCGTACGGACGCGGCGGCGGTCCGCTCCGGCCGTCAGCCAAGGCGATCGAAGACTCGCTGCCCGATGCGGTCGGAGCGTTCATCGAGTGGCTCGTCGACGCGAAGAACGGCTGGACGATCGAGGAACGGCCGATTCAGCCGAAGCACATCGCGATTCTCTTCAGGCGATTCGTCAGCTTCGGCGACGACGTGACGCGGCCGTACATCAACGCGATCGAAGCGCGCGGCATTCCGCACCTGCTCGTCGGCGGCAAGGCGTTCCACGGCCGCGAAGAAGTCGAGACGGTGCGCGCGGCGCTCGCCGCCATCGAGTGGCCCGACGACGAGCTGTCGGTGTTCGCTGCGCTGAAAGGCTCGCTGTTCGCCATCGACGATGAGCATCTGCTGGAATTCCGTCACCGGTTCGGAACGTTCCATCCGTTCAGGATTCCGAAGGAGCTGGGCGGGAACTCGGGGGAAGAACTTGCGCTGACGGGCGAGCCGGCCGCGCACCTCGTGCCGATTGCCGAAGCGCTGCGGCTGCTGCAGCAGTTGCACCGCGCGCGCAACTATCGGCCGGTAGCCGAGACGATCGGACGTCTCCTGTCGCAGACGCGCGCGCACGTCGGCTTCATGCTCCGCCCGGCGGGCGAACAGGCGCTCGCGAATGTGCTGCACGTCGCAGAGCTCGCGCGGCAGTACGAGGCGGTCGGCGGCATCTCGTTTCGCGGCTTCATCGACGAGCTGCGCGACGGGTCGTCGATGGAGGCGGGCGAAGCGCCGATTCTCGAAGAAGGCAGCGACGGCGTGCGGCTGATGACGGTCCACAAGGCCAAAGGGCTCGAGTTCCCTGTCGTCATCCTTGCCGATCTCACGTGCCGCATGAGCCGCGCCGAAGCGAGCCGGTACCTCGATGTCTCCGAGCGGCTGTGCGCGATGAAAATCGGCGGGTGGGCGCCGCACGAGCTGCACGAGCACGAAGACGTCGAGGTGCGCCGCGACGAGGCGGAAGGCGTGCGGCTGGCGTACGTCGCGGCCACGCGCGCGCGAGACCTGCTGGTCGTTCCGGCGCTCGGCGACGAGCCGTGGGACGGCGGCTGGCTCAACCCGCTCAACCGCGCGCTGTACCCGCCGATTGCGACGCGGCGTACGGCGACGCGCGGTCCGAAGTGCCCGCCGTTCAAATCGAAGGATTCGGTGCTGCTGCGGCCGAACGACGAGGTGGCCGGACCGTCGACCGTGTGCCCCGGTCGGCATGCGTTTGCCGACGCGGGCGGATACTCGGTGGTCTGGTGGGATCCGACTGCGCTTCGGTTGGGCGCCGAGGCGCCGTTCGGCGTCCGACGCGAGGATCTGATCGTCAAGGACGTGCCGAAGCACGTCATTGCCGACGGACGAACGCAGTACGACGCGTGGCAACTCGCGCGGCACGACGCGCGCGCCCGCGGCGCGTCCGCGTCGGTGTCGGTGCAAACCGTGAACGAATGGGTGACGACGGTGGAGTCGGTGCGCGGCAGGCAGGAGGGGCAGGAGTCGGTGTCGATCGTGAACCTCGGCGCCGGCGGCGTGCGTCCGGGAGGGCTCGACTTCGGCGCCCTCGTCCACGAAATCATGGCGCAGGCGCCGTTCGATGCATCGCCGGAGATTGTCGACAATATCGCCGCCGTGCAGGCGCAGCTGCTCGCGATGACGGACGAGGACGCGCGCGCCGCCGCGGCTGTCGTTTCGCGCCTGCTCGCGCACGACCTGCTGTCGCGCGCGCGCGCCGCAGAGGCGCGCGGCGCCTGCCGTCGCGAAACACCGGTCACCTGCACGACCGCCGACGGCGCGCTCGTCGAAGGCGTCGTCGACCTCGCGTTCGAAGAGAACGGCGTGTGGACCGTTGTCGACTACAAAACCGATCGCGAGCTCGCCACGGAGGGCGAAGACCGCTACCGACGTCAGGTCGCGCTCTATGCGACCGCGATTGCGCGGGCGACGGGTCGCCCCGCGCGCGGTGTGCTCGTGCGCGTTTGACCCGCGCTTGAGATTGCGCCTTGGATTGCGGATTGCAGACCCGCAACCAGTAACCCGCAACCAGCAACCAGCAACAGAAATCATGCAGAACAAACCTCAAGCCGAGCAGAAGCACCCAGAGGAATGGACACGCGATCTCAGCCCTGACCGTATGGCTGGGCAGAACATCGGCCAGCCGCCGGAAGGACGCGAGGCCGATGCGCGTACGGCCTACGACGTCAAGAGCGTGCACCGCGCGCTCGATCGATTCAACGACAGCGAGCTCAAGCAGATTCCCGTGCTCGAACCGGGAACGCGCTTACGTCAGGGCGCGACATATCTTGACCTCGAACGCGGCCAGCTGACGGCGACGGGCGAGATTTCGGTGACGCCCGGTCAGGCTGTCGTGCCCAAAGACAGAGTCCCGTACGAAATCTGGAACAAGCTGATCGGCGAGGAGAAACCGTAATCGCGCAGCGGTCGGCACACGATTCGCTAATCGGCATGAGTTTTGGCGCCGCCACGACCGTTCTTCTGCTGCATGTCGTGGCGGCCGGCGCGCCGGCGTCAGGCTGCCGTGACGTCGTCCCCGACTCCGAGCGCCGTGTCGAATGGATTGCTCCGCCGGGCGACGCCGTGCGCGCCCAATTGTCGCGGTGGTGCGACACGGTGGGACCCGTGCTCTTCGAGCCCGCCGTCGCCGCCACGACGCGCCGACCGCTCGATCGGCTGACCGTGATCACGTGGAACGTGCACGTGGGCGGCGGCGATGTGGACGCGCTCATCGCGCGACTGCTCCGCGGAGAGTTCACGGACGGCGAACCGGCCTCCGATTTCATCCTGATGCTCCAGGAAACGTACCGCGCCGGGACAGATGTGCCCTCGAATTTCCCCCGAGGATTTCCGGTGCCGGGGCCGATTGCGCCGGCGCCGCCGGGCCGGCCGCGCGAAGACGTCCGGTCCGTCGCGCGCGAGCACGGCCTCGCAGTTCTCTACGCGCCGTCGATGCGCAATGGCGCGGTGTCGCGCGTGCCCGAAGATCGAGGAAACGCGATTCTGTCGACTATCGCGCTCACCGACGCGCTGGTGATCGAGCTGCCGCTCGAACGGCAGCGCCGCGTCGCGGCGAGCGCAGTCGTCGCGGGTCGCACGCGGGGCGGAGCCGCGTGGCAGCTCAGGATTGCGAACGTTCATCTCGACACGGCGGTGTTCACGCGTGGCGGTCCGTTTCGCGCGCGCAGGCGACAGGCCGAAGCGGTCATCGAGGCCCTCGGCGCCTCGGCCGCCGTTCCGACGATCGTCGGCGGCGACTTCAATACATGGATGGGCGACGAGGAACCGGCGATTGCGACCGTGCGGAAAGTCTTTCCGGTTCGATCGACCATCGACGACCGACGCGCGACGTGGATTGGGATGCTTGGACTTCACGCGCGGCTCGATTACGTGTTCGCGCGCGGCGTCAAGGCAATCGAGGTACGGCGCCTGCCGCAGCGTTTCGGATCTGATCACTTTCCGGTGCTGGCGCGAGTAGACTTTTGAGCGGGGATGGAGCGCGCAGCTCGACAATATCCGTACGCCTTGGCACTTGTGTTCGTCATTATGGCCGAGGCAGTCCGCACGGTCGTGGCGCCGTGGCTGGGACCGAACGTCCCGTTCCTGCTCTTTTATCCAGCCATCATGCTCGCGGCCTGGTACGGCGGCTTCGGCCCCGGCGTCCTCGCGACATTGGCGAGCGCCGCGGTCACCGTGTCCGAATTCGTGTTCGAGCCGCATCTGCTTCAGGACACGCAGAACACGATTCCGCTCGCGATCTTCATCGCCGCCGGCATCATCGTGTCGCGGCTGAACGAGAACCTCCACCGCGCGATCATTGCGCGCTCCGCCGCCACGTTTGCCAGCCACCACCTAGCGGGCATCGTCGAATCGAGCGACGATGCGATTATCGGAAAGGATCTGCAAGCGATGATCACGTCGTGGAACCAGGCCGCCGAGCGGCTGTTCGGCTACACGGCGGCCGAAGCGATCGGCCGATCGATCACGTTCATCATTCCCGCCGATCGACTCGACGAGGAATCGAACATCATGGAACGGATCCGCTGCGGCGACCGCGTCGATCCGCTCGAGACAATCCGGGTGCGAAAGGACGGTTCGACGGTCGCGACTTCCATCACGATTTCACCGATTCGCGATGAAACCGGCGCGATCGTCGGCGCTTCGACGATCGCGCGCGACGTCACGGAGCGGGTGGTCGCGGAGCGGACGCTCGAGGAATTGCTCGATCGAGAGCGGAAGGCGCGCGGTCAGGCAGTTGCGGCGAGCGACCGGCTGGCGTTTCTCTCCGATGTGAGCCTGCTGCTCGGCACCACGCTCGATTACGGCGAGACGCTCGATCGCGCTGTGCACCTGGCGTTGCCCCGCCTCGGCGACTACTGCAACGTCATCGTCGAGGATCACCATGGCGCGCTGCGTCATGTCGCCTGGGGACACGTCGTGCGCGAGAAGGAGCCGCTCGTCCGCGATCTCGCGCTGCGCGCGCTCGAATCGACCGGACCGTCGGCGGTGCCGACGTTCGCACAGCGCATCATGAAGGCTGGCACGACGCTCGTCGTGTCCCCGGAGAAGCTCCGCGAGACGGCCTCTGCCCTTGCGAACCATATCGACCCCGCCCTGGTGAAGCTCGGGGAGCAACTGCGCGCGTACGCGTACATCGGCACGCCGCTGATCGTGCGCGGACGCGTCGTCGGCGTCATGTCGTTCGGGACCACCGAGCAGGAGTCGCGCCGGGAGTATACCGACAGCGATGTGGTGCTCATCGAAGAGTTCGCGCGCCGCGTGTCGACGGCGGTCGAGAACGCGCGACTCTTCCGCCAGACCGAAGAGTTGAATCGGCTGAAGGACGAATTTCTCGCGACGCTCTCCCATGAGCTGCGGACGCCGCTCAGCGCGATCCTCGGGTGGTCGCGCATGCTGTCCACGGGCCACCTGGATGCGCTCCGGATGAAGCAGGCGAGCGAAGCCATCGTCCGAAACGCGCAGGCGCAGGCGAAGATCGTCGACGACATCCTCGACGTCGCGCGCGGAATGGCCGGCAACCTGCGCCTCGACATGCAGGCGGTCGATCTCGTCACCGTGGCGCAGCACGGAATCGAAGCGATCGCGCCGGCCGCGTCGGCCAAGAAAATCGACATCGACATGCGTGCGGCCAATCCCATTCGAGTCGTCGGCGATGCCGTCCGGCTGCAGCAGATCGTCTGGAATCTGCTCTCGAACGCCGTCAAGTTCACGCCGTCAGGCGGACGCGTGACGGTCGACGTCGGCCGTCGGGACGGCGAAGCGGTGCTCGAGGTGAGCGACACCGGCTCGGGCATCCCGCAGGCATTTCTTCCGTTCGTATTCGACAAGTTCCGGCAGGCGGATGCGTCGCTCACGCGGCAACACGGCGGGCTCGGGTTGGGGCTCGCGATCGCGCGTCAGCTGGTGGAACTGCACGGCGGAACGATCGAGGCGCAGAGCGAGGGCGAGGGACGCGGGGCAACCTTCATCGTGCGCATGCCGGCGCACGAACGACAGGAAACGCACGAAACGTACCACCACCTTGAATCGATTTCGTGATGTTCGTGGGCGCAATCGACGCCGGTGGCGACTTCGTGTCTTCGTGGCCAGCGATACGCGCCCGACCGCCGGCGCGCTAGCGCCGCCGGCGTTCCGATTCGAAGCGTTCGAGCGACCAGCCGTCGCCGACCAGCACCCGCTCGATCGCCGAGTGGCGCTGGAAGGCCGACGTCGCATCGTCGAAGATTTCGGTCGCCAGCCCGATGGGATTGCGCGGCGGATCGATCCGCAGCTCGTACGCCGAATCCTCGCCGTTCAATCCCAGCTCGCAGACGACCGTCTCCTCGTCTCGGCGGAAGGTCCAGCGCAATATGCGGATGGTGTGGTCGCTCGCGGTCGCGCCGGCGGCGCTGGAAGAGAGACAGAACGCCATACGCCGGTTGACGTTCGCAATTTGAGTACCACGCTCGAGCCGCGGTCATTCTGCGGCTGATTGCGCCGCGGCGTGCCCGCGCAGTGTCGGATCCTGCAACAGCAGCCGTGCACTGCTGACGCGCAAGCCGACGCAAGCTCAGCCACCGTGACCGCACCAGCACGGTCTTCAGATCGTCCCTCCGCCGCGTGCAAGGTAAGATCTTTACGCTCATGTCGTACGCTGACGCGTACCGACTCGCTGCGATCGTCGCCACCTCTGACGACGCGATCATCAGCAAGGACCTGAACGGCGTCGTGCAGTCGTGGAACGCCGCGGCCGAGCGCGTGGCTCGTCGCGGCGTCGAGCACGCTGTTCGAATCGCCGGAGGTCGAGGACGTGATGCCCGCCATCATCGTGCTGGCGCGCACGATGATCGTCGCCGACGGGTACGCGATCTGGCGCCTCGACTCGCGCACGAGCCGCTGGCAGATCGCAGCCTCGTGGGGAATCTCAGACGAATTCGCGCGGCGCATCATCAGCAGCTATCACGGCAGACCGGTGTCGAGCGTCAGGTTCGACGAGCCGCTGGTCGCGCGGTCGGTCTAAAGCGTCCCGATGCTCGACGAGCGGCTCGACGCGTATCGTCGCGAAGGGATCGAGTCGATCCTCGCCGCGCCGTTGACGATTTCCGGGCGCGGCTCGGGCACCGTCGTCTTCTACTTCCAGACGCCACACGAATTCTCCGACGTGGAGGTCGCGACCGCACGCGCGCTCAGCAGTCTCGCCGCGGCTGCGATTTCGACGGCGGAGCTGTACGACGAGCAGCGCATCAGCCGCGAGCGGGCCGAGCGCTCGAAGCAGCAATCGGCGTTTCTCGCGGAAGCGAGCGCTGCGCTGGCGAGCTCGCTCGATTACGAAGCGACGCTGCGGACGGTGGCGAAGCTCGCCGTGCCGAGGACAGCGAGCGATCGCTGTCCTCCGGCTTCCAGGCCCACGTGACGAAGCCGATCGACAGCGAGCGGCTGCTGTCGACGATCGCGGATCTCGCCGGCCGGACGCCGTCAGCGGCCTGAGGGTTCGTTTCCGAGCAGCGCGAGCACCGACAGCGGATCCACGCGCGCGCCGTTGACGCGCACCGCCCAGTGGAGATGCGGTCCCGTCACGCGTCCCGTCGCGCCGACGCGGCCGATCGCCGCATCCGCTTCCACGCGATCGCCTTCGCGCACGTCCATCGCCGACAGATGCGCAAGCATGGAAAAGATGCCCAGACCGTGATCGATCACGACGGTGTTGCCGGTGAAATAGAGATCGCGCGCGATGACGACGCGTCCGGCGTTCGGGGCGCGGATCGGCGTGCCGGCGGGGCTCGGGAAATCGGCGCCGCCGTGCGCGCCGCGCGGCCGGCCATTGAAGACGCTTCGCGTGCCGAACTGGCTGCTGGCCGGCTGCGGCACTGGACGTACGAACGGCGCGGACCACAGGCGTTCCGGCGTCACCTGTTGCCAGGTCGTACCGAGAAGCGCAGCCTCCTGCGTGATGCGATCGGTCAGCGTCGGCGGCGGGTTCACGAACCCTTCGTCGACCGTCAGCCGACGCGTGGGAAAGCGGTGGCGGGCGACCACGAGATCGGTCGTCGCCATCAATCCGGCGCCGGCCTCGACCGTGACGAGGTAGGCGCCCGGCTTGACGTCGAGATCGATGCCGACGAGCGCCCGCCACCGGCGATCGTCGACGGCAAATGCCGCGGCGTCACGGTCGAATGCGCGGACGCGCACCGCATCGCGATGCTCGGGCAAGGCGATGGTGAGCACGACGAGCTCGCCGGGCTCGACGGCCCGCGCCTGCACTGAAATCTGGACGGCGGCGAGCGCGATTAGAGCAAGAGATCCCATGTCTCGTCGACCAGCTTGCGGCCGAAGCAGCGGTTCGCCTGCGTGTGCACGCAGCGGAAGCCGGCCTGCTGGTAGATGGCGCGCGCCGCTTTGAGCTGGCTGTGCGTCCAGAGCGTGATCTTGCGGTATCCGGCCTGGCGCGCGAAGCGAACGCACTGGTCGACGAGGCGGCGGCCGATGCCGAGTCCGCGCGCGTGCGGATCGACGATCAGCATGCGCAGCTTCGCCACGGTCGCCGAGTGCTTGACGAGAAACACCGAGCCCACGCGCTCGCCGTCCTTCTCGGCAATCCAGCAGCGCTCGCGGACGGGATCGAAGCGATCGAGGAAATCGGCGGCGATGCGCGCGACGAGCGCCTCGAACTGCGCGTTGTAGCCCCACTCGCGCGCGTAGAGCTCGCCGTGCCGCTGGACGACCCATCCCATATCGCCCGGCTGATGCGGGCGCAGCACGTACGCCGGCGCCGCCGGTGGCGTCGCCAGCGCGCGCTGGATCGTCTGCATCGCATCGACGACCTGCCGCTGGCCGGTCGTCGAGAGGCGGCCGAGCAGGGCGCCGACGTCGTTCCGCGTCCGCTCTTCGTAAGGCGCGAACTCGTTGCGGCCGCGCCGGGTCAGGTGGACCAGGTTGCGGCGGGCGTCGGCCGGCGACGCCGTGCGGCGGAGGAGGCCTTTCGCTTCGAACCGCCGCAATATGCGGCTCAAATACCCGGCGTCGAGGCCCAAGTCGTGCCCCAGATCGGTGGCGGTGAGATCGTCGCGGTGCGCGAGCTCGTAGAGCACGCGCATCTCGGTGAGCGAGTACGGACTGTCGAGGAGGTGCTCGCCGAGCGCGCCGACCTGGCGCGTGTAGAAGCGGTTGAACGCGCGGACGGCGGCAACGTGTTGCGCCGGAGCGGCCATGGCGCGGCCATTCTCGGACGATTAGTTGACTGAGTCAAGTGTTAGGCCGCGACGCCGGGCGATCGCGAAGGTCGAAACGGACGGCGCGCTCACCGCGGCGTCGCGACGTAGCCGTTGCGCGAACGGACGCGGTAATCGACGCCGGCGACTCTCACGCGGATGCTGTGGAACTTGCCGTCCGCGCGATGCGACGAGTTGTAGCCGAGCACGTACTGGCTGTTCAACTCCTCGGCGATGCGCGCCGTGGCCGCTTCGAGGTCCGCGGAGCTCTGGACGATCTCGGTGCGCCCGCCGCTCTCGGACGTGATCTCGCGGAGCGCCTGCGCGTTGACCCGCGTGTTGATCGGCTGCGGCTCGGGCGAGTCGATCGCCACCGCGTACACGAACGCGTCGCTCCGCAGCAGCGAGGTGCGGACGTCGCGGAGTGTTGCCGTGCTCGCCGTGTCGGCGCCGTCGGAGATGACGAGCAGCGCGGCGCGCTGGCGGTTGCGGTGATCGATGAGCGGCAGCGATTCGATGATCGCGTCGTAGATCGACGTGCCGCCCGACGGCTTGAGCGCCGCGAGCGCGCGATCGACTTCCTCGTGCCCGTGCGTCCAGCCGGTCAGCGTCCGCGGGCGGTGGTTGAACGCGACGAGGAAGAACTGGTCGGATTCGTCGAGCAGCGTGAAGAGGAAGCGGCTCACGGCGGCGCGGGCGTCCGCGATGCGCTTGCCGTACATGCTGTCGCTGATGTCGAGCAGCAGGCCCAGACCGATCGGGACGCGCTCGTTCGTGAACGCCGCCACGTCCTGCTTCTCGCCGTCCTCGTAGATTGCGAACGCCTCGCGTGGCAGACCGGTGATGAGATGGCCTTCCTTGTCCGTGACCGTGGCCGTAAGGCTGGTCAGCTCGACGCCGGACGAGAACGTCCGCGTATCGCGTACCGGCGGCTGGCTCTGCGCCGCGGCGAGCGCACACGTCAGGACGATCGGCAGGCGCACGGCCACAGGATACTTTGCCCGCGTCAATCTTCCGTATTGAGGCGATTCAAGCCGATTTGATCGACGGTTCGGCGCGAAGTACAGTGCCAGCCACGCCTCTGTGCGGCAGCGGAGTCCGAATGCGTCTCGTAAGGGTCTGCGTATGCGGTTGTTGGCTCGTGGCCGCGGCGGCGATGGCCGCCACGCCGTCGCTCGTGCTCGCACAGATGGCGGGAGCCGAGGTGACCGGCGCGATCAGGAACCAGGCCGGCGCGCCTGTCGCGGGCGTCACTGTCACGCTCGCCAGCGACGCGACGAACCAGCAATGCGTGGTCGTGACGACGAACAACGGCGTGTACACGGCGCCGAGCCTGCCGCCAGGCAGGTACCGCATCGACGTCGTGATGCCCGGCTTCAAGGAGATCCGGCGCGACGGTATTCGCATCGCGACGGGTGAAACGGCGCGCCTCGATTTCGAATTGACGATCGGCGACGTTCGCGAGGAGGTGACCGTGACGGCCGACGCGACGGCGTTGCGCGCCGAAACCGCCAGCCTGGGCACCGTCGTGGAGCACGAGCAGGTCGTCCAACTGCCGTTGAACGGCCGCACGTTCATCACGCTCGCCTCGCTGGCGCCCGGTGTCGCGCTGCCGCCGAGCTCGCAGTTGCCGCGCATCAACGGCGGCCGCCCGCGCACCAACGAATATCTCTTCGACGGCATCTCGGTGCTGCAGCCGGAGCCGGGTCAGGTGGCATTCTTCCCGGTCGTGGATGCGATTCAGGAATTCAAGATCGAGAGCAACAGCCCGCCGGCGGAGTTCGGCCGGTTCAACGGCGGCGTGATCAACCTGACGACCCGGAGCGGCGCCAACGTGCGGCACGGGACCGCATTCGAGTTCCTGAGAAACGAAGCGCTCAACGCGCGGAATTTTTTCCAGTCCGGCAATCCGATCAAGCCGGAGTACCGCCGCAATCAGTTCGGCGGCACGCTCGGCGGTCCTGTCGCGAAGGATCGAACGTTCTTCTTCGTCGATTATCAGGGGCAGCGTCAGGCCATCGGCAGGACCGCCATCTCCACGGTGCCGACGATCCTTGAGCGGCAAGGAATCTTCACCGAAGCGATCGCCGGGCGCATGCCGCTCATCTACGATCCGGCCACGACGAACGGGATCACGCGCACGGCCTTTCCCGGCAACGCCATTCCGCTCGACCGAATCGATCCGGTCGCGCTAGCGCTGCTGCAACGGTATCCGCTGCCGACGTCGGCCGGCACCGCGAACAACTACCGCCGGACGTCCAGCGAAACCGACGATCAGGATCAGTGGGACGTCCGGATCGATCACCGGTTCGCGTCGGGCCGCGATCAGCTGTTCGGTCGCCTCTCGTCATTCGCCGATCGATTCGTTCCGGTCGCGCCTCTGCCGGATGGCAGCGGCATCATGGCCGCGACGCTCGGACCGCAGGACACGAAGGCGTGGTCGTTCGCGTCGAATCATCAGCACACGTTCGCGCACAACGTGTTGAACGAACTCCGCGTCGGCGACACGCGACGCACCGTTACACGAACCGCGGCCCGGCTCTCCGAATCCGCGGGCGCCGCGCTCAGCATTCCTGGAATCCCGTCGAACGCGCAGTTCTCGAACACGCTGCCGACGTTTCTCATCGGCGGCTATCAGCAGCTCGGATCACCCCCGAACACCGCCTCGAATTTCGACACGAGCGTGACGGAGATCGCGGACGCGCTCACATGGCTGAAGGGGCGTCACACCCTGAAGATGGGATTGGACTGGCGCTGGGAGCGCCTGAACGTGATTCAGCCGCCTTCGCCGACCGGTTCGTTCACGTTCAATGCGATCGGCAGCGATCTGCCCGGCGTGAGCAATACCGGAACGCCGCTCGCGAGCTTCCTGCTCGGACAGGTGCAGAGTTTTTCGATCGATGTGCAGCAGCAGCAAATTCAGGAACGAGCGCGCGCTCAAGAGTACTTCGTTCAGGACGATTGGAAGGTGTCTGGCCGCCTCACGGTCAATCCGGGAGTGCGCTACACGCTGAACTTTCCCTCCACCGAAATCAACGGACAGACCGCGGTGCTCAACCTGGAAACGCGGCAGCTCGAGTATCCCGGCGCCAACCCCGTTCGGCCGCTGAAGAAGAACAATTTCGGCCCGCGTCTCGGCGCGGTGTACCGACTCACGGACAAGACGATCGTGAGCTCCGGCTACGGGCTCGTGTGGATCGAGATGGCCGGCATCACGACGCCGTTCACGACGCCGACGTTTCCGTTCCTTCAAACGGTATCGCAGCGCGCGCTCGACACCATCTCGCCGGCGTTCGTGCTGCGAAACGGCCCGAGCGTCGCACCAATCGCGCCGACGCCGGCGGCCGGCCTCGGCCAGGGCGTCTTCGCCGTCGACAAGACGCTCGGTTCGGGCCACGTGCAGCAGTGGAACGCGTCGCTTCAGCGCGAGCTCACGACGACCACGACGCTGGAGCTGGCGTACGTCGGCTCGAACATCACGCACGTCGGGATCCCCGACAGCAATCTCAATCAGCTGAAGGTCGAACAGCTCGCGCTCGGATCGGCGCTGCTTGACCGCGTCGCGAACCCGTACTTCGGCATCATCCCGCGATCCTCGTCGCTGGGCGATCCCACCATTCCGGTCGCGCAGCTGCTGAAGCCCTATCCGGAATACACCACGGTGAGTCTGTACCGGAACAATGTCGGCACGACGCGCTACCACGCTCTGGAAGCGAGCGTGCGGCAGCGTTTCGCGCACGGGCTGGCGTACTCGGTCGCGTACACGCGATCGAAGCTCGTCGACGATGCCTCGTCGGTCTTCGATGCGTCGATCCTGACCGGACCCGTGGCGAACTATCCCATCGCGGACAGCCACAATCTGGCGCTCGAACGTGATTACTCGACGGGCGACATCCCCGACGTGTTCGTCTCGTCGGTCGTCTGGGATCTGCCGGCCGGCTCGGGCCGCCGACGAGAGCTGCGCGGTCCGTGGGGTGCGCTCGCCAACGACTGGACCGCGACGATGATCGCGACGCTGCAGTCCGGCGTGCCGATTGCCGTGACGCAGGCCACGAACTTCAATGCGTTCGCCGGCTTCGGCGTGCAGCGGCCGAATCTCGTCGGCCACGCGACGCTGCCGGCCGATCAACGGTCGGCGAGCCAGTGGTTCAACACCGCCGCGTTTGCGGTAGCGCCGCCGTTCACGATCGGGTCGTCATCACGCAACCCCGTTCGCGGCCCGTCCTACCGCAACGTGGACGTCGCGCTGATGCGGCGCGTGTCCGTTGGCCGCGACGTCGTCGAGGCGCGCGCGGAGATCTTCAACCTCCTGAACACACCAGCGCTCGGAGCGCCGGCAGCGGTCGTCGGCGCCGCGAATTTCGGAACGATCACCACGGCGGGCGATCCGCGCGTCGTCCAGCTGGCGCTGAAATTCGTTTTCTGAAGAGCGCTCGGGTTCCGGGTTCGGGGTTCTTGGTTCAGGGTTGACAGCGTCCTACATCCCGTCGCTAAATAGTCATCGATGTTCCTCGTGCGCTGTTGCGAGTGCTCGTGTTGTCCGGCCGGAGACGCCTCCGGCCTGCTTCGCGCTGCGTTCACGAGAGGCGTGCCGACGTAGACCACGCATCAGGTTCTCAGCGGTGGAACAGGCCCGGACGGCGCAAGCCATCCGGGCCTTTTTCTTGGTTCGCGGTTCCGGGTTCGGGGTTCTGGGGATCTGGGTTGCTGCGGTTCTGGGTTCGCGTGCTGCGACGTTCTGTTCTAGGTACAAGCGAGGGCTACGGCCCGAGCGTGTGAGCGCGTGACGGGCCTCGAGCCGTTGCGAGGCGCGCACGCGCCGAGCAACCGCGGCGGGGGTGGGGTCTCCGCCGCGATCAATCAAGGTGGGCCCCACGCGAGTAAGTAAAGGAGAGCTGATGAAAACGAAGCTGTTGATGATTGCCGCGGCCATTCTGCTCGCGCTGCCGTCGATCGCGCGCGCGCAATCGCTCGCGGGGCTCTGGGACGCGACCGTCGTCGTCAACGGCGTCGAGGTGCCGTTTCGAATGGAAATCGCCGGCAGCGGCGCGGGCGTGAAGGGGTCGTTCTTCAACGGCGACGAGAAGGTGACCTCGACGACCGGTCAGTTCACCAACGGCGCGCTCGTGCTCAGCTTCGACGAGTACGAGACGAAGCTCGAGGCGACGCTGAAGGACGGGACGCTCGACGGTCAGTACTCGCGGAGCACCCGCGGGGCGCCGTATCCATTTCACGCGAAGCGCTTCGTTGTCACGGCGCCCACTGATGCGAAGGTGCCGTCCATCGCCGGCCTCTGGAACATCCAGACCAAAAGCTCGAAGGGCGAGTCGGCGTGGCACCTCATCGTCCGGCAATCCGGATCTGAGGTTTCCGCGGCCATCCTGCGCGTCGACGGCGACACGGGAACGCTGACCGGCGCATATCGCAACGGCACGTTCGTTCTCGGGCATTTCTCCGCCGCGCGTCCGATGCGCCTCGAGATTGCGCCGCAGGCCGACGGATCGCTCTCGCTCGTGCAGAACGATGAGCGCGACAAGCCGATGGCCGCGATTCGCGCCGAGCAGGCGCTCGCCAAGGGTTTGCCGCAGCCGAGCGACCCCTCGCGCTTCACGAGCGTGAAGGATCCGACCGAGCCGCTCCGTTTCAGCTTCGCGGATCTGAACGGCAGGATCGTATCGAACACCGACGAGCGGTTCCGCGGAAAAGTGATCATCGTCGACATCTCGGGGAGCTGGTGCCCGAACTGCCACGACGAGACGCCGTTCCTGGTCGAGCTGTACCGCAAATACCACGATCGCGGGCTCGAGATCGTCGCCCTCTCGTTCGAAGAAGCGGCGCAGCTGAAGAACCCGACGCGGCTCCGTGCCTTCATCAAGCACTACGGCATTCAGTACACGGTGCTCGTCCCCGGCGAGCCGCGCGAAGCGAGCGATAAGCTGCCGCAGACGGTGAACCTCAATTCGTTCCCGACGACGTTCTTCCTGGGACGGGATGGACGCGTGCGGAGCGCGCATGCCGGATTCCCCGGAAAAGCGAGCGGCACGTTCCACGAGCAGGCGAAGCAGGAAATGACGCACACGGTCGAGCAGCTGCTCGCCGAATCGGTGCACTCCTCTTCCGGGAAATGAACGTGGCAGGCGGCTCACGGAGCGCCATTGCGGTCGCGGCGCTCCGGATCGGCGCTGGATTCCTGTTCCTCGAACACGGGCTGCAGAAGCTGTTCGGCGTGATGGGTGGATTCGGCGGCCCGGGGCAGACGGCTCCGATGGCCACGCGCTTCGGCGTCGCCGGCGTCCTCGAGTTCTTCGGCGGGCTGCTGATCATCATCGGCCTCTTCACGCGGCCGGTCGCGGCGATCCTCGTCGCCGAGATGATCGTCGCCTTTTTCCTGGGACATTTTCCGCGCGGCGGCTGGCCCGTCGAGAATCAGGGCGAGCTCGCCCTGTTGTACGCGCTCATCTTCATGCTGCTCGCCGTCCGCGGCGGCGGCGCCTTCAGCGTCGACGAACGGCTGCCGTGGCGTCTGTAATCGATCCGCGCGCGCGCATCGGCGCCGTTCACCTGACGATCTCCAGTCTCGACGACTCGATTCGGTTCTATCAGGCGCATCTCGGCTTCGTGATGCACCGCCGTGAGGAACGGACCGCGTGGCTCGGCGCGGGCGGCGCCGATCTGCTCGTGCTGTCGGCGTGCGAGCGCGCGCCGCGCGCTCGAGGCACGACCGGCCTGTATCACTTCGCGGTTCTCGTGCCGACGCGCGCTGACCTCGCTCGCGCGTTCATGCGGCTCGTCGAGACCGACACGCTGATGCAGGGCGCGGCGGATCACGGCGTCAGTGAAGCGTTGTACCTCGCCGACGTGGACGGCAACGGCATCGAGATCTACCGCGATCGCCCTCGTGGCGAGTGGCCGTTCGTCAACGGCCAGCTTCGGATGGGCGCCGATCCGATTGATTTCGACGATCTGGCGTCGGCGGCTTCCCCGAGCGGCGCGGGGCTGGCGCGTGAGACCGTCATCGGCCACGTGCACCTGCACGTGTCGAGGCTCGACGAGGCGCAGCGCTTCTACGTCGACGTCCTCGGCTTCGAGCTGATGCAGCGCTACGGTCCGAGCGCGCTGTTCGTGTCGGCCGGCGGCTATCACCATCACATCGGGCTGAACACGTGGGCCGGCGTCGGCGCGCCGCCGGCGCCGCCGGGCGCGATCGGATTGCGTCATTTCGACGTGATGCTGTCGGATGAATCGGCGCGGTCGGCGGTAGAGGAGCGACTCCGCGCCGCAGACGTTCCGATCGAGAGAACGGACGAGGGACCGCTGGTACGGGATCCAGCCAAGAACGCCATTCTGTTACGCCTATGAAGTAGGAAGTTGAAGTACGAACGCACGTAATGGCCGCCTTCTTCCGGTCCTCCCGGCGTCACGGTGTACTTGCCGTACGTCACGCCGACGTCGCCTGACATCGCCGCGCTGGCGAACAGCGATTCGCGCTTCGTGGTTGTCTCGCGCGGCTGCGCCATCTGGCGCGCCGCCGCGTCGCCGACGAACGGCATCATGCCGTCGCGGTAGACGCGCGCGTCTCCTGCGAGCGGTGGGCCTGCGCTTCGATCGGCGGCCGTGAGCGTTTCCTGCGCGTTCCGCGCGTCGCCGGCAAACCGATCGGTCGCGTCGGCGCGCGTGAAGTCGGGCGCGAACGACGGCGCGTTCGGCGTGCCGATGCCCTGGTCGATGAAAACCTTGTAACTGCCGTTCGCCCGTTTGCGCCAGATCGAGAAATAGCAGATGTGCGCCGGAGCTGCCGGCGGATCGGTGTGAACGACACGCATGGCGGGACCGGTGAGATAGCCGAGCTCCCCGCTCGCGGCGGCGTCGCCAAATCGCGGCTCTCACTTCAGCTCGACAATCGACGGCGCTGTGGTTTCAGCTGACGCAGAAACACCTTTGCCGGAACCGGCGCCGCGTCGAAGCGCACTGCATCATCGGCGAAAAACTCGAGAAACGAATCGCGCATGCCAACCTCCGCCGCGCGCCGGGAGAAGCCGCGCTCGGCGTCGACCATGGCCTGCAGCGATGCGGGGAGGGGCGGGGCCGCCGACAGCGCGGCAGCAGCCGCTACGCCGGCGATGAGAATGCGAATCATCGGTCCACGATACTTCAGGTTGCCGCTCCTGCAGTCGCGATGGCTCTCGCGCGACGGTTCGTCATTCGCTCGGCTAAAAGCCTCGCGCTACTCTAAAAGCCTCGCGCTACTCTAAAAGCCCCGCGCTACTTCTGTAGCGCGAGCGTTTCAGGCGAGGTGGTCGTCCTGACAGTCGTTCTGACAATCGATGACATCCCGTGACGACAAAGTGCAACGACCTGAATGGTTTCGGGCGAAAATACCCGTATACTGAAACGCGCAAAACTGCACGTTGTACGGGGGTGGGATGAGGGGATTGTTCGTCGCGACCGTGGGTCTCGTCGTCGGGGGCCTGAGCGCCAATGGAGGCGCTCAGACGGCTCTGCCAAGAACGACAGCCCAACCGAAACCAGCGCCCGTTGCTTCGCACGCGCCGACGACGACCGACGCGCAGCCGTCGCTCGTCACGCAGTACTGCGTTGGCTGCCACAACGATAAAGCCAAGACGGGCGGTCTCACGCTCGCGAGCTTCGATCCTGCGCATCCGGAACAGAACGCGGACACCGCCGAGAAGATGATCCGCAAGCTCCGGCTCGGCATGATGCCGCCTCCCGGAGCGCGGCGTCCCGACGCGGACGTCATCAACGCCTTCGCGGCATCGCTCGAAACGAAGATCGATCAGGCTGCCGCGGCGCACCCGAATCCCGGCCATCGCACGTTCCAGCGGCTGAACCGCGCCGAATATCAGCGGTCGGTCCACGATCTCCTCAACATCGACGTCGATGTGAATGCGTTCCTGCCGCCGGACACGATGAGCGGCGGGTACGACAACATCGCGGACGTTCAGAGCTTCTCGCCGGCGCTGATGGAAGGATATCTGCGCGCCGCCGCGAAGATCTCGAGCCTCGCCATCGGCGACAAGAACGCGAGCCCGAGCGAGTCGACCTACAAAGTGCCGCGCACGCAGTCGCAGATGAAACACATCGACGGCACGCCGTGGGGTACGCGCGGCGGCCTCGCGATCACGCACACGTTCCCCGCCGACGGCGAGTACACGTTCCGCATCATGCTGCATGGGACGCCGACCGGTCAGCTGTTCGGCAGCGTGGCGAGCCGCAACGAGCAGCTCGAAGTCTCCATCAACGGCGAGCGCGCGGCGCTCCTCGACATCAACTGGCGCATGAGCGAGACCGACAAGACCGGTCTCAATCTGGTGACGCCGCGCATCTTCGTGAAGGCCGGTCCTCAGCGCATCGCGGCCGCATTCATCCAGAAGTTCGACGGCGTCGTCGACGATCTCATGGCGCCGATCGACTACACGCTGGCCGACACCGAGTATGGCGACAACGCCGGCATCTACGTGCTGCCGCACGTGCGCGACTTCAGCATCACCGGTCCGCTGAAAGTGACTGGCGTATCGGAGACGCCGAGCCGCCGGCGCATTTTCACGTGCCGTCCGCTGTCGCCGACCGACCCTTCGACAAGCTCAGGGTCGCCGCGAGCAACATCTAGCGGCGACGAAATTCCCTGCGCACGCAAGATCGTCCAGGACCTTGCGAGCGAAGCCTACCGGCGTTCGGCCAACGGCGAGGACGTCGAGTCGCTGATGGAGTTCTACGCCGAGGGACGCAAGGGGCACGACTTCGAATCGGGCATCAAGACGGCGCTGCAGGCAATCCTGGCGAGCCCCAAATTCCTCTTCCGGCTCGAATCGGAACCGTCGAACGTGCGGCCGGGGCAGACCTATCGGCTGAGCGATCTCGATCTCGCGTCGCGGCTGTCGTTCTTCCTGTGGAACACGGTGCCGGACGCTGAGCTCGTCAAAGTCGCCAACAGCGGCACGCTGCACCAGCCGGCCGTGCTGGAGAAGCAGGTGCGTCGCATGCTCGGCGATTCGAAAGCCGACGCGCTGTCGACGCGCTTCGCGTCGCAGTGGCTCCGGCTGCAGGACGTCGAGAAACTGCACCCCGACGCGCTGTTGTTTCCGGGGTTCGACAACGAGCTCGCCGAATCCTACAAGCGCGAGACGGAGCTGTTCTTCAACAGCATCGTCCGCGAAGATCGGAACGTGCTCGACCTGCTGACGGCGAACTACTCGTTCATCAACGAACGCATCGCCAAGGTCTACGGGATCCCGAACATCGTCGGCGGCGAGTTCCGCCGCGTGACGATGCCCGACCAACGGCGCGGCATTCTGGGTCAGGGCAGCATCCTGATGCAGACCGCCGTAGCGGATCGCACGTCGCCGGTGCAGCGCGGCAAGTGGATCATGGAAACGCTGCTCGGATCGCCGCCGCCGCCGCCGCCGCCGAATGTACCGGCGTTCGACGAGACGAAATCGGCGACGGCGACGGGCAAGACGCTGTCGGTGCGCGAACGCATGGAAGAGCACCGCAAGAATCCGGCCTGCGCATCGTGCCACCGCGTCATCGATCCGATCGGCCTCGCGCTCGAGAATTTCGACACGATCGGGGCGTGGCGGATCAAGGACAACGGCGTGGACGTCGACACGAGCGGCACGCTCTACGACGGCACGAAGATCAGCGGTCCCGACGACCTGCGGCAGGCGCTGCTCGCGCGATCGGAGCCGGTCATCCGCAACTTCACGGACAATCTGATGTCGTACGCGCTCGGCCGCCGCATCGAGTACTACGACCAGCCGACGATTCGCGCGATCGTGAAGAAGGCCGCGGTCGGCGGCAACAAGTTCTCGTCATTCGTGCTGGGCGTCGTCAACAGCCCGGCGTTCCAGATGAGCATGGCGGAAGCCATCACGACGACCGCCGCCGAACGCGAGGAAGCGGAGCGGGGCCAAGGGGCCCCCGCGAGCGACCGAGCCGGGGTCCGGGGCGCAGCCCCGGTTAAGTAAGGAGCCAACATGTACATCACGAAGAAGCACGTCTCCCGGCGCACCGTCCTGAAAGGGATGGGTGTGACGGTGGCGTTGCCGTTCCTCGATGCGATGCTGCCGGCGGGCACGGCGTGGGCCAGAACCGCCGCGGGGTCGTCGAAGATTCGGCTCGTGTGCATGGAAATGGTGCACGGGTCGGCCGGCAGCACGGCGCTGGGCGTCAAGAAGAATCTGTTCGCGCCCGTGAAGGCCGGCCGCGACTTCGAATTCACGCCGACCCTCGAGCCGCTCGCGCCGTTCCGCGACGACGTGACGATCATCAGCAACACCGACGTGCACAACGCGGAGGCGTTCACGCTGCCGGAAATCGGCGGCGATCACTTCCGCTCGAGCGCCGTGTTCCTCACGCAGTCGCATCCGAAGCAGACCGAGGGCAACGACGTGCACGCCGGCACGTCGCTCGATCAGCTGTACGCGAAGCAGTTCGGCCAGGACACGCCGATTCCGTCGATGCAGCTCTCGATCGAGAACGTCGATCAGGCGGGCGGCTGCACGTACGGCTATTCCTGCATCTACACCGACACGATCAGCTGGGCGTCGCCGACGCAGCCGCTCCCGATGATCCGCGATCCGCGCGTCGTGTTCGATCAGCTGTTCGGCGTCGGCGCGACGCCCGAGGAGCGCGCCGCAAGCCTGAAGGCGGACCGCAGCATCCTCGACTGGATCAACGGTCAGGTGTCGCAGTTGAAGCGGCAGCTGGGCGCGAGCGACCGGCGCCGGCTCGACGAGTACGTCGAGAACGTGCGCGAGATCGAGCGCCGCATCCAGCGCGTCGAGGCGCGCAACGCCAGCGGCGAGCAGCGCGCGATGCCGGAAGCGCCGATCGGCGTTCCTGATTCATTCGAGGAGCACGCGCGCATTCTGATGGATCTGATCGCGTTGGCGTTCGCCGCCGACACCACGCGCGCCTTCTCCTTCAAGCTCGGACGCGACGCGTCGGGCCGCGCCTATCCAGAGAGCGGCGTGGCGACCGGTTTCCACAACGCGTCGCACCACGGCGAGCGTGAAGACCGCATCATGGACTTCGCGAAGATCAATCGGTACCACGTGAGCATGGTGCCGTATCTGCTCGAGAAGCTGAAGAACACACCGGAGGGCGACGGCAACCTGCTCGACAACTCGCTGATCGTCTACGGCTCGCCGATGGGCGATTCGAACATCCACAACCACAAGCGCGTGCCGCTGTTCGTTGCCGGTCACGCCGGCGGTCGGCTGAAAGGCGGCGTCCACATCAAGGCGCCGGACGGCACCCCGATGGCCAATCCGATGCTGACGATGCTGCACATGCTGGGACGTACCGACCTGCAGCAGTTCGGCGACAGCACGGGCGAGCTCGACTTGAACAATCCGTCGCCGGCGACGGCGACCAGCGAGGGTGTGTAGCGACGACGAGCGGCACGTGTAGCGCAGGCCTTTAGGCCTGCCGTCCCCCGGCGGCGCGGCGAAGCAGCCCTAAAGGGCTGCGCTACAGACTTGCTAGTTGAGGATTACCGGATGCGAAGAACGTTGATCACTTCGGGCGCCATCGGCGCGCTGTTCCTCTCCGCCTTGATGCACGCGGCGCCGCCGACCGGATCGGTTGCGGACGCCGTGATGCAAGGCAACAAGGACGCCGTGCGCGCGCTGCTCAAGGACGGCGCGGACGTCAACACGGCGCTCGGCGACGGCATGACGGCGCTGCACTACGCCGCGTCGAAGCACGACGTCGAGATGGCGAAGATCCTGCTCTACGCCGGCGCGAACGTGAAGGCGACGACGCGCATCGGCGGATACACGCCGCTGCTCATTGCGAGCCGCGACGGCGACGCGCCGATGATCGAGACGCTGCTCGCCTCCGGCGCCGATGCGAACAGCGCGACGACCAACGGCACGACCGCACTGATGCTCGCGTCGGCGGCAGGTCACGTCGACGCCGTCAAGGCGCTGCTGGCGAAGAATGCGAACATCAACGCGAAGGAGTCGGTGAAGGGCGAGACGCCAATCGCATTCGCGGCCGCGTTCGGCCGCGCCGACGTCATTCGTGAGCTGGCCGCGCGCGGAGCGGACGTCAACCTGCGGACCAGAGTCCAGGATCTGTCGGCGTTCGCGAAAGAAGAGCAGGAGCGCTTGATCGCCGAGCGGCAGCAGCAGGGCGGTGGAACGCGTGGCCGTGGGGAGCCCGCGGAAACAAAAGAGACGAAGGACACGAAACCGGCCGCTGACGCGTCGAAGGCCGCCGTAGAAGGCAAGGACGCGAAGCCAGTCGCGGCGACAGGCCAGACAACTGAGGCTCAGCGAGGCCGCGGCGGGCGCGGGCGCGGTGTCGATCCGACCAAGCAGGTGCCGGGCCTCGAGCGGCAATACAACTACACCGAGCTCGTCGGGTACTGGGGCGGTCTCTCGCCGCTGCATCTTGCCGCGCGGCAGGGACACGTGGATGCGGTGAAGGCGCTCGTGGACGCGGGCGCCGACCTCAATCAGCCGACCTCCGGCGATCACGTCACGCCGATGCTCATCGCGACGATCAACGGTCAGTTCGACCTCGCAAAGCAGCTGCTCGATCGCGGCGCCGACCCGAACCTCGCGCAGGACAACGGCGTCACGCCGCTGTATGCGACGCTGAACGTCCAGTGGGCTGCCAAGGCGTTGTATCCGCAGCCGCGCGCCTACGAGCAGCAGAAGACGTCGTACTTGCAGTTCATGGAGGCGCTGCTGCAGAAGGGCGCGAACCCGAACGCGCGGTTGACGAAGAAGGTCTGGTACTCGCAGTACGACTTCGATCAGTCAGGCGTCGACGAGACCGGCGCCACGCCGTTCTGGCGCGCCGCGTACTCGTCGGACATCGATGCGATGAAGCTGCTCGTGAAATGGGGCGCCGATCCGGCGATCCCCACGATCCGCACGCCGGGACGCGTGCGGACGGGCGACGCGGTCCGCGAGGCCGAAGACGTCTCGGGCGTGCCGCCGGTGCCGGTCGGCGGGCCGGGCGTGCCCGCGCTGCTGGCCGCGGCCGGTGCGGGCTACGGTGAAGGCCTCGCCGCCAACCATCATCGCTATGCGCCGAGCGGCATGCTCGCCGCCGTGAAGTACATGATCGAGGAGCTCCATCTCGATCCGAACGTCCGCGACCACGAAGGCAACAACGCGATTCACGACGCGGCCGCGCGCGGCGACGTGGAGATGATCAAGTACCTCGTGTCGAAGGGCGTCGACGTCAAAGTCGTCAACCGCGAAGGCAAGACGACGGCCGACATGGCCAACGGTCCGGTGCAGCGCATCAACCCGTGGCCGGAAGCGCTGGCTCTGCTCGAGACCCTGGGCGCGAAGAACAATCACAAGTGCGTGTCATGCTGATTTGAGGATTTGGGGATCTCGAGTCCTCGAATCCTCTCACCTTCTCACTCGCGTGCGGCCCCACCCTTATTCACTGCGGCGGGGCCCCGCCGCTGTTGCTCGGCGCGTGCGCGCCTCGCAACGGCTCAAGGCTGTCACGACTCCCTGATTACGTCTGAAGCCGCGCTACCACGCGATTTCGATCGTCGGTCATCATTCCTTATCGTGCTTCTGCCGGTACTCCTCCTCCGCGATCAGCGCGTCCTTGCGGCCGGCAATCTGACGTTTTCGCTCTCGTTTCACCGACTCCCGTCGACGCTCATCGGTGCTGACCGCGACGGTAGGCAGTTGTCGCTCCAGATCTGTTCCATTACAGGACGGACAGTGCGGAACATCGCCCTTACGCACGAGCGCTTCGAACGCGTGATCGCAGCGTCGACATCGAAAATCGAACAGTGGCACGCGGGTCCTCCAGGAGACATTCGGTGACGTTTTCAGACGACAAATTGTACGCTTAAGGCCAGAGTCTCCGTATACTTAGGCCGATAATGAAGACCTTCGTCATAGCGAGCCTCGCCACGTCCATCGTGGCGCTCGGTATCGCTGCGGGCCAGACCACCGCGCCGACCGGACGCCCCCGGACGGCGACGCCAACGTCGCCGAAGTTGGCGACCGCGCATGCGTCGGCCGGACTGTCGATCGAATCGCAGAATCAGCTGGTCGGTCAGTACTGCGCGACGTGCCACAGCGACAAGACACGGGCCGGCGGACTGTCGCTCGCCGCGTTCGACGCGGCCAAAGTCGTCGAGAACGCGAACGTCGCCGAGAAGATGATCCGCAAGCTGCGGGCCGGGATGATGCCGCCGCCGCAGGCCCGGCGTCCCGACGCGGCGACGATTCAGTCGTTCTACGAGACGCTCGAGAACACGATCGACGCCGCGGCGGCGCTCAAGCCGAATCCCGGCTGGCGTCCGTTTCAGCGGTTGAACCGCGCGGAATATCAGCGTGCTGTTCGCGATCTTCTTGGCATCGACGTCGATGTCACCGCGTATCTCCCGCCCGACACCGTCAGCAGCGGCTTCGACAACGTAGCCGACGAGCAGACGTTTTCGCCGGCGCTGCTCGAAGGGTACCTGCGCGCGGCGAGCCAGATCAGCCGGCTCGCCGTCGGCGATCGCAACGCGAGCGCGACGTCGGCCACCTACAAGATCGGACGGTTCGGATCGCAGATGCGCCAGGTCGACGGCGCGCCCATCGGTACGCGCGGCGGCATCTCGGTCGTCCACATCTTTCCGGCCGACGGCGATTACGTGATCAAGGCGTCGATGCACTACGAGCCGCTCGGCGGCATCTTCGGCCGCTACTCGATGCTGACGATGAACATCGGCGAGCAGCTCGAGGTGTCGATCAACGGCGAGCGCGTGGCGCTGCTCGACGTGAAGCCGAACATGAGCGAGACCGATCAGCAGACGGGGCAGAACGGTCTCGAGCTCAAGACGGATCCGATTCACATCAAGGCCGGACCGCAGCGCGTCACGGCGGCCTTCATCCAGAAGCTCGAAGGACCGGTCGACGATCTCGTCGCGCCGCTCGAGAACACGCTCGCCGACGTCGACGTGCAGTTCGGGGTCACGGCGCTGCCTCACATGCGCGACATGACGATCCTCGGGCCCTCGCACGTCACCGGCGTGTCCGAGACCGTCAGCCGCCGCAAGATCTTCAGCTGCCGTCCGTCGAACGGAAACGACGAGGAGACGTGCGCGGCCGGGATCGTGAAACGCCTGACGAACCAGGCGTACCGGGGCGGCGCGACCGCGGACGACATCCAGGACGCGCTGGAGTTCTACCAGAAGGGACGCAAAGGCGGCGATTTCGAAAACGGCGTCCGCCTCGCGCTTCAGTCGGTGCTGGTCAGCCCGCGATTCCTGTTTCGTCTGGAGCATCCGTCGACTGTCGGCGCGCGCCCGACCGTCGCGCGCGCGGCGTCGCAGATGTTGCGGATCAGCGATCAGGATCTTGCCTCGCGTCTGTCGTTCTTCCTCTGGGCGTCGGTGCCGGATGCCGAGCTCGTCAAGGCCGCGAACAACGGTTCGCTCCGCTCACCACTCGGCGTCGAGAAGCAGGTGAAGCGGATGCTCGCGGATCCGCGATCGGATGCGCTGTCGAAGCGCTTCGCGAGCCAATGGCTGCGGCTGCAGGATCTCGACAAGATTCATCCCGACGTGCTGCTCTACCCGCAGTACGACGATCGCCTGGCCGAGGCGATGCAGCGCGAAACGGAGCTCTTCTTCGACAGCATCGTGCGCGAAGATCGGAACGTGCTCGATCTGCTCACCGCCGATTACGGCTTCGTCAACGAGCGGCTCGCGAAACATTACGGCATTCCAAACATCATCGGCGCGTCGTACCGGCGCGTGCAGCTGCCGGAATACCGCCGCGGACTCCTGGGACAGGGAAGCATCCTGACGCTGACGTCGGTCGCGGATCGCACGTCGCCGGTGCTGCGCGGCAAGTGGGTGATGGAAGTGCTGCTCGGCACGCCGCCGCCGCCGCCGCCGCCGAACGTGCCGGCCCTCGACGATACGACCAAGACCGAGCATGACGGCATGCGCCTGACGACGCGGCAGCGGATGGAAGAGCATCGGAAGAATCCGTCCTGCAACAGCTGTCATCGTGTGATCGATCCGCTCGGGCTCGCGCTCGACAACTTCGACGTGACCGGCGCCTGGCGCATCAAGGACAACGAGGTCCCCGTCGACGTCGTCGGCGATCTGTACGACGGGACGAAGATGAACGGGCCGTCGGGGCTGCGCGACGCGCTGCTGAAGCATCGGGACATGGTGCTGCGCAGCTTCACCGAAAACCTGCTGACGTACGCGGTCGGCCGTCGCATCGAGCCCTCGGACATGCCGACGGTTCGCGTGATTATTCGCGACGCGGCGAAGAGCGGCAATCGTGCGTCCTCGTACATTCTCGGCGTCGTGAACAGCGCAGCGTTCCGAATGGTGAAGCCCGAGAGTCGTGAGCTGAAGGCGGACGATGCAGAGCGGCGTTTTTAGATCGCGCCCCTGACAGGGGCTGGGCCACACGACAGGGGCCGCGCCGCCGGACAGGGCCGCGCGACAGGGTGCGAGAAGATGTGGCGCGGGGCTTTCAGCCCCGCGTCTGGAGAGGGCGACGATGTACATCACGAACAAGCAGTTGTCGCGCCGCACGGTGCTGAAGGGCGTCGGCGTGACGATGGCGCTCCCGTTTCTGGAAGCGATGGTTCCGGCGCGGAGCGTGTTCGGCGCGACGCCCGGGAAGAAGCTTCGGCTCGTGGCGATCGAGATGGTGCACGGTTCGGCCGGCAGTACGGCGCTCGGCATCAAGAAGAACCTGTGGGCGCCGTCGGCCGTCGGTCGCGATTTCGACTTGAGCTCGACGAGCCTCGTGTCGCTGCAGCCGTACCGCGATTACGTCACCATCGTCAGCAACACCGACGTGCGGAACGCGGAGGCGTTCACGGCGCCGGAGATCGGCGGCGACCACTTCCGGTCGAGCGCCGTGTTCCTCACCCAGACGCATCCGAAGCAGACGCAGGGATCGGACGTACGCGCCGGCACGTCGCTGGATCAGATCTACGCGAGGCAGTTCGGCCAGGAGACGCCGATTCCGTCGATGCAGCTCTGCATTGAGAACGTCGATCAGGCGGGCGGCTGCTCGTACGGCTACTCGTGCACGTACACCGATTCGATCAGCTGGGCCTCACCAATCGAGCCGCTGCCGATGGTCCGCGATCCGCGCGTCGTCTTCGATCAGCTGTTCGGCGTCGGCGCGACGCCGCAGGAGCGCGCGGAACGGCGCTCCGAGGATCGCAGCATCCTCGACTGGCTGGGCACAGCGACCGCGCGGCTCAAGAAGGATCTCGGCGCGGCTGATCGCGCGCGCTTGTCGCAGTACCTCGAAGAAGTCCGGGAGATCGAGCGGCGCATCCAGCGCGTCGAGGCGAAGAACTCGAGCGGCGAGCCGCGCGAGCTGCCCGAGGCGCCGGTCGGCGTGCCCGATTCGTTTTCAGAGCACGTGAAGCTGATGTTCGATCTGCAGGCGCTCGCGTTCGCCTCGGACGTCACGCGCGTGTTCGCGTTGAAGCTGGGGCGCGACGCCTCGAACCGCGTGTATCCGGAGAGCGGCTTCAAAGGCGCGTTCCATTCCGCGTCGCATCACGGCGAGCGTGAAGATCGGATCGTCGATTTCCAGAGGATCAACACGTATCACGTCAGCATGATCCCGTACCTGCTGGAGAAGCTGAAGAGCACGCCCGATGCGGACGGCAGCACCCTGCTCGACAACTCGGTGATCATCTACGGATCGCCGATGGGCGATTCGAACCTACACAACCACAAGCGATGTCCGATTTTCATCGCGGGGCACGCGGGCGGCCGGCTGAAGGGCGGCCTGCACCTGCGCGCTCCCGACGGCACGCCGATGGCCAACTTGATGCTGAGCGTGATGCACAAGCTCGGCGTCGACGACATGCAGCAGTTCGGCGACAGCACGGGCGAGTTCGATTTGAACCAGATTTAGGCTGATGGGGCGCGGCCCTTTCAGGGCCGCGCGCGCTTCGCGGGCCTGAAAGGCCCGCCACATAGGCAGAGCGAGAGAGTCACAGGAGCAGACAGAAGATGCGACAGAAGCTGATTCGCGTGAGCGTCGCGCTGATGTCGCTCGGCTTATCGGTGCTCCTCGGCGCCGCGCCGCCGTCACCGGTCGCAGATGCAGCGCAGGCGGGCGACAGGGATGCCGTGCGATCGCTGTTGAAGCAGGCGGCCGACGTCAACGCGTCGCAGGCCGACGGGATGACGGCGCTGCACTGGGCCGCGATGCGCAACGACGCCTATCTCGCCGAAACGCTGCTGTACGCCGGCGCGAGCGTGACGGCGTCGACGCGCATCAACTCGTATACGCCGCTCCTGCTCGCGGCGAAGAACGGCAACGCCGCCGTGATGGAGCCGCTCATCAAGGCGGGGGCCGACGTCAACGGCAGGACGTCGAACGGCACTACTGCGTTGATGTTCGCCGCGGCCGCCGGCAACGCCGACGCCGTAAACGTGCTGATCGATCGCGGCGCAGACATCAACGTGGCTGAACCGGTCCGCGGTCTCACGGCGGTGATGTTTGCCGCGGCGTCCGATCGCACGCCGATCGTCGCGCTGCTGGCGAAGCACGGCGCCGATCTGAAGGCGACGACGAAGACGGTCGACTTGAACGCGATGGGACGGAATTCGGCGGTCTTTGCCGGCGTGCTGTTCGGCAATCCGCAGGCGCCGTCCAGGCCTGCCGAAGCCACGAAGGGCGGCGAGCCGCCGAAGCCTGGCGAAAGTCGTCGAGAACCTCAGGGTCGCCCAGAGGAAGGTCGAAGGGCGACAGGAGGGCAGGCCCCTTCGACAGGCTCAGGGCAGGCGAGTGGGGGGCCGGGCGGCGGCGGGCGTGAAGGGCGCAATCCGTTTGCCGGTACGGCGGGAATCGATCGTCAGTATCAGCTGAACGAGCTCGTCTACGCGCAAGGTGGGATGACGCCGCTGCTGCTCGCCGCCCGTCAGGGGTACACCGAAACCGTGCGAACGCTGCTCGACGCGGGCGCCGGCATCAATGAGGTGAGCGCCGGCGATTCAACCAGCCCGATCCTGATCGCGACGCTGAACGGCCATTTCGATCTGGCGAAGGAGCTGCTCGATCGACATGCCGATCCGCGGCTGGCGGCCGAGAACGGCGTGACGCCGCTGTACGCCGCGCTCAACTGCGAGTGGGCGCCGAAGGCGCTGTATCCGCAGCCGCGCGCGTACGTGAACCAGAAGGTGACGTACCTCGAGCTGATGAAGGCGCTGCTCGACGCGGGCGCGGATCCGAACGTCCGGCTGAAGAAAAAAGTCTGGTATCAGGGCTACAGCTTCGACCTGTCCGGCGTCGACGAGATCGGCGCGACGCCGTTCTGGCGAGCCGCCTATGCGAGCGACGTCGACGCGATGCGCCTGCTCGTCGCGTACCATGCCGACTCGAACATCCCGACGATGAAGAGCGCCGGCCGGCCGAGAATCGCCGACGAGAATCGCGAAGTGAAGGACGTCTCGCCGCTGCCGCCGGTGCCGCTCGGCGGACCCGGCATTCCGGCGGTCGTGGCGGCTGCGGGGTCGGGCTACGGCGAAGGCTTCGCCGCCAACTCGCATCGCTTCGCGCCGACCGGCATGCTCGCGGCGGTGAAGTACCTCATCGAAGAGCTGCACGTCGATCCGAACGCGAAGGATCACGAAGGCAACACGGCGCTGCACAACGCAGCGGCGCGCGGCGACGTCGAGATGATCAGATATCTCGTCTCGAAAGGCGCCGACGTGACGGCGGTCAACCGCGAAGGGAAGACGACGGCCGACATGGCGAACGGTCCGGTGCAGCGCATCCAGCCCTGGCCCGAAGCGCTTGCGCTCCTCGAATCGCTCGGCGCGAAGAACAACCACAAGTGCGTGTCGTGCTGACGTAGACGCGTCGCTGTAGCTACATCGTGTTAGAATTGTGGCTACAGGATTCTGCCTCGATGCACACCGTCGGCATTCGCGAGCTCAAGAACCAGCTCAGTCGTCACCTGAAGCGTGTGCGTGCCGGTCACCGGCTGGTCGTCACCGAGCGTGGCAAACCTATCGCCACGATTGTGCCGGCTGAAGAGGCGAACATCCCCGAAGGGCTGCTGCGCTTGATCAGGGAAGGGAAAGCGCACTGGGGCGGCGGTAAGCCGACCGGGTCGAAGCGGCCGCCGCGGATCAAGGGACCCAGCGTCTCGGATGCCGTCCTCGAAGACCGTGAAGATCGCGTGTGACGGTCTACCTCGACGCGAGCAGTCTCGTAAAACTGTACGTCTCGGAACCGGGCAGCCATGACGTCCGGCAATTGCTTGCCACAGCACGGTCGGCCGCGACGTCGGGGTTGACGTACGCCGAAGCGCGGGCAGCGTTCGCGAGGCGCTTTCGGGAAAAGGGACTCTCGGGTCGCGATTACGCGATGGTCAAGCGTGATTTCGATGCCGATTGGCCGGGGTATGTGTCCATCGACGTGTCAGCGGCGTTGTGCAGGAGCGCAGGCGAGCTCGCCGAACGCCACCACCTGAAGTCCCTCGATGCGATCCATCTCGCATCGTTTGTGGAACTCACGTCGACGACCTGGCCGGATGACGTGGAATTTTCGAGCTTCGACACGCGCCTGAATCGCGCGGCCGCGTCGGCGCTGCGATCGCTGAAGCGCGTCAGGTGAATTCGCGGGACTACCGTCGCCGATTTGCGCCGTAGCGCGGGAGATCTACCGAAGGCGAATGGAGCCGGCGATCGGACTTGAACCGATGACCTGTCGATTACGAATCGACTGCTCTACCAACTGAGCTACGCCGGCCAAGCGTGAAACCGGTATTCTACCACGGCCATGGTGGCCACTCACCGGCGCAGCGTGATGACGCGCGGGCAGGGCGATGCGCACGATGTCACCGACGTCGTCTCTCACATCGTCGCCGACTCACACATCGCGAGCGGCACGGCGACGGTCTTCATCGTCGGCTCGACGGCCGCGGTCACCACGATCGAATTCGAACCGGGCGCCATCGCCGATCTCAACCGGCTCTTCGAGCAGATCGCGCCGCGCGACGCCGATTACCGCCATCATCTCCGCTGGGGCGATGACAACGGATCGAGCCACGTGCGCGCAGCGTTGCTCGGTCCGTCGCTGACGGTGCCGTTCGCCGACGGCAAGCTGCTGCTCGGCACGTGGCAGCAGATCATTCTCCTCGAGCTCGATACGCGTCCGCGCAAGCGTGAAATCGTTATTCAAGTCGTCGGTGAGTGAGGGGACCGTCGTGCATCAACGAAGTTCGGTCCAGACTTCGCGACGGACCAAATCGCGGAGTCCCGCCGCGCGTTCGCTGTTGGCCCTGCGCTGCGCTTCGGCCGGCACGACGCGCGCGGTCGCCGCATCGAGTCCGGCGGCGAGCGCTTCGGCGGCGGCCATGTTCTTCAGACGGAAAATCCGCAGGTGCGTCCAATCGGTCGTCACGCCGGGCGCGGGCGTCACGGTGCGGACTTCCTCGAACACGCCGGCGCGCCGCGCGTCCTCGTCGATCGGCTCCGCGACGGTCTTGATGTACGCGTTGTACGCGTCGAGCTGACCGGGTTTCGCGCGCCAGTAGTAGGCAACGAACACCGCGCCGGTCGATGCCGTCGGCGGACCACCGCGGCCGGCCGCCGGCTGTGTCAAGGGCGGCGGTGGCGGTGCAGGCGCCGGCGGGACCGTGCCTCCGAGTTTGAACGCCCACAGGCGATCGCCTCTCGCCGAGAGTTGAAACTGATTGCCGCCCGACAGAATGGCGACGTATTGCTGGCCGTCGACCTGGAACGTCGAGACGGGCGCGTCGGCGCCCGCTCCCGTTTGAAACGTCCACGACACGTTGCCGTTCGCGGCGTCGTACGCCACGAGGTTGCCGTCCGACTCACCGTGAAAGATCAAACCGCCGGCCGTGCTCAGGAGGCCGCTGCCGGTGCCGATCGGGAATTTCGTGCGCTTCTGCCAGACGATCTTGTTCGTCGCCGGATCCATCGCCGTCAGCGTTCCCGAGCGTGGCTCACCGGCCGGCCGGTTGAAGCCGGTTCCGTTCCCGACGGTCTCGAACTGCTGCGTCTGCCCGTTCCACACCTGACGCCGCACGTTGTGCGCGGAGTTGATTACCGCGCCCGGGACGTAGACGAGACCAGTCTTCGGACTGAACGTCGACGGCGCCCACGCGTTTCCGCCCTGTGTCCCCGGGGCGAGAACGATCGTCTTGTCCCAGTATGGCGTGAAGATGCAGCCGCTCTCGACGCCCGGCGCGACGCTATCGGGTTCGGGGCACGTCGGAACGAACGAGTCGCCGATCGGAAATGGCTGCGTCGCCGCCGTCTTCATCCGCCGCTCGACGCGGACCGGTTTCTCCGGGATGCCGATGAGCGGTTTCCCCGTGACGCGATCGAGGATGTAGAGGAACCCGGTCTTGCCGGCGTGCACGAGGATCTTGCGCGGCCGACCGCGATAGGTGATGTCGGCGAGCAGCGGCGCCGAGCTCGCGTCGTAATCCCACACGTCGTGGTGCACTTCCTGAAAGTGCCACCTGTACGCGCCCGTCTTCAGATCGAGCGCGAGAATCGATGACGTGAACAGGTTGTCGCCGCTTCGATCCTGACCGTCGTTGTCCGGGCCGGCATTGCCGATCGGCACGTAGATCGTCCGGAGCTCAGGATCGATCGCGGGGTTCAGCCACACGGGACCGCCGCCGTGCTTGTACGAGTCGCCTTCCCAGGTGTCGCCGCCGCGTTCGCCCGGAGCGGGCACCGTGAAGAACTTCCACACCTCGGCGCCGGTCTTGACATCGTATGCGCCGATTTGTCCGCGGACGCCGACCTCGCCGCCCGCGATGCCGATGTACACGAGTCCGTCGCAATATACCGGCGCCGCGCTCGTGAAGGCGCGCGGCTGATCGGTGAGCCGCGTTTTCCAGACGACCGACCCGGTCTGCTGGTTCAGCGCGACGAGCGTGTTGTCGCGCTGCGCAAAGAGCACTTTCCCTTCGACGACGACGACGCCGCGGTTGGTGCCGCCGCCGGCGCCGCGCAGCTCGGGCGAATATTTCCACTTGATCGCGCCGTTCCCTGCGTCGATCGCGAACACGTTCTGAAAGCTCGAGGTGATGTAGATCACGCCGTCGGACGCGACCGGCGTCGCCTGCATGTTGCCGCCGTTGCCGTCCTCGAGGTGAATCATCCACGCGCCGCCGAGATTCTTGATGTTCGAGAGATTGATCTGGTCGAGCGCCGAATAGCGCTGATTCGCCCAGTTGCCGCCGACGAGCGGGAAGTCTTTCGTGGGCGGCTGACTCCAGTCGGCGGCTGTGCCGCCGACGCGCGCGATCGCGGTCCCACAGACGACCAACAATGCGGCGAACAGAAGTTTGTGCGTCATGATCCTCGATGCCTGCGCTACTTTTTCTTGACCGGGATATCGGGCCGCGGGTCGCCGACGAACCCGTCGCGGTTCGGCATCTTCACCCGCGGCAGCGTCGTCTCATCGAGGACATCGTCTTCACCGACGATGCCGTTGAGGAACAGGACGTATGCCGTCGTCGCGTACACCTGATCCGTTGTCAGCGTTCCGGGATGATCGAACGGCATCGCGCGGCGCAGATAATCCCACAGCGTCGTCGCAAACGGCCAATAGCTGCCGACGGTCTTGAGCGGCGCCGACGTGTTCAGGGATCCCTGGCCGCCGGCGAGGATGTCCTGCGGCCCTTCCGTGCCGGTCGGCCCGTGGCACGTGACGCAGCGGCTCGTGTAGGTTTCTCTCCCGGCGCGCGCCGTCCCGCGGCCCGGCGGCAGACCGCGGCCATCGGGAAAGACGTCGATGTCGATGGCTTTCAATTCTTCGGCCGTCGGAGCGCGTCCGATGCCGAACGTGGGCGATTGGGCGACAGCGGGCTCAATGGCAGGCCTGAAGGCCTGCGCTACCAAGATCGCGACCAATACCGCGACCGCGCCGACGATGATGCCGACGCGGTAGCGCAGCCCTTTAGGGCTGCCTTGACTACGTCCGATTTGCATTCGTGACCGTTCCGTTCGAGTCGACCTTCCACATCTGGATCCCGTTGTTGTGATAGTTCGAGTTGACACCCCGAATCTCGACGAGCCGCTGCACCGTCGGCTGCGTGTAGCCGGTTTCGTCCGTCGCGCGCGAGGCGAGCAGGGCATCGCGGCCATCCCATTTCCACGACCAACGGAAGCGCGTATGCGCTTTCGGCAAAACAGGCGTTTGGAGCTCCGCAGCCGTCCACGATTGACCGCCGTCGATCGTGATCTCGACGCGCGCGATTGCGCCACGGCCCGACCATGCGAGCCCGGTCAGCTCGTACACGCCCGCACCGCGAAGTCTGTCGCCGGCCGACGGGCGCGTGATGAGCGACTTCGCTTCCATGTAGAACGTGAACTGCCTCGCGGTGCCGTCCGGCATCAGATCGGTGTACTTCGACGTCTCCTCGCGTGACATCGCGGGTCGATCGAGCACTTTCACGCGGCGCAGCCACTTGACGTTGACGTTGCCTTCCCATCCGGGCACGAGCAGCCGCAGCGGATACCCCTGTTCGGGACGCAGCGGCTCGCCGTTTTGACCGTAGGCAACCATCACATCGTCCATTGCCTTCACGATCGGGATGCTGCGATCGTGACGTCCTGGGTCAGCGCCTTCGGCGAGAATCCAGGCGCCTTCGGGTTTGACCGCGCATTCCTTCAGCAGCATCGAGAGCGGCACGCCGGTCCATTCGCTGCAGCTCGTCAACCCGTGGCCGCGCTGCGCGTCGGTGGCGCCGCTGCTGCGCCACTCGGAGCGGCTGTTGCCCGAGCATTCGAGGAAGTAGATTCTGGACACCGACGGCAGCCGCTTCAATTCGTCCACGGTGAAGACGAGCGGACGGTCGACGAGCCCGTGGATGGTCAACGTGTGCCTCGCCGGATCGATCTGAGGCACGCCCGAATGATGGCGCTCGAAGTGAAGCGACGAAGGCGTGATGATGCCGAAGGTGTCGTGCAGCGGCGTCTGGCTCGCTGATTCTTCGAGCGGCACCTGTCGATCCTGCTGGACGAATCGCTTCGCTTTCTCGAACGTCGATCGCGCGCCGTATTCGCTGACCGGCGCGCCGAGCGCGCGCGGCTCGAGAGCGTCCGAATCCGGACGATATTTCGAGCGACAGGCCACGAGCGCGGCGCTCCACGCCGCCCCCAATGAGAAAAAGCGCGAGAGGAAGCGGCGGCGCGAAGCGTCGTCGCGCGAACGGCTGGGCTCCATGCGCGGCATTATGCGCTATGATGAACGTTTAAATCATCCCCAGGAAAGCTGACCGTGGAGATCACAACGGCCGCCCCGGCGGCCGATCTCGTCGTTCGCGGCGCACGTACACACAATCTGAAGAATGTCGACCTGTCGCTGCCGGTCGGCAAGCTGATCATCGTGACGGGCGTCAGCGGATCGGGAAAGTCGTCGCTCGCCTTCGACACGATCTACGCGGAAGGGCAGCGCCGCTACGTCGAGTCGCTCTCCGCCTACGCGCGGCAGTTTCTCGAGCGGATGGAGAAGCCGGACGTCGATCGCATCGACGGCATCTCTCCGGCCATCGCGATTCGGCAGAAGAACAGCGTCCGCAACCCGCGGTCGACCGTCGGCACTACGACGGAGATTCACGACTACATGCGGCTGCTGTACGCGCGCGTCGGCCGCACCTTCTGCCGCAACTGCGGACGTGAAGTCGTCCGCGAAACGGCCGAGGTCGTCGCGCGCCAGCTCGGCGAACTGCCCCGCGGCATCCGCCTGCTCATCGGGTTCGATCTCCCCGTCGTTGATACGTCCGGTTCAGCTTCAGCCGAATCGCCCGAGGTCGATGAGCTTGCCGAGGTTGCCGATGAAAACGGCGACGACGCACCGATTCCGAAGGACACGCTCTTCAGCTCCGAGGCGCGCAGGCCGGCGCTGCCGCCATCGGCGATCGTGGCGACGATCGAATCGCTGCGCAAGAAGGGCTTTGCGCGCCTGTTCGTGGATGGCCGCGCGGTCGGCTTCGACGACGTGGATGCGGCGGCACTGACCGATCGCTCGACGCTACAGGTCGTCGTCGATCGGTTGCAGCTCAACGGAGAGGATCTGCGTCAGCGCCTCACCGATTCGATTGAGACGGCGTATCTCGAGGGCGGCGGCGCCGCGTGGGCGATGCAGCTGCCGAATCCCGATTCACGAGTTTCGAATCCCGACTCCCAGATCCCGAATCCCATTACGATCGTCTTCTCCGAGCGCTTCGACTGCCGCGCGTGCGGGATCACCTACGAAGATCCGCAGCCGCGGCTGTTCTCGTTCAACAACCCGTTCGGCGCGTGCCCGACCTGCCACGGCTTCGGCAACATCATCGAGCTCGACATGGATCTCGTCGTCCCCGATGCGTCTAAGTCGATCAGCCAGGGCGCCATCGAGCCGTGGAGCAAGCCGCACTACCGCGCTCAGCTGGCCGAGTTGAAAAGGGCCGCGAGAAAAGGCAAAGTGCGCCTCGACGTCCCCTGGGCCGAGCTGACCGCCGACGAGAAGCGGTTCGTCATCGACGGGAGCGACAACGCGTCGACAGGCTCGGGTGAGAGCTACGAAGGGATCCGCGGGTTCTTCCGCTGGCTCGAGCGCAAGAAATACAAGGTACACGTCCGCGTGTTTCTCAGCCGATATCGCGGATACCTCACGTGTCCCGACTGCAACGGCGCCCGGCTCCGCCGCGAAGCGCGCGACGTGCAGGTGGCCGGCCGCACGATCGATCGCGTCTCGGCGTTGACGGTCCGCGAGGCGCAGGACTTCTTCGGCAGCCTCGCACTGTCCGAAAAGGAAGAAGTGATTGCCGAGAAGGTGCTGAAAGAAATTCGGCGCCGGCTCTCCTTTCTCAGCGACGTCGGACTCGATTACCTGACGCTGGATCGCCTGTCGTCCACGCTGTCGGGCGGCGAAGCGCAGCGGATCAATCTCGCGACGTCTCTCGGCTCGGCGCTCGTCGGCACTTTGTACGTGCTCGACGAGCCGTCCATCGGCCTGCATTCGCGCGACAACCTGCGGCTCATCGCCATCCTCCGCCAGCTGCGCGACCAGGGCAACACGGTTCTCGTCGTCGAGCACGACGCCGACATGATCAAGGTCGCCGATCACATCGTCGATCTCGGCCTCGGCGCCGGCGAGCAGGGCGGACGCGTGGTGTTCTCCGGAACGCTGGACGGCCTGATGCAGGAGCCGCGGTCGCTGACATCGAAGTACCTGCGGCAGGAACTGGCGATTCCGGTGCCGACGACGCGGCGCCGCGGTACGGGTCAGAAGATCAAGGTGGTCGGCGCGACCGAGCACAACCTGAAGGACATCGAGGTCGCCATCCCGCTAAACACGCTGGCGTGCGTGACCGGCGTGAGCGGATCCGGCAAATCGACGCTCGTGCACGACGTGTTGTACGCCGCGATCAAACGCGTCAAGGGCGGATGGGACAAGCGCGTCGGCACGTTCAGGAAGCTCGAAGGCGCGGAGTTCATCACCGATGCCGTGCTCGTCGATCAGGCCCCGATCGGACGCACGCCGCGGTCGAATCCCGTCACCTACCTCAAGGCCTTCGATCCGATCCGCGAGCTGTTCGCGGCGACCAAAGACGCCCGCTCGCGCGGCCTCACGGCGAGCCACTTCTCGTTCAACGTTCCCGGCGGACGGTGCGAGGCGTGTCAGGGCGAGGGCGAGGTGCGCGTCGAGATGCAGTTCCTCGCCGATGTGTTCGTGCCCTGCGACCAGTGCGACGGCAAGCGATTCAAGCCGCAGGTGCTCGACGTCCGCTATCGCGGCCGGACGATCCATCAGGTGCTCGACCTGACCGTGCGCGAAGCGCTGACGTTCTTCAGCAGCTCGCCGAAGGTGCTGCGGCGCCTTCAGGTGCTCGATGAAATCGGTCTCGGTTACCTGCGCCTCGGTCAGCCGGCGACCACGCTGTCGGGCGGGGAAGCGCAGCGGATCAAGATCGCCGCGCATCTCTCGTCGCATGGAGGCGAGCGCCTGCTCTACATCCTCGACGAGCCGACGACCGGTCTGCATTTCGACGACATCGCGAAGCTGCTGACGGCGTTCAAGAAGCTGCTCGAAGCCGGCCACTCGCTGCTGGTCATCGAGCACAACCTCGACGTCATCAAGACCGCCGATTACATCATCGACCTTGGACCGGAAGGCGGTGACGAAGGCGGCTACCTGGTCACCACCGGCACGCCGGAACAGATCGCGCAGGTCGAGGCCTCGCACACCGGGCGGTACCTGCGTCCCGTGCTCGCCGGGGGCCGCTCCCACGCGTATGCGGCAGGACGATAGCGGCCCGACGGGCGTGACGGGCAGGACGCGCGGAGTGGTGTTTTTCGCGATTCTGACGTGTTCTCATCCCGCCTATCCCGCCGTTCCTGCCTATCCCGCCCCACAGATTTCCGTGGAGCAGGCCATCCGCGATCTCTCGAGCCCCGATGCGAACGTCCGCTTCCGCACGGCGCAGATCCTGAAGGAGGCGGTGTACCCTGAGGCCGCGGAGCCGCTCGTTCCGCTCATCAGCGATCCGCAAGACGAAGTCCAGCTCGAAGCGATCGCGGCGGAGCTGAATATCTTTCTCGCCGAGAAGATTGTTCCGCGGAGGCGCATCGGACGCGTGATCGAAGTCCGCAATGCCGTGATGGCAGAGCCGTTGTTCTCGACCGGTCCGCTTGCGATCGGCTCCCGCCCGGTCCCCGCCGCGGTGTTGACCGCGCTGCGCGGCGCATCGCGCGACGACAACCGGCGCGTCGGCCTCGAAGCGCTGTACGCGTTTGGCGTGCTCGCCGTCGAACCAGGCGGTACGGCGCGGCGCGATCTGCTGCGTATCACCGGACCCGACGTGGCGGCGCTCATCGGAGCGGTGGATCCGGCGCTGCGATACGCGGCAATCCGCGTGCTCGGCCGCGTCTTTTCGAAGCGGTCGGACGATCCACCGATCGATCCTGTGGTAGGCGACGCCATCGTCGGCGCGCTCAACGACCGCGACAACGCCGTGAAGCGCGCGGCAATGCAGGCGCTCGGCGATCTGCGTCACGACCGCGCCGTACAGGCGCTCACCGAGCTGTTTCAGTTCCACGCGAAGGGACCGCTCGCCGAAGCCTCGCTCGACGCGCTCGCACGAATCGCGCATCCGGGCAGCGGACCGCTTTTCACCGACGTGCTTGCCACGAAGACCGCGACGTTGAAGGGAATTGCCATCGAAGGGCTCGCGCGGCTCGGCGACACGCAGCAGCTGCCTGCGATCGAGAAAGCGCTTGCGGGGGAACGAAGCGATCCGACGCGGCTCGCCGGCCGCTTCGCCGCCGCGATGCTCGCCAAGGCGTCGATCGATCCGATTGCCGAAGCGCTGGCGCGGCCGAAGCTGCGCGATCAGGCGAAGCAGTATCTGATCGAGCTCGCGCCGGGCCGCACGTCCGCCCTGGCGCCCCTGCTGCAGGATCCGACGGCTCGCGTGCGGATCGACGCGGTCGACGCGATCGCGCTCGGCGGCGACGCGTCCGCGATCTCCGTCGTCGAGCCGCTTTCGCGCGACGCTGATCCGCAGGTCGCCCGCGCGGCCGAACGCGCGCTGGCGCGGCTGCGACAGACCGTCACCCAGCTAACCCGGTAGGCTGAATCAACACAAAGGCCGATTCAGCCATGAAGTTGCCGCGCAGCTTCTACGATCGTCCCACCCTCGACGTCGCGCGCGATCTGATCGGAAAGGTTCTCGTCCATAACCGGCGCGGCGTCGTCACCAGCGGCGTCATCGTGGAGCTCGAAGCCTACATCGGGGAATCGGATCCGGCGTGCCACGCGGCGCCCGGACCGACGCGGCGCAACGAGCCGTTGTACGGGCATCCGGGCTATTCGTACGTGTATCTCAACTACGGTATCCACTCGCTGGTGAACGTCGTCACGGAATCGCACGGACGTCCTGCGGCGATCCTGATTCGCGCGCTCGATCCGCTGGACGGGATCGAGGTGATGCGGCGGCGGCGAGGAGGCACGATGAAGGGACGCAGGACACGCGGCGATCGCAATCCGCTCGCGCGGCACGAGCTGTGTCGCGGTCCGGGCAACCTCACGATGGCGATGGGGATCACGCTCGCCGAGAACCGCCTCGACCTGCTCGGCGACCGCCTCTATATAGAGGATAGAGCGATTCCCGCGGGCGCCCTCGCCTGGGGACCGCGCATCGGCATCCGGGTCGGCACGCAGCACCCGTGGCGCGCGTGGGTCGAGGGACATCCGGCGGTGTCGCGCGCTTAGGATCGCCGAACCAGATCGATTACTTCCCGACAGCCGTGGAACTTCGCCCACCACAGCGCGTTCCAGCCCGCCACCGTGTCCGGAAGGTCGAGGCCGGGCTGGTGCTCTTTGAGCGCGCGGACTGTTTCGGGATGGCAGCCGCCGAGAAGCGGCAGATCGATGTCCGACAGCGCGCCGCCGGATACGGCCTGAGACAGCGCGGTGGCGCCGCGTGCGCCGGGGGCGCGGGCGTCGGCGGCCACGAGCCCCATTCCCATTCCGGCGAGGAGCATGAATCGGCGCATGACGGCCTCCAGCGCCGATCGTAATACGAAGTCATTTGCAATGCAAAGCACTTCTCATCGCCAGACATCTTATACGTTTTTCTCAGCCCGACCCGCGCGCCAGCCAGTCGGCGACGACGGGCGTCTGCCGTTCGCGAAGAGCTCCGCAGCCGTCGATGCGCTCGATCGCCTGCTCGAGCGTGCGCGACGCGCCAGGCAGCGGGTGCGCGGCGAAAAACGCCTTGACCGTGTCGCGCGCCGGCGCGTCGCAGAACGCGCCCAGCGCGTTCACGAGGCGCGTGTCGCCGCCGGAGATCGTGATCTTCGGTTCCAGCGCCGACCAGCGGCTGGTGAGGAACGACCACGTCCGATCGCGCGCCGCCGGGTTCTCGAAGAAGCGGGCGAGGTAACCGGCCGCATCCTGCGACCGAATCCGCGTGGTGAGGAGCCGCTGCAGGGCGCGATCGATCAAGGCCGGCTCGCGAAACGCGGTCAGCGCGTAGAGGTAGCGGTACTGATCCTCGGGCGACGCGGCGCGATCCGCCGCGGCCGCCAGGGCGGCGAACAGCTTCTCGTCGCCGTGCTGCGCCGCGACCTCGACGACCGCCCCGGCCAGCGTCGGATCGAGCGCGGTGCCGCCCGACAGCGACCGATCGAGCGCCGCCCGCGCCCGCGCCGCAATGTCGGGGTCGTTGCCCGTCGTCCCGAGCGCGCCGACGACCGTCGCGCGCAGCGCCCGTCGATCGTCGTTGTCCGACGACCCGGATGTGAATCCCAGCTCGTCGAAAAGCGGCCGCAGCAGCGTGCGCGTGACGCGCTCGAACTGCGGCACGGCGGCGGCCGGAGTGAGGTAGTCGCGCACGAACGCGAACCGCCCCGTCACCTCACCGAGCACGCCGTTGACGTGCTCGCGCGCGTACCCAGACGCCAGCGACAGATAGTCGGCTGCGCTGTGGCGTCCCGCATGCACCAGCGCCCACTCGTCGTCGATGAGCGAGAGCCGCTCTGCCGGCGTCAGCTTCGCCTGGATCTCGGGCGCCATCGCGCGCAGGAGCGACGGAGGATATTCGGTCCGGTAGTAGCCGCGCGCGTTGGCGTTCGCGAAGAACCATGCCGGACAGCCGCGCGCGACGTCGAGGCGCTGCTCGCGCTCCGAGATGGCGCGGCACGTCTCGGCATCGGCGCCGGGAGCCTTCGTGCACACCGGCACCATCCATCGCTCGTTTCGGTCGCGACGATCGCCGTCCGCGATGAACCGTTGCTGACGGATCGTGGCCTGCGTTGCCGACGCGTTCGCCTCGCATCGCACGTCCGACACGATCAGCAGCGGAACGCCAGGCTGATTGACGAAGGTCGGCAGGATGCGATCGACCGGCTTCCCCGAGTTCGCCGCGATCGTTCTCCAGAAGTCCTCCGACGTCGCGTTGCCGTACGCATGCGCCTGAAGGTACGCGTTGATCCCCTTGCGGAACGCCTCGGCGCCGACGTAGCTCTCGATCATCCGCAGCACCGAGGCGCCTTTCTCGTACGCAATCGCGTCGAACGCTTCATCGATCTCCGCGGGCGTCTCCGCGTCGTTGTGAACCGGGCGCGTCGACCTCAGCGCGTCGAGGCTCAGCGCTGTCCGCGTTTCGTGCGATTCGTCGACCGCCATGTTCCAGTCGGGGTGCGCGGCGGCGAGCGGCTTGTTCGCCATCCACGTCGCGAATCCCTCGTTCAGCCAGATGTCGTCCCACCACGCCATCGTGACGAGATCGCCGAACCATTGATGCGCCATCTCGTGCGCGAGCACCGATTCCACCGTCTTGCGCATCGCCACCGACGCCGACTTCTCGTCGGCCAGCAGGTCGGTTTCGCGGTAGAAGATCGCCGCCGTGTTCTCCATGGCGCCGGCCGCGAAGTCGGGCACGGCGACGACGTCGAGCTTCTCGAAGGGGTACTTGATGGCGTAGTAGCCGTTGTAGAAATGGAGAATCCGCTGCGCCGCGTCGAGAGCGAGCCGCGTCAAATCCTTCTTCTCGGGCGTCGCGCAGATCCTGATCGGGATGCCGTCGGCGCCGCCCTCTGAGCATTGGAAATCGCCGACCGCCATCGCGACGAGGTAGGACGACATCTTCGGCGTCCGCGCGAAGGTCACGGTGTGCTGCACGACCGACGGACCCGCCACATCGGAGACGATCTTTCCGTTCGAGATCGCCCGGTCGCCGCGATCGACGGTGAGCGTGATGGCGAACGTCGCCTTGAACGACGGTTCGTCGAAGCAGGGAAATGCGCGGCGCGCATCGGTCGATTCGAACTGAGTCACGGCGTACGCGCGATTCCGTCCCTTGCTCAAATAGAACCCGCGCAGCTGATCGTTGAGGACGCCGGTGTACCGGATATGAATCTCGTTCGCGCCGCGATCGAGCGGGCGCGACACCGTCAGCGTCGCCGTCTGGCGCTGCTCGTCCAGCATCACCGACGCCTTCTGCGCGGCCGCGCCGGCGCCGATGGTCACGTCGTGAACTATCAGCTCGAACGCATGGAGGACGATTCGCGCGGTCGGCTGAGCTACCTCGACGCGGATAGTCTCTGTGCCATCGAATCGCGCCCGCGCAAGGTCGACCGTGAATGCCAGGTCGTAGTGCTCGGGGCGGATGTCCATCGGAAGTCGCTGTGCGACAGCGGGTAAGCTGACGAAGCTCAAAGCCGCGAGAATGAATGCCGTCGGCGCGCGCATCGACACAGTGTACTGTCCGCCGCCGCGAAAACTTGACGCCGGTCGGTAGAAGGCGGTAAAAAGGAGCCATCTTGATCGGTCAATCGACCTGCATGTGTAGCGGCTGTTGTTGTTGCAGGCTCTGCATGAGCCTCCGCGCCAATGGTCTACTCTGCAGACAGTCGGTCGCACCGTGATCTAGTTTCAGACACCGACGAGACCTGAAGGCCCGGGAGGCTCACAGCTTCCCGGGCTTTTTTTTCGTCGCGCGAGACCTTGAACGCGTTGGAACGCGAGGCTTTCAGCAAGTGAGGAACGCGAGGCTTAGCCGAGCGAGGTTTATGCCGGAATTGTTGCCACTCTTCCTGAACGTGACCGGACGGCAGGTCGTCCTCGTCGGCGGTGGCCGCGTTGCGGCGGCGAAGCTGCGCCAGCTGGCTCGCCGTCGGTGCCCGCGTCCGCGTCATCGCGCCGGAGATCTCGAACGACCTGGAGGAGGTGGCGCGGCCCTTTCAGGGCCGCGATCGCGGGGCTGAAAGCCCCGCGCCACAGCTGAACCTGACGCACCGGCCATTCGTTCCTTCCGATCTCGACGATGCGTGGCTGGTCGTGGCCGCGGCCACGCCGGAAGCGAATCGCGAAGTCGCCCACGCTGCAGAACAGCGGCGGCTGTTCGTGAACGCGGTCGACGATCCGGCGAACGCGAGCGCGTACCTGAGCGGCGTCGTCCGCCGCGACGGCGTGACGATCGCGATCTCGACGAGCGGCGATGCCCCCGCGCTCACCGCGTTGCTCCGCGAAGCGATCGAGCGGCTGCTTCCGCACGATCTCCGGGTATGGATGGACGCGGCGCGCAGGCAGCGCATCATCTGGCGTCGAGAGCGGATTCCGATGGACGACCGAAAGCCGCTGCTGCTCGACGCGCTCAACGATCTCTATGCACCGACCGCAGAACCTGCAGCGCATGCAGACAACACATTTGCGCATGTTCCGTGGCTCAGCGCACCGGAGGACTCGTGGTTGTGAAAGGACACGTCTCGCTCGTCGGCGCCGGTCCCGGCGACCCGGGATTGCTGACGCGGAAAGCAATCGCCCGGCTGCGCTCGGCCGATCTCGTGCTGTACGACGCGCTGATCGACGATCGCGTGCTGAAGTATGCACGCCGTGCGCAGAAGTTTTTCGTCGGCAAGCGCGCCGGACGACACGCCATGTCGCAGGAAGCGATTCACGGGCTGATAATTCGCGCCGCGCGGCGCGGCCGCCGCGTTGTCCGCCTGAAGGGCGGCGATCCGTTCGTGTTCGGTCGCGGCGGCGAGGAAGTGCTCGCGCTGCAGCGCGCCGGCGTTCCGTACGACATCGTCCCCGGGGTCTCGAGCGCGATCGCGGCGCCGGCGAGCGCGGGCATTCCGGTGACGCATCGCGGCGTCTCCTCGGCGTTCCTCGTCGTGTCGGGTCACGACGAGACCGCATTCGCGTCGGCGATCGATCAGGTGCGGCCGAACCAGATGACCATAGTGATTCTCATGGGCCTGACACGATCGGCGGCGCTCGCATGCGCCCTCGTCGATCGCGGCTGGTCGCGCGGAACGCCCGCAGCCGTCATCGTCGACGGCACGAGACCGCAGCAGCAGGTCTGGCGCGGCACGCTGGACGATCTCGCGTTCGAACGCGTCGATCTCGATTCGAACGGTCCCGCCACGATCGTCGTCGGTGACGTGGTCGCCGTCAGCCTGCAGTTGGCCGAGCAAAAGCGCTCGCCTGAAAGGCTCGCGCTACGAAGTGGCAACCGTGTGAACGCACGGATATAGCGCGAGGCTTTGAGCCGGGCGTACGAGGCGTTCAGCAAAGGACGTAGCGCGAGGCTTTCAGCCGAGCGTACGAGGCGCATATGTCAGTAGTAGACGATCCAAAAACGTTCGGCCGCGCGCGGCTCTCGTTCGCCAGCGTTGCGGACATCGACGAGTTCGTGGCCACGCTCGAGAAGTACGAGCGCGGTGAGCTGACGCCCGAGCAGTGGCGCGCGTTCCGGCTGGTGCGCGGCACCTACGGACAGCGGCAGGCCGAAGATGCGCAGATGCTGCGCATCAAGATTCCACAGGGCGTGCTGACGGCCGACCAGCTCGATGCACTCGCCGACGTGGCGGAGCGGCACTCGCGCGGCTTCGGGCACATCACGACGCGGCAGAACGTTCAGTTCCACTTCGTCAAGCTGCACGATGTCGAGCCGGCGATGCGCCGCCTCGCCGAAACCGGTCTGACGACGCGCGAGGCGTGCGGCAACTCGGTGCGAAACATCACCGGCTGCCCGTACGCGGGCGTGTCGGCCGACGAGCGCTTCGACGTGTCGCCGTACGCGGAGGGATTGACCCGTTTTCTCCTCCGGCATCCTTTGAGCTCGACGCTGCCGCGCAAATTCAAGATCGCGTTCGAAGGCTGCGCGACCGATCACGTGATGATCGGCATCAACGATCTCGGCTTCCGCGCGCAGCTCGGGCCCGACGGCGGGCGCGGCTTCCGCGTCACCGCCGGCGGCGGCACCTCCATCATGGTCACCAACGCCGGGGTGCTGCACGACTTCCTGCCGGCGTCCGAGATCCTGCGCGTCGCGGAAGCGGTGCTCCGGGTGTTCAAGCGCTTCGGCGACTACGAGCACAAGCAGCGCAACCGCATGAAATTCATGATCAAGCAGCTCGGATGGACGCGGTGGCGCGAGGAGTACGACCGCGAGCTGACCGCGTGCCGGCTGCGCGGCGACGTCCCGACGCTCGACATCGATCCGCCAGCGTCCGAGTCGGTTCCCGCGTGGCCGAAGGAAGAGTCGCCGTCGGTCGGCCGCATCGCGTCGCGCGTGACGGCCGGCCGTGTGTCCGGTCCGGGCCTGACGCCGCAGGTCGTTCCCGTGTTTCAGTCGGGCGACGATGCGTACGCGCGCTGGCGGTCGACGAACGTCCGCCCGCAGAAACAGTTCGGTTACGTCTCGGCGACGGCGACGGTGCCGCTGGGCGATCTGACGAGCGAGCAGATGCGCGTCCTCGGCGAGCTCGCGCGCGCCTACGGCGACGGCAGCGTGCGCGTAACCATCGATCAGGATCTGTTGTTCCGATGGATCGATTCGTCCAACGCGCGGCAGCTCTATCGTCGACTCGCGGCGGCGGGGCTGGGACTCGCCGACGCGGCGACAATCGCGGATGTCGTCAGCTGCCCAGGCGCGGAATCGTGCCGTCTGGCCGTCACGCAGTCGCGCGGCCTCGGCCGGCTGCTCGAGGACCATCTTCGGGCGCGGCCCGATCTGATCGCGGCCGCCGATGGGGCGCACATCAAGATCAGCGGCTGCCCGAACGGATGCGGCCAGCATCACATTGCGACCATCGGATTCCAGGGCAGCGTGCGGCGCCTCGGCTCCCGCGCCGTGCCACAGTACTTCGTGATGGTCGGCGGCGGCGTGAGCGAGCAGGGCGCGGCGTTCGCGCGGCTCGCCGCGAAGGTCCCGGCCCGCCGCATCATCGACGCGCTGGAGCGATTGATTGCGCTCTACGTGCGCGAGCGCGAGGTCGAGGAGTCGGCACCCGCGTTCTTCGCGCGCGTCGATCTGAGTCGCGTGAAAATCGAGCTCGCCGATCTCGAGCGGCTCCAGCCGGGCGACGCGGTGCCGGCCGATTTCGTCGATCTCGGGGAAGCGGACGAGTTCGCGCCGGTGGTGATGGACGGGGAGTGCTCAGCTTAATCGAGGTATCTGCATATATCGATTTGCGTCCGGTCCGCGCGTCTGGTATAGTCCGCGGAACAACTGAATACGCCTTCTTTATCCAGAGTGGCTGAGGGACAGGCCCTGCGACGCCACGGCAACCACGCGACACGACGTCGCGGTTCAGGTGCCAATTCCTGCCGCGGTTCGCTTCAGTCCGGCTAAAGCCGGGACGCGAGCGACCGCGGGGAGATGAGGGAGAGAGTCGTGATCGCCCGCTGTCGTGTAGCGCTTCTCGGTTTTGGCACCGTCGGTTCCGCCGTCGCCCGCCGTCTGACCCACCCCGACGCCGTTCCCTGTGAGAATTATCTCGACTTCACGCACATCTTCGACCGGCGTTCATCGATGAAGCGCGCCGCGCATCCGGAGCTCGCGGGCGTCGTCTGGACCGATCGCATCGACGACATCCTGCAGAGCGACGTCGACGTCATCGTCGAGGCGATCGGCGGTGTCGAGCCGGCGGCATCGTGGGTTGCGGATTCACTCCTCGCGGGCAAGTCGGTCGTGACGGCGAACAAACAGGTCGTGGCGCGGCACGGTGTCCGCCTGCGCCGGCTGGCGGCGCGGCAGGGGCGTCAGCTGCGGTTCGAGGCAGCCGTCGGCGGCGCGATGCCGATCGTCCGCGCCGTCGCCGAAGGCCTCGCCGGCGATCGCATCACCCGCGTCGAGGCGATTCTGAACGGCACGACCAACGCCGTCCTGTCGCAGATCGACGCCACCGGCTGCTCGATGGACACTGCGCTTGCCGACGCGCGCGCGAAGGGCTACGCCGAGGCCGACCCTTCGTCTGATCTCGACGGCGAGGATGCGCGCGCGAAGCTCGCGATCCTCTGCGGCCTCGCGTTCGGGCTGCATCTGGATCCGATCCGGATTCCGGTGCGATCGGCCGCTCACATCGCGCCGTCCGATTTCGATGATGCGCGACGCCGGGGCGGCACGATCCGCCAGCTCGCGCACGCCGACTACGACTATGCCGCGTCGCGCCTCACCGCGTGGGTCGCGCCGGTCGTCGTGCCGCGTTCGTCGATCTTCGCGCGGACGGTAGGTCCCGCGAACGCGGCCGTTGTCACCGGCGCTCACTCCGGCGAGACCGGCATCTTCGGCATTGGCGCCGGCGGCGACGCGACATCGGTCGCCGTTCTGAGCGACCTGATGGCGATTGCCCGCGACCGCGCAGCCATCGTGCCCGCGCCGGTTCTGACGACGCAGTTCGAGCTTCAACCGTCGGACTTCGAACCGATTTCTGACTTACCACTTCGTACTTCTGACTTCGTCCTTCGGACTTCAGACCTCGAACTTTCAAGCATCGCGCTGACGGAGGCCGTGTGAGCGCATTCCTGGGACTCCAGTGTCATCTGTGCAAGACCTTCTTTGCGGCGGAGGCGACCTACGTGTGCGATCGGTGCCTCGGTCCATTGGAGCCGCTGTACGACTACAGCGCGATCGCGCTGACGCGCGAGCAGGTCGCGAGCCGGCCGAAAAATCTGTGGCGCTATCGCGAGTTGCTGCCGATTGCCGGCGAGCCTCGAACAGGGTTCAACTCCGGCTTCACGCCGCTCGTGCGCTGCGATCGCCTGGCCGCGCGGCTCGGCGTCGACGAGCTCTACATCAAGGACGACTCGGTCAACCATCCCACGCTCTCCTACAAGGACCGCGTCGTCTCGGTGGCGGCGACGCGCGCCATCGAGCTCGGATTCGACATGCTCGCGTGCGCCTCGACCGGCAACCTGGCGAACAGCGTCGCCGCCCATGCCGCACGGCTCGGCATCGACTGCTGCGTGTTCATCCCTGACAACCTCGAAGCCGGCAAGCTGCTCGGGTCCGCGATCTTCAATCCGACGATTCTCGCCATCGCCGGCAATTACGACGATGTGAATCGGCTCTGCACGCAGGTGGCGGACCGGTATCGCTGGGGCTTCGTCAACATCAACCTGCGCGCGTACTACGCGGAAGGAGCGAAGACGCTCGGATTCGAGATCGTCGAGCAGCTGGGATGGCGCTACCCGAAGCACCTGGTGTCGCCCGTCGCCGGCGGCACGCTGTTGCCGCGCATCGTCCGCGGGCTTCGCGAGCTGCGTGAGGTTGGCCTCGTCGACGGGCAGCTGCCGAAGGTGTACGCCGCTCAAGCGGCAGGGTGCTCGCCGGTCGTGAACGCGCTCGAAGCCGGGCTCGAGCACCCGGAGCC